>Ga0315321_10001739_pt1 | contig 16826 bp, 16 predicted proteins | sample M180m21515metaG_FD_203464 | JGI IMG/M metagenome (GOLD analysis project Ga0315321, IMG submission 203464) | Ammonia-oxidizing marine archaeal communities from Monterey Bay, California, United States - M1 80m 21515 | ecosystem: Environmental > Aquatic > Marine > Intertidal zone | place: USA... | reverse complement strand
CAGCAAAGGTCAAATCCAAATCTGCAGAAAAGTTGGATGAAGCAGATGCGACCCTGCAGCCACTTAGCAAACGGTTCGTCAACAAGGACACGACCGAGGTTCCTGACTTTCAGAAGCATGTGGTTCCCCTTTTGGGTCGCCTTGGGTGCAATGGGAGAGCCTGTCACGGATCCTTTCAGGGACGAGGAGGATTCCAACTATCACTCTTTGGTTATGACTTCAAAGCAGATCATGATGCGTTACTTGACGACGCCTCGGGACGCATCGACATCGACGATGTAGCTGAAAGCCTGGTTCTTTCCAAGCCAAGTGACGCAGATCTTCACGAGGGGGGAAAGCGTTTCGACAAGGGCACGTGGCAGCACCACGTACTTCAACGGTGGATTGAAGCCGGTGCACCGCACGATGCCAAAACTATTCGTGAGCTGGATCGTGTAGACATCAGCCCTGCGGAAATACTGTTTTCCGACAAAGGTGAAACTGTAAATCTCACCGTGGTCGCCCACTGGAGGGACGGAAGCTCTGAAAATGTAACGGAGCTATGTCGATTCAGCTCGAATAATGATGCCATCGCCGAAATCGACAACACAGGGCAAATTCAATCCGGAGGCCGAGGTGATACTCACGTGGTTGTTTATTACGACAAAGCAGTGATTCCCGTCCCTGTCGTAAGACCGGTTGGTGCCTCGATCAAGTCGACAACGTCCGAGCCCAAACATTCCATTGACCGCCTCGTCAAACAAAAGCTTGACAAACTGGGGATCATTTCCTCAGGGCTCTGCACTGATTCTGAATTCATACGTAGAGCCTCTCTGGACATCACAGGAATTCTCCCCGATGCCGAAGCAGTTCGTCAGTTCCTGGCTGACGACTCTGCCAACAAACGTAAACAACTAATTGATCGTTTACTTGAGTCCCCCGGCTACGCCGCTTGGTGGGCAACAAGATTCTCCGACTGGACCGGCAACAGCGACGAACAACTGACGAATGTCTTTCCGATTCGAAATGCGGCAACCCGACTTTGGTACGAATGGCTACGTGCACGCCTTCAAAAGAATATGCCGTATGATGAAATCGTTGAGGGAATTGTTACTGCCGACAATCGTCAACCCAATGAAGACTACGTCAGCTACTGTGAAACCATGACGCAGGCATGCAAACCGGGGAATGAGCAACTGTTCGCTGAGCGTGATGGGCTGCCCATATTTTGGGGACGCCGTAATTTCGCAAAGCCTGAAGAACGAGCCATTGGCTTCGCCTACACCTTTTTGGGTGTCCGAATCGAATGTGCGCAATGCCACAAGCACCCGTTCGACAAGTGGTCAAAGAATGATTTCGAGAGTTTTTCAAAACTGTTCACTCCCATCCGTTACAGCGCGACTCTAGTTAACAGGGACGCGAAACAAGAGCGTCAGGAACTATTGGATGCCCTTACCAATGGCGAAAAACTACGGGGTGGTGAACTGAGACGAGCAGTTCAAAAGGGTGCTCAACAAGGAAAAATCGTTCCATTTGGTGAATTGATTTTTGACGATAGCAATATCCAACGACTACGAAAGGCGCAGGCACAAGCTCAGCGCAAGGGTGGTAAATCCAAGTCGGTAAAAATCCCTACTGGAAAAATTCTCGGCGAAGAAGGGTTGGTACCACTTGATGCGGACCCGCGGGATGCATTGATGGCTTGGCTGCGGGCCACTAACAACCCTTACTTTGCCAAAGCAATCGTCAATCGCGTCTGGAGTAACTATTTCGGCAATGGCATTGTCAACCCAACTGATGACATGAATCTCGCCAACCCTCCCGTCAACCAACCGTTGATGGATCATCTGGCAGACGAATTCATCAAACACAACTTTGATCTGAAATGGTTGCACCACAAAATTGTGACCAGTGAGACCTACCAACGATCGTCTGACACGAACGCGACCAACGCTATGGATCGTACTAATTTTTCTCATCATGTTCCGCGTCGGCTACCCGCCGAAGTCGTTTATGATGCTGTGATTCTGGCGACTGGTTCGGATCAACACGCTGAGAAACTTCGAACTGATCTCAATCAGATGGCCATCGCAGAAGGCAAACCAAATCGTCGGAATCAGCAGGATTTCGCACTCGAAGTATTTGGGCAGTCCATGCGTGAATCCAATTGCGACTGCGATCGCAGTGATGCACCCAGCCTGCTTCAATCAATCTATCTTCGAAATGACGCGGATATGCACAAGCGTCTCAGTGACAAGAATGGATGGGTGGCTCAAGCATGTTCAGAACTTGGAGTTGCTGGACCTCGGAGCAACCCTGACCCTCGCGCAGCTGCCGCGCAGAAGCGAGCAGAAAACTCCCGAAAGCTTTTTCTTTCACGAGTGGCCCAATACAAAAAGCTGCCCGCAGAGAGGCAAGCGAAGGCCAAGTCACAGCTTCTACGAGAATACAACCGGATGACTGCGAAACTGAAATCCATGAAGTTTGATGTGCCAAAACTTTCAAGGCTGTTACAAGATAAAAACGCATGGCCAGAGCTGAACGCCCCAACTTCGATAGAGACACCTAGTAAAACAGTTCAAGAATTGATTGAAGAAGCATACCTGCGAACGCTGAGTCGCTTTCCGGAACCTGAGGAGACGGAAATATCCGTCTCCTTCATTGAAGAATCCAAGACTCCAGCCGATGGCATGCAATCACTGCTTTGGGCACTTGTGAACACGAAAGAATTCATCCTCAGTCATTGAGCTGACTCTTTCTCCCACCATCTATTTGGACCTGAAAGGGTCATTCCTACGCCAAAAACCGATCTTTACTCAACGCAAACTGACAGAGAACGAGTTACTTTCATGAAACTACATCGCACATGTGACGGAATGCAACGTCGAGACATGTTGAAAACCGGAGTGTTGTCGCTCGGCGGATTGACTCTTAGTAATTACATGCAAATGGCACATGCTGGGCAAGTCCAGGCAGGCCGTGCCGATCGTGCTATTTTTATCGAGTTACCCGGTGGTCCATCGCATTTGGACACATTCGACATGAAACCTGATGCGGCCAGTGAGTACCGCGGCAGTTTCAATCCTATCGCGACCAACGTGCCAGGCATCCAAATATCGGAACACTTGCCAAAACTGGCAACGGTCGCCGACAAGTTCGCAATTCTTCGCGGTGTCAGTCACACGCTGGCCGCACACCGACTTGGACGTGAGTATGTGAACACTGGCAGCAAGCCGATCCCAGCTCTCGAGTATCCCAGCTATGGCTCGGTCATCTCCAAGGAGCAGCCTAGTGAGAATGACATTCCAAGCCTCGTTGCCGTTCCAAAGGCCGGCCAAGGTGCTGGATTCCTGGGCATCCGCTATGCAGCACTGGAAACGAACTCTTCACCAAACTTTGGAGAACCATTCTCTGTTCGTGGTATCTCCCTAGGCGGAGGAATTGGCGTCGACGAAGTCCAACGACGCCAAAGCCTGCTTAGGAAACTTGACCGCAGGTTTGCAGAGCTTGAAAAGAATGATCAGTTGCTCGAAGGTTTGGATAAATTTGGCGATCAAGCCTATTCAATGATTACCTCAACTCGGGCACGAGAAGCATTTGATATCAGCCGAGAACCTGAAAGCTTTTCAAAACAATTCGGTGAAGAGTCGTTCGGACAAAGCTGTATGTTGGCACTACGCCTTGTGGAATCTGGGGTACGACTGGTCAGTGTGCAACTTGGTGGATGGGATACTCACGCCGACAACTTCAGCAAGCTGAAGGATAACAATCTACCTAAACTTGATGCCGGACTCAGTGGCTTACTGACCGGCTTGGAACAACGAGGACTACTGGAAACAACTGCTGTATTTGTCACCGGAGAATTCGGACGAACACCGAAAATCAACTCCAGAAGTGCAGAAGGTGGGCGAGATCACTACCCTCGCTGCATGTTCATGCTCATGGCCGGCGGTGCCGTTAAAGGTGGCCAAGTGATCGGTGAAAGCGACGACAATGCATCAGGGCCGAGGCACGAAGGTATCTCACCTGATGATGTTGCAGCGAGCTTCTACCACAACCTCGGTATCGATCCAACGATGGAATATGACACCAGCACAGGAAGACCGATCACTCTAGTACGTGACGGCGGGATCATCGACGAACTGTTTTCGTGATTCCAAGTTGACTTCATGACTCATGAAAAGCCGTCGGTGGCTCTAAGCACCGGCGGCTTTTTTGGTTTTGCATGCTTTGTCGCGTTGGCAAGCAAATTCGTCATGCCGGAAAGGCGATGGTTGATTTGCCCAATACGGCCGGTCATAACGAAAAGAGTGAGGACCAAATAGAGAAGGGCCATGGTGAAGCCCTCCCTGCCTCACCATGGCCCATCAATGCTGGAACGATGGCACCGATCGTTCCACCCTCCCAATCCATGGTATGAGTGTCATCGGCAAATTCAGTGAGGCAGCTGAACCAGAACTGGACCAGAGCGGAATTTTTTTTGTCAGAGCTGAATATGGCTGTCAAGTGAGCGGACCATCAGCGGGCTCTGCTGTCACAGTTGTCACAACCTGCATTCTTCCCTTTGAAGCAGTCACACTCGCCGTGCAGGTGGGCGTGATGTGAGCCGCAATCATAGCGATATCCATCCCATGCATTCGAATAACACGGATTACCACGGAAATACTGCAAGAAAGTAGAGGTGGGCAGATTGGGCGTGACTCGCGGTCGACAGACGACTCCCGTCTCATAAACACGAGGGCTACAAACCTGACTGTGATGGCGATGACCGATCGATTTGGACTCGACTGGCTGAACGAAGACCGCCTTCGGCGGGCTGGTAGCCTCGACCTCCAGTACAGCCACAACTGCAAGTGGCTCTACATTGGGTACCGGATTCTCTAATACAGCCGTGGGTGCAGGCTCAGGCGGCAGTACCAAACCAGGCTCTGTTGCAATCAGTTCTGAAAACGCTGGAAAATTTGAAAATTTGGTAGTAGGAACTACTTTCTCCACCTCGAGCGTTTTGGCCGGCATAGGAGCTGATTGGCTTTTTTCTGATACAGAAGAAGAGCTATCAGCCGTCATTGTGTCCCCAAAACTGAGGTCAGCCAGCAGTCGGTTGATCTCGTCATTGGCAGAGGCACTATTAACCAAGGAGACCAAGACCAAGAGCGTGAGAGCTTGAGTACGCATAGAAAGACCGTCCGTGTCTGGAGAAACGTAAAATTCCGAGGTTCACTGAATGTCAACTTCGCGTTCGACCTAACCATGGCTATCAGCCTTTGGTCGCACCGTTGCTTTTGATGATTGATCAGCCGAGCTCTCTATCAATGATTGAGAAATCTCGACTCACGGCTGCATTAAAGTTCCAGCCTGCAATCACGAAAAATGAACCAATGAAGAATTGCCGCGCCCGCAAGAGGTTGCAAGCGAAACCCGACCAAAGAATTGCAAACCGATAGAGAGTCGAATGACTGATCCTTCTGACACGCCATCTCAACCTACGCGTTAACACAGTCAGGCTTTACCTAACCAGAACGCCCGTTAACCGCTACCCGCCGATTATGACACACGGTTCTCATCGTTCTGACGCTATAGGTCAGCCCACTAGGACTGCATGTTTAACAGTTCATTTCTGATCTCTGCTCGCCTATCCGAGTCGGTGAACTTCGAGCCATCCGGCTCGGAAACGTAGAACACATCGGCTACCTGATCGAGATGCGTATCAATTTTGGCGAAATGAAGCACAACGTTCATCTTCGCCAACGTTGCCGCGATTCGATACAACAAACCAACCTCGTCGTAAGCAAAAAACGAGAGAATTGTGTAGCGTTCAACTGTCTCGTTATCAAACACCACTTTGGTTGGAAGAACATTCACACTATCTCCCTCTCGAGGATTCTGGGAATCCCACTTTTGTCGATGAGCGGGAAGTGGCTCACTGGGTGAATCCAATAGATGACAAACGTGAGCACAAATGCTGTCAGCCCGAGAGTCGACTGGCTGCCCGTCAGGACACTCAAGATCCGTTACCCAATAATTATCCCATGCCAGATCTCCAACCATTTCGATCTGTGCACGCAAGATAGTCAAACCACTGGTACTGAGCACACCAGTCGCACGTGCGAATGTGCCAATGGAATGTTCATCCTCACGTCTGACAACTGTGTAGCGAATCGCATTGAATCGTGGATCGTAACTACTAGTACAAAGAGCTCCATCCCCGAGATTGCAGGCGACCAATTCGATCTGCTTTGCAAGTTGATCGGGATCTGCACGACTAAGCAGTGACAGTGGCATTCGGTCGAGTAGTTCTACACACTGTTCATAAGAATGCAGTTGTCGCAGTTGTTCGCGAACTTCGGAACGTTTTGATTCAATTTCGGGATCATCAGGGCTGCCGGGCAAACTGCCTGAATCAAAGTATCGGCGTGTGCGTTTATAAAGATCTTCGATCAGATTGACCTTCCAGTCAGTTGCAACACCTGGTCCAACGGCAACGAGGTCGGCATAGGTATGAACAACCAACAACTCTAACCGTCGAATGGATCCAACTTCTGCTGCAAATGCCAGCACGATCTGAGGGTCACTGAGATCATGCCGGAAGGCCACCACATTGACGGCGAGATGTTTCAGAACCAACCATTCAAGCGTTTCTGCGGTGACCGGATCAAGATTTAATCTTTCAGCAGTTTTTTTTGCAATCCTTGCTCCAACAATGGAATGATCTTCCTCGTAACCTTTGCCAATATCATGGATCAGCAGGGCTAAATGCAGCAATCGTTTATCGGCAAGTCGGCGGTATCGCCGCCCCATACCCCCCTTATCACTCTGCAGCTCAGTAGCGGCTTCAACCGCCCGAAAACTGTGGGCGTCGACTGTGTACTTGTGATAAGCGTTGAACTGAAGCAATCCTCGCATATGTTTGAATTCAGGGATCAACTGCTCAATGACTCTCAACTCATGTAACCGCCGTAACAGCGGAGCAAGCCGCCCGGGTCGACTAAGTAACGACAAAAACGCGTCAATCGTTTCAGCATCAGGCGGTGCTGAAACGCGATCCTGCATCGCCTGCCTGATCGCCTGCCAAGTTTGGTGTGTAATTCGGCGGCAATGCTGATTGGCGAGACTCATCAATCGCAAAATATCGGGAAGACTTGCAGCAAACTGCTCGAGGTAATCCTTAGGAACCCAAATATGAGTCGGTCCCATGCGGATGTGCTCCGCAATCTGTTTTGACAGCACGGATTCAACCGCTCGATGAATCAGCGGTCGGCTTTGTGCATCATCAACAAAGTAAGCAGCGGCATAACGAACATTGCGAGTATTGTCGAAATAATCCTGCATGAATTGCTCAACCGGCAATATGCCCTCGCTGCCCTCGTACCCCCAAGACTCAGCAATTTCTAATTGTGTCCCTCGATCAAGCACATCGAGGCTCTTTCCCTCACGAAAGTGCAGTTCATGTCGAAGACGTAACATGAACGCATAGGCTTTCCGCAAATATCGATAATCTTCTTCCGGCAAAGCCCCAAGTTTGACCAGTCTTTCCAAGTCAGTCTCACCATAACGTGCAAATCCAATCCAGCGGATAAGCTGTATATCTCGCAAGGCTCCACGGGATCGCTTGACGTTTGGCCTCAATAGATACGCCGTATCTCCCCATTTGCCTCGTTCCCCACGGCGAGCCGCAACGACATTTTTGACGATCTCAGAACTGCGCCGCATCGCACCATGCCGGAACGCATAAAAATACTTGCTGTACAATCGCAAACTACCCGCCAGCAAACGCGACTCGGAGAGCGACGAATAAATGACGGGATCCTCCCAGGACATCCGGCATGCTTCGCTCGAAGTACGAAATGAGAATCCAGGATCGATTCCCGAGTCCCCAATGTCTTTTTGCAGATTGCCCGCGATTTTTATTGCCAAGCTCTCCGCTTTTGGCGTAGTTAGCAGCATCAGATCAGCGTCGCTGTATGGAGCCAAATCGCGTCTACCAAACCCTCCGTGAGCGATCAACGAAAGGCCAGTCAGGCGTTCATCAGTCGCATGTTCGCGGATAGCTTCGTGCCAAATGTCGAGTACGACATCATCATAAAGATCAGCCAACAGTGTCGATACCTGCATGCCGGGCGTGCCCGAACGATGCTGGTCAAGAGCTTTCTGACGCCCCTCTTCGAGTGCCGCGCGACAGCGTAAGACGATCGGTCTCATCGACATGGGAAGATACTCAGAACGGACGTAGAGAAGGGCATCTTCGTCCTAACACCGACATTGTATGGAACTATGCATCACCCGCTGGTGCAACCGCCCCGCAAAGCGATCTCCACCCGGCGTTCAGGAATCGCCACGAAGCTTCGCCCCTCCAATCCCATGCCACAGGGAGCACTGTGCATTGAAAAATGTGCTTTGAAAAATGTGCCTTTAAAGGGCGTCTTCGCCTCGCTCACCGGTACGAATTCGAATCGAATCCTGAAGATCCGTGACGAAGATTTTACCATCACCAATCTGACCCGTCTGAGCAGTTTGCAAAACGGTATCGACAACCATCTGCAGATTGTCATCAGTACAAATGACCTCAATCTTTACCTTGGGAACAAAGTCAATGGCGTACTCGGTACCCCGGTAGATTTCAGTGTGACCTTTCTGGCGACCAAAGCCCCGAACTTCGCTCACCGTCATCCCATGAATCCCCTGGTCTGTGAGGGCATTTTTCACATCTTCTAATTTGAAGTGACGAACAATTGCTTCGACTTTTTTCACGATTATTACCTCACATCGGGCAAAGGTAGCTGCTCTCCGATGCCCCATTGTACACCCGACCGGCCATCGAACCAGACGGGCAAACAGGTGGGCAGGAACTTCAAAACCAAAAATCGATGGATAGCGAGAACCTGTCCCCCCATCAGTGATCGAAAAGCCAAAAGTGGAATTCTACCCGCAAATTTCAGCAGATTAGGAACTCTGCGTTACGCTATTGGGCTTCACCCATTGCACATCTTCCACACCCTTCGTTTGATTCACGGAACGAGTGAGCACAAAAAGTAAGTCACTCAGACGATTCAAATAGATGATCAACTCCTCAGAAACGCTCGTTTCATGCCTACGAACGAGCGTCACGACCCGACGTTCTGCCCGGCGGCAGATCGCTCTGGCAAGGTGTAAATGGGTAGCACCAGCGTCTCCTGCGGGCAGGATAAATTGCTGCAGCGGCGTTAAGTTGCCCTCGTGCTCATCAATCCACTGCTCAAGTTGACCGATATGAGCGTTCGAAATGATTCTCATGCTGTGATCATCAGGCTCGGGAGTCGCCAATTCGGCCCCAATCGCGAAAAGCGCATGCTGGATACTCGCCAGTTGAGCATCGACGACATCGCCTAATTCGGCTGATCTAGCGGTGCCAATCGCGGCATTCAACTCGTCCACAGTGCCATAAGCTTCGATTCGATCATCATCCTTTGCCACTCGTGGTCCACCAAATAGACCAGTGCTTCCAGTATCGCCAGTTCGTGTATAAATCTTCATAGATGACTCATCAGGTAAAACAGAGCTCAGCCACCGTTGGCTGTAGATCTCTTGAGAATAGTCTTTTGTAGGGAACTCCTGATAAACGACAAGGCATGAAAATCCCTTCCGGAAAAAGAGTTACCGCTGCGGGTATCTTATTGATGACCAAATCTCCAGATTCGGTCGAATTTCTACTCATGCGTCATCCGAACCGCTGGGATCTGCCAAAAGGTCACTGCGATACGGGCGAATCGTTTCTGGAAACTGCTCTGAGGGAAACGGAGGAAGAAACCGGAATCACTGCTGATACGATCGAGATCGACGCTCAATTTGAATTTGAACTGTTCTATCAAGTGCAGTATCCCGAGACGGGTGACCAACTTTTTGAGAAGCAAGTTCGGTACTTCTTGGGTTTCCTGAAGCAGAAACCTGAGTTAATTCTGACGGAGCATTCCTCCGCATCTTGGCATCTCTGGCAACCACCTCACCGAATCCAAACACAAACGATTGATCCTTTGTTGGAATCTGTGGCTCGTCATTTTGGCCAACATTGAGCCGAGCCGATCTCGGGGTAAATCCGTCCCTGCTATCCGGATACCACCGTCCAGATTGGCTGATAGATTCGGAGACCTCGCTTGTTGTGCTCCCGTAAAGTCCCCGTAGAACACGGCTCATTCCCACGTTGCCATTTCCCTCAGTGGTCTCTTTCCCTCACCTCCTTCCATTCATGCGGATTTTGCAGGTAGTAACCTCTGAAACGGTTATGCAATTTCTGCCAATAGGGTTCGCTAACCTTTCCGGGAAGCTGGCGACGGTTCGGCAAACCTGCACGCGGACGTGACCTAATGTTGGGTGTAAGCGATTCGATATTGACGCCAACGTGAAGATCCAATCGCCCCTTCATTTCTCATTCGCGACCGAAATCGGCAATTCATTATGGGCTTTCTGAAACGCATCCTTCGCAGTGGAGTGACCGACGACGCAATCAAAGGCAATTCACACGGTAGCTTTGAGTCACTCTCTGACGATGAACTGCAGACCCACATGGGAATTGACTCCTACGGTGTGTTTGACCTCACCGATGCGATTCGACCATCCTACGATCTTCAGATCGTACCCAAACAAGGTTACCGATTCGACGAGTACATTGATGAAGCCAGTGGTACGCGAACTCCCGTCATCATGGCCTCAGCCACGCGACACGCCCTGCTGGACTTGTTCTTGGACCTGATTGAACCTCTCGGAACAACCGTCGATGTGGTGCTGGAAACGAGCCATCATGCAGGAAACGATCAAGAAGACCTCTATCGTGAACATATTGATGTCCCCGTTTTGAAGAGTATTCTCCTCGATTTCGAGGATCTTTTACTCAATGATGGGTGTACTGGTATCGCCGTGATCAACCCGACTAAACGGCAAGAGGTTCAGCTGGATGAGCACAAACTACTCATCGTTTATGGTGATCCATTGGCCGAATTTGAGCAAACTCTGATTAGAGGTGACGTCTATCCTGACGACGACATTCAGTTCGTCACTGAAGCGGAACATGTACACAGCAGCAGCGAACGAATGTTTCGCCAGTTCAGCATGCTTAAAAATCGTCTCGGAATGGACGGTGAATCAACCCAAGACTCCTGGTAATGGAATGATTGGCGATCTATTGAAGTGCATTGAAAAGTCACGCAAAAGAAGACGCAGTCTGGTCGACAACTTGATCAACTTTTGCGAGCATGAATACCGATCCCATTTCAATCCACGGGCAAGGTAATCCTCCAATGATCCTGGTGATCAGCTCCAGCCTCCATCCAGGCAGTCGCAGCCGTATCATGGCACGTGCCTGTGTGAGTCGACTGCAAGAATTAGAGACTGATGTCACATTGTTTGACGTAGCCGAATCACCGCTCCCATTATGCGATGGCGCGACAGCCTATGGTGACAGTAACGTCCAGTTGCTCAGTGGATTGGTCGAGAATGCAGACGCTATTTTACTAGCGTCTCCTGTCTATAATTACGATGTGAATTCAGCTGCAAAAAATGCAGTGGAACTGACAGGCAGAGCCTGGACGGGAAAGATTGTGGGCATGTTGCTTGCTGCCGGTGGTCAGGGTAGCTACATGTCAGCGATGGGGATTGCCAACAGCTTGATGCTTGATTTCCGTTGCCTTATCGTTCCCCGCTTCATCTACGCGACCGGCGAATCGTTTGAAGGGGAAAAGCTGGCTGATGAAAGCATTCAGGAACGCGTGCACATTCTCATTGATGACACGCTTCGCCTCGTTAATGGCCTCAAGCAAGTTTCTTGATTTCGATTACCCTCAACTATCGTTTTCCGATGGTGCTTGGTAAAGCTTCTCGGCTTTAATGAAGGCCTCGACAGATCTTGGTGTTCGAAAACGGATGCTCTGCCCATTCCTTACTCGCTCGCGTATTTGACTGCTGGACAGTTCAATCAATGGCATGCTCACCTGTGATTCGCGAATCCTTTGAATTTGTGTTTCACTTGCTAGTCCCGACAACACGTCGAAGTCGACATCAGCGTCTGCGCCTCGCTGCAAGACCACCAAGGTTACAAGTTCAAGCAAGCGTTCTGGCTGATGCCATTGCCGTATCGATGCGAGTGAATCACTGCCGATAATCAGAAAAAACTCTGCGTTGGAAAATTCCGTTTTCAACCCTTGCAACGTATCGACCGTGTAACTGACATCTCCTCGAATGAGTTCACGATCGTCAACCGGATAGCACTGGCATCCGGAGACAGCGAGAGCAACCATTTGTTTTCTCTGCTCATTGGAAGCGACTGGTCCCCCGGGCTTGAGAGGAGAAATCGCGGCGGGTATCCAACGGATTTCGTCGAGTTTCAGAGATTCACGAACTGCCTCGGCAATCCACAGATGCCCGATGTGAGGAGGGTCAAAAGAACCTCCCAGTATTCCGATTCGCATGGAGTCTGCCATTTTCTGCCAGAAATTCACGTATTTCACAGGTTCAGTGACCGAACTTGTCCAACCCGAGTATCACGCTGTAGGACAGCCACGCTAGGTAAAAAACCAATATTCGCTGCCCACGGCGCAGAATTACGGCGGTCAAGCAGGAAGCAAACACTCAACGGGTTGGAACATTCACTATGTTGACGGATAACTTGGCTCTTACCAATCAGCCTTCTCATTTTCTTTCTGATCTTATGACCAGCCCAATTGAACCGCCCGACGCGGAATCGGGTGATGGAAAAGCGGATGAGTCAGGGGGTCATCGAGAGGGCAAATCAACGCCACCTTCCAACAAATCTCACCAGACGGAGTTGTTTGAAACCGATGTCCCACCTTGGGAGATGGCGGCAGAAACCTCGATCGCGACTGCAACCATCGTATTCAGCGAGGCACCGCACGGACCATACGACTACCGTGTCCCGGATTCCATGCGTGATAAACTGCAGATCGGCATGCGAGTTCACGTACCTCTTGGAAGACGTAGAAAGCCGATCACTGGCTGGTGCACGAAAATTGATCTCGATGCAAAGGCACAACGATCACTGCGGGACATCTCCGAGATCATTGACGCAGAACCACTCTGCGACACGTATTTGGTGCGGCTTGTTTTATGGATGAGCCACTATTACCAAGCACCCGCTGGTCAGGTCTTCGACACGCTAATCCCCTCCAGCGTTCGCAGCAATGCGGGCACGCGTGAAAAAACCTACTTTCATCCACGCATGGAATCTTTGGACGACGCAACCATCAATGGCCTGCCCAAAAAGCAACAGGCAGTCGTTCGGCATCTCATCGCTGCAGCCCAACCTTTGACGGCTGTGCAACTGATGGCAAAAGCAGCCTGTACTCAGGATCCAATTCGGCGACTTCAAAAGAAGGGCCTTCTCAAGCCTGAGACACGGCGGGAAATGACAACCGCCAATCCAACACGTTGGCAAGTTAGCGATGGGGAAACTGAGCGATCATTGACTCTCACCGAGGACCAATCTCACGCGTTGGAACGAATCACCTCTTCCGTTGACAGTGGAGAAGGCAAGACGCTTGTTTTGCATGGTGTGACCGGGAGCGGAAAAACCGAAGTCTATATCCGTGCCATCGAACATCTTGTCAGGTTTGGCCGCGGCGCCATCGTTCTGGTTCCGGAAATTAGTTTAACGCCCCAGACGCGTGGTCGATTTGAACGCCGATTTCAATCAGTCGCGGTGTTGCACAGCCAGATGACACCCGCTGAAAGGCATTTCCAATGGCAGCGGATACGAAGCGGTGAGGTTCAGGTCGTTATCGGACCGCGTAGTGCTGTATTTGCCCCCATGCCGCGATTAGGACTGATCATTCTGGACGAAGAACACGATTCATCTTTCAAGCAGGATACACAGCCAAGATACCACGCCCGAAAGGTCGCTCACGCCCGTGCGATGTCTCTCGGTATACCGCTTGTACTCGGTTCAGCGACACCATCACTCGAGTCATGGCAAGCGACCCAGACGGGTCATGCGGAATTGGTCCCGTTGCCTTCTCGAGTTAATGACCTTCCTATGCCAGCCGTACAATTGGTTGACCTGCGTGTGAAAGATGATCGGTCCTTTGGAGCAATTAGTCGCCCACTTCATGTTGCCTTGCGGGAAACACTCAAAGACAAGGGCCAAACCATCCTGCTTCTGAATCGACGTGGTTTTGCAACGACGATTCAGTGCCCCGCATGTGGAGACGTTGTTGCCTGCCCAGACTGTGACATGCCTCTTACCCATCATCGAGATGGAGGCAAAGCAATTTGCCACTACTGCGACTTCACAATCCCCACGCCACCCGCGTGTCCTGCCTGTCGATTCGATGGAATCCGATATGGTGGATTGGGGACACAACGGCTCGAAGCCGAAGTCAAAGCCAAGTTCCCTGAGGCACGTATCGCTCGAATGGACAGTGACACGATGCGACGGCCGGGAAGCCATCAGAAAGTTCTCTCCATGTTTCGACGTGGTGATGTTGATATTCTTTTAGGCACACAGATGATTGCCAAAGGTCTTGATTTTCCGAACGTTTTGCTGGTGGGTGTGATTAATTCAGATAGTGCCCTGCACTTCCCTGATTTCCGAGCCGCAGAACGTACTTTTCAATTAGTCACCCAGGTAGCGGGTCGAACAGGACGTGGAGACCGCAGTGGCCGAGTAATCGTTCAGACTTATTCACCAGAACACCCCGCGATTCAAGCTGCATCGCGTCATGATTACCACCAATTCGCCAAAGATGAAATGGTGGTAAGACGCCGTTTCAATTACCCTCCCTTGGGCAGTGTCGCGAGAATCATCATTCGCGGCTCAGTCGAAGATGTCACCGAAGCAGTGGCCGATTCGTTGCTAACCCGACTGGATGCCGCTCGCAAACAACTCGGTTACGAAGTACGAGTCCTCGGGCCAGCGCCGCCACCCATTTCAAAACTGAGGGGTAAGTACCGATTTCACATTCTTTTGCAGTCGACAAACGCAGGGCACTTAGGCAGCACCATTCGAAAAGCGATCGAAGCTTTTACGATTGCTGAAAAAGATGACGTCCAATACGTCATCGATATCGACCCAATGGACATGCTTTAGAGAGCAGTGCCGAATTGCTCGTTTAGCAACCATTGCTTTGAAATAACGAATGCAATGCTCACGAACTCGGCAAAACCAACCGCCTTGATGGTCGAATTCAACTGCAGGTTTTCGGATCAAGGTGACAAACGTGATAATTGCCACTGTTCACCAGCTTGGCGATAACAGATGCGATCGTGCAAACGACCGGGCCTGCCCTGCCAGAACTCAAATCTGGTTGGTTGCACTTCGTAACCTCCCCAATGATCAGGACATGGAATTTCCTGTTGGTCATACTTCAATTCAAGTGCTGAAAACTGTTCCTGAAGAGCTCGGCTCGAATCGATGACAGAAGACTGCCGACTCACATGCGCCCCCAACTGACTTTCCCGAGGGCGAGACTGAAAATACTCGATCGACTTACTGCGATCTGATTTCATTACGGTTCCCTCGATCCTCACCTGACGCTGCAAGTGCCCCCACAGAAAGCAAAGAGAAACCTGGGGATTCTCGGCCATTTGTTGACCCTTCTCTGACTCATAATTCGTATAGAAACAGAGTCTTCCCTCTTTGATTCCCTTTAATAAAACAACCCGTGATGTCACTTTTCCTTCTGCGTCAGCAGTCGCCAAAGTCATCGCATTGATTTCCATCCAATCCGGCAAATCGGGCTGCTGGGCCTCTTCAAACCAACATTGAAACTGAACCATTGGATCAGAATCAACGTCACACTTTGCAAGGCCGGACATCGAATAGCACTTACGCATTTCGTGGATAGACATGCTCGTTTTCAAGCCTTGAAAGGTATGAATTGCGGACTTTCTTAACGACGTTCGGAAACATGCACACTGTTTGGCGCGCCGCTTGCCCAGTTATACGCCTGCAGCGGTTTTTCTGCCAACCTGACAATATCGTTGAATCATGGAGCCATGATGAGGGATTCGTACATTGGCCAGTTACTGGTCGCATCAAGCACCGTTACCGATCCAATGTACGCCAACGGCGTCTGCCTGATCGTTCACGACGACGAGGATCGCGTGATCGGTGTCATGCTTAACCGACCAATCGAGCCAAATCCAGAAGCACTTGGCACCATTCTGGGTGTAACAGATTCCGAACAACAGCAACCTCGGTTTTCGGTGAATGCAACAAAAACTGCGGAAAGCGAGCTTGATTCACCCTTTCCGGCTTCGAGATCACTGCACTTCGGTGGTCCACTTTCGGGACCGATTGTCGCACTCCATCAAATGCCCGATTACGCTGAAGCAGAAACAGGTGACGGCATCTATGTGGCCGCACAAAAAAAACATCTGGTTGACTTGATTCGTGCCCAGAGTGAACCTTGTCGGCTCATCGTAGGCCATTTGGGCTGGAATCCCGCAGAGCTCGACTGCGAAATCGCCGAGGGGAACTGGCACATTATGCCTGCGAGCGTCGAAGATGTCTTTTCATCTGCCAGCGACATGTGGTCCTGTATCATTCGCCGGGCGACTGATTCATCGCTTGCGAAGTGGATTGGTCTCCCTGATGCAAACTCCGTCGGTGAGTTAAACTAAAGTGCGCTACGCGTACGCCTCATCCAGGGATGACCGATCGCAGTCCCGGCATGACCGATAGCAACACGGCAACAGTTGCTTCAAGCACGCAATGTCCCCATGAATTACCGCAATCCATCAGCAAGAGCCACACCGTGGATGACCCCGACCAAGAAGATGGGATTAAAAAGAAATTTCGCATTCAACGGCGAAGACTTGGCAAGATCATGTTCATCGAAAAAGAAGGCTCTTACGGTTTCATACAA
>Ga0315321_10001738_pt1 | contig 16827 bp, 12 predicted proteins | sample M180m21515metaG_FD_203464 | JGI IMG/M metagenome (GOLD analysis project Ga0315321, IMG submission 203464) | Ammonia-oxidizing marine archaeal communities from Monterey Bay, California, United States - M1 80m 21515 | ecosystem: Environmental > Aquatic > Marine > Intertidal zone | place: USA... | reverse complement strand
GGTCGATGATGTCTCTGAATTGATCAATCGTGACATCCGGAACCAAGTCGTGCTTAGTGCCAACCACAATAATCGCCTTGTAACGATCTTTAATAGTACGAGCCAATTCTTTATCCATGCGCGCCACTGTTTGTGACATATCAACGAACAGCAAAGTGATGTCAGAGCGTTGAATCGCTTGATCACTGCGTGCCAATGAGTAATATTCGATTGACGAATTAACCTTGCCCTTGCGGTGAACACCAGCAGTATCGATTAGCGTAATCGCAGAGCCCTTGTAGTCGACACTAATATCAACAGCATCACGGGTTGTGCCAGCGACATCAGAAACGATAACCCTGTTTTCTCCGGTCAAAGCATTGACGAAAGAAGACTTACCGGTATTACGGCGTCCGAGAATCGCAACATTGATAGACTCCCTATCGTCGACGAGTTGCTCTTCCGGCAAAATCTCAGTCAACCTTTTATACAAATCGCTGAAACCCTGGCCTTCTTGCGCAGACACAGGCACCGGATCACCAAAACCAAATGATGCGAAATCACTCACAGCCATTTGCGCCGGACGCGTTTCACACTTGTTAGCCACCATTACCACAGGCACATCACTCTTACGTAAATGCTTTGCGACTTCTTCGTCAAGCAAAGTCACTCCTTCGCGCGCATCAACCACAAACAGCACTACGTCGGAAGCAGCCAAGCCGGTTACGATTTGATATTCAACAGAATCTTCGAGATTATGGTTATCAACAATGCCGATACCACCGGTGTCCATTATGTCGAAACCTAACTTGTAGTCCGGAACACGCACTGGCAACACAAAGCGATCGCGTGTCACACCAGCTGTTGAATCAACAATCGCCCGTCGCTCGCCGACCACGCGATTAAACAGCGAAGACTTACCCACATTAGGGCGCCCGATAATAGCCACTAAAGGCTTTTTGTTTTTAGGAGTGATCATTACCTTGCGTTAAGAAGGGGGTGCACCTGCGGAAGAACGCGAACATTTAGCTGACGGGCAATCCCCATTGTTAGCCATTTTAACATCTGTTCGCTTGATGGAGGCTCTGGCGACAAAGGCACTTTAGTGAGTGGCTGCAAATAGATATGAGTTGCTGCCGCCGTTTTCGCAACGAAATCATACATCTCAGTTACTTCGACAGTCGTTGTTTGACTACTTAACACCATTTTAAGCTGCGCAACCAAGTTCCGCTCCGCTACGACTTCAAGGCACTGCTGATGCTCAGCAAACAAATCGCCGGACATAAGCGATGGGGTTTTCCAGTCGAGTGATATCACATCAAATTCAGAAGCGACCTCAGCGAACACTATGGCATCACTCCCGGAAGTTTCTAGCATGACGTCACCTGGCCAAAGCTTTGCAATTTGAACGGCGAACGCTCCTTGCTCAAGCACTTCACCGCCGGTCAATGACAAACAAACTTGGTCGGCGCTTACAGGATGGTCAGCAAGTAACCCCGCAAGAAGATCAACAACACTATCTGCTGAAATAGGATTATCTATGAGCGACGTGCCGTTTGCGGAATGACATTCAAACTGCTCGCGCTTGTTCCATGAGCGCGGAGTATCACAATAAACACAACGCAGGGGGCATCCGCCGAAACGGCAAAATAAATGTGGGAGGCCTAGCTCCCCGCCTTCGCCCTGGATACTAAAAAAAATTTCGTCAAGATGACCTTTTAACATAATCATCTCGACGTTATTAAATTGGGAAAATTCGAAAAAGCTCGGGCGCTTAAACGAATTCAGCATCAGCATCACGCTGCGCTGAGGCTGCCTCGGCATCGACGGCTGCTTCTGCTTCGCGAGCCAACTTTGCTGCCGCCTTAAGCTGTTTTTTTGAAACTACTTTGAAAAGAGTGCGGACCTTGCGCACGCCTATTGGGTTTTCGCCCTCCACGTAATCTCCGCTTTCGCCTAAAATTTCTAGGCGCTCACGACGAGTGTACACAGAGCGAGCGGTAGACAGACCGCTACCAAGGTTTAGTGACTTATGAATGGACATCGTTTTAGTTCTTTGGGAGTGGCTTGATACGCGCGTTGCTGAATGGACTCGCGCCACCAAGGCCATCTAAGGTTAAGGCTTGCACGCTTGCAAGAGTCTCGCTGAGAGCTGCTTCAGACGGCTGGTCGCCGACGAAAAGCTTATAATGTGACTTTTCTGAGCCGCCACCTATCTCTGCAAGAGTCACATTATAGCCCTGACTCTTGAGTTCTGTGCCCAACTTTCTGGCAAGCTCAAAATCTTCTGAATTGAACTCGCGGGCTACCACGCAATAGCGGTAGTTGTCGACATCTGCAACATCGCCTGCAAACTTATATGAAAAGAAGAACACAACAACACCAGCAAATATCAACGCAAGCACTTTAGCGCTTATTTTAGGCTTAATAGCAGCGCCTGAAGGCACTACATCTATCCTCTGCTGTGAACCAGAGCCCTCCGTGGAACCTTCACGCGCCTCATTATCGCGTAAAATATCCAGTAAATGTCTTTTTTTGGGTGCCATTTGTTATGTTTAGGCATAATAACGAGACTAAGATACAATCGCAAGAATAATGACTGATTCCGTCCCCAACAATGTTGCTACTGCTGCTGCTCACTGCCTTTTAAGTGATTTGACCGAGGCTGGGCTTAATTTGGCGCCACAATCACTGGCTGACCCGGATATAGGTAGTGTTGGTAGAGCTGAGACCGTAACAATCATGTTTTTAGGCTCCGAGAACAGCCCTGAGGCAAGCGATCTTCTAATCGCCATTGCTGATAAGGGTCTAAACGTCCCTAAAGACTTTATACACATAAACTTACTGAAGGAGGATGCACAGACCATTGAATCTACGCTCGGCACATACGCCCCGCAGATCATCATCGTTCTTGGCATCGAAAACGGCATACAACTCTTCCCTAACCACGGCCCTGGCAATGAGATACCCCGTGGGCAGCTCCTGCATTCGAGCTATTGCAGTAATCCGGTCCTGATAACCGAATCTCTCAAAGACATGTTGTCCGATGCTGATTCAAAGAAATCTTGTTGGAGCGACTTACAGGCGGCTAAAGAAATTCTAAATAATTCGAATTAGTAAGCATCTTTCCTTTGACGCATGAGGGCGCGTCGGCATAATCTTTAATCCTTAGCGGCCGGTGTAACCGTAGCCATTCCATAAACTTGCAATTCATCCAGATGCATCACAGCAGAAACTATCTGTTACTAACATTACTGACCTTAAGCGCATGCTCAAGCTCAGAACCAACTTACTCGGACAGCTTTGCCATCGACGGCAGTAGCGAGGCGCAACAGACTGATTCTGGATCCCAGGATGCAGGCCAAGAAGTAAGCGACACCATGACTGTTCGCGCGCAGAAAAATGCCTTAATGGCTAGCACCCGTGTCGAGTTAGGCAACGACGCATTTGAGCGTGGTGATTTCCAAGGAGCCGCTACTCATTACGCTGCAGCATCGCTGCTGGACCCAAGCAACGTTCAGGCACGCGACGGTTCACGCCGTTCACAAGCAGCGCTAGCTGGTAATGGTTACGACATCGACTCTGCTGAAAACGTTTTGCAAACCGCGCAAGCGCGCGCTACTGCAAATCGTATTCGCGTCGAAGGTATTGTTCGTGATGGCGATAGAGCGTTGGCTCAAGGCCAATACTCAAAGGCGGCCGAACACTACTTAATTGCCAAGCAAGCTGTTGATTACAGCCCTAACCTAGCTATTGGTGCTTTAGATGCAAAGATTGTCCATTCGAAATACGAGCAGGCTGTTAGTGCCCGTAACAACTTCGAATCCGCCGAACGCGAGAACATGGCCGGGGAAGCTGCAGTCGAAGCGGCGTCGCTCAAAGCTGATCGTGTAAACTACCGCGCCAACTTAATTGCCACACACCTGTCTGACGCTAACGAACACTTCTTGAATGGCTTTCCAGAAAAGACAGTTGCCACTCTGGATACGCTGCTGCGGATTGATCCGGGGAATGCGAATGCTATTGGCCTGCGAGCAATTGCGCTTGAGACTGTTCATCAAAATCGGTCAGCAAGAACTTCATCGCAATTTCGCGAACAATGGCAACGTACGTTTGAAGACCTGCGCCATATCGCCGTGCCAGCTGCCTCGAACTTCTCCTTCGACGTGGATTACTATAACGAAGTGGTAGCAAAGCGCAGCTCGCTAGATACCACAGGAGATGTCAAAAAAGTAGATGCGACTACTCTAGGGATCAACGAAAAGCTTGACAGCACGATGATTACCCCATCTTTCGAGAACTCGCTTGAAGAGATTGTACCTAACCTGAGTGCCTTTTCTGGAGTCAACTTCTTCATCACGCGCGCGGTTCAAGATGACATTGATGAAGACTTGAAAATGATTAGCATCAACTTCAAAAACCCACTACCTATTAGCACCGTACTTCGCATCATGGAAGACGTCATGCTGCGCGAGGTTAAGTTTGTTGTGCGCAATGGTGCTGTTTATGTTGTGACATCCGAGGAGGCTGACACTGAATCCGTTACGCGTCAGTACGAAGTCCGTGACATTGTTAACACGATTAAGGACTTCCCTCTACCTGACTACAACCTAGCTCCTTCAGGTGGTATCGAGCCAAGTGAAGAAGAGCTGCCTGAATCCGAGGCTACCGTTCTTACTGCGGACGACCTGCAGACTACTATAGAAGAAAGCATCGAGCCCGATTCGTGGGACGGCGAGCTGCACTCTCTCAGCATCGAAAACGGCACGCTTATCGCGCACCACCGTCCAGAAGTCCTGGATGAAATCGCGCAAATGCTAGAAGACCTTCGCGAGCCAGCCAATATCATGGTTGACATCAAGGTTCGATTCCTGCTTGTGGAAGATTCATTCCTCGAGGACGTTGGCGTTGATTTCCGTGGCTTAGGCGACGATGCTACATCGGGAGTTCCTGGCGATGCTGGTGTCATCAACAACGTCTTCAATGACTTCGGCGACTCCACGAACTATGGTTCTCCTGGTGCACCAGGCGTTTTGGGTACTGGCCAAGATGTTGGCGCTGCATACTCTGAATCGGGTCAAGACTTGCTCATCATCTCACGTACCGAGCAACTTTACGACAGTCAGCTTAGCTATGGTGATGACGACTTCGAAGCTTCTGGCGGCTTTGCGATGCAGTACGCGTGGCTAGACGACACCGAGCTACAAATGATTTTGCGAGCCGTTAAAAAATCTAAGCGTTCAGAATTGGTCATCGAGCCTAGTTTGATGGTTCATAATACTGCACGTGCTAACTTGGTTGTCGCCAACCAGGTTTCTTACATCTCAGACTTCGATGTTGAGATCGCATCATCTGCCTCTATCGCAGACCCAATTGTTTCCGTGGCAAACGACGGCGTCTTCCTTGACGTCCGCCCTGTCGTTACTGCTGATCGTCGCTTCGTATGGATTGACGTTCGCCCTACAGTTGCCAAGCTAAAGCGCCCCATCGCCACCTTGCAAACATCACTGGGCACGGGTTCGCCTGTCAATCTGATGTTGCCCGAACTAGAACTGCAAAAAGTTCGTACTCGCGCATTGGTACCAGACGGAGGAACTCTCCTGCTAGGCGGGATGAAGACTGTTAAAGAAAAGAGCTTAGAATCAGGTGTCCCGTTCCTTAGCGACATTCCTATTCTTTCGTTCTTTTTCTCTCGCAAAGGGCAGTATGAGACTTACCAAAAGTTGCTGATTCTGCTCACAGCTAAAATTATTCTTCCAGAAGAGCACGAGCCTACCCCGGTTCCTACCCGCCTGTAAGAAAACATGAAACTGTGCTGCCGGAGACGACTATACGTCTCCGGCTTTTTCAAAGCCCCCCGAAAAATAATTCTGCACTAAATGATTACAGGAATTACCCTTTGCCTCATGTTCGCCCTGCCTCAGCAAGGCGGCTCTGACCTACTAGCATCCAAGAACGCTGATGCTGCTCGAGCCATCACAGCCGAGTTTGGTCTCGACTATTGGTCTGGGAAGTTGGTCGAACGTTCTCTTGCTTCTGCGACCTCCGCAGATGGCAAGTCTGATTTGTTACTAGCACGCTGCGATGTCTTGCGCATGGTTGCTGGTCGAAAACTGGATGAGCTAGAACGTCTATTCTCGCTAGGCGAAGCAGGTGAAGCTTACTCCGCTTATCTCGAGAGCGGCCCTAGTTCGTCGCGTGCTACTAAAGCACAATCTAATCTTGGTACTTTGGCCTTTATTTACGGCCAAACTTTAAGCCAGCTTATCAATAGCGGCGGCATTGGCAGTGGCGATTTAGTTAAAGCAAGCGAGCAGGCCGAGGGGATATTTAAAGCGGCATTGTCTGGCATGAACTCTGTCATTTCGTGGTGGGAGAACCTGTCGGACGACGATCCTGAGAAAGCGAGCACCGAATATACCGACTATCTGCCCTCGGTCTACAACCGCGCGCTCGTCTACCGCTATTGGTCAGAGCTATATGAGGCGGACTCACTCGACCGTGGTCAAAAGGCCGAAAAGGCCATTGACCTACTTTCGGAATTTGCTTTGGGCGCACCCTTCTTGCCACAGCAACGTGCCTACTCTGCTCTTGCCGACTGCTTTGCTGTTATTGGTGAATACGAAGACGCTGCCGATTACTACATGTACGTAACTGAGCAAGTTACCGACCTTATAGATCAAGAGGGTAACAATCTCGGACTAAGTTACATTGCACAACTTCAAGATGCTAGCCAAGAGTCCATGCTTGGTATGGCGAAAATGTACCAACGCAGCAACGACATCGTCAGCTTCTGGAACACCTATAACGACTTCGAGTCCTGGGTGGCCAGCAACGAAGTCACTGTTAGCCGTATGGGCTCGACTCTGCGCCTATCTGCTGCTAAGCAAATGGTCGCTGAAGGGCGCTCGGCTGAAGCTATCAACCTGGCTTCCGCTGTTGCGACAGCGAACGAACGCAATGTGCTACGACTACAAGCGAACTCGGTTATGGGCCGCGCTATTTCATTAGCTCCTGCCGATGCCGACATCTCTCTTGATATCCTTTACAGCTCGGCAGAGGGTGCTTACTTTCAAAAGCGCTTCGCGGATGCGGTCGATGGCTTTCGCTTATTGGTTCCGCGGTTAGACGCGTCGAGCAGTGAAATCGGGCCAAAAGCATACTACTACCTCGGTCTGTCCTGGTCAAAACAGAACGAGGCTCTATTGGCAATGGTCGCTCACCAAGTGGGTTACCTGAGCTACCCGGACCACGAAGAGTACGCTCTTAAGAATGCCAGCAAGTGGCAGAAAGCAGCTGAGAAACTCTCGGTAGACAATCCGAACGACGAGATTCTTCGCAAATTCAGCGGCGAGGCTACTGTAGCCGTGCAAGTTTTGGGCGGAGGCGGAGACAACCTTGAATGGAATCAGGCGCAGCAATTGCTCAAGCTAGCAAAGGCGTCCGCACGTACCGCTGATGGCACCGAATCGGGAAGCAGCGAATCACGAAAAGCAGCGGCGGCCTACCAAAGGGCGATTGAATCACTAGCTGAGATACCGAGTGATAACGGTTACTACGAACGGGCCCTTGTTGCTATTGGTATTGCCGAATACGACGCGAGTGAATTTGACGCAACCGCTTCAGCGCGATCAACAGCAATTCTCAGCGATTATGTGAACAACTACATTACTGACGAGGCTAATGCTCCGCAGGATCCTCTGGAGCGCAAGGTTCGCAAAGACAAAGAACCAGAAGCTGTGTTCTATCTTGGCTTGGCGCAGCGCCGTGATAATAATAGCATTGGTGTACTAAGTAGCTTCGAGAATTTCCTCGAGCGCTACCCTTCTCAGCCATCACTCGCTTTCGCGACGATGACCTACCGCATCGAAGCATTCATACTGCTAAACGACATCGATAGCGCTATAGCCGAATACGAGTCTATGCATGAGATTGGCGCGAGTAGCGATCGCATTTCCATCGGCTCTTACTACATTTATAGGTACTACAACGGGCTTTCTTCTGCCGCTAACATCTTAGACCAGCAGTCGCCTATCTTGATGCAAGAGGTGAAGTACCTTCACGATTTCAACAGTAACTCTAGAGCACCGCGTTGGCAAAACTTGATTGGTGAAGCTGATCTCTTGAGCAGGACGGGCAACCATGCAGGTGCGAGCAAGATGTACGAGCTAGTTTTAAACGAGCACTCGTCTGCAAGTGATTTTACTGACGCTTTCCGCTTTAAAGCTGAGATAGGATATGTTGATGCCATGCTAGAGCAAGGTCAAATCGGCCGCGCTGTAGGAATCATTGACTCGCTGCTTGAGTCGCGCCCTAAAAACCTTCGAGTGAAAACGGCGGCCGTAAAGGTGAAAGCCGGCTTTTTGCTTTATGACCCAAGTAAGACTCGACTGCGAGATCAAATACGTGTTATTCCTGGCGAACTCTCGCCAGAAGCGCTTGCTACAGCTTCAGAAATTGCAGAAAGTATTGTCAAGATTGCGGAGTTCCAAGCGAATGACTTCGTGGCCGCCGACCCCGACAACTCGGGCAACAAGTACTACTACCCGGCATGGTGGGAAGCACAGGCCACTCAAGCTTTTGTGCTGTACCAGCGCCATCGGACTAACCCTGCCGACATGGACAAGCACATTACATTCGTTAGGGCGCTTAGCCTGCAGGCACCGAACCTCGGCAAAAACGTGGCCGGACCTCGCGTCGCTGCTTCTCTAAAATGGATTTTAGACCAGAAATAACACCATGATCTTAACCACGATATCATTAGTCCTTTTTGCTGCTCAATCACGCGTAGACTTGCTTGATGGCTCAAAAGTTTTTGGCGAGATCTCCGACATCAACTTAAATACCGTAACTATCGTTGTTGATGGCTCAGAAGATGCAACAGTCATAGCCAATGAGAGCATTCTCGAAGTTGTTCCTGCAGCGACCACATTGATGCGTCAAGCACAGGTCTCGCTTGACGGCCTTGACTTCATGAACGCTAGCAATGCTTTTGCCGAAGCGGCCTCTAAATCCGAAGCTGGTTACATGAAAAGCTTTGCTGGGCTACGCAATGCCGAAACTTTAATGTCTTGGGCTGCTATCGACCCCGCACAATACGGTGCCGCTATCGCCTTACTCAATACTTGGGTAAGCGAAAATCCTCGTTCATTCTGGCTGCCGCGTGCACAAATGTCATTGGCGCGTGCCTTGGCAAATACGGGCGACATTGACGGTGCTGCCTCAATGATGGAAGAGCTATCCAATCTAGCTTTCGCCGAAACCCTGGCTCGCCACATCGAGCTTCAAGCTAACGTTATTCGCTGTGAAGCTTTTTTAATTGGCGGACAAGCCCAGTCAGCGCAAAGTCGCCTTAGTTCTCTCCGAGACACTTTAGGCAGTATGATTCGTAATGCTGAGACCCCACCGGCTCTCCTGAGCAAGGCGCGTGGCCTCCACTCGCAGGTGCAAATCCTAAATGGGCAAGCTATTCAAGCTATAGAGGGGGTGAATGCCTCTCAGACCTACTGGAAAGAGCTAGCCGATGGCGAATCAACGGCGCCTGTCGTCCGCTCAGCTGCTTGGCTAGGCCTTGCGGAGGCTGCTATCGAAGCCGATGAGCTACGTTCGGCACAGCTGCAGTTGGCAAAAATTGTTGCTGTCATGCCAGCTTCACCGAATGTCACGCCACAAGCTCTGTATAAACTAGCTGTTGTGAGCGCCAAACTCGAAGACACAAAGTCTTCACGCTCAGCCGCCATGCGCCTGACAACAAATTACCCTAACTCAACTTGGGCAATAAAAGCCAACTCTGAAGGTCTATAAACCTCCTGAGATTGCTAGAATCGACACTTCAAACTGCGGCGACTCTCCCGTAAAAAAAACAAACTACCATCATGTCAAAAGTTCGTAACTTCATCCCAGCACTAGCTGGCGTACTACTAACCGCACCTCAACTGTTTGCAGCAGAGGAAGGCGGCGCATCCATTATCGACGGCATCAAGAATGCCGGTGCAATTGGTGCCTTCATTATTCTTATGTCTGTCGTCGCTATGGCTTTGGTCATCGAGCACTTCATGACCATCAAGCGCGAGAAGCTAGCTCCAATAGAGATTTTCGAGGAGATTGAAGAGTTGCTAAACGAAAACAACCATGCAGAAGCGAAAGACCTATGCGAAGCTGAGCCTTGCTACCTGACCAATGTGGTCCGCGAAGGCATCATGAAGATTGGGCACCCTTTCGCTACTATCGAAAAACACCTCGAGGAGAAAAACGAAGAAGAAAACCTTAAGCTACAGCAAAAAGTTGGCTGGCTAAGCCTTATTGCTGGCCTAGGCCCTATGATGGGTCTCTTCGGTACGGTGTGGGGAATGGTTGGCGCTTTCGCCAAGATTAGTTCTGCTGGCGCTGGCGGCGTAAACCCTGCCGACTTCGCGGGTACTATTTCATTGGCTCTGATGACAACAGTGCTGGGCCTTGTTGTGGCGATTCCGACAACAGCCTTCTATGCTTTCTTCCGCAACAAAGTTCAAATGATGGAGCTAGAGATTGGCACCATGGTTGAAGACTTGTTCGAGAGATTCCGTAGTGCGAACAAGTAGCCGCAATGTCGAAGACAAAAAAAGAAGCCGAAGAGATCGAAATCGACATGACGCCGATGATCGACATGACATTCTTGTTGATTATCTTCTTCATCTTGGTGAACGACATGTCTAAAAAAGATCTCGAAGAGCTCAAGCTTCCGATTGCAATGGAAGCTGGGCACGACGAGCCTCCAGAGCGCCGTCAGATACTTAACGTTCGCTGGTTCCCCGCTGGCGGTGTTCCTGCTAGTATCGTTAAGCAATATCGCGAAACTCTTGGCGTCGATATCCCCGACAATCAAGAATGGTCAGATATCGTTTGGCGTGGGCAAATTTTGTACTTCCCGAACATCGATACGGGTGGGCGCACCGACCCTATCCGTCGTGGCCGTCCAGATTACTACTGGAAGCTTGCAGAAACAATGGAGCTCGTATGGGTTCCTGAGTTTGAACGAGTCATGGACGAGAAGCTTGGCAAAGAGCTCCCTGACGACCCAATCCTTCTGCGTGCTGACCGCAATACACCGTTCAAGTACCTGCAAAAGATTATGGAAGTCTGCACACGCGATGGCATTCTTATTTGGAAAGTACAACTGGCAGCTTCTGAAGACCCGAATGTCGTGAAGGCACGCGAAGCGGCAAGAGGTAACTAATTATGAGTCGTAAAAAGAAAAAATTCAAAGAAGTTAAGACTGACATGACGCCGATGATCGACGTTACGTTTTTGTTGCTTATTTTCTTCATTGTTACGCTCAAGTTTAAAATCTTAGAAGGCCGCCTCGATGCTGCCCTGCCGAAAGATCGTGGTACGTCCACCTCTGAGGCTGAGGAGATTGACAAGATTGACATTTTGATAAAGGTTGCAGAGCCAGGGGAGCTTATTGATGAAAAAGGCACCAAAGGCCTTCTCCTGTATGAAGGGCGCGAGATAAAAGTGCAAATTGGTGAGCAAAAGTTTCGCTACAACCCCTTCGCTATAACTAACCCTGAAGACCCCATACCAGAGTTAACTACGTTTTTACAGACACTGCTAGACAGCCCTGAATACAGCATTGACGAGACCCCCGTCTCTCTCGATGCTAGAAAGGGTGTTGTATATGGTGACATCGTAGTGCTGCTTGATGTCGTTATTCGCGAGAAGTTCCAGAAGGTGTCCTTCGCAGGTACTCAAGAACAAGACTAAACTACGTGATTTAGTAGATTTAGGCACCTTTTGGCATGGCGAATACCGTCGAGAATTGCTAATCTGTCACACCTTGTGATGCCACAGGGCCACTCCGAATCCCCCGCCTTCTTTAATGTCGTTTTACGCGATAAAAAATGAAAACACTCCTTAATTCCGCTTTCACCGTCTCGCTTGCGCTTTTTCTTGGCGCTTGCGCATCTTCTGATTCCACCCTTGAGACGCAACTCGAAGGGACCGCTGTTACGCAGCAACAGGAGAAAACTGACCTTGTTCAAGAAGCTCAACTTGCTGAGTCACTACGTGAGCAACAAATCGCCATGATGGTTCGCGAGCAAGTTACTCATGCGCGCCAAGCATATGCCGATGCACGCTTGCTTGAAGCGGAAGACAGTCTTCTTGCTGCTCTAAGCCTAGACGCTAGTGCACCTGAAGCCGTGCAACTACTTGAGCAAGTCCAAATTGCTCTTGGCCGAACGAACACTGACATCACAGGCTCTAGCGACGATGTTCTGCTTCGTGCTAAAGCTCGCGGAGAACGTTTGCAGGCCGATGCTCGCGCCAACTTAGAAGCGGCGCACAGTCTTCGTGCTGAGGGAAACTACGACGCAGCTTTAGGTCGCCTTAACCTTGCAAGCAGTATCGTTAATGGCAGCGATCTAAACATCGACTGGGGCTCATTGGCTGGTGATGTTTCTAGCATGCTTAGCGCAGTCACTGCAGAGCGAGATGCTTCCCTCTCCAGCCAACGCGAAGAAGCTACGCGCGAATCATTCAACGCTCTGCAAGAAGAGCGTCAACTCGAAGTCGAGCGTCAAAGCCTGCGCCGTGACGGCATCCTTGAAGACGCTATCGAAAACTTCGCAGCTGGCAACTTTGATAAGACAATCTCTTTAACAGCAGGCCTGGTCGAGGAGGATCCTTTGAACGCACGCGCCGCTGAGCTGCACTCAGCTGCTGAAAAAGCTCGCCATCTTCACCTTGAGGATGAATGGGTTAAAACCCGTGCTGAGCGCTACCTTACGTGGGTTGAAGATATTGAAGAGGCTCGCATACTAATCACGGACATTGTCACGCTTCCTAACACGGAACACTGGCGTAAAATAAATGAGTTGCGCAAGAAGTACCGAGAGCTTCCAGATGAAGATGAGGACTCTGCCGAGAACAGGTTGATTAAGCAAGAAATTGCTACCCAGCGAATCCCGAGCCTAGTATTTGAAGGTGAAACATCTTTAGAGACTGTGATTGATCAACTGCGCACGTTCACGAGCATACCGTATGTGGTAACGCCAGACGCTATTGATGCAGTCGACGCAGAAGGCATCGAATTCAACCTAACGATGACGCACGAGCTTAGCGTAGAGCATGCTCTTAACATCATTACAGACGCTGCTGGACCGGACGTCATTTATAGCTTCCGTCATGGCGTGGTTTACATTACCACCCTCAGCAATGCTTTCACTAACCTTGTGTTGCGCCCACACGATATTCGCGATTTGACAGCTATGATCGTCGACCAAGCGGCACCACAAATTGACCGGATTCAATTGCCTGACAGTAGTTTCCAAATGGGTGACGAAGAAGAACTGCCTATGGGCGGCCCCGTCGGCGAACCTGTGCCAATCATGGATCCTGACAACATTGCTACTTTGGTCCAACAAAGTATTGCAACCGGCACATGGGATTCCATCGAGGGTGTTTCAATCCAGGCTCAAAACGGCCAATTGTTCGTACGCCACACAGCTGAGGTACATCGCCAAATCGAAGCGTTCCTTGAGGGTTTCCGTCGCTACACTTCCTCAATGGTCAACATTGAAGCCAAGTTCCTGACTATCACCAAAGATTACCTGCAAGAAATCGGTGTGGACTGGCGCGGTGCACGTACCGAAGCTGGCGAGCTAATTCCTCTCGACGACCTCACTTCAGGGTTCGATGACAACTCCTCGGCAGCATTCGATGATAACGGCCTAGGTCTACCATCGGGTTCAGGGTCTAACCCTACTGCTGGTGCTTATTACAGCGAAGGCGATGACGGCTCTATCCGCGCACGAAGCGAAGGCATTCTTGGTGAGTACGGGTCACGCCTCGGCGTATCTGGTGGTCTTGCAATGCAATTGTCCTTTATCGACGATGTGCAATACAGCCTCATCATGAACGCTGTCCGCAAAGACGAGCGTGCACAAGAGTTGACTTCTGTCATGCTTTCGACTCAAAACACCGAGCGCGCTTACGCCGCGATGCTTAACCAAATCACTTATATCCAAGATTTCGATGTAGAAGTTGCTTTGGCATCGTTTATTGCCGACCCTGTTGTAGGTGTGATTTCTGACGGCATCGTTCTTGATGTACGCCCGACTATCGCTCAAGACCGCACAACAGTTAGCCTCGAGCTACGCCCTACTATCGCAACCATTATGCGTCCAATTGCGGAATTCACTTCTTCACTTGCAGGCCTAACGACTCCGATTACTATTCAGCTTCCTGAACTGCAAGTTGCTTCGGCAAAAACTACTGTTGTAGTACCAGACGGCGGCACAGTCGTCATCGGTGGACTCAAGAAATTGTTCTTTATTGATCAACGCGCTGAGATTCCTTTCTTGTCGGACATCCCAATCCTTAGCCTTCTATTCAAGAAAGAAGGTGAAGCCTCTGAGAACCGTGACGTGATTCTAATGATCACTGCTACGATTATCGATGCCAACGAATTAAAAGATAGACTAGAAGTAAAATTAGGCAACTAATCTTTCACTAAAAATAGCCAAAACCTCACTCTCTCGAGTGAGGTTTTTTTATTCACTTATTAAGCCCGTAGTTGCTCACCAACACGTCGCGCAATTCGGCAAAGCTGCCAATCTTAAAGGCCGGGGATGTCCGCGGCTCATTAACACTATGTTTTCCGCCACCGTTCACCCACACTGTTACCATTCCAGCGGCATTGGCGGTATCGATGTCGTGATAAGGATGGTCTCCAACATGCATGATTCGTGAAGCCTCACACCCGGCGGCTGCAATCGCCGATTCATATAGTTGAACGTTAGATTTAGCGACACCGACACTATGAGTAATAAAGATAAGTTTAGGGTCGATGTACTTATCCATTTCTAAGCGCAAAATCTTTTCGATTTGCTTGCGCACCAAACCCGAGCTGATAACTCCGAGTCGAATACCCGAGCTTTTAATATCGAGCAAAAGCTGGCGGTCGGCGTCGCCAATATGCAAATGCTTCCATTTAGCATTATGATAAGCAATAACTCCTGCAGCAACCATCAAGTCGATATTGACGTTTTGAGTGACGTCGGTTGGCAGACGCTTTAACAAGAAATCATAATGATGGTCGTGATTCGACCCAAACTCGGCAACGACTAATTCTAGTTCGGCAAGTAAGTCATCGATATTAGCATTTAGGCCGCGGTCAATCATGGACTGCAATGCATCACGACGGGCACCTGAGACAAAGTCGGTAGTAGCGAACAATGTATCGTCGATATCGATGAAGATGACATCTAGTTGCTGGGAATCTGGCATGCTCTAAGTTTACCCTATTGCGTTAGAGCAACATGCTCATCTAATGAAAATATGTTATGTGCGATACCTTGGACGAGCTTGTAATCATGGCTAATGAATAGTAAGCAAAGCTGACGTTTTTGCTGCAGGCTCAGAAGCAGATCGGTAATCTCGCGCTGCGCAGTCAAATCTAGAGAAGACAATGCTTCATCGCACACCATCAATAAGGGGTCGAGAGCTAAAGCGCGGGCAATAGCCACGCGTTGACACTGACCGACACTAAGTTCTGACGGCAAACGATTAGCTATTAGCCCTGGATCGAGCCCTACTTCGGCAAGAAGCTTCGTCGCGCACTGTAAGCGCTGTGCAGCGTTCATATCGGTATGCACTAGCAGCGGTTCTGCTACCGATTTATGCACCGGTACTAATGGGTTCAAGGAGGCAACCGGGTCTTGAAACACCATGCTCACATACTTGCGATACGGGCGCAATGCTCGCTGATCAGCTTGATGTAAATGCACCACCTCGTTTTTGAGGTATAGGTTTAACTGCCCCTCTAAATGGTGCGCCAAGCCGCAGACTGCGCGCGCAATAGTTGATTTACCAGAGCCTGACTTGCCAACGATTGCCAAAGTTTGACCTTTGAATATCTTGAATGAAATATCTTTAACAACTTGCACGCGGCGAGCTCTCCCGAAAATGCGCGGGATTCTATACGAAATGGAAAGATCAATAGCATTGAATACTAGATCCTTCTCGGACACCTCTTCGCCAATAGCAGCATCGCGTCGTGCGGCCCCTAGTAGCTTAATCGTTGCTGGATGCTGCGGGTAATCAAACAGGCTTTGACAATCATTAACTTCGACTATTCGCGTTTGGTGCATTACCGCGATGTTTGTTGATATTTGTTGCGCGAGATGGATATCGTGAGTAATAAAAGCCACCGCAAGATTTCTTTGCAGGCACAGCTTAGCCAGCAAGTCGATAATCATCTGCTGCACATCGGGGTCAAGAGCTGTGGTGATTTCATCCGCGATTAATACTTGCGGATCTGCGGCTAGAGACAGTGCTAATAATAAACGCTGCTGTTGCCCGCCACTTAGTTGATGAGCATACCTGTTTTTGATATCGCCTAAATTACTAAGCCCTACCTCGGCGAGCAACTCGCTAGATATTTGCTTCTTTTGCGGGCTAGTCAGCTGTGAAAAATGGACGCTAAACACTTCGTTGAAGTGAGCATAAATACTAAGCACTGGATTCAAGGAAGACGCTGGATCTTGAAACACATACGCGACAGACTTACCGCGATACTTCTGCAGCTCCGATTCGGACAATTTGCCTAGCTGAGTATTATTAAATTTAACGCTACCCGCAGTGCGCTCTAATCCGCTTTGCAGTAATTGCATGATGGCCAAGCAAGCGATAGATTTGCCTGAGCCCGATTCTCCGACGATAGCCGTTATTTCGCCGCTACGCAGCGACAAGGCAAAATCCTTCACCAAAACCGCTTGCGAGTCTTTAACGACGACCGTTAACGCGCTTACTGACAGAATAGGGGCGACATCCACAACATTATTGTAAGCCATTGCACACTCGATT
>Ga0315321_10001734_pt1 | contig 16835 bp, 16 predicted proteins | sample M180m21515metaG_FD_203464 | JGI IMG/M metagenome (GOLD analysis project Ga0315321, IMG submission 203464) | Ammonia-oxidizing marine archaeal communities from Monterey Bay, California, United States - M1 80m 21515 | ecosystem: Environmental > Aquatic > Marine > Intertidal zone | place: USA... | reverse complement strand
TTGATCGTAGTCTTGATGAATTTCATCGAATTCTTAAACTGGGAAAACAAGTATCAGTTATGGTTTATAATTCGGAGAATATTTGGTTTCACCTCTATGAAGGCTATATCCTGATGTTGAAATCGAAATGAAACAAAAGCCTTTCCACTCCTGAGGCATTCAAGCTGATTACAGATGGAAAAGAGTGATCGATAGCCAAATGCTATGAGAAAAAAGAATTCCTTACACTCTTTTCAAAAGCAGGGTTTACTGGATCCCACAAGGGGAATACCATGTCTCTTCACGAGTTGGGATGCACGGAATATCGATTTGATGACCTTGCAGGTCCTCGATATCGTTCCAAACACGGGGACTTTATTACCAATCTAACCTTTGACCCCCGCGGGTTTCCGATGTATAACGAAAATATAGCGGGAATCAGTGCCTGTTTTACTTTCTCAAAACAACAAAAATTAGAATGAAAATATTAGTCTCAGGAGGTTGCGGTCAAATTGGTTCCCGCACAACGGAAATGCTTTTGGAACGCGGTGATGAAGTTCTTGCCATCGATAATTTTGCCACTGGCAGGCGGATTCATTTACCACAGTCTCACCCCGGTATGACTTTCGTTGAGGGGAGTATTGCCGACCAAGAACTCGTGGACAGGTTGGCCAAGGAGTTCAAGCCTGATGCCATTGTTCATACGGCTGCTTCCTACAAAGATCCCGATGACTGGTACAACGACACACTAACCAATTGCGTTGGCGGAGCAAATTTGGTTCGTGCAGCCTTGGCGAACGATGTTTCCCGCTTCATTTATTTTCAAACTGCACTTTGTTACGGGGTCAAACCTCTAGAGCAACCCATAACCCTTAACCATCCTAAGTTTCCTGCCAATTCTTCGTATGCGATTTCTAAAACCGCGGCCGAAGATTATATCGAGATCTCAGGATTGGATTACGTGACTTTCAGGTTGGCCAATGTGATTGGCCCCCGAAATGTCTCAGGGCCACTTCCAATTTTTTATCAAAGACTAAGCGATGGCAAAAAATGTTTCGTGACCATGGCTCGTCGCGATTTTGTTTTCGTGGGTGATTTGTGTCGGGCTGTTTTGCGTGCAATCGACGGAACTGGATCCGGTGCGTATCACTTTTCCTCTGGCAAGGATGTAGCAATCAAGGAATTATATGACGCCGTCGTGGAAGCCATGGATCTGGCCGAGTATCCTGAACCTGAAATTCGTGAACTGGGACCTGATGATGCTCCATCCATTCTGCTCGATCCGCGTCGGACTGTTGAGGATTTTGGGCAGATGGAATTTACTCCTCTTGTGGAGACTGCACGTGCTGGCATTGAATATTTCAGGGAGTTTGGAGCTGCTGGGGGTTATACTCATCTGAAACACGATAAATAATTCGAAACCCTTCGTTTGTTTGAAGGAATTGGAAACCCTTCTTTTCCTGTACTACTTGAAAGTATATAAGATCACTTTAGTGAAATTATGATAAAGCATGCTTGTTGTCTTTTATTGTTCCTTATAAACACTATCGAAAACTTGGTCGTACAAACGAAAACAAGGAACCTATTCAATTTGACTTTTTAATGCCGAAGGAAACGGATTTGGCGAATGAGACTTTTTGGGATGAACCTTGCGGTGAGTATCATTTTAAGTCTCTTGGCTTTGAAACCAATTCGCAATTTGATACTTGGTTTTTCGAACACCAGTATCCCTACTTGAAAAACTTTATTCCATTCGAATCTTTTGCTGGTAAAAAGATTCTAGAAGTCGGTTTGGGCTATGGTTCAGTTTCACAAAAGATAATGGAGTCCGGTGCTACTTTTTACGGACTTGATCTTGCAAAGGGCCCCGTTCAAATAGTTAGAGAAAGGTTAAAACAGGAAGGGTTTGCCGGTGAGGTATTTCAGGGAAGCGTTTTGGATTGTCCTTGGAACGATTCGACTTTCGACGGAATTATTTCAATTGGTTGCCTTCATCATACGGGGAATCTGGCTAGAGCAATTCAAGAAGTACACCGAATTTTAAAACCCGGAGGTAATTGTGTGATCATGGTCTACAATGCTTTTTCATATCGTCAAATTTTCTTGTCTCCCTTCAAGACATTCCGTCATTATTTTCGCCAAAAGATTGAAGGATCTACTCCTCGAAGAGGAAAGAAGAGGGAACGCTCGCTTTATGACAGTAATCTAGAAAAGGATGCTGCTCCTGTTACCGACTTCGTTGGTACTTTCGGTCTCAAGAAAATGCTTCTCCCCCTGTTCTCTGAAATTCGGATAGTCAAGGCGAACATAGGGGACGAGTTGTTTTTGCGTTTCTTCCCGAGAAGTTGGAAACTTAGAATTTTCGGACCACTCCTAGGACTTGATCTTTACGCCAAACTTATAAAATAAATTATGCGAATACTAATTACAGGAGGTGCAGGTTGCCTCGGCTCAAATCTAATTGAAAAGTTTTTGCCCGCGGGTCATGAAATTCTCGTCATTGACAATTTCGCAACGGGAAACAGGGAGGTAGTACCACCAGTTGATCGCTTGATTGTTGAGGAAGGAAGCGTATCCGATGCCGATTTTGTAGACCGCTGTTTTGACGAGTTTAACCCAGAAGTTGTGATTCATTCGGCCGCTGCCTACAAAGATCCTGACGATTGGGAAGAAGATTCTGCCACCAATGTGATTGGCTCGATCCGTGTGGCAAAGGCAGCCGCTAGAGTTGGGGTGCGAAGAATAATCAATTTTCAAACTGCCCTCTGTTACGGTAGGCCGGAAAGTATACCTATTCCTTGGGATCATCCGGAGCGTCCTTTCACAAGTTATGGAATTTCCAAGACTGCGGGAGAGCGATACTTAATAAACTCAGGTCTTTCAGTTATCTCACTGCGTCTAGCAAATGTTACCGGACCGCGTTTGGCGATTGGGCCTATTCCGACTTTTTACCAGAGACTTAAAGCTGGGAAGTCTTGCTTTTGCAGTGATACAAGAAGAGATTTTCTCGATATGGAGGATTTTATTTCCATTATGGAAAGAGTCATGAATAAAGAGGCTCCAACTGGAGTATTTAATGTCTCGACCGGAGAATCTCGCTCGATACTTGATGTTTTCAATGCAGTCTCTGCTTATTTAGAGATAGAACCCGAAGAATCCCCACCCGTAGTTCCACCGGGTTCGGACGATGTTCCGGAAGTTGTGCTCGATCCCTCGGAAACTGAAAAAGTATTAGGATGGAAGGCTCGCATTGGTTTTGAAGATACGATTCATCGCATGCTTGCCTGGTATGACGAACATGGAGTTTCTGCTATTCACAGTCATTTGGCTGAACCGAAAAGCTAATCATTCAAGATTCTTACTTTATGAATAAAGATACATTCAAAAACGCCAAGATTCTCGTTGTCGGGGGTGCTGGTTTCGTTGGTTCTAACCTTGTTCTCAAGCTTTTGGAACATGACCCAAGCGAGATAGTAGTAGTGGATAACTTACTTTCTTCCGAGGCATCCAATGTCCCTGTCTCCGATAACATTAGGTTCGTCTGTGGTTCCATAACTGACGATGCCATCCTTCATTCCCTCCCCAAAGACCTTGACTACGCTTTTCACCTCGCGTGCTACCACGGAAATCAGTCTTCGATTGCGAATCCTTTGGCAGATCATGAAAACAATACTTTGACTTCTCTCAAGCTGTTCGAGCGGCTCAAGGATATCAAGAATCTTAGAAAGGTTGTTTATGCAGCTGCTGGCTGTGCCGTAGCCGAGAAGACCTACGATGACGCAGAGGCCACGACTGAGGAGGCTCCCGTCTCACTTTTTCATGATTCTCCCTATTCCATTTCGAAGCTAATAGGTGAAATGTATGGGAATTACTATCACAGAACCCATGGTTTACCCTTCGTGAAAGCTCGCTTTCAAAATGTGTATGGTCCCCGTGAAATTCTTGGAGCAGGGCGTTGGCGAGGAACTCCGCATACGGTTTGGAGAAATGTTACGCCTACTTTCGTCTGGAAATCTCTTGATCAGGAGGCCCTCCCTTTGGAAAATGAGGGTCGCTCAAGTAGGGACTTCATCTTTGTAGAGGATATGGCAAACGGATTGATGAGATGTGCATTGGGTGGCACGCCGTCTGAGACTTACAACCTTGCTTCCGGAAAAGAAACAACGATTGCCGAGCTAGCTGCCGCGATCAACAGTGCCACCCAAAATCCGACCTCGCCTAATTTATTGCCTGCCCGCGATTGGGACCGTTCCGGTAAGCGTTTTGGCAGCACCGAAAAAGCGAAGTCACACCTTGGTTTCGAAGCCAATGTAGAGGTTTCCGAAGGAATTCCTCGACTAGTCGAGTGGACACTGGAAAATAGGGATTTTATTCGAATTTGCATGGATCGTCATTCTCCATTCCTTACCAATCCATCCTAGAGTCTGTTTGCTCTGAGATTTTTTCGTCTGCAGTTTTTTTTGATTGAGCGAAATTATGGCTGATGTTCCTAAACTAAATATTTTGCTTTATTGCAATCGTCCGTCCGAATCTGAAAATGCTGGGACTGTAATAGATCATATCGATTCTTTTGCAAAGTACTCCCGCAACAATGTGATACTTTGGTCTACCAGGAAAAAACTGCCCTGTGATGATACACTTGCGAAATTCGACTGCATTGTAATTCACTATACTCTTTCATTGCTTTACCAAAAATATGTTCCGGACGAATCTCTAGAGAAAATCCGAAAATTCGGAGGATTAAAGATTTTGTTTATTCAAGACGAGTATAGGAGGGTCAATTTTATATGCGAAAAAATCAAATATGCGGGAATAGACTTGATCTTTACTTGTGCGCCACCGGATGTGGTGCATAAAATTTATGCATCGCTCGAAGGCAAAGTAGGCTTTACCACTACTTTGACGGGCTATGTCCCTGAACAGCTATACGGGGTAAAAACGAAGGCAATGGCCAAGCGTTCGGTAGATGTTGGTTATCGTGCCCGCAAATGTCCTTTCTTTCTTGGTCGGAAAAGCCATGAAAAATATCTCATAGGAAAGTTGTTCTTTGAAAAAACGAAAGGGCATGGATTGCATTATGATGTGTCATCCAATGAGAAAGACAGGATATATGGTAACAAATGGATTGATTTTCTTTCCAATTGTAAGACCACTCTTGGTACGGAGAGTGGTGCGAGCATCATAGATTTCACTGGAGAAATTGAATATGAATTGAATCGATGGCAGGCTTTTCACCCTTTTGGGAGTTTTGAGGATGTTCCAGCACATTTGCTTGAGGAAGATGGGGAAATTGAACTTCAAGTCATTTCCCCTCGTTGTTTTGAAGCTGCTTCACTTGGAACGGTGATGATCATGTATCCTGGTGATTACTCTGGAATACTAAAAGCTGGAGAGCACTACATTTCTCTGGAAAAAGATTTTTCGAATATTGAAGAGGTGGCGAAGGCTATTAAAAACACGGAACTTCTTGAGGAAATTGCGAAGAATGCCAGAAAGGAATTAATAAATTCTGGTAAATATTCTTTCGAGAGTTTCATCATTGATTTCGATCAGTCAGTTATGTTGCTTGCTAAAGAAAAAAAATGGGAAGCAGTTGGAGAATGTTCAGTCATCCCAGACTCTTCGCCTCTTTCAATAAATGAATCTGTAAGTATCAAAGCTGGACTAAAAAATACCATCATGAAGTGGTTAAGTAAAATATGGAAAAATTCCCCCACTTGGGTACGTTTTCTACTAATCCTTACTTTTTTGAGAAAAAGATATTACTCACACCTCTACGCACTCAAGGACAGGTATAAAGCTTGATGATTTGATTTAATTTCTCAAAAGGCACATGATCAATCTTTCACTCGAATTGAATCCTTTCATATTTAAGAGTTCAGATTTTAAAAAAAGAATGACAGAGAATTAAAAACTTTGTTACTTAACTCACGATGAAGGCAACCAAACACTCAATCCTTTTTATGGAATGAAAATATTTTCGGTAATCGGGGCACGTCCTCAATTTGTAAAGGCAGCCGTGGTTTCACGTGCTTTGTGCGAGCATGAAGGAACAGAAGAATTCCTTGTTCATACGGGTCAGCATTTCGACGAAAATATGTCCCGAGTGTTTTTCGATGAAATGGGTATTCCTGAACCATCGGCAAACCTTGCGATTTCAGGAGGTGGTCACGGATCCATGACCGGTAAAATGCTCATCCAAATCGAAGAGTTGATCGTGGAGCAACACCCTGACTGGGTTCTGGTTTACGGAGATACCAACTCTACTCTCGCTGGATCTTTAGCCGCCTCCAAGCTGAATGTACCATGTGCTCATGTGGAAGCAGGGTTGCGCTCTGATAATCGCGGGATGCCCGAGGAGATAAACCGTATTCTTACTGATCATGCGTGCGACTTGCTGTTTGCCCCCACGGATGATGCCCTAAAGCGCTTGAAGCAAGAAGGGATTCCGGATGAAAAGGTAATCCGTACAGGAGATGTCATGCTTGATGCTGCTCTGCTCTTTGGAGAAAAAGCGAAGTCGGAAAGCACCATTCTCGATCGTCTAGATCTGAAAGAAAAAAAGTATGCTCTTTGCACCTTACACCGAGCCGAGAATGTTGATTCCAAAGAGGTTCTCGAATGGCTGATAAGTGGGCTTGGTGAAATTGCGGAAAACTTGCCTGTACTTTTGCCTATTCATCCACGCACCAGGGCCCGTTTGCGAGAGTTCGAACTACTCGATTCACTCCCGTCGGGTATTAGGATAGTGGATCCGGTTGGCTACTTGGATATTCTGATGTTGGAAAGTTCGGCGGCCTTAATCCTTACTGATTCCGGAGGTATGCAGAAGGAGGCTTTCTTTCAAAAGGTTCCTTGTGTTACTTTGCGTACCGAAACGGAATGGACCGAATTGTTGCCAGGTGGACACAACAGATTGGCTTGCCCGTTGACTGATTCGATATCGGGAAAGGTTGCCGAGGCTTTGTCCTCCAAACCGGATTGGACAATTGATCTATACGGGAATGGCAGTTCCTCTGAACTCATCATCTCTTCCATTTTGAATTTTAAGCAGTGAAAATTGGGATAGTTTGTTCGGAATTCTATCCCATGAATGCCGCGGCGGCCGCCCGCTCAGTGTCATGGGCTTCGCTATTTGTCAAATTAGGCCATCAAGTTACGGTTTTCACTTCTTGCGACGCTCAATCGGAAAAACGCAACTTGGTTCGGTCGTGTTTTCGAACCCCGGATAACCGAGCGTCCGTTGCAAAACGTTTCATACAGGAAATTTGCCTTGGGATTGATCTTGCTTTCAGAATTATTCTTAAGGCAAGAAATACCGAAGTGAATCTAATTACCTCTCCTCCCTTTTTTATGGCTGCCCTATGTGCATTCGCTTCTCGCTTGGTCGGCATACCTTATGTTTTCGACGTCCGGGACCGTTATCCGAATGTGCTTTTCGAGTTGGGATTGCTTTCTCGTAAAGGATGGCCTGGTCGCATTTTATTGGTCCTCGAAAAAACCATTTATGAATCTTCTCTTTTTGTTTCCACGGTTACGAAGGGACTAGTTGTTGATCTATCTGCAATTACTGGGGAGAGAGACACCTTTTTGTCTTTCAATGGATATGCGGAGAAGGCCTTTCACGATGAAATCTTATCTAACTCTGAATTCCCTCGGTTCACTGTTGTTTATCATGGAAGGCTCGGGCGTTTCTACGACTTGGATGTTCTTTGTGAGGTAATCAAGATCCTCGAGCAAGTGGAACCCAATATCAGGTTCCTGATGATAGGGGACTTACCTGCCCTAAAAGCTGGGAAATCTTGGAAAACCGTTGATTTTATGGATGAGATGCCGCTTATGGATTTGGCACAAGTCCTTGCCCGATGTCATATTGGGATTTGTTTACTGAAAGAAACGGATGCCATGAGAAAGGCAATGCCTGCGAAGACCTTTGACTTCATAGGTGCTGGTTTGCCAATGATCGTCTCGCCAGGAGGGGAACTTCTCGAAACAGTTACGAAGGATGATATGGGAATTGGATTTACAAAGAACGATCCCCAAAAAATTGCTCAGGCAATCGTTGAGCTTTATCAAAGTAATACTAGACTAACCAAGTTGAAGAAAAAAGTCTTGCTCGCCCGAAGTCGTTACGGTCGAAATAGACAAGCAAAAGGCTTACTTGAAAAAATATCTAGAGAGATCATTTCCTAATGTCTAGAAAATCGGACTGGAACTTAAGCAAAGAAAGCAAAGCTTTTACTAGCTTTGTCCTTGCTAGTGGGGTTGCCTTTGTAGTGCCAACTCATTTCTCCCCAGACAGCGAACCATTGGCCCAAGTCGAAGAGTTATGGTTGATAATTTATTCCCTTGGCTTTGGTTTATCTTTTCTTGCCTTTGGGGAAATGTTCGGACTCTCTGAGCGTCGTATCATTCGCTTTTCCGTACGCCGTTTGATCCTCTACTTTCTTACTTCCTTTTTGGCTAGCTTGGTACTTTTGCTTGGCGTGTGGATCATTGAGTTTAGTTTTGTTGGTCGTTTTGCTATTCTCAAAATTGCCTCGAGCACTGGTTTTGGAAGTTTCTTTTTGTTTTGGCTCTTCAATTCTTTGGCAAAACAGAGCCGAACCCGTATTTTTCTTTTGGCTTCGGGCGAGACATCGAAAGCAATTCGATCTACTCTTAGTGAGCAGTCAGGTATCTTCGACTGGGTTGATTCTGAAGCCTCTGCAAAGAGGAATGATCTGGTTGAATTTTGCAAAGACGAAAAAGTTGACTTGATTGTCATGGATAAAAGCCCTGAGGCTGCAAAGGTTGAAATTATTCCCTTACTCGAAGCTGGAACTAGGGTTATGGGAGAAGTTGAGTTCTGGGAACAATACCTCGAGAAGATTCCACCTCGGCGAGTTGATCAATCTTGGTTGGCAAAACTAGACCTGCGTTTGAGGGACCCTTTTTCTCATAAGCTCAAGCGCATTTCTGATATTATTTTGGCGGTCTTTGGGCTTTTACTATCACTTCCTCTTGTCTTGCCAGCGTTGATAATTATTGCCATCGACTCGGGCTTTCCTCTCTTTTTTAAACAGAAGCGAACTGGATTCATGGGTCGTTCCTACACACTGTACAAACTACGGACTATGAAACGAGATGCAGAAGAAAAAGGAGCTGAATGGGCAAAGGAAAAAGACCAGCGAGTCACCCGTTGCGGAAAGTTTTTGCGCAAGTGGAGAATCGATGAAATTCCTCAGTTTTGGAATGTTGTCAAAGGAGAGATGTCCATAGTCGGTCCACGTCCTGAGAGGCCAGAATTTCAGGAGGAACTGATTGAAAAGGTTCCGCATTGGAATTGCCGTCACCTTGTTAAACCTGGTTTGACAGGATGGGCTCAAATTCGCTTTCGATATGCCTCTGACTTAGACGCTTCCGAGGAAAAGCTTTCTTACGACCTATATTATGTCAAGCATGCCTCCCTTTTAATGGATCTTCAAATTATGCTTTCTACTCTCCGTTCAATTGCTCGAGGCAGCAGATGAAAACATTGGTTACAGGTGGGGCGGGGTATATCGGTAGCCATACAGTCTTGGCTTTGTTGGAAGACGGTCAAGAAGTGGTGGTGCTAGATAATTTCTCAAATTCCTCTCCGGTTGCCCTTGCCCGAGTGGAGAAGCTGTCAGGAAAATCCCTTGAGCTTTACAAAGGCGATCTTGGTGATCGTAGTTTACTCGATAATATTTTCAGCGATCATTCTGACATCGACGCCGTCATTCATTTCGCTGCCTTGAAGGCGGTTGGAGAATCAACGCAAGAACCTCTTCGTTATTATCGAAACAATGTAACTGGTTCGGTTTTATTGCTTGAAGCAATGGATCAAGCAAAAGTAAGAAATATTGTGTTTAGTTCTTCTTGCACGGTATATGGGGAACCGACTGAAGTTCCGCTCCTTGAGACTCACTTGACAGGAAGCGTATCAAGTCCCTACGGACGCACGAAATATGTGATGGAGGGAATTATTGCCGATTACGCGGCATCTTGCCCTGATTTCAAGCCTGCTATTTTGAGGTACTTTAATCCAGTCGGTGCTCATTCAAGTGGAGAAATTGGAGAAGACCCAAATGGAGTTCCCGATAATTTGGTTCCTTTTGTTTGCCAAGTCGCAAAAGGTAAACTGGAAAAGCTCAGAGTCTTTGGTAGCAACTACCCAACTCGCGACGGAACGGCGATTCGTGATTATCTTCATGTAGTTGACTTGGCGGATGCCCATGTTCTGTCTTTAAAAGCACTACTCTCAAGAGATGACGGCTTCATTTGTAATCTTGGCACGGGAACAGGTTCTTCTGTAATGGAAGTGATCGCGGCTTTTGAGCGGGTGACTGGAGAGAGAATTCCTTTCGAACTTGCCGACCGAAGAACTGGGGATGTTACCGAAGCATGGGCTGATCCTTCCCTTGCTCGGGAATTGCTTGGTTGGGAGAGCAAGCATTCCTTGGAGGAAATGCTTGCCGATGCATGGCGTTGGCAGAAAAAAAATCCGAACGGATACGATTCCGTTTAGGGTAAACCGTATTCTTTTGGGGCAAGCCCTCTTTGGCGTAAAGCCTTCGATACTGCATTCAAGTCAAGTCGGTCACCGATTCGGATTCCCATCTTTCGAAACCCATTTAAGTTGAGTTCCAAAACAAATTGCACTTTGTCCGAGCGAGATTGTACGCCACTCAGATCGTGTGGCTTAGCGGCGTGTACCTCAAGTAATTTTCCATTGGAGGAAAAATAGCCGATATCCAAGGGGATTCTAGTGTTCTTCATCCAAAACTTTTGTGGGCTAGGTTCTTCAAAAATAAAGAGCATACCTGTTCCCTCAGGTATAAAATCCCTGTACATTAAGCCTTTTTGACGTTCGAGAGGCCTTGCAGCAAGTTCGGCTCGCACCTGCTTTCCCCCAAGGCCAAAGACAAACATAGTACCCTCCTGTCTTTCTTGAGCTGGAGTAACCTGAACTGTTTCTTCCTTGCATGAAGTCAAAAGCAAAGCCAAAAAAGCGATCAAATGGTAATTGAGAATCTTGTTCCCTTGAATCATATACTCATTACATGAAAGATATTCTCGAACGAATCAAGAGCCTTCGCCTTCTCGTAGTCGGAGATGTCATGCTCGATCGCTATGTGACCGGTGAAGTTAATCGTATTTCCCCAGAAGCCCCAGTCCCCGTTCTTACTGTCGAAGGTGAGAGAGCGGTTGCGGGGGGAGCCGCAAATGTCGCCTTGAATGCAGCCGAGCTGGGAGCCCAAGTGGAGTCGATCGGCTGGTTCGGGATTGATGATCAAGGCAATCATCTAAGAAGCCTCTTGGTTGACAAGGGTATAGAGGTAGACCCAACTCTCCGCTTTCAAGGTGCTCCCACAATCAGCAAGACACGCGTCATGGCATCCAATCAACAAATTTGTCGAGTCGACCGGGAGGAAAAACCGGATGCCTACAAGCCCGATCTTTCCTATTTAGGGAAAGCGTTGCGTTCCAAGGCCGAAAAAGCGGACGCAGTCATTGTTTCTGATTACGGAAAAGGTTTTGTTACCAATGAGTTGATCGCACTTATCAGGGAAGCCTCGCCCTTCTTGTCCGTGGACCCCAAGCCTAGCCGCTTACTGGACTATTCTAAGCCCGACTTGTTGACGCCGAATCGTCATGAAGCCTTGGAAATGTCAGGGAGATCTAGGTTGTCCCGTGATTTGCTTCCCCAAGAAGAGATTGTTCGTACGATCTTTGAGAAATTTGATCCCGTTCTTCTAACCATAACCTTAGGTGCGGATGGGATGCTTTTGGCAACGAAGGGAGAAGTCCAAAAAATCATGCCGACTGCAGCCCGCGAGGTCTTCGATGTTTCAGGTGCGGGTGATACGGTCATTTCGTGCCTAACTTTAGCACTTGTCGCGGGGGCTAAGCTCGAAGAAGCGGCCGAACTGGCCAATATCGCTGCAGGGATTGTGGTGGCGAAAGTAGGAACGGCGACGGCATCACCACATGAAATCCTAAGGCATTTGTAAAGGGATGAGTAAAGCTATTTTTCTCGATCGCGATGGGACCCTCATCAAAGACACTCATTACCTTAAAGATCCCGCCAAAGTGGAAATTTTAGATGGGGTGGGGGATGCCCTCGTTCGTATGCGTGCCGCTGGGTATTTGATTTTCATGCATACCAATCAATCAGGAATTGAACGTGGATATTATGATTGGGACGATGTAAACGCTTGTAACCGCAAAATGCTTGGGCTTCTTGGGCTAGCGGAAGATTTCTTTGTCGACACCTGCATTGCTCCTGAGTGGCCAGAAAAAGAAAATGGATACCGCAAGCCTTCCTCTCGGTACGAACGGGAAACGATCGCCCAATACGAGTTGACCCCGATGGAGTGCTGGATGGTGGGCGACAAGTGGATAGACGTGCAAACGGGTCTGTCGGCGGGTATGCGAGCGGCCTTAGTTAAAACCGGTAAGCCAATAGATGATGAGATGGGGTCTGAAGCGATTGAATCGAAGGTTCCGGTTCACCTGAATTTACTTGAATTTGTAGAGCGAACCTTGAAATTGGTAGTATGAAATCCCGCGATTTGAGTCTATGGACTAGGATAAAAGACGATTTACATGCGGCTTGTAGAATATTCGATGTACGCAAAAGTAGGTTTCATCGCGTGTCTGACGATAAAGAAGGTGATTTCTTTGTTTTGGATACCAACGATTGGGTCAATGTGCTCGCGGTAACCAAAAAGAAAGAACTCGTCTTGGTTCGACAATATCGTTTTGGCACTGAAGAGTTTTCCCTTGAGCCTCCGGGGGGAGTGATCGAGAAAGGAGAAACCCCTGTTCATGCCGGTCAGCGCGAGTTGCAGGAAGAAACTGGTTTTACGGGAAAGAGTGTCAAAGTGATTGGGAGCGTTTTCCCAAATTCCGCCATCATGTCTAATCGCTGTTATTTTCTCCTCGTCGAAGATGTCGAGAAAACCTCTCTGACATCCTTTGATCCCAACGAAGAACTAGAAACCGTTCTTGTACCACTTACTGAAATAAAAGCCTTGGTCAAAGAAGAAAAGGTTACGCATTCCCTTGGCTTGACTGGGATTTTCCACCTCCTTCTTCATCTCGAATCATAAGTCCCCTCCTTCTTTTTTGCCCGAGCAATGTGCTTCGCTTTGATTCTTTACCCACTCGCGTCTCTTTTGTAGAATAGCTTCAATTATGAGTAGTTTGATATCATTACTTCTCGAAACCGCCGACCCTCGTCCGGAGCGTCTTGCCAAAATTCTCGGAAAGGAGACGGATGAAGTGGAACGTGAACTCGAGGAACTGAGGCAGGACAAGACCATTCTTGGGTGGATGCCTATCCTCAACCCTGAGAAAACGGATGCCCAAAAGGTCCGAGCCGTTATCGAGGTTAAGATCAGTCCGGAACGCGAAGGTGGATTTGATCGCATGGCATTGCGCATCTCTAAGTTCGAGGAAGTCGAATCCTGCTACCTTATGTCGGGAGGTTACGACTTGTTGGTTTTTGTTTCCGGCAAGACTCTGAATTCTGTTGCCTTGTTCATTTCGGAAAGGCTTGCCACGATTGAAGGTGTGTTGTCCACAGCCACCCATTTCCTCCTTCGTCCCTACAAGGAACAAAACCATCTTCTTGTTCAGGAAGGTTCGGTTGAGGAAAAACCCCCTGTCAGTGCCTAGCCACCAGTGAACCCTGAAACCTATGTTGCCGACCATGTCAAAGGGTTGCCCCGCTCGGGCATCCGTGATTTTTTCGCAATTGTTTCGGAAATGCCACAAGCCATTTCTTTAGGCATCGGGGAACCTGATTTCGTTACACCCTGGAAAATCCGAGAGGCTTCTATTTTTGCTCTTGAAAAAGGAAAAACCTCCTACACTGACAATCGTGGTCTACTTTCCCTTAGAAAAGAAATTTCGAAATATGTTTCTTCCTTCTTTGGTCCCGAGTATGATCCGTCCAGTGAGGTTTTGGTAACCGTTGGGGTGTCCGAAGCAATAGACATCGCCTTGCGATCAATCCTTAATCCAGGTGACAAAGTTCTCTACCATGAACCTTGTTATGTTTCCTATGCACCAAGTGTTACCTTGGCATTCGGTGAGCCAATACCGGTCGCCACTTCCCCCGAAAATTCCTTTGCTCTTGACCCTGCTGCTTTTGAGAAGGCATGGCAGCCGGGTTGCAAAGTTCTCATGCTTAATTTTCCCACCAATCCTACTGGTGGAACAGCAGACCTTGAAAAACTCGAACGCTTGGCTAAATTTGCCGTTGAAAAAGACCTGATCGTCATAAGCGACGAGATTTACGCTGAGCTTACCTACGAAGGGAAGCATGTCAGTTTGGCTTCGCTTCCCGGGATGCAAGAGCGTACTCTTTTGCTACACGGGTTTTCCAAAGCCTTTGCCATGACGGGCTTTCGAGTCGGTTTTGCCTGTGGTCCTGATTGGCTCATCGACGCGATGATGAAAATTCATCAGTATTGCATGATGTGTGCTCCCATCCTTAGTCAGGAAGCAGCTATAGAGGCTCTTGCTCATGGTTCCGACGAAGTTGAGCGGATGAAAGAGCAGTATTTTCAACGCCGTAATTTTGTTATCGGCAGGTTTAATGAAATGGGCCTCTCTTGTCATCTTCCCCGGGGTTCTTTCTATGCTTTTCCCTGTGTTAAGGAAACTGGTTTAAATGAAGTCGACTTTTGTCATCGTCTGCTTCGCGAAAAGGAAGTCGCGGTGGTTCCTGGAACGGCTTTCGGTTCACATGGTAAAAATCACGTCAGGGCAAGTTTTTCCACTTCCTATGATAAGCTTGTTGAGGCCACCGATCGGATGGAATTATTTCTTGAGATTCTGGCATCCGAGAGCACTGTCCAGCAGACTGGTTAAGGCCTAATTTTTATCTCCTTTTTTTCTCCTTACCTCGTTAAATGAGTATTTCACAAAGTGTGGCCATCGTAGGACGACCTAATGTCGGAAAAAGCCGGTTGTTCAACCGTTTGGCAGGTCGTAGAATATCGATCGTTCACGATCGCCCTGGGGTGACACGTGATGTCGTTGTGGCAGACAGTCCAGAAGGATATACTTTAATGGATACTGGAGGAATCGGTATGCTTCCCGAGATGACGCCCGTCGAGATTCAGCATGCAACCGAAGATCAAGCAGATTTTGCTATACGTGCTGCGGACCTTCTCCTTTTTGTCGTGGATGGTCGTGAAGGGCTTATTCCCTTGGACGAAACACTGGCCACTAAGTTCAGGAAAATGGGCAAAAGACCGATTCTCGTGGTGAACAAGATGGACGAAGCTGAAAAAGGTTATTCCATCTCCGAATTCGCCCGCCTGGGTTTTGAACAAATGCTGGGAATTTCAGCGGAGCATGGACTTGGAATTGAGCAACTCCTGTCGACACTGAAGGATCGCCTTCCTCCCACCGAGCCTTCATCCAGAAAAGAATCTGAGATTCGAACCAAGATCGCTTTCATCGGACGGCCGAATGTGGGCAAATCCTCCCTTTGTAATCGGCTTCTTAATACCGAACGTCTGATTGTGAGCGATGTTCCTGGAACGACTCGTGAAACCGTCGAACTGGATTTGGATTTTGAGGTAGACGAACAGGATGAACCATGGAAGTACCGCTTGTTTGACACGGCAGGTCTTAAGCGCAAGAAACGGATTGATTCATCCTTAGATTATTTTTCCGCAGTCCGGACCAAGCATGCTGTTGAATCGGTCGATATCGTCTTTCTTGTTCTGGATGCCCGTGAGGGCGTTACGAAGCAGGATAAGATAATGGCCCATCATGTTTTGGAGGAGGGTAGAGCTCTGTCCATCCTAGTTAACAAATGGGATCTTGCCCTGGAAGGTTTTCGAAAGGATCCACTTCCAGGATATGAAGACGAAAAGGATTTCCGAAAAAGCTACCTTAAGTCGATCCGCAAGGAGCTTTATTTTCTACCCGACTCTCCGATTACCTTCGTGTCCGCCAAGACCGGATATTCAATCAAGGATTTTCTGCAAGTCGCACAAGATTTGAATATTCGAATGGACAAAGCCCTTTCGACTTCAGCCTTGAATAAACTGATCGGAGATATGTGGGAACATCGCCCGCCTGCCAAAATCAAAGGCAAGCGATTCAAGGTTTTTTACGCCGTCCAAGTTGAAAATCGTCCTTTTCGGATCAAGCTTTTTTGTAACCGGGAAGAAAAACTCAATGATCAGTACAAACGCTATTTGGAAAAAGGAATTCAACAGAAATTTGGGCTATCCGGGTGTCCGCTCAAATTTTCATTGGCTGGCAAGGAGGCTAGATACAAAGAAGAAAAGGCCTAGTTCCCTTTTGTTAGTTTCCTTTTAAAGCCGCATGAGCGGCTTTTTTTTTGGTCATTTTCGTTGTGCGATGGTCTATCTTCAGGCTAATGGTTGAAGGGTATTTATGAACGTAAAAAAGCATAAGATTGCCTTCTTTGGCTCTGATGAAATCGCACTGCCTTTTCTAGGTGGTCTGCACGAAGCCGGTTTTGAGGTTTCGGCAGCTCTAACTCAACCCGACCGCCGGTCTGGTCGTGGTCGCAAACTACAGCCGAACGCGATCAAGCAGTGGGCAATTGAGAGCGGTGTACCTTGTCGTGACCCTCAAAAGCCATCGAACGAAGATAAGGAATGGTTGAAATCAATTGGTATCGAACTGATTATCGTAATGGCTTACGGGCATATTCTGAAACTTGATCTACTTGAGGTTGCATCACTGGGTTGCTTTAATCTTCATGCTTCTGTCCTTCCCTCTTATCGGGGGGCTTCTCCAATAGAAACTGCTCTTGCATCGGGGGAGAAGGAGACTGGCGTTACCCTGATGCGGAT
>Ga0315321_10001731_pt1 | contig 16837 bp, 10 predicted proteins | sample M180m21515metaG_FD_203464 | JGI IMG/M metagenome (GOLD analysis project Ga0315321, IMG submission 203464) | Ammonia-oxidizing marine archaeal communities from Monterey Bay, California, United States - M1 80m 21515 | ecosystem: Environmental > Aquatic > Marine > Intertidal zone | place: USA... | reverse complement strand
TAGAATGATGTTACTTTCAATTTTTTTCTTAGTGCTGGAAGAGGAATTCGTTGGTGTTGAGAATCGCCCAGCAAATATCTTCCAAGGCCTCCACTCGATCTTCCTTGGACGCAATGTGATCTAAGCTGGCCTTTAATTCAGTTTCGCTTGGGTTCCGGCAAACTGCCAGATTATACAACAGCGTAATAATCTGACTATTGTCTTTACCGTCTGTCATGGATCGGCGAAAAGAGTTAGTTTCGCTCTTGAGTTTATTGTAAATCAGGGGGCCATTAAAGAACTGAATCGCCATACTCAGGTTGGACTCATTTGTTCGCTCACAGGCACAAACAGTCTGCCGCTCGGGTTGCCCAAAAATCTTCAGGAATTCATTATTCACTAGGTCGGGAGCTGGCAGATGAGTTGCCTTCGTTCCGGCTGGCAGGCCACCGAATGTTTCCGCGACCTGTGTGACGTGACAAATGGCATCCAATAACTGCTCCGCCGATAATAGACGTGGCTGGTAGTGCGAAAAATATTTCGTGTCATCTTCATTAAAGTCGTTTGGCTGATAGCTGGTTTGATAGGTACGGCTCTTGAGAATCGTTGCCAAGATCGCTTTGCGATCATAACCGTTCTCGACAAAATCTTTGGCGAGCTGGTCAAGTAGCATAGCGTTACTCGGGGGATTTGTATCACGGAAGTCATCTGCAGGCTCTACAATTCCTCTTCCAAACACCTGACTCCAGATTCGGTTCACTTCAATCTTTGCAAAGAAAGGATTATCCGGCTTCGTTAACCAACTGGCAAAGTCCAAACGACGGTCAAATGCATTGGGATTCTCGATATCGCCCTGGCCCGGGACCCATGGCTTCATTTTTTGTTGGGTACGAGGCTGCGTTACTTCACCACTCTGTGAAACATAAATGAACATTTCATTGGTTCGCTTCGTGTTAGTGCGCTGAACTCGATTGAAGAAGGCAGCCATGCCATAGTAGTTATCCTGAGTCCAACGCTCAAACGGGTGATTGTGACATTTAGCACACTGCAGTCGGGCTCCCAGAAAAACCTGTGAAATGGTTTCAACACAATCGTTCATATCCTTAGATGTTCGGTAAAAGTTGGCTGCCGGATTGCTAAAAGTACTACCTGTCGCCGTCAACAGTTCGGTAGCGAACTCATCATATGGTTGATTTTCGCGAAAAGACCGCTCTACCCACCGATAATACTTGTAGACACCTTCGTTCGTGACCTGGCCACTCGTTAAGCGAAGCAAATCACCCCATTTTAGCGCCCAGAATTTTGAATATTCGGGACGCTCAAGCAGTCTATCGACAATCTTAGCTCGTTTTGCGGGATCTACGTCTTCTGCAAAGGCAGTTACTTCTTCCAACGAAGGCAGGATGCCAATAACGTCCAAATAGACCCGGCGAACAAACTCTTCATCCGTACATAAATCAGAGGGTAAATACTTGAGCTGCTTGAGTTTTTGATCAACAGCGACATCAACATAGTTGTTTACCTGGGGGTCGTTCCAAACGAAATCCTCCACCTCTTCAACAAATGTAATGAAGCTCGATTCAATAAACTCCAGATAGCGAACCACCACTGCCACCTCACCACGCTTTAACCCTTCCACGAAACCATTGCGATCGACATCCGCGACTTCAACATCTGAACTGGAGTACACAGCCAATGGCGTAACGTCTCGCACTCTTCCATCTGAATAGTGCGCCCAAACGCTCAACTGTTGCTGAACAGCTGGCTTCTTGAGAACACGGCCTGACTTTGGATAAACTTCAATTTTCACAGGCCGAGCAGCATCCGCGACATCCATCTTACAGCCTTCCTCGATCCAATCACGAATCACCGCATAGGCAGGATCGTCCACACGAATCTGTCTACCACCACCGTGAGCCACTTTCATCAGTGGCTTAAGCAGCAGCAGGCTGTTATCGGGATCGAGGCTATTGGTCCGCCGACCAAAATCTTCACGAATTAATGTCAACTCGTCCAGCTTTGGGTCAAAGGCTCGTAGTGATAGACGGAAGCCTCCTTTACCACTTGGTGAACCATGGCAGGCTCCGGCGTTACAGGAATTTTTACTGAGTGCAGCAAGTGTGTCATAAAGGAACGAAACCGGCTGTGGTTCCTGCTGATTAGCCACCACAACTTTGACTGGTGCTGTCTTCCCTTCAAACTCAACATTTAGCGAACCTTCGCCATCCGCTTGGGGATATGCCACGGAACCTTTGACAATCGCCACATCTGCATTAGCCGTCGTGATTGTCGCGACTCGAGTTAGGTCCTGGATAGAACCATCCACATAGTAGCCTGTAACAAGCAACTGCGCCTGTTCGCGAACACCGGTCAGTTGCACTTCCGCCGGGTAAACTTCAATGCGATCGAGCTCAACGTCTGCGGCTCGCAAGCTGTTCGTGGACCAACCGCCCAATAACATCCCAGTAATGATCAACACATATGTTCGTCGTAGTTTGCCCAATTGCATTTCTACTTTTCCTCTAAAGGTTATTCCGCGGCTTTTACTTCAACAGCAATAGCAGCACTGACCGCCGACACATCTTTGCCGGCGTACTTTGATTTAGCTGAGACGGTAATACCATCTGTCTTGGCAACGGCGGCATCCGCGGCTGCAATAATTTCAACTTCGAGTTCTGTTTGATCGGCCGCAATGGTCAATTCAGCTGGCACCGTGACTTTGTCGGGCAGGCCAGCCAGTGTCAATGTAATAACTTCAGCGGTTGAACCGGGGGCGCGAACAATGGTAATCAATGCTTTTTGACTCGCTCCCGGAATAATAGCAACCTCAAGTTTAATTGAGACCGATAGTGGATCAACCACTTTGATCGGCACACTCCGTTTTACGAACTGTAGGTGACCCGCATGTTCAGCATAAGCTTTCACCGCAAACGCTTTTTCATCGGCTAGATCGGCGGGGACAGTTACGGTAATCGTGTGAACACCTTTGTCCGCTTTATCCGCCACTGTAATTCCTTCAGGTACATCTTCAAACATACGTGACAAAGCACCTTTAAAATCCTTATGTTTGCTGGTCGTTGACATTTGGATCGTTGCCGTGGTTTCACCGCGGGCAACATAAACCGCTTCCGGCTCAAACTTAGGCTCGAAAAACTCTTCAATCGCCGGCACTGTCGCGTACTGCACAACACCCTGCAGGAATGAGTAGGGATAGGTGACGGCTCCGAACTGGGTTCGCGTCCAATCTCTGGAAGTCAAAGGTACCTGAGTGACCTGACCATCGATCTCAGCTTCACCAACAATCTCCATGTTTACAAAATCACCTGCTTTCGTTTCCGTTGAGAATTCCAACAGGAGAGTGATTTCTTTTCCATCCTTAGCGACAACATTGTTATGCCAGGTAACTCCTGGAATCTCAGTCTTAGATTTAATCGTGATCGGACCTGCATATCCATCACGAGCCACGGTGATGGGAACTTGAAAACCACCTTTCCCTTCATCTACGACAAAGCGATTCCGAGTTGCTTTGTCATTCTTTAACGTCAACGTAAACGAATTACCAACCGCTGATTCGACAACATAAGCATATTCGTCACCGCCTCGCTGAAGCAATTCACTGGTTTCCAAGAGGTACTCACCATCTTCCGGAACACTCCAGGCAACGAGAAATTCATTCTCGGGATTAATCGGCGCCGCAGCGAGCTGGCTTCCATCGGTTTTAAGAATACGGAAATTTACAACCGCGGGTGATCCCAACTTGAGTGAATGCCCTGAAAACCGAAGTCGCTGCCCTTTCTTCGCATTGAACTTGAAATAGTCTTTATCTCCCGGCTGCTGGAACACGCCACTCGCGCCACCGGGGAATGCCGCCGTAGTGGCCTGCGCAATTTCGTCGTTCGGCTCCGTTTCGACCGTCTGAACACCGCTGCTAGCTCGAGCTCGTGCAAAACCGGAAATCGTGCCATTGGGGATTTTAGCTCCTGCTCGGATCTCATCCCCCGCCAGTGTAGTTCCCAAAACAACCTTCGCTGTTAGCCCGCCAGCCCCTGCTCCGCTAAAACTAACATCGCGGTCCCCGCCGATCTGCACTGAAGCCGGCAGAGTTGTCGTGGCAAGTGGAAACTCTCCAATTCGCACGTAATAAGGAAGGTTACCGGCGTACTTACTATCCAAAACCTCCACCGCGTACTGACCATCGGCTGGAACCTTTACCTGTAGTCGAGCATCCGCCCCCAAACCATCACTATCATCCGAAAAAGCCAACTCTGTTCCATCAGCCGCTAACAAACGTACAACTGGATCCATCGCAGAATTAATTCGAGCGGCTAGAACGTCCACAGAGATCACCTGCCCTGCCTTGGCTTCAAACTTGAAATGATCCGCGACGGTTCCACTCGAAGAAGCCTGCACCGCGGCGGGCAATGTAATCAACGCAGCATCAGACAATGAGTTATTTGGAGATGGTTCTGCGATCACAGGCGCGTCTTCGATAACCACAAGATAAAGCTGACTAACGCCGGTAGCGCCCGCAACTGAAATTGCACCAACTCCTACACCCACATTTTCAGTTAGCTTGAGTCGCAGCTTAGCAGTGGTTGCATCATCTGCCCCTTCCGAAGTCGGTAGAACCTCCACTTGGGCAGGAAAGCTTGTCCAGATTTTGAGCGGTGAGGTGAGTTCGGTTCCACCCAGACTGACTTCCGTCGTCGCACCTGGCTGTAAACCAAGTGGAGTCACGGACGAAATGTTGGGAGCGGCTTTCACCGTTGTGGCCATTAAAAGTAATAGCCCAACAAAGATGGGAAGCAGTCGTCGGAATTCTTTCATAACGGCGCCAAGTGAACTTTTAAAAAAGGTAGGATGCATATAAGGTGGGCTTTACTCTATCCTTATTTTAGATAGTCCAAAGCCCACCCGTCAAACTTACGATTTCCAAATTTTCACTTTTGACCCCGCTGAAAAGATGCCTTCGATGCCGCAAATATCCAAAAATATTCTATTTTGTTTTTTATTCCTTTGGTTTGCTTTACCAACGAAGGGTCAAACTAAACAAAAAATAACAATTACCAGCTCGTTAGATGAGTCTAAACAACCTTGTTATTTCATTCTTCCTAAGGATTATGACAAGGATAAATCACAGCGATACCCGGTTCTAATGGCACTTCATACGTGGAGCAACTCCGTTGAACAAAAAAATACTGATTGGGAAGCAGAAGCATACAAACAAGGTTGGATTTACGTCTTTCCACACTTTCGAGGGCCAAACAACCATCCGCAAGCCTGTGGAAGTAAAATTGCTCAGCAAGATATTCTCGATGCCTTAGCTTATGCGAAATCAGCTTATCGCACTGACAACCGACGTATTTACCTAGCGGGAGTTTCCGGTGGTGGTCACATGACCATGCTCATGGTGAGTCGCCATCCTCAATATTGGACTGCGGCAAGTGCTTGGGTGGGAATTAGTGATCTAAGCAAATGGCATCGCAAACATGTGAAGACCAAATATGGGATGATGATGCGAGCAAGTTGTGGCGGTGCGCCAGGAGCAAGCGATGCCGTTGATAAGCAATATCAAGAACGTTCGCCCATTCACTACCTGGCGAACTCAACACGAGTGCCGCTCGATATCGCTACCGGCATTTATGATGGCCATACCGGATCGGTTCCGATTTCACACTCACTGGAAGCATTCAATATGATCGCCAAAGCTACCCGACAACGACTTATTACAACTCAAGAGATGCAGTTGCTCAGTACACCGAATGGCCGTCTCACCACTCCATTGGCCTCTGACAAAGTTACTGATCAGGCATTAGGCCGCGCAATTTACCTCCGCCGGTATGCCGCTCTAAGTCGAGTTACGGTTTTTGAAGGCGGTCATGAGGGCATTGCGGAAGCTGGAGTTGATTGGCTCGCTCGCTTCCAAACGAACGACCTAGGCCAAAATGTTAAAGTAGACGGAAATCAACAAAGCCAATGAATGACAATCAAACGTCCATCGCAAAACAACACAACCGTGATGCCTGGAACCGCATGGTCGCCGGAAAAAAGCGCTTTACAAAACCCGCCAAAGATGAGGACCTTCATCAACCGCTTCACACGGTTGATGCCATTGGCTGGCTAGGTGGTGACATTACCGACAAGAAAGTCCTTTGTCTTGCTGCCGGAGGAGGGCGTCAAAGTGCTATCTATGCTGCCACCGGGGCAAAAGTAACGGTGGTCGACATCTCACCTGCCATGCTCGAGTTAGATCGAGAAGTGGCCGCTGAAAGAGGAATCGATCTGCAGGTCGTGGAGACTTCAATGGATGACCTGTCGATGTTCACCAATCAAGCGTTCGACATCGTCGTTCATCCCGTAAGCACCTGCTACTTACCATCGCTTTCCAAAGTCTTTTCAGAGATTGCGCGTGTCACCATTCCTGGTGGTCTCTACATCAGTCAACACAAACAACCAACCAGTCTACAAACCGGGATGAAGCGTTCTCAAAATGGTTATGAACTAATCGAACCTTACTACCGAACAGGGCCACTACCTCCAGTCCAGGGAACTCGCCTGCGCGAAGACGGCACGATGGAGTTCCTGCATCGGTGGGAAGAAATTATCGGCGGAATTTGCCGTAATGGATTCGTCATTGAAGATCTCGTCGAACCATTTCACGCAGATCCAAACATGCCGCGGGATAGTTTTGGAGATCGCTGTTGCTATACCGCACCTTATGTGCGGATTAAGGCACGGCGTAATGGAATGAAGATAGAGACAACACCGGTAAACAAGATCTTTTTGCCAGAGTAATTGCAGAACAGCAAATACCCTAATAAAACTAGATATAAGAGTCTCGATACTATTAACTCTTCCAGGCAAGGATACTAACCGTGGCAGATAAACCGATTCAGGAACTTGTATCATGTATGGGGCAACCAGTCGCCGGTAACCCAACACAGTTCATGATGGAGCGTGCTTTCGAAGATTGTGAATTAGATTGGCGTTATCTAACGCTGGAAGTTCCTGCAGAAAACTTAAAAGATGCCATGGCGGGTTTCCGTGCGATGGGACTTCGTGGTGGTAACTTCACCATTCCACACAAGGTTGAAGTCATCCAGTATCTCGATGGACTCAGTGAGGCGGCAGAGCGAATGGGAGCTGTAAACTGCGTCAATGTCGTCGATGGTAAACTGATCGGAGAAAACACTGACGGAAAGGGATTTGTGCAGTCATTAAAGACATTAGTTGAGCCGGCAGGCCAAAAAGTTGTGATCATCGGCGCCGGTGGAGCGGCCCGTGCAATCTCAGTTGAGCTGGGACTTAACGGTGTCACTGACATTACCATTGTAAATCGAACGGAATCTCGTGGGCAGGAACTTGTCGACATACTAAACAACATCGACGACGTAACAGCAACTTTAAACGTCCTGGACGGCGACTATGAAGTGGATGAGGATGTCAACGTTGTAATTAACGCTACTTGCATTGGTCTCGGCGACGCTGAAGCTCGCGTTCCATTGGACGTAGAGACGCTTTCGTCCCAGATGGTAGTTGCCGATGTCGTATTTAACCCACCCATGACTCGTCTATTACGTGATGCCCAACAACGTGAATGTCGTGTCCTCGATGGATTGGGCATGCTCGTTAATCAGGCGGTCATCGGCTTTAACATCTGGACCGATGTTGACCCGCGACCTGAAGTCATGCGAGAAGCACTTGAAGAATATCTGGAGATCTAAGCTGTTTCATGACCCCCGGTATTTTTATAACTGGAACCGACACCGATGTTGGTAAAACCTACGTCGCTGCGTTAATTGCTAAACAGTTGCATAAGCAGGGTGTTAATGTGGGTGTTTATAAGCCCGCAGCGAGTGGCTGTACTGATAACGGCGACAATATGCTCTTCAGTGAAGACGCGGATACGTTATGGAATGCCGCCGGACAGCCCGCTACAGTCAACCATGTTTGTCCGCAAATGTTCCGGGCACCACTGGCTCCACATTTATCCGCGAGAGCAGAGGGCAAGGAGATACATCGGGAATTACTCGTTCAGGGAATCGAATACTGGCAAGAAAACTCTGATTTTATTATTGTCGAGGGAGCCGGTGGTCTAATGTCTCCTATCAGTGATGACGACTTTGTCGCTGATCTTGCCTATGAGTTTGGCTTTCCGCTTGTTGTTGTAGTAGCAAATAAGCTTGGCTGTATTAATCATACGCTGCAAACACTTGTCACCGCTGCGGCTTACGAGGATGGAATTTCGATTGCCGGTATTATCCTTAATCAGGTAATCCCGCCAACGCCGGACGACCAAAGTCTGGATTCCAATCCAGCTGAGATTGAACGTGTTTGTATTCCTCCTGTTCTGGCAACGGTCGATTTCGAACAGGGATTGAGTCGGGAAATCGACTGGCTGAAATTGGTGCAGCCGTAATTAATCTCGCAATTGTCGATTGCGCCCCGAGCGTGATAGACTAGGCATATGGATACCGAGCAACTCATCACAATTCTGGATTCTGCGGCCGTCGCACACGAGTGGTTTCAGTCACTAACCATCAAAGATATGCGACAAGCTCATGATGCGTTAACTGCCATCGCCGAGTCCGGAATGACACTCGATCTTGTAGCCATCACCGCCACTCAACTCGAAAACGCCTTGCCTCAGACGGCCAGGCCAGATCAGGCGTTAAGTTATCTGGCCAAGTTTGCCACTCTGGCTCGTAGTCCCATCGCTCTCGGATCTCTCTGGGAACGCGATCACGCTGCTTTGCCAACCTTGCTTGTCATGTTCTCAGCAAGTACACAAATTGCTGAATTGCTTATGCAGGATCCTGAGGGCTATGACCTGCTAAGAATGACGGACGGGCAGCCCGTCGATCGCAACATCCTGATAGACGAAATACGCTCTGAAGTTCTCAGTCTCACCGGCGATCCGGATATTTCAGAACAGCTTGAGCGTATTCGCAATCGGGAATTATTAAGGATTGCTTATGGAGATCTGGTGATGAACCAAACTCCTGATGTTGTTGCTAATCAAGCCTCGATTCTTTGCGAAGCTTTGTTACACAGCGTTGTTGAATTGGCCTCACTCAAAGCGATCAAGAAACATCAATTGGATGCTCAAGACGCGACAGGCTTAAATTTCTCGCTCATCGCACTGGGCGACCTTGCCGGCAGCCAACTCAGCTACGGGACAACACTCAATGTCTTTCTTATCTTCCAATCCGTGTCGGAAAAAAAAGAACTTCATGAGCCGTTTTACCAAATGCTCCTTAATGATGCCGTCAATTTTTTAACTTTGGCCAGCGGTATTAGGTTGTTAGATATCAATTTCAGCTTTCCGTTGTCTCCCCAGACTTCCACGACGGTCACTCACATTAATGACGCCATTCGTTTTCTGGATTTTTCGGGCAGAACCTGGCAACGGCAGGAATTAATAAACGCCCGGACTATTGCAGGTGACTTCCGGCTTGGTCATCGGTTCCTCCAACATATGGAAAAATGGATCTATCGCCGTTATCTCAACCGAGCCGATATTACGGGGATCAAAGCTCAAAAAAGACGCCTGCACCGTTGGGAAGAATGCGACCAACGAGATGTTGTCAACTCTCCAGGCGGTATCCGCGAAATCAACTTCGTTATTCCCTTCCTACAACTCATCAATGGGGGAAATTTTAGCGACATTCGTGTTCGCGGCACACTGCCCGCGATCTATCAACTTCATAAAGCCCGCCTGTTATCACAAGAAGAATCCAATGTACTTCGAGATTCTTATCTTTCGCTAAAACGGATTCACCATCGACTGCAAACTCTCAAGGACGTCACAGCCACTGCTATTCCACAAGATCAAACACAACTAGCGGCTCTTGCACAAAGCCTGGGTTATGAGGGTGCAGCCGCCGTGGAAACACTACAAAATGATACGACGCATTTGTTGAATGTCAGTCAGCAAATCATCGATCGGCTGCTTGAATCTTCTTTTGATGACGAACAGGAAGCCGAACCAGAAGTGGACCTTATTCTCAATCCAGAACCGAGCGAAGAAATGCTGCGGGAGGTACTGGCAAAGCATAACTTCAAAGATGTTCACGCCTGCTATCAATACCTTATGGACTTGGCGACCGAAAGAATTCCATTTCTCTCGACCAGACGTTGTCGGCATTTTCTGGCCATGATCGCTCCCAGATTACTAGAATCCATCGCACAAACCCCAGATCCGGATAGGACGCTGGCTAATCTCAGCACTGTCAGTGATTCACTTGGCGGGAAAGGTGTTTTATGGGAGTTATTTCAGGTCAATCCGGCCACACTAAATCTATCTGTGAAGCTATGTTCCAACAGTCCCTATCTGATCACCATTCTAACAAGCTATCCGGGGATGATTGACGAACTGTTGGACTGTCTAATTCTAGATCAGTTGCCTACAAAGCAATCTCTGCAAAAGGTAATGAGCGCACTCGTGAAAGGGGCTCAAATTGAGGGACAGGAATTAATCGATGTGATTCTTGCCTTCAAACATGCCCAGCACCTTCGAGTGGGTGTTCGCGAAATTCTAGGCAAAGACTCGCTAGTAGATTCCCATAGGGCTCTTTCAGATATTATTGAAATCTGCCTGCAGGAAATTTCAAATGAACATTATCGACAGTTAGTAGAGAAGCACGGACAACCCATTATTGAGGGTGGTTCGCTTCATGGAGAAAACGCAACGCCTATCCTGGTGGGCCTCGGGAAACTTGGTGGGCGAGAACCAAACTTCCATAGCGATGTCGATGTGATTTTTCTTTACGAAGGCGAAGGCAATACGCAGCCTATCAAACGCGATCACAAAATCCGTCCTACGTCGAATCATCATTTCTTCAATGAATTGGCTAAGCGAGTTTTACAAACTGCAACCAGAACTCGTCCGCATGGCCGGTTGTTTGACATGGATAGCAAACTTCGTGCCACGCATCAGCATGCTCCTCTAGCGATTTCACTGGACGATTACGAAACTTATCTGAAAGGGGATCGAATTCCTTTATGGCAATCTATGGGCCTTTGTAAGGCCCGGGTCTTATTTGGTACTGACACGGCGAAATCCCGTATTCAAACGCTCATTGTTAAAACTATTGCTGCAAGTAATCAGAAACCCCGGCTAAAGTCGGAGATTTATCAGGCACGACTGGACTCTGAACAGGGGGCGACCGACCGAAATCTCAAACGATTCCAGGGCGGTACGATGGACATCGAATATATCGTTCAGATGCTACAACTCCTGAATGGAACCGCGGAGGACATTCAACAGCCAGGAACCTTACTGGCACTTCAGAAGCTACAGGAACATGGGCTGTTAAACGAAGATGATACAACGGCACTAAGTAAATCTTATCTGTTTTTACGACGAGTAGAGTCGGGATTACGATTAATGGACACAACACATCGACATGATTTGCCCGAGCACCCCTTGGAACTGGAAAAACTCGCCTCCCTACTCGGTTACGAAAGCCCACAGTCTCTCGTGACGGTTTGCCGCCGCTATCGACGTGACAATCGTCAGCGATTCGAAAAAATCTTTAACCGTTAAAAATCGATGTCAAGCAATCACCCAGACGTCATCATTGTTGGAGCCGGGGGTAGCGGCTTAGCTGCGGCAGTTTCCTGTGCCGAAAACGGTCTCTCGGTGATTGTGTTGGAAGCATGTGCTCAGCCAGGCGGAACCACCGGGATCGCTGTCGGTTCGTTTACTGCTGCAGCGACTGAATTTCAACGCCAACAAGGTATTGAAGATTCCGCCGATCTGCATGCATTAGATCTTGTCGGCTTCGCACCCGCTGAAATCGAGAGTCACAACAACGAGACTCAACGCACGTTGTTTACTAAGCATGCAGCAGAAACTCTGAGTTGGCTACAGACCCATGGGATACAGTTTGTCGGGCCAGCTGTCGAACCTCCTAATACCCAGCCCCGCATGCACAACGTGATTCCCGGAGCCAAAGCGTATATTGCAAGATTACAATTAGCCGCAAGAAAGCAAGGTGTACAAATACTTCCTAACGCCACCGTTCAACGACTATTAACCAACGGGCGTTGTGTTTCGGGAGTCGAATACGAAAATGGGAGCGGTGCATTGCAAACAAGGCAGGCTAAACATGCCGTCGTGTTGGCTGCCGGTGACTATGCCAACAATCCGGAACTAATCAAACGCTTTAAAGGACCTGGCTATGAAAATATTGAGGGGATCAATCCTCATGCGAGAGGCCTTGGGCATCTCTTAGCTGAAAGCGTTGACGCAAAACTAATCAACATGGACATCACGTATGGCCCGGAACTCCGATTCATCGCCACCGCCCGACGCCCATTTCAACAGTGGCTTCCAACCGCTGGGCCGCTGGCCAAATTGCAACATTGGATTGCTCGGGTTTTACCGGAGTGGATATTCCAAATCATTATCAAACGCCTCCTGGTCACCTGGCAACATCCTGAAGACGCATTATTTGAGCAGGGAGCCATTCTGATTAATGAAAACGGAGAACGCTTTTGTAATGAGAAGGAAGCGACAACCCGAAACATTGCCGTCTCGAACCAAACCAATAAGCGGGCCTATATCCTAATGGGGCCCGTACAAGCCCGAAATTTTTCACAGTGGCCCCATTTCATTTCCACGGCACCGGACATTGCTTACGCGTACACCGACGACTACCTCCGGCTACGTCCTGATATCTGTACTAAATTCCACACACTCGCCGACCTCGCAAAGACAAACAATATCAACCGCAAACGCCTAACCAACACTATCAACGAGGCTTTCAATGAGACGCGGGGCCCGTGGGTCTTGCTGGGGCCAGTCAAGTCATATTTCACCACTACCGAAGGCAGTCCAGCCATTAATGAGGATTTACAGGTGCTGAGAAAAGACGATAGTGTGATCGACGGCCTGTATGCGGTTGGTCAGTGTGGCCTCAACGGCATGATTCTTTGGAGTCATGGCTGTCACATCGCCTGGGCCATGACGAGTGGCCGATTAGTAGGCAAAGCCATTGCCAAAACGTGAAGATCTGATTCTTCTGTCCAACAAAAAACGCGAGTTGTCTCCAACTCGCGTGCTTTAACCGGTTGAGATTGCGTTTTAGTCGAGAAAGCCGACAAGTTCCTGACTACGACTTGGCTGCTGCAATTTTCGAACAGCTTTTGCTTCGATCTGACGAATTCGCTCGCGAGTGACCTTAAAGATATGTCCCACTTCTTCGAGCGTATAGCTATAACCATCACCCAAACCGTAACGCAATTTAATAATCTCGCGTTCTCGATAACTTAAAGTCTTCAGCACTCGGCCAATTCGATCACGAAGCATTTCCTGAGACGCTCCTGAGGCAGGACTCTCAGCATCACCATCGGGCAGCAAGTCACCAAACTGGCTATCTTCACTGTTACCAACCGGACGATCAAGGCTGATTGGATAACGACTCATTGCCAGCACGCGGCGTGCTTCTTCAACGGTCGTTTCAGCCCGACGTGCCGTCTCTTCCAATGTTGGCTCACGCCCAAGTTCCTGCACGAGTTGTCGAGATACGTTACGTACTCGAGACATGGTTTCCACCATATGTACCGGAATACGAATGGTCCGACTTTGATCTGCGACCGCTCTGGTAATCGCCTGACGAATCCACCAGGTGGCATAAGTGCAAAATTTGAATCCGCGCCGATACTCAAACTTATCCACCGCTCGCATCAAACCAGCGTTACCTTCCTGAATCAAATCAAGGAAGCTCAAACCACGATTGCGATATTTCTTAGCGATCGAGACAACAAGTCGGAGATTACCTTCTGACAACTCACGTTTAGCCTGTTGGTATTCTGCATGGACTGCATTCAGATACTTCACACGATTACGTAGGCTGGTTGGCGTTTCCTGAATCGCAAGCATGATATTGCGATATTGTGACAATAGGTCACGTTTCCGATGATGATCTTTAGCTTCTTTAGCTTCCTGAAGGTCAACCAATAGCTTATCGATACATTCACTGAAATCATTCAGGGTGTTAATCATCGGCTCAATACGCTGAGTACGCAGCCCTAGTTCTTCGACCAGGCGAACACAACGGCGACGCCGGCGGCCCAGATTCTTCCACGCTTCACGACGCTCGGACTTAGAGAACGACTTACTCACCGCTACTCGAAAGTCGCGTTTATTCTGTCGAAGCAAAGTCTCGACTACATCGAGGTTGCCCGGCATACGCCCCATGATTTGTTCTTTTTCCAGGCGATCAGTTACAGAAACCTGAACAGTTCGATCGAATGGCAGCTCCCCAAGGTGCACTCGGCGGAGAATCTTGAACGCCATTTGGAAAACGTAATCAGACTCGAGCAGTTTCGCTCGAAAATCCCGACGCGTGTCTTCGATACGTTTCGCCAGTCGAATTTCTTCAACACGAGTTAGAAGTGGGATTTCACCCATCTGAGTCAGGTACATTCGAACCGGGTCATCTGACCAGGATTCCTGCTCTTCTACCTCTGCCAGCTCTTCATCATCGGGTTCCTTGGTGTCTTCAGCCTTCGCATTTTTGCTGGCTTTAGACTTCTGATTTGCTCCATCAGAGTTGCCCGTGCTTTTTTTGAATCCGCTGGAAACGGTTACTTCACTATCTTCTTCAAAATCATCAAGAATTGGATCGTATCTGCTCATACGTTACTCTTGTGTTGTCTAGTATTTTCTCGGATTTAACCAATGGCACTCAATGGCCATTCACCATCGGGTGTCGGACTATGCTCGAGCAATGATATCTCGTGCCTACAAGGTCGTCAAAGTAGAAAATCCATTTGCTACCGGGTTGGACGACATCCAACGAAGTTTAAGCTCTTTCGAAACTCAAACCCTTAACTGACCAGGTCAGTGTGCGATCTGACAGCTGTGAAGTTCAATATAGCATCGGCATTTCGCCGTCGGCTCTCTATTGAACATGATGCTATGCTACCATCAGTTCGACTAGGTGGTAATTCCCGCGAAACATTTCAACCGAATTAAACTGCCTTGACATCGGAACCGCCTCGTAATAAAACGTTCAGCCCGATTAGCTTGCTAATTCGGTCAGGTTCAACATTCGCAAAGCCTAATACCCAATCAGGATTAGCGAACGGTTTAACCTCACTCGCGGATCCACTATCCGGAATCACCGGATGGTGGTTTCAGCTTTGAAAAACTCGATACGAAGACTTCCTTGGTGTCCGTTCAAATCGAATATCTCGCTGCTAAGCTCATTCACCTCAAAGGTTGGTGAAACTGAGCCACCGTTATGTCGTTAATTTTAACTACGTCCTATGAAGGGTCTAGTCTCAAAGTCGGAGGATTCCTGAGAATCCTCATAACATAACCAGCCCGACTCTTCCCTGGCTGGAACACTCTCTTTCGCCCCTTCCCTGGAACATGCGAGGAGAGGGTGACAAACTTTTTCCAGCAATGATACAGGTGCCAAACGCATTAGGGCCAAGGCGCCTTTTTTACCAGAATACTAAAAATTCTCAGCGCGAATGGTGGGCTAACTTAAACAGTTCTACGTAAGAAATAGACAGCCTATTGGGAAATAAGTGGCATACTTCCATTACCTAACATTATCAACAGAAGACTACTTGCAGAGCACTTCGATGAGTACGGATTTATCAAACAAAGTTGTCGTGGTTACGGGCTCAAGCTTGGGAATCGGCCGCGCTTCAGCCATTGCCTTTGGTAAAGCGGGGGCCAGTGTCATTGTGAACTATCGCTCCCATGCCGATCAGGCGGCGGAAGTCGTTGCGGAGATCGAAAAGGCTGGAGGTCAAGCCGTTGCCCATCAAGCCGATGTAGCGGATCTGGAGTCAGTCAAAGCACTTGTGGATCGGGCTGTTTGTGAATTTGGTCGCCTTGATATCGCGGTCAGTAATGCGGCTTACAGTGACAGAGAATTGTTCTACCAAGCCGACATGGAAGGTTTTCGCCGTACTGTCGACGTTACGATGTGGGGGGCTTTTTATCTGACGCGAGTTGCTACTCAGCAAATGATTACGCAAGGCGAGGGAGGCATCATCACGCTTGTGAGTTCGCCACATGCTTTCATCCCGGCTCCACGAGCTATGGCGTATAACATGTCCAAAGCAGCGCTCGAGCACATGGCGCGTACTGCCGCGATTGAAGTTGCTGAACACAACATCCGTATCAACATGATTCAACCCGGATGGATCGATACCCCCGGCGAACGAAAATTCGCCGATGAAGAAACTTTGGAAAAAGCTGGTGCGAAAATCCCGCTGGGTCGACTAGGCAATCCACAGGAGATCGCCCGTGCCATCCTCTTTCTTAGCGATCCTCAACATGAATATATGACGGGGGCTACATTACTTGTCGACGGTGGCATCAGCCTGCCGTGGTGGGCTGCCCGAGGGTCAGCCGCACCGTCCGACTAACCATCATTAACCAATCCACTTACAATCGGTCTACAATAGAGTTCATGGCATACTACGTACTATCATGTAAATGTGGCGCGCAATTCAGCATCTCAACAATCGATGCCGGAAAGACCTTAACTTGTGATGAATGCCATTTAGAAATTGTCGCTCCTAACCTGCGTGAAATTCGAGAACTACCGCTTGCTCTAGAACAAAACGAGTCTGTCGAACTCACGTGGGACAAAGGTAACGGCATCCTGTTTGGATTGGGTAGTATCTTTATCGCCCTTGGCTTAAGCCTTGCATGTTACCACTTCTTTCAGGCCGGACAGATTGACATGACTGACCATACCGAAGCGGCAATGCTGTATGGAAATGCGGTCATCGACCAAATGCCTCCTCTGGTTGCTATCCAACAGTGGCGACTTATCCGTGGTATCGGGCTGGGTGAGCAACAGGAAGATGACTTTCAGGCCCG
>Ga0315321_10001728_pt1 | contig 16847 bp, 23 predicted proteins | sample M180m21515metaG_FD_203464 | JGI IMG/M metagenome (GOLD analysis project Ga0315321, IMG submission 203464) | Ammonia-oxidizing marine archaeal communities from Monterey Bay, California, United States - M1 80m 21515 | ecosystem: Environmental > Aquatic > Marine > Intertidal zone | place: USA... | reverse complement strand
CGATAAGTTGTATTACCTGTTCCGGTGTGAAAACTATATCTGAGTCAATTGTCAGCCACACATCATAATCTAAATCACCCCCAAATGGTTTTTGTTCAGAGCCTCGACGTACATCTAGACCTAGTGTTTTCATTCTTGTGAATGTAACAAAACTCGAATAATCATTGCAGACAGATATCTTGTGCCCAGACTTAATCAATGCTAGAAGTGTCTGTGTCCAATTCATCAAAAAACGACCGGAAAAGGATCTACCTGGAAGTGCGATTACAACTTTCATCTCTTCAAAATACTAAGCACTTCTTTAACTGCTGGATGACGAACAATATCCCCATCTTCCATTTCAACGTGTGTAATATAATCAAGATCTTGACATTGCATTTTATATACGAGATTTGCGAGACCATTATCTGGTCCTAGATCGGATTGTTCTAGGTCTCCCGTCACGATGAGTTTTGTATCTTCACCAACCCTTGTAAGAAGCATTTTCATTTGGTTTAGTGTGGAGTTTTGCATCTCATCGGCTATGATAATAGTTTGATTAAATGTCCGACCTCTCATATATCCAAGAGGTTCTATCTTGACAAATCTATCAATCTGATTATACGAAAAGTACTTTTCGAAAATATCAAACATTGGTTTCGTCCATGGTTCCATTTTTTGGTCCATATCACCCGGTAGATACCCCATATCTTCGTCGGCAGCCACGATGGGGCGTGTAAGAACAATTTTAGGACGTTGATACTTGTTTACATGTTCAAGTGCAATCTGACACGCAAGCATCGTTTTACCTGATCCCGCTGGTCCAGTACCAATCACAATTGGTTTTGGTGACCTAAGAGCGAGCATATATCTACATTGTCCAGGTGTTTTGGGGAAGTTCATGATTCTATTATACATAGAGAAAATATATGTATATAATTAAATGGATTATCATTTCGTACGAATGCGAATAAGTGATGCCTATCTCAGTCTCGTAGATCCGAGATGCAAAACTAGATTTATGTGTTTTAAGGAAAAATATTTAGCTGAAAAATGTATAAATTATGTATCAACATTCAAGGGTAAATATGGTATTTGGCCAGTTTTTGACATGTCATCTAATGGTAAGAAAGAAATTGTTAGTTCCAATATAAAAATACGTAATCCAGATGATGTGAAGCAGTTCCTAGATATTGTTACATATGATTATGAAACAATAGAGAAAATTTCATCTCGAACAAATGCGTCATATTATTGTGTATTAGCTTTTAATACAACAGAAAAGGTAACGCGTGAGTCTGTCAATATGTCTGGGCAAGAAATGGATGCTATTCTAGACGAAAAATTATATAGAGATGTTCTAGAATATAACTTAAACATAAGCGAATAGTTAATAACATGTGTGGTATATTAGCTGTATTTGGTGAAGAAGTGATCGTTTCGTCACATCTTCTTTCTCATCGTGGGCCAGATGATTTTAGAACCGAAGTAATTGGTAAATGTCAAATGGATTTCTATAGGTTGGCTATTAATGATCTCACAGACGCTGGTATGCAACCTTTTCGATCAAAAAAGTCCATGCTTATATGTAATGGTGAAATATACAACCATAAAAAGTTTATTACAGGTCAGGAGTCTAGTAAAAGTGATTGTGAAATACTCTTATCTCTTATAGAGGATTGTGGAATCACGAAGACATTGGATATGATTAATGGAGACTTCGCAATGGTCTGGAGTGATGGTAAACGTGTGATAGCTGCCAGAGATCCAGTTGGGGTACGCCCATTATTTTATAGTCGATATTCGAATGGTTCTATTGCCTTTGCGAGTGAGGCAAAAGCCCTTCTATTTTTGAAATCTGATGTTCACGTTTTCCCACCCGGACATGTATACGATTCTTACATTGATGATTTTATTTGTTATTACAATGGATATTGGCCGGTTACTAAATATGCGAAGTCTGAATATGATTTTAGCATCCGAGAAACATTGGAAGAGGCTGTTAATATGCGCATTGAAAATACTGAACGTGATATAGGATTTCTTCTATCGGGAGGTCTTGATAGTAGTTTGATATGTGCAATTGGAGCTAAAAAATTGGGGAAGATTAAGACATTCTCGATTGGTCTTGATGGTAGTCCAGATTTGGAAGCTGCTCGTAAAGTAGCGGCGTATCTTGACACGGACCATACCGAGGTGAAATTTACCCCTGAACAGGGTATTTATCATATAAACGATGTAATTTATTCTCTCGAGTCGTATGATACGACGACTGTACGGGCGAGTACACCTATGTGGCTTTTGTGTAAGTACATAAAAGAGAAGACGTCTTGTAGGTATATATTTTCTGGTGAAGGAAGTGATGAGATACTAGGTGGTTATTTATATTTCCATAACGCGCCAAGTGTTGATGAATTTGCGTGTGAAAATATGCGACGTCTTCGTTTAATTCATCAGTTTGATGGGTTAAGGGCGGATAGGTGTGCGGGTGCACATGGTCTTGATCTCATTGTCCCATTTTTAGATAAGAACTTCATTCAGTGTTGTATGTTAATGAATCAGAAATCGAAGATTAATACGATTGAAAAATATGTATTGAGAATGGCATTCGATGGGTATCTCCCAGATGAAATTTTGTGGAGACAAAAAGATGGTATGAGTGACGCAGTTGGAACTAATTGGGTAGATGAAATCAAAAAATACACTGAGAATGATATGAGTGATGAATTATTTTTTAAGATACGACGTAAGAGTTTGGGATATAATCTTCCTTTAACGAAAGAAGAAGCATTCTATAGAAACATATTTTGGAAGATGTATAGTCGAGAAAGTGATCACTTAATTTCGGAAATTTGGAGACCTCGTTGGACATCAATTACCGATCCGAGTGCACGCTTACTTATAGAAAAGAATCGTACATAATATATATGGCACATTTCGTCAAAAGCTTTGATTGTAAAAATGAGGAACATGTATTGTGGCTAAAAAATATTGGTAACGTGACCGGAAAGTCTATGAATGGTGCTAAGCTTGACTTGATCGGTGAAGTTCATAACAACCCCTTACCTGGTAGCCCAACTATAGAAAATCCAACCGACTGGGCATATGTACACTTTCAGCTGTGTATGAAATACGCGAATGCTGTTCTAAACGGGGATGCTTTCGTCCCTGTATACAAATAACCTATACTCTTGTAATGTAAAGTCTTGAGGTTCTGAATTTTCGTCCATTCTAACCAATAAAATCTTCCCGTATACTTTTTCATTGTCGAATGGGTGTACTAAAGTGTTTTCATTTTTCACTTTATTATCCTCAGATTTAAGTATAACAACGTTTATTTCAGGCCACTGACCTATAAACGTTTGCGCCCCTCCTAGGAGTTTAAATATTTCGTTTTTGGCTGGTGATATATCCAGATCTATCTCTTCTATAACATTCAACTCTTCTCTGATAAGAATTGCTTTGACCATCTTATTTTAAAATCATAAAAAAAATATAGATAGATTGTAAATGAATAATAGGTTTATATTGCTATTTGCTATAGTTGTTGTTGTCACGTGGATGGTTTTACGTTCACGTGAAGCGTATCAGTCTGGTCGAGCCGACTATCGTTATGGATTCGTGGATACAAATCCTGCACGCCGTGTCTCTGATGCGTTTGATTCCAGTAATCGTAAAAATGTTTATAAAGGTCTTCCATTACCCTAAGTGTATAAAGAATTAAACTAATTATATATCAAGTATGGATAACAATAAAACCCGAACATTCGTGGTTGAGCGTTTATCTACACTTCTCGAAATTCCTGAAGATAGTACTATATGTATTAATCTCGAGAAGTGTATACTAAATTATGCGATGGATAGTGCTTTAAAAATAAACCAAGAAGCTGCGTGGGATAATCATAAATATACGAGTATCTACAAACAAAAGTTTTTAAGTCTTCAACGAAACCTAAAAGATAATCCAACGTTGATATCTAAAATTCGCGATGGTGAGTTGAAATCGACTGATGTAATTAACATGCGCCCAGAAGAATTGAATCCTATGGGGTTATATTCTAAAGAGATAGATGCAAAAATTCACAAAGAATTGCGAAAGGAGTACTTAACACGTGAAGTGAAGAATCAGGAAGGATTTTTCAAATGTGGTCGGTGTAAGTCTAATAAGACTACGTATTATCAGCTCCAAACAAGATCAGCTGATGAACCCATGACCACCTTCGTGAGTTGTCTTAATTGTGATCGTAATTGGAAATGTTGAGATAGTGTTGAGTGGCAGTTAGATCTGTCGGCATGTCACCTACTGATAGTATGAAATTGTAATCTAATTTTTGTTTCATGACATGTTTTGTTTCGGGACTTGTAAATCCCAAGTAATGATATCCAATTTTATTAGCCGCGAGTTGTTTAATTGTTGCCTGAATAGAATAATCAATCCCAGGTCTAGCAGTTATGATCACTATGTTATACCCAATGGACGCAGCCTCGTGTAGAAGATCAATAATAGGTTTATTTGGTTGTCCATTCGTGAATATTAAAGTATCATCTATATCAAACATAACTGCATCTTTTGGATCAATCTGGCGATTTATTATGTATTTAATACCCTGTTCTTTTAGATAATCCATTAATATTATTAAAGATTTAAAATTAAAACCATGTAGTTATGATTGTCGACGTTGAATGCGAAGATGGATCAATACAAATCGCCCGAACAATATTAGAAAATACAGACTCTTATTTAGTTCAGTTTCTAGAAAAGAATAAAGATAATTTCTATAATTTTATAGAACAAGGTGATGAGATCTCGAAGGATTCTATATCTGGTTTTTATGATGTAGAAAAACTAGAAGAGACTGATCTATACATGAAGATTTCCGATCGAGGTTATGCACTCATAGATGATAGTGATGATGAAGATTTCGAATGCCCTACGAGTGATGATGAAGATACAGACGACGACGTTTCACTCGTTGACGAAGAAGAAGCCTAAGTTTAAAAAGATAAGCTTATAAATATCAAAAGATGGAATATAAAGAACCGAAAAAGCGCGTAACTAAAGCCGATAAGAAAAATAAAAAGGGGGTTTACACATCTAAACACATTAGAAACGTACTTAAACAGAATGAGATAGCTAAAGACAAGAGGAACAATGGCCCCATACCAGCCACCGATCAGTCACTACTCTCAGATGGACGTGTCTGATTATACCGAAGATGAAGTATTTCTATTTATTGGGGTAAATGGTAAGCGATTCTACTGGCTTACGAAAAAGCTGGGACTAGAGTACCTTTGGTACGATAGAGAAAGGCAGGTAATTGAGATTTGGGGACCACTCTATACACACATGAATAAACAATCTGCTCATGTAATTCGATGTGAACTTGATTTTTTTCTGAAACCTAAGTTAGAGGAGAATCTTCACAATATTCAAGATGAGCATGTATCGGCGACCATTGCCACGTGCTAAAGTCAATCATACGAATTCACATAAAAATGAACCCATAGTAGAAAACAGCTTTTTGTACAAACTTCTGAATCCACAACCAACAAGGTTCCCAGTGTTTACCAAGCATCCGGTATATCAACAGGAAAATTACTTAAAATTACTGAAATTACATTATAAGCAACTTGGCCTCCCCTTTGTAGATCCACAACTCCCTGAAGCTGCATTATACGTTCCACCAAAACGCAATGAAGAAGTTGAATTAACATATGGTGATAGAGTTTATTTGAGACTTCGTGTTTTGAAAAATGGAATTGTTCGAGTAAAGATCACATCAGCGATTGCAGATGTTTATGCAAAGTATTATTCGAATGGAGTGTTACCACCATTTAAGATTATCTATAATGCTTATAAGTCACATGGATTTAGTAAGGAATTCTTGGATAGAATTACAAAAAACAACGAAAAAAGAAAAAAAGAGACGGCAAGGATAGATAAGGTTTTCTCTAAAATATTTGACAAAGAACCGATCAAAAAAGTTAAAAAGGTAAAAAAGCCCATTGATGAAGAAATCCCCGAAGATGTGGATTTAGACGAAGAAAATCATGAAGAACTTGAGGAGGACAATACTATGGATGTCGAACCAGATGATGATGAGGAAGATGTAGAGGAAGAAGAGTATGTTTCTGATAATGAAACCTAAGTAGAATCTAATATTTTAATTAAACATCTTATTATGTTTGTTACCAACGTTGTCCTTGACAACCACATCCTCGACCGTGGCTTCTTTCACACCCTGAAGGACGCGACGTATCACGCCAAGCAACAAACAAAAGAGAAAATCTGGAAACTCCCCAACGGGTCTGTATTTTTCGGAGACGTCGAAGTGAGAGTGTACAACACCAACGACTACAAGAATGAATATTTTCTTTCTTTCATTGATTCCTGCTGAAATTGCCCACATGTCTTGTGACCAACATGTCGTCAAGATTCAGTTGGAGATTTGTCAAATGCTGTATACTGCATGGTTCTTTTCAAATCAGCAAGAGTACGTCCAAGAAAACGCACCCTTTACCAAAGATGGAAAAAGGAGAGGCTATCGCTCCGCACACCCAAAACACCCTATGACGATGTGGGTTGGCTCGAGTCTCAAAAACTATATCTACGCGTGTGAGGTTGGGATCGCTTTGACCCTTGAGTACACACGTAGATATGGTAAGGTGCACACATGTGCCGAACATCTCACATGGTTGAGAAATCATCACCCATCTCACTTTGAAGAGAGGAAAAGTGAGACAGCTTACTACTCTGACGAGGGTATTCCCGAATGTATGCCCGAAGAGTACAGATGTCCGAGTGTGGTTGGTGCATACCAGATGTACTACATGATGGATAAGATGAATTTTGCTAGATATCGCTTAAAAGAGTGACGTCATTGTAATGAAACGATGTTCAGCATCGCAAATAATTTCACCGCTCCCCCGGTAAAGGTTGCATCTGAGCGTAAGCCCGAGTACCACCCAAGGACGTATAGTCAGTTTATTAAGGGTCTCAAAAACAAGGAACTTCCTGCTGTCGTCGTGAAGCCAAGTGAGAATATTGCCCAGTTTCAAGAAGAGAATGGTGATTATGGTGATGTTCGTATCGTTCAAACGGAACAGCTTTGGCAGACTCTGATGGAAAGTGATGCTGAAGTTCTTGTGGATGCTTCTAGACCCCCAATGTCTTTCGCTGAGACGGGGATTATGTTGATCTTGGGTATCTACCTCTTCTCTGTGCTGCGAGCCCTATTCACTGCTCGTGGTGGGGGTGGTATGGGAATGCCCAACCCCTTCGGAAAGTCCACTGAGTTTACCATGGACCAAGATGTTGAGACCCGATTCACAGATGTCGAAGGTATTGACTCTGCCAAGGAGGAGCTCGAGGAGATTGTGGACTTTCTCAAGAAACCTGAGCGCTACTTTGGAAGTGGCGCTAAGATTCCTCGCGGTGCCCTTCTCGCCGGTGCTCCCGGTACGGGGAAGACTCTCCTCGCTCGAGCCATTGCGGGTGAATCTAATGTCCCATTCATCCAGTGCTCTGCCGCGAACTTCGTTGAGATGTTCGTAGGTGTTGGAGCCAAGCGCGTACGCGAACTTTTCCAACAGGCACGAGATAATCAACCGTGTATCGTCTTCATCGACGAGATTGATGCTGTCGGTAAACAGCGTTCGGGTGGTGGCATGCCTGCCAATGATGAGCGTGAGCAGACCATCAACCAGCTTTTGACCGAGATGGATGGTTTCGATAACGAGACTGGTATCGTGGTCATCGCTGCGACGAACCGCATCGACATCCTCGATGACGCCCTTTTGAGGCCTGGTCGTTTCGATCGTAAGATTCAGGTGACTCTCCCGAGTGTGGGTGGTCGTAAGAAGATCTTGGGTGTTCACGCGAGGGATAAGAACTTAGATGAAAAAGTTGACCTTGCGACAATTGCAAAGCAGACGACTGGTTTCTCGGGTGCTGACCTCGCGAACCTTCTCAACGAGTGTGCCATCCGCGCTGTGAGAGATGCTGGTGGGACCATCAACAATGAAATCATTGAGGATGTGTACCAACGCATTGTTGTGGGCGCTAAGGGTGATATGAAGTTCTCTCTCCGCAAAAAGGAACTTGTAGCGTACCACGAAGCTGGTCATGCCATTATGGGTGTCCTCGTACCTGACTACGATGTGGTACGTAAAGTTTCCATCATTCCTCGAGGTGCTGCGGGTGGTATCACATTCTTCCAACCTAATGAGGAGAATGCAGACTCTGCGATGTATACGAAGGAGTATCTCCTCTCCCAGATCAAAGTGGCTCTCGGGGGTCGTGCAGCTGAGGAGATTATCTATGGTAAGGACAAGATCACCACAGGTGCCTCCTCCGACTATGCCCTCGTGTACCAGATTGCTCGTGAGATGGTGACCACCTATGGGTTTGGTCAGAACTTCTTTGATTACCGCAAGATGTCTGAAGAAGCTTCAGCCATGGTGGATAACGAGATTGATCTCATCGTCGGGGACTGCTACGACGAGACTATCGCTATGTTGAAGAATAATATGCCCCAGTTGGAGCAGCTAAAGGAAAAACTCATCGAAGAGGAGATCGTCGATGGGGAATGGGTTTATGAGTTATATGGGAAGAGGAGATGTGACGAATTCGACTGTTCGGTCAGCTTCGATTAATCTATGCTTACATTCCTTGGAGACCGGCGATTAACAACATTGTTGGTGACATTTTTAACCCTATTAGAGGGAGGTGTGGGTTTAGCTTCAGGTGTAGAGTACATCATGTTGAAGACCTTAACAACGACATTCTTAGTAATGGGAATACCCTTACTCATCATACCACTAAGCATCGATGTAATTTGCTTGATAATCGATGCAGAAGTCAAGGAAACACCCGCCATCATGACAATCATAGTCAGCACGAAAGCATAAGGACCCAAGAATTTGGCAGTGTTCTTCATACCACCAGTGATCACACGAGTGGTCTCACCCACATTCTCAGCACCTTTAGCGATAGTTTCAGTAGTGGCTGCCGCGGTCCTCTTTACATTGGTACCGGACTTAGCGATGATGTTGAGGAAATTTTCAGCCACACCAGTCGTGACAGACACACTTCGTACGGGAAGATTGAGAACTTGACGGAATGCGTTGGACCGCGCCGCCTTAGATGCCATATTCTTTGTAATTTTGTTTTTCTCAAGTGCCTGATTTAATTCCTTAAATGTAACGGCATTTGCGCGTTTATTAGTAGAGAGGGCAAGTTCACGAAGTTCGGTCATTGCATTGCGCTGTTGGAGGTTTAGTTTCATATCTTCGAGGTTGGATAAGTAACCAGCGCGCTTAGCGTTACGGGCAAGTTTAGCACGTTGCACTTGTATGCCAGATGCCAGAGTGGGTGCAGTCATTGCGATAAGAGTTGAGGTTATGACCGCAACAAAAATAGCAAGTTTCTTTCCTGTAAAACCGGCCCGTTTCCCTGCTTTGGTGATGGACGATTGAGCGTTGTTTGATAGATTATTACCGCGGTTCATTGTACTTACTGAACCTACAGACTCTGCAGACATTTATAGTACCCTGAGAAAATATTATCATCCTCTGATTCTAAGTTGTGACCTACTTAGAATGAGAATAAATAATATCAAGTTATAATAGATATGTCTAATCAGGCAAAGAGTAATAATAGATGTAAGACGGATCTCACTCAAGATATAGCAGGACTACCAGATGGTGTTGCAGCTAAAGGAGCATTCGAGGCTGTATTTCTTGGAAATATGCTTGCACATATTGATGGAGAATGTATGAACGACAAAAAGATTATTATAAAACAGCAATGTAAAACTCAGTTACCAGATATTCACTCCAAAAACTGGTGTAAATGGTTAACAGCTGTTGATCAGGAAAATCAAATATCTCTCACACATACAATTGAAAGGGCTAATGTACCAATTCTTTACAATACCCCTCGTTTGTGTGATCCAGGTATTATCATGAGTAAAAACTGGAGTTTGCGAAACTATATTGAATCTCGTTTGTATATGTTTAAATTTGTATATGACTTCGGAAGGGGGTACACCCAAACTTCAAATGGGTCGGGTTCGAATTGTAGAAACAATGCTGGAATTAATCGGGGTTCACCATGTTACCCAACTGCTGTGTTCGATTTTAGACCTTATACATTCGCATTGAAATTACCTGGAACGACTAATAAGGGACGACTTATTTACGTAACTCAACATATTACAGTTGACGATGATTCCGGTGCATTAGGGTTTACACCTCATACATCGTTAACTACGTATCCATACACACCGGTTAAAAATACAGAAACTTCTCAAGTTGTATTTAAATCGCTTGTAAAATCTGTCATTGATGGTAAAGCTCTTGGATCAAATCAAAAAAGTGTATTAAATTCAAACTATAATCTTGGTAATAATGGTAGTCGTATAAACAATCAAAGTAAATACATCGACACGTTTGTAGATTTTCTTAGAAAATATGATAGGATTAAATTTGCTGGTGAGGGTGGTTTACTTTCCAATTCGAAACAGGTTCAGGAAGTGACACTCACAGATAGCGTGATACGTACATTGTTTTATGATTTAATACATGATGAAGTCATTAACAAGACTGACAATTTTGAAAAATTTAGAGATAAATTTATTCAAGAGTTCAATAGCTTTGAATTTGGATACAAACCTAAGGCTGGGGGTGGGAACAATAAGATTGGACGTCAAGGAATTGTAAAATATAGTAAGTTAATAGGTAAAACAATCGCCGGAAAATCTTACAAAGCATACGGGAGTATATTGACACCTGTAAAGGCTAACAATGGTTCGAGGAATTTTAAAACTCAGAAAGTTAAACGTAAGAAAGATGGTAAAAATGTTATGGTAAATATACAAATTCCTCAATACCCAGCTCTATTTAAAACAATTGGAGACTTGTCTCAATTTATGTACGCTGCTAAATTCAATACAATCGTGGGAAGTGGCGATAAGATGGGTATCGCTACAGGATTGTATGTAAACGCGTTAAACAGGAAAATTGTTAAATGTATGATTGAAGATGCCGTGACTGGTTTTATAGTCTATACGGGTATGGATCCGAAAGATGTCAAATTTATTACGAAGAGTGGTTGTGGTGGATTAGCTAATAAAGCTAATACCTGTTATGGTAGAAATGGTGCATCTATTAGCGCGACACAACTTCAATCTCAAATGATAAATTCTCTAAACGCTAATGAGAAATCTTTTGTAAATGAAATTAGGAATAGACAAAAAAAATATTTGTTAAACAGACTCGAAACTAATGCATCTGGTCTTGCCTCTGGCATCCAAACAAAACCCGTGACACGTGGTAACAATAATCGTACTAAACGTGCAGCAACTCGAGGTGTTACTACACCAGTATCAGGTGTTAAACGAACTAGAAATGTTAAAAACATTGCACCGGTATCAGGTGCTAATGATAAAGCCATGAACGTGAACAATGCGGCTAAAAGAAGAGTAAATCTCAATGCTTATATAAATAATTTACAGAGACAACTTAGTAACAGAGGTAAATTAAATAAACTAAATAAACCTAGATATTTATCCGAACTCACTCAAAACAACTCAACTGGGGTGTTAGCTACTATCAAAGCTAGAGTAAAAGCTAATGCTCAACGCTTTCTTAACCAACCAACTAGTAATAGAGCTCAGAGAGCCGAAAAGAGGATGAGGATCTAGAACCCGTGCTAGTCCATATGGCAAACCATAATTAAAATATCAGTTCATATAAATGGATGTTGTATTCACATATGGTCGATTCAATCCACCACATCTTGGACATAAGATGATGATTGAAGAGGTTATCAACAAAGCCGATCGAATGAATAAAATACCAATTGTCATTGTATCTCATTCTTATGGTAATAAAACAAATCCCCTACCAGTATCAAATAAAATACGGATTTTGAAAAGGTGGTTTCCTGATTTATTGGTGTTATCTTCATCTAAACTTCTCCCTCTCGCCAAAATTGCAAATAATTTTAGTGAAAAATCGATTATGGTTATAGGTGAGAATCGTAAAAATGCTTTCAGTTTTTTGAAATTTAATAGACATGCATTGAAGAGACCCAATGCCGCCCCTTCTGCGACTAAAGCTCGTACGGCCGCTATAAATGGTGATAAAGAGTTATTCAAGAAAATAACTGGGTACAATCTCACCAACAACATACAGAATAAGATTTCAGAAGCCGCTAAGCGAAAGTCAAAATTGTAATCCCTAAGTGAACCCAAAACACTACAAAAATTCAATAAATGAACCGCCCTAAGGAGGCTTTCAAGCACACCTGTGCAATCTTGAGTCTCGTTTGGGGTGTAGGAAAAGTACAAGACTATGTCCGCGATCAGTGTCGCTAGAAACCGCTTGGCTGTGATTGGACGTCATATTCAAACAATGACCATTAAAGAGAAAATTCTCTTTCCGGCTGTGAAAGCTTATGTGGAGATACACCCTAACACAAGTTCGGGTTACACAATTCAAATGGATGTTAGACATGATGATAAAATTATTGATTTTACCACCGAGGATATGTGTTCTGATGAGAAAAGGAATATCTATCTTCCACAGAAGAAGAGGATGCGTGAGATGTATCCAGAGTATATGATTGTTGAGAAGCATACCTAAGTAGAACTAGAATTTTTATAAAAGTATCTAAAAATGTTTGCCCTTCGAGCTCCCCTCCCCATTCCCCGCGTGCCTACTACATACAAGAGACGTAAGGTTTCTCGTGTATGCAGGAGTTATTATACTATCGACGATCAAAATACACAATTATTAAGTGAGAATGACTCAAACGAATTATTTCACATCATAACTTTTCACGAACCCAATGAAGAAGAAGGTATTTATGCACTCCGTAAATTGAATAGTGATGGTTTACCCGAAAATTGTATCGTGGCATGGAGAAACTTTGATGACGCATTCCGTTACAAAACGCTTCTCGATGCTGAGATGAGTCGTTCTTCCTATATTCAATTTGCTTCACACTTTGAACTCGACTTCGCGTGTAAACATGGTGACTATACATGTCGAATCGTTGATGATGGAATTCTCTTAACACCACCTACGAATACTATTAAAACGACTGATTGGGAGCGTCGTAACGCTTTACTTAACGGTAGATGGTCTGTTAGAGAGAAGGATGACACTCCACCAGAATGGCCTTAGAAGAATATATTGTTATAAATATATGAGTGTTTACAAGAATAGAATGATTAGATACATGCACAAAGATCTCTATTTACCTATACATTGTTATGCATCTAAAGAACAATTTTATTCGTTAATTGGTGAGTGTTTGTGTATGACAAAGTGTAAGTTCATTCACGAATTATTACGGAAGAAAGACTATCATAACTCCCCACGGGTGAAAGACCGGAAATCGTAGTACAACATGCATGATCATACATATCCGCTGTCGTATCAAAAGAGAGAAAACATTTCTTACATTTAACTAATCCATATCCACGCAATAATTTGGTATTAATATCATCGGTATTATGACCCCCCATGTGTATGATAAGATCTTCCAATGTATTAAAATTACGATAACATAATTCACATGAACATGGATGAATTTTGCGATAATTCCTAGCTACTATCTTTTTTAAAGAAAAAGGCCAATGAAAGCACATCTTATTCCTAAGTGATATAAAGTTTTAAGTATATTTTAATACAAGAATGACTTCCTTGCAGTACATCGCATTTGATTTTGAGACGTCAGGGCTACCTATCGGTCGTCGCCCCTTGACATTGGATACAATTGGACAATATGACACATGCCGCGCTGTTTCACTCTCGGCTGCTCGTTTTTCCAGTCGTGGTCGTCTAATGGATACATTCGATGCCATTATTCAACCCAACGATTTTACTATCAGTCAGGGCTCTATTGATGTTCATGGTATTACACAAGAGGACGCGATGAAACGTGGTCGACCATTCGTTGAGGTCTTTCTTGATTTCGCGAGGTTCATTGGCCCTCACACAAAGACTTTGGTGGCTCATAATGCCAAATTTGATACAGGCGTTTTAAAGTCTGAAATGATTCGTTCAGATATCAACTTGAAACTTATCGATGATTTGGTATTCCGTTGTACTCTTGAGATGTACAAGGAGCGTTTCCTCCATCCTATCAAGCTTGGTGTTCTCTATAATGATATTTTTGGTGAAGATTTCGAGAATGCTCACAATTCACTCGCTGACTGCATTGCGTGTGGTCGTGTGTATCCTTATATTCTTGGTCACGAGAGGACATTGAAACCAATTGGAATCCCCAAGGTTATCATCGGTGCTTCATCTGTTGCGTCAGCGGTTGGTGTTGGATTTAAGAAGATGCCAGAACTTGTTGAGGAGTTGTGGAAAAAGTATAGTCCTCAGACATTCGAAGGACAAACTAAGAATGATAAGGCACTCGAAGTTATTAATTCAAATGAGGCTACTAAAAGGATTCTTGTAGAAGCCGAGAGTTTTAAATCTGATAGTAGTTCGGATGTGAACCAGAAAATTCGTGCCCTCTATCATCAGATTGAGCATTCCAGATTGGAGCCAAAAGATATTATTGTTGCTAAAGACCACATTCGCAAGACTTTATTTACTAACCACGGGACTCGAAATGAGAATAAGACTGCTAACACTGATAGCGCCAACTTGATCGAGGATGACACATTTTATACATATGACATTTGCACTATAGAGGGTACACTTTATCAAATTGTTGGGCGCGTTGATCGAATTCAGGTGAATGAAGATGGGACAAGGACCCTAGTAGAGATTAAGAACCGGGCGAACAAACTATTTGGTAGGGTTAGAGACTATGAGAATCTTCAGTGTCAGACTTATTTACAGATGTTGAAAGATATTCGGTATTGTCGCCTCGTTGAACAATATAATGATGAGAAGAAGGGTTATCTCATTGAAAAGGACACGGATAAATGGGTACGCGAAGTTGTGCCTAAACTCGAGAATTTCTGTGAACACTTTCATAGTATGATTAGCGAATCTATTTAGAGATATAAATATAAATTAACAGATGAGTAAAGATGTTTACCACGAAAAATCTTTAACGGGTGGTATGCATCCAGTGGTTATTATCATAGAAAATTTTTACACGAATGTAATGGAAACGAGGGATTTTGCATTAAAATGTGATTTTAATGTGGAAGGAAATTTCCCGGGTATGAGAACAGAGTCATTTGCGACAACTCATATTAGAGATCATTTTCAATCGTGGCTCGAACCATATGGTCATACGATTACCCATTTTCCTATAAATAAAGAATCTTACAATGGTGCATTTCAACTCACAACATCAAGGGATAGATCTTGGGTTCACGTAGATAATCACAATAATTGGGCGGGTGTATTATATATGACCCCCGATGCCCCTGTGAGTGGGGGTACAGGATTTTATACATATAAAGGTGATAGGGATATAGGTGCTAACAGCCAGGATATGACAAAATGGGAATTAGTTGACAATGTGGGAAATGTTTTCAATCGTCTTATTCTTTTTAATTCTCATATGTTTCATAGTAGTATGGATTATTTTGGAACGTGTAAAGAAGATGGAAGGTTAACTCAAGTATTTTTCTTTTCTACAAAAAAAAATGATTGCGAACCTAAGATAGACATAAAAGAGTAATAAAAATACCCCTCTATACTAAGAATGAGTCTTATTCCTATAAAGTTACTGAAGAATAAGGTAAATCGGAACAAACTTCTTATTATAAAGGGTGAAACACCCGAGATTGACAAGAATGATTACATTGAATCTCGGATTAATACGAACGTTAGGGCTAAAAACCTTCTTGCTATCGAAGATGCCTCTGAGATAGCCAAGTACTACCTTCATAAAAAGGGAGTATTTGAACAAATTGCCAAGGATATACAGAAGGAGTCTAAAAAGAAATTCAAGTTTATATTTCGTAAAACCACCTCATTGGCGAAAACCAAACTTTCAAGCCTCGCGACTCGTTCCGGTGTTGACTATATGTTGATGGAACACTCTTACCCGGATGGTTCGGGTCATTATGGAATGGCTCGCCTCGATCATGATAAAAAGGTTGCCAAAATTTATGATTCTATGACGGATAATACGTCAGATTTCGAAGAACCTCTGAAACACTTCCTCGGAAAAGCATACAAAACTACCACTGGTTCTATTTTCGGGTGTGTTGGTCGTATGAGGAATGCATTGGGTCAAAATTTAAACCCTCAACCTACGGGTGGATTTGTATCACAGTCATTTAATGAGTTCAAACATAAGAATTTTGCGGGTGGTCGTGGTGGTGTACCCAAGAAGTTGTTGGAAGAAGCCTTTACACTCTCCCAATATGACGAAATGTCACAGCATCATTTCTGTTACATGGAATCATTACATGCTATGATGGCCGATTTAGGTCTGGCGCACCCCGGACCTCAAGATCCTCGTGAGCGTCTCGAGTACATCAAGCGCTTCATTTGGGGTATCCTTCATAAATACGTTTCCAAGAGAAGTCGTGACACTATTCATTGGAGGTATTTTCAGAAATATTTCCCATACATCCTCGAAACGATGGGACCCGATGGTAAACGTTTGGTGATACGCCGTGGTTATATTCAGGTTCCACCAACCCGTGGTGTGATTAGGTATCGATTGAAGAAAATGCGAGTCACAGATAAGATTGACAAATCGACACCCTTAAAATATATCACCAAGTGGTCTAAAGGAACAAAGAAGTGGATAGGCACCTAAGTATGTGTAAGTTTGAGGTGATATAAAGAGAGATGGATTTGATATTAGGGGAGTTACGTGCATTACGATTGGTGGTGGAGGGTTTACATAGTGAGATTGGTGGTGGGGAGGT
>Ga0315321_10001716_pt1 | contig 16912 bp, 12 predicted proteins | sample M180m21515metaG_FD_203464 | JGI IMG/M metagenome (GOLD analysis project Ga0315321, IMG submission 203464) | Ammonia-oxidizing marine archaeal communities from Monterey Bay, California, United States - M1 80m 21515 | ecosystem: Environmental > Aquatic > Marine > Intertidal zone | place: USA... | reverse complement strand
GCAAAGGTGAGTTGGCTGACCAGACAGTGGTTGTAGGCGCTCACTATGACCATGTTGGAATGGGGGGCTATGGTTCATTGGCGCCGGGAACGGTCGCTATTCACAACGGTGCAGACGACAATGCCAGTGGCACGTCTGCCATGCTAGCAATCGCAAGGCATATGGTGAGCCGGTTAGCGGGTGCCAAGTCTCATCGTCAGGTGTTGTTCATGGGGTTCAGTGCCGAGGAGCGTGGTTTGCTGGGTAGTCAGCATTACGTCAAGAATCCAGTGATTCCGTTGGAGTCCACGGTTGCGATGGTAAACCTCGACATGGTCGGACGTTTGCGGGATAACGAGCTGACGATTTACGGTACCGGATCGGCCCCGACGTTTGACGGTTTGGTTGAGAAAGCCAACGAGCCTTATGAATTCAACCTGTTCAAAGTTCCTTCGGGGTATGGCCCAAGCGACCATCAGTCGTTTTACACCGCCGGTGTGCCTGTTTTGTTCTTCTTCACTGGGTTGCACGACAATTACCACCGCCCAACTGATGATTTCGACAAAATCGAGTTTGGCGGACTAATCCGAATAACCGATATAGTTTCTGATGTCACTTACGAACTGGCGACTCGGGAGCAACGTCCGGAATACGCTGAAACAGAGAAACGCGTTCGTGTTCGCCGGCAAATCACCGCTTATATGGGTATTTCGCTGGCGAATCGGCAGGGTTCAGTCGTGATCTCAGGGTTGGTTCAGGGAGCACCCGCCGAGCGTGCCGGTTTGAAGGCAGGTGATTTGTTGCAGAAACTTGGTGACAAGTCGGTCAAGAGTTCACAGGAAGTGTTGGAATTTATGCGTTCACGGTCGCCCGGGCAGAAAATGCCCGTCACGGTGATGCGAGACGGTGAGTCCATTTCAGCAACCATCGATCTGGTGGCGAGGCCTGAGGGCTGAGGTTGCTACCAAAACAAGCAGATTTTTTTCGGCTGAGCGTGGTGTTCAGCGATTTCAACCTTTACGTCTACAAGAATTGGTGACAGAATCCGCCTTGATTCGAATCAGCTGGGCCCGCAGGCAGCGAATCGATGAGAGTTTCCCACCAGGGCGATGGACGCCGGAATTGGTTGGGAGGATGCGAAAGCATTCGGATATTAACGCACCCATAACGCAAGGAGAGCGGACGTGCGAACTTTCGGCAAATCGGCCATCATATTGGCCATCGTGACAATTACAGCATTGGTGCCAGCATACGTGTCGGCACAGGCCCCTCAGCCAGCCGCGTCAAGAGCTGCTCATCGCGTAGCGGTGGTGGATGTTGCTTACATCTTCAAAAATCACCCCGGTATACGAGAAGAAGTATTGAAAGTTGAGAAGGATCTCAAGGATTTCGACCAAGAGCTAAGGGGTAAGCAGGCTGAGCTCAAGGAAGAGGCTTTGAAATTAAAGGCTTTCAAGGTCGGTTCGCCTGACTATGCCGCTCAGGAGCAGAAAGTTGCGATGATGGAGTCCCAGCTTCGTATCGAAATGAATAGGCAAAAACGAGAGTTGGCTGATGCCGAAGCCCGTATCTACTACCAGAATTACCAGCGTATTACTACTGGCGTCAAGGTGATGGCTGACTTCTATAAGATCAATCTTGTGCTGCGTTACAACAGCGATCAGATGGACCTTGCGAAACCAGAAACTGTGATTCGTGGCGTGATGAAAAACATTGTTTATCACGATGAGGATCTCGACATGACCAAAGCGATCATGCAATACCTCACTAAACAGATGGAGCAGCAGGCAGCGAATCCAGTTCAGGGTGTGCAGCGAAACTAGGTTTCGCTGCTGGCAGCCAGCTGTCGAGCAACAAGGCGATGATTTGAATCGCCACGTATTTGCGTGGCGATTTTAGGACCAGGCGTGAGTGACTCTTGTTCACGCTTTTTGATTGTTTAGAGTTCCGGCAAGGATGTTGGGACTTCCAGAGCAGGGAGGCCGAAGCGTGAACCCATCACGCAACGAACATACGATCGCAGTCTCGTGCGAAGTCAGTGGTAGAGGTTATTGGAGCGGAAGGGAAGTTCGGGTCATTGTTCACCCCGCTTCTCTTGGGTCAGGCGTGCGTCTGATCCGTTCCGATTTGCCGTCAATCCCTGTTTGCGAGGCGCTCGTCAGTCGGCGGTATGATGCCAGCCTGAGAACCAATCTCGCGAATGGCGAGGCGAAGTTCCAGATGGTCGAACACCTGATGGCTGCGCTATACGCGCTTGAAATTGACAACTGCATTTGTGAAATTGACGCCGAAGAAATGCCTTCGCTTGATGGCAGCAGCTTTGGTTTTGTCGAGCAGTTGGGTAACGCCGGCTTGATTGTTCAGGCTGCTCCAAGAAAGCAATTGGTGATTCGCGACCGCTGTCGCATCGGAACGATGGATGGGTGGGTTGAGGCTGTGCCGTCTCGCGCCGGCGAATCGTACTTTGAGTACCAGTTAAGTTTTGATGATCAGACCCCCATCGCTCCTCAGGCATTTGGCTTGGAACTGACTCCGGATCGCTTCGTTCGAGAAGTGGCGTCCGCAAGGACATTTGTTACCAAGGCGCAGGCTGATCAGATAAGGGAAGCAGGTCTCGCTTCCCATGTCACAAATCAGGATCTGTTGGTGATCGGTCCCGATGGGCCGGTTGATAACAAGTACAGATTCAGGAACGAGTGCGCACGGCACAAAACGCTCGACTTGATCGGGGACTTGGCACTGGCGGGGGTGGACCTCATTGGAAGGTTCACGTCCTTCCGCGGGGGGCACAATTTGAATGGGCAAATGGCCAGCCAGTTGGCTGATATGGCAGCTCAGGAATGTCACGTCTCGCAGTCGGCTTTTGAAAGCCAACGAAAAGCGGCCTAGCGTCGAGAGTGGAATCCTGAAATGAATGCGTTATACGCAAAGTACAAGACCACGGAGCAAAAATGAGCACGTCTATCGCTCAAACCGCTGTTGTTGACCCGAGAGCAAAACTTGGCACCAACGTACGGATTGGCCACTTCTGCGTGATAGGTCCTGATGCGTCGATTGGCGATAACACTCGGCTTGAGGATCACGTCGTTATTTCCGGTGTTTGCAGTCTCGGCGAAGATAACCACATCTTCCAAGGATGCGTCATTGGTGGCTATCCGCAGGATACCAGCTACAAGAATACACCTACGCGAGTTGAGATCGGTCACGGGAACACGATTCGTGAAAACTGCACCGTGAATCGCGGCACTGAAAAAGATGAAGGCGTCACTCGCATTGGTGACAATAACTTTCTGATGACCGGGGTCCATGTGGCGCATGATTGCACGCTCGGCGACCGTATTGTGATTGCCAATAACGGCATGCTTGGTGGGCATGTTTATATTGCCAATGATGTGACACTGGCTGGCGGCGTGGGGGTTCATCATTTTGCTTCCATTGGACAACTCAGCTTTGTCAGTAGCATGAGTCGTGTGCTGCATGATGTGCCACCCTACATGATTGTAGACGGGCAGCCTTCTAAGCCGCGTGCAGTGAATGCAATCGGGCTGAAGCGGCATGACTATCCGGAAGACGACATCAAGGTTCTGACGCGGGCGTATCGATTGTTGTATCGCTCGAGGGTCGGAGTTGAGGCGGCGCGTGAAGAATTGATGAATAGTGGCCCAATACGGCCTGTGCTGAAGCATTTGTTTGATTCTATTGACCAATCCAGCGACGGGCGGCACGGCCGTGGTCGTGATCGACGAAGGAAAGCAGCGTGAGTGAATTACGGATCGCAGTCATTGGTGCAGGACATCTCGGACGCATTCATGCCAAGTTGTTGGGGCAAGTGGACGGCGCAAACCTTGTCGCAGTCAGTGACCCTTTTGAAGCCGCAAGAAAGAACGCCGAGGAGTTGTTTGGTGTTCCAGTCTATGAAGATTATCGCGATTGCTTGCCTGAAATTGATGCCGCTGTGATTGCTGCCCCTACAGACATGCATGCGGATATCGCGCAGGCTCTGTTGAGTGCAGGGAAGCATGTGTTTGTGGAGAAACCATTAACCATCGAACGTGACGATGCGAATCGACTGGCGTCGCTTGCCTCTGCTAAGAAGCGGACGCTACAAGTTGGGCATGTTGAACGCTTCAATCCAGCCTTTACCGCACTAGAAAAATTGTCGGTGGATGTAAAGTACGTGGAGGCTGTGAGGGCATCGAGTTTTCCTGGACGCTGTCTCGATGTTGGCGTTGTGATGGACTTGATGATTCACGATTTGGATTTGATCCTGTCGATGACAGATGCCAGTGTGAAATCTGTCTCTGCCAGTGGGCTCGCCGTTATCAGTGACCATGAGGATTTGGCAGAAACCAGAATCGAATTTGAGTGCGGTTTGGTTGCTAACGTAAAAGCCTCGCGTGTCAGTCCAGAGCCTGCGAGGCAAATGCAGGTCTTTGGTAGCCATGGTTTTGCTGAAATTGATTTTGGTGCACCAGCTCTTTCTGTTGTTCGCCCTTGTGATTCCGTTGTCCGGCGTGACTTTGATCTATCGAAAGAGACGGATAATCCACTCGGTTATTCCGGTCAACTGTTTAGTGAACGCCTGCGTTGTGAAAAGCTTGAGCTTGAGCCGCGGAACGCCATTCTTGATGAGTTGCATGACTTTGTGATCAGCATTCAGACTGGAATTTCACCTACGGTTGATGGAGTTGCTGGGGCCCGTGCTGTGGACCTCGCTCAGCAAGTTCTTGATTCTGTGGCGCAACGGGCGTGGTATCCCAATGCAACCACTCAGGACATGGGCCCTCACGCTGCAGTGCGTGAGAGAATTGAGGCCAGCAGTCGTCGCATTCATCAGGACCGGCGAGCAGCCTAGACGTGGTTATCCTGCTGTAGTGTGTTTTTATCGCCGGCATGCATTTGAAATCATGCTGGTTGGCGAAGGGTTTGCCAATTCGCGCGGTTCTGGTTTTTCTGAGCGATGGATCGCGGTTTTAGGGTGCGGAGATTCGGGGTGGTTCAATGCCGGATTTTGCCTGCCGTTCGGACGTAACAGTGTGGTGATTTCTGTGCCCTCGATGCCCGCATACGTAAGCGTGAGCCCCTTCACTGAGTGTTAACACTGCTGCTTGCAGCCATCTGGTGGCGCAGCGATCTGGGCGGTCAGTCTTTGGTATTCGGTGCAATCGTTATCGGGGAATAGGATTTCGTGCTGGCAAGCTTGGGGGTGAACACGCTGGTTGGTGAGAAATGACCGCGTTCTGCTGCATTTTCTCACTGGTTGCGGGAATCGGTTTTGAGACACGGGATTCCAACGGTGGGGCACGAAATCCACTAGACTACGCACTGCTGGTAGTTGGAGGAGTAATGCTTGCGACTGCCTGATGAACTGACTTATTACTCGCGAGATTGGATTCGCAAACATGACTGACGTCTCTGGTCAGATTGACCACGTTCTTACCGAAGATCGTTCGTTCCCACCACCTGCCGAGTTCACGGAAAAAGCTGTTTTCTCGTCAACCGAGCAATACCAGCAGATGTATGACCGTGCGGTCCAGGACCGTGATGGTTTCTGGAAAGAACAGGCGGAAGAGCATCTGCACTGGTTTGAGCCATTTCAGGAAGTGTGCAAGTGGGATGTTCCCAATGTGGAGTGGTTTGCTGGTGGAAAAACCAATGCCAGTTACAACTGCCTTGATCGTCATGTTGAGGCGGGACGTGGTGATAAGACGGCCATCATTTGGGAGGGCGAGCCGGGTGATACCCGAACTTTGACCTACTCAGAATTGCTAACTGAAGTTGCCAAGTGTGCGGCGGGCCTGCGTGAACTGGGGGTCAACCAGGGAGACGTGGTCAGTATCTACATGCCGATGACGCCTGAGTTGGCCATTGCGATGTTGGCTTGTGCCCGAATCGGGGCTGTTCATTCGGTGATCTTTGCCGGGTTCAGTGCGGAATCCATTGCCGATCGAAACAATGATGCCGGCGCAAAAATGGTAATCACTTCTGACGGGCTGCATCGGCGGGGCAAGGTATTGCCCCTCAAGCAGACGGTTGACGAAGCGTTGTTGAAGTCACCGACCGTCGAAAAGTGTCTGGTGCTCAAGCGGATTGGGCAGGACGATGTGCCGATGATGGAAGGGCGAGACGTGTGGTGGCATGATGCCGTGGATGGGCAGAGCGGTGATTTGCCGGCTGAACCACTCGACAGTGAGACAACGCTTTTCATTCTGTATACATCGGGAAGCACGGGAAAACCCAAGGGGATTCGCCATACAACCGCAGGTTACAACCTCTGGGCCAAACGCACGTTTGAATGGGTGTTTGATCATCGTGAAGATGACATTTTCTGGTGCACTGCCGATTGTGGGTGGATTACCGGACACAGTTACATTGTCTACGGCCCGCTGTCGGCTGGAGCGACTTGTGTGATGTACGAAGGGGCTCCCAATCATCCTGCTGAGGATCGATTTTGGGATCTGGTTGAGAAGTACAAGGTCACGATCTTGTACACCGCTCCCACGGCCATTCGTGCTTTCATCAAATGGGGCGACGAGCACGTGGAAAAACATGACCTTTCCAGTCTGCGTTTGCTGGGTAGCGTCGGCGAAGGTATCAATCCCGAAGCTTGGATGTGGTACCACGAGAAAATTGGCAACGAGAAGTGCCCCATTGTTGATACTTGGTGGCAGACCGAAACAGGCGGCATCATGATGAGCCCATTGCCGGGAATCACTGCAACGAAACCTGGATCTTGTACAACGCCGTTGCCCGGTATCGTCCCGAAAATTGTGGACGAAGCTGGTAACCCCGTGGAAGATAATCATGGTGGAATGCTTTGCATCAGTCATCCGTGGCCAGGAATGTTGCGTGGTATCTGGGGTGATGACGAGCGATTCGTCGAGCAGTATTGGTCGACCGTGCCTGGCAATTACCTGACAGGTGATAATGCAAGGCAGGATAACGATGGGTATTACTGGATCATGGGGCGGATTGACGATGTGATTAATGTGTCCGGTCATCGACTCAGTACCATCGAAGTCGAAAGCGCTCTTGTGAGTCACCCCGCGGTTTGTGAAGCGGCGGTGGTCGGGCGACCTGATGATCTCAAGGGGCAGGCGATTGCGGCATTTGTCACGATCAGGGATCGGGAGGCAGACGAAGAACTGCGAAAAGAGCTGCGGATGCACGTTCGCAAGCAAATTGGAGCCCTCGCACAGCCGGATGACCTCCGATTTGCAGCTTCATTGCCAAAGACTCGAAGCGGAAAAATCATGAGGCGTTTGCTACGTGACATCGCTTCAGGTCGCGAAGTTGTGGGCGATACCTCAACGCTCGAAGATTTTTCCGTGATTGCAAAGCTCAGCGAGGACGAGTGAACTTCGTCGCTCAAGGATGAGACTCAGGGCGATCGTCATGGATCAGCCTCGAACTGAATTGTCAGAGCGCAAAAAACCGGCCGCCACTCGCAAGGAGTGACGGCCGGCTATGTTAGACGCTTTGGTCAAGTCGGCGGCAAAATGGAGCCGCTGGGAGAAACGCGTGAGTCTCAGCGTGCTACTGCACAAGCTTTTGAATGACTCAGGCGAACCCTGTAAATGATCCCTCTGCCGAAATAGGAAGACCAAAGCAGGTGCGGGCATAATTCAATGTCCCAATCAAGCAACAAGTCAAAGACTTGTTGCCTGATGCACTCTATCCATCGTCTATTATCGGCGGCTTCGTGAGTTAATCAATGGCTGAACTTTGGTCTGTGTCGCAAGACCGTGTGAGAACGTCTTTTTTTCTCAATGTGAGATGTTTTTTGCACCTTTCACCGTTAAAAATTTCAAACCGCGCCTGCGTTCTGCGTGGGTCGATGTGAGACAGCGGTCCGAGGTCGCGAATTGCGCTGCACCACGCGACGCGACTTGACAACTCACTACCTGATGGCGGTCTGGGCGATCGTTCAACCTCTCCGTTTCTCACGACTCATCGCCGGTCCCAGTTGAGACCGACGGTGAACTTGTTGAGACCGACGGTGAACTTGTTGAGACCGACGGTGAACTTGTTGAGACCGACGGTGAACTTGTTGAGACCGACGGTGAAGTCGCGAACCTACCTCTACTTGGCAGCGGTTGCAGGTAGCTCGCGGATAGAAACGTTACGGAATTCGACGGGGTCGTTGTGTCCCGCGAACCCAAAGAATCCGCTGGCTCGATCTTTTCCGGCGTGCGGACGCCCGCCCATGAACTCGGTGACTTCCTTCAGATCGGTATCCAGAATTACTGTTCCGTTGAGTTCCACTTTGATGGTGCTACCATCAACGGTGACTTCCTGGTAGTTCCACTGGCCTGCATCTCGCAGGTAGCCTCGTTTTGCAGCAGCCATGCCATAGGAACTTCCATGGTATTGCCGCTTGTCGAGTTTGGCGTATTTGGGATGCTCAGAGTCGAGAACTTGCAGCTCGGTCATCGCAGCGTAAGCAGGGTCGCCATTGCCGGGTGAGCGAATCGCCAGTCCGTTGTTTCCACCAGGTGGCAGGCGGAATTCCAGACGTGCTACGAAGTTGCCGTACTCTTTGTCGGTCAACAGCATGCCGCCTTTGCCTTTTTTGCAGCGGATTGCGCCGTCAATCACTTCGTAATTGTCAACGCTTCCTTGCCAGCCTTTGAGCGTCTTTCCATCAAAGAGTGACACAAAGTCTTTACTGTTATCTTCGCTGGTTTGGAGGGCGGCATTTGCTTCTTCAGGACTCAGTTCTTTGACTTTGATGTTACGCCAACGAATTTCGCCGCCGTGTGTTTGCAGTTGGATAGGGCCTGATCTGAACAGTGGGGAGTTTCTATCCCAGTAGTTTTCCATTGTGGCATTATCAACAACTTTTTTACCGTTGAGGTAGACAGTGGTGCGTGCACCGATTTGTTGAATCTTGAATTGATTCCACTCGCCGAAAGGTTTGTCAGCAAGTTCGGAAGGATCTTTGCCAGCAGCGCCTTTGCTGTTGTTCCATAAACCACCGCTACCCAAGTTGCCGCCGAGTTTGAATTTACCTTCGTCGGTGTAATCCCAGATTTGGACTTGGGGGGTGCCCTTGAGGTAGATACCACTGTCGGCGCGGGGGACCGTGCGATATTCCAACATCAATTCGTAGTCGGTGTAGTCCTTGTCGGTTGTCAGATAGGGGCCTTTGCCATCGTTGATCAACTCGCCATTGGAAACACTCCAGTGTTGGGCGGCCTCAGCGTCCCACTTTGCAAGTTGGGCTTTCCTGTCTTCGTCTGACATCTCAGCTAGCTTGATTGGGCTGAAATGAGGTTGTCCGTGCCAGCCGTCGAGAGTTTTTCCGTCGAAAATGGCTTGGTGTCCAGAGTCAGTTTCATCTGCTTGTAGTGTTCCCATGGAAAGCAGGGCACAGCAGGCAACCTGGGTCAAAACAATTGGGGGGTGGAAAAATTTCAGCATTGGGGGGTACCGGGCGGCAATGGAAATGGGGAGGGAGTAACGTACAACAGTAGGCAGATTGTAAACGATGAAGTTGCCGATGTGAGATCAGATTGAAAGGAGTCGGGGGCCTTCTCTGAGGTTTTAAGTTATTTGCGGAAAAGCGAGGTTTTGTGAATACCGATGCCAGCGAAGCATTGACTATGGTGCGGCACTCTGTCACGATTTTGAATGAATTAGGAACCACCAGAGCTCCTTGATCGATGGTTTGGACCGTTTTCTCACCATCCGACGAGTAGTTGTGCGAAGCGATTTGCTTCATTGGTGGTCGTTAGTAGGGTTAGTTTTGTGACGAATATTTATGTAGGTAACCTCGCGTTTACCGCCACCGACGAAGATTTGCGTTCGGCATTCGAACAGTTTGGAGAGGTAACGTCGGTTAACATCATCATGGATCGGGAAACCGGCCGATCCCGCGGTTTCGCTTTTGTCGAAATGGCTGATGGTGAGCATGCAAAGGAAGCAATTGAAAATCTTGATGGTGCCGCAATTTCTGGTCGTAACGTAACGGTCAACGAAGCACGTCCTCGCGCCCCACGCGGCGGCGGCGGTGGTGGTGGTGGCGGTGGTCGCGGCGGCGGCGGCGGCGGCTACGGCGGTGGTGGCGGCGGCGGCTACGGCGGTGGCGGTGGCGGCGGCGGTTACGGCGGCGGTGGTGGCGGACGCGGTGGCGACCGCGGTGGCGACCGTGGTGGTCGCTACTAGGCCTGCATCGCAGTCAATTTGAATCTTCGAAAAGGGGATCAGGTGCTCAGCCTGATCCCCTTTTTCGTTGCCGGCGTGGCTCTGCTGGGATGGCCAGGGCTCTGCTGAAATGACTAGCGTAGATTTGCAAGCGTCTTTGGAATGAATGTTGCGTTTGCAACGCCGCAGCAATGCGGTGGTTCATGCTTGTCTGGTGGAGACATCACTTCAGCGCGGGCAACCATTCCCTGCGACCGCTGAAATTTCCAACGTTTGCTGAGGTGAACTGTGCTTGCTGATTCCAGCGAGTCAGTCGCCTGTTGAAGCCAGCGACCTCACGCGTTTGACTTGGCGTATTGGCGAACGTCCGATTCCAACGCAACCAACCTATCTTCCAGCTTTGTTTTTGCCTCATCGAGGTCTCTCGCAGACTCTTCTGCGGATGCCCGGGTGAATACATACAATTTGATCTTAGGTTCGGTTCCGCTTGGTCGCACCGCGACGTAGTTACCGTCTTCTTCAAGATCCATGATAATCAGATCCCCGACCGGGCCTTCTAAGCTTTCAGTAACTCCCGATTGCAGATTCGTGCGTTTGGAATTGCCATAATCTCTGATTTGCCTGAGCGGAATTCCTGCCAGTTGTTGTGGTGGGGTTTCACGAAACGCCTTCATGAGACGCTTCATGGCGGCCATGCCTTCACTGCCTTCCATGAACAGATTGATAAGCATTTCATGATGGTAGCCGTGTTTGCGATGCAGTTCACAAAGGTAGTCATGCATGGAGACTCCCGTTTGTTTTAGCTCTGCAGCCAACTCGCTCATCAGCATGCATGCGACCGCACCATCTTTATCCCGGCAGTACTGGCCAATCAGGTAACCGTGTGATTCTTCGGTTCCGAACGCGAATAGGTCAGGGCCTTCGCGGTCGATCACTTCTGCGATGTACTTGAATCCAACCAGTAGATCACCAACACACCGCACACCATAGCTTTCTGCGATCCGCCGGGTTAACTCCGTTGTGACCAAGGTTTTGATGATGTAATTATCAGCAGCGAGTGTGCCAGCCTCAGCCCGCTTGCTGAGGACATATTGGGTCAGAATCGCACCGATTTCATTTCCATTGAATGTTCGCCATGCCCCGCCGGGATCCATTGTGACTGGAGCTGCACAACCGATGCGGTCACAGTCAGGATCGGTAGCAAGGATCAGATCAGCACCAATTTTGCGGCCATGCTCAATTGGTTGGTCGAATACCGCTTTGTTCTCCGGGTTCGAGACATGTCCTGGGACATTGGGGAAATCGCCGCTAGGTGTAGCGTGGGGCTGATAGACGTGGATGTCAGTGAATCCATCGCGTTGCAGGAGCGGCACGACTGCGGCCGTGCCGACTCCATGCAGAGGAGAGTAGAGGATTCTTGCATCGCGTGATCCGGCAAAAGCACAAGCGACTGCGGCATCGGTAAAGGTCGAATCGATCTCATCCGTGATGACTTCAACTTTTCCTTCGGCAACCGCTTGGTCAAAGGGCGTAACACGGATCTCTTGGCAGCTCATGACACGATCGATAATCCCCTTGTCGTGGGGGGGAAGCACCTGGGCTCCACTGGACCAGTAAACTTTCACTGCATTGTCGCTGGGAGGGTTGTGGCTGGCGGTGACCATGATGCCGCAGTCACATTGCTTGGCGCGAACTGCAAATGACAATTGTGGTGTCGCTCGGTAATCATCCAGCAAATAAACCTTGAATCCGGCTGCCACCATGATTCCCGCGCATAATTCGGTGAAGTGCCGTGACTTATGTCGGGTGTCATAGGCAATCGCACAGGACAGATCTTTTTTACCGCCGCAGTACTCGACGACATAATCCGCCAATCCCTGAGCACTTTCGCCGATCGTTCGGTCATTGATCGCATTGGAACCGATCGGATACATGCGTCCGCGTCGGCCGCCGGTACCAAAGGGGATGATTGTCCAGAACGCGTCATCCAGCGGTTGCCACATTTCAGCTTGGATATGTTCAATGACGGTGGCTTGGTACTCTGAGTATCTGTCTTCGGTGAGCCATGCTTTAACGTTTTCGGCAGCTGTCTGGCTCAAATTGCCTGCGGAAACGGCAGATTTGATTGCATCGAGAGACTCTTGAACTTGTTCCACGTTGCTCATATTTACCAACAGAGAATGCTTGAAAAGAAAGGACCGACGCCACCTCGTAAAATCTGGTAATTAGGATTCTATTTGCAGACGATGGAAACTGGCAACGAGGGATACAGGGCTTGGGAAAATATGAGTGAATTGATCATCAGCGTCAGCGGTCTACGTGGGATCGTCGGGGAGACCTTGACTCCGGAGGTGGCGACCCGTTTTGTCGCTGCTTTCGCGTCCAAGCTGCCTGCCGGTGCGATCATCATTGGTCGAGACGGACGCAACAGTGGTCCGATGCTCTCGCGGGCGATTACTGCTGCTTTAACTGCTAGCGGTCGGGACTGTATTGATGCGGATGTCGCGGCCACACCCACCATTGGCGTGCTGGTGCGTGAATTGAAGGCGGCCGGTGCGGTCCAGATTTCTGCCAGCCACAACCCACCTCCTTACAACGGGATCAAACTATTCGGGCCTGCTGGGCGGGTGCTGGATGCGAAGACCGGTACCGCTATCCGCGATGCCTATTTCGCTCATGAAGCGGATTGGGCTCCATTTGATCAGCTGGGCATCATCTCGAATTCTGAGGATCCGCATCTGCCCCATTTGGAAAAGGTTTTGGCCACGGTCGATGTGGGTGCGATCGCTCAGGCAAAGCACCGTGTCCTGCTGGATAGTAATCACGGCGCAGGAGGACTGCTGGGCAAGCGTTTGCTGGAGAAACTAGGGTGTGAAGTGGTGTTGGTAGGCGAGACTCCCGATGGCCAATTTGCTCATGTGCCAGAGCCGACCGCAGATAATTTGCAGGGGATTGCGGAACGGGTTCGAGCAGAGGGGTGTGCGGTTGGATTTTGCCAAGATCCCGATGCGGATCGGTTGGCGCTGGTGGATGGTGCGGGACGCTACATCGGTGAAGAATACACCCTCGCACTCTGTGTTCAGCGAGCAATGACGCATTCAGATACTCGCGGTCCTGTCGTGATCAATGGTGCGACCAGCGGGATGAGCGAAAGTTTGGCAGAACAGGCCGGCGTTCAGGCGTTCCGCAGCGCGGTTGGTGAGGCAAATGTCGCCGACATGATGATCGCCAAGCATGCGACCTACGGCGGTGAAGGAAATGGTGGACCGATTGATCCGAGAGTTGGCTATGTGCGGGACAGCTTTGTCGGAATGGCACAGGTACTCGATCTCATGACGAGCAGCGGAAAATCATTGGCGGAACTCGCTGATGCTTTGCCAGAATTTCACATCGTTAAGTCGGTGGCTCAGGTCACGGCTGATGAGTTGCCCGGTTTGTTGTCCCGGCTGATTTCGGCCCATCCCGAAGCCGATGCAACAACCGGAGATGGCTTGCGTCTGGCGTGGAGTGATAAATGGCTGTTGGTTCGTGGAAGCAATACTGAGCCGATCGTCAGGTTGATTGCTGAGGCTCAGACTCCGACCGAAGCTCAGGATCTTTGCGATCGAGCTGCAGCCCTGATTTGATTAACGTTGCCGCCATCTGATGACCGCAGTGAATCACGAAACGTGATCACGTTGAAACCGTGTGCGGCGCGACGTCATTGACCTGCCCGAAACCGGTCTGCGAAGTCGTTTCTCCTACGAAGTCGTTTTTCCTACGGAGCCGTTTTTTTCGCAGGGATCAGGGTTTCTGGCACGCCTTTGAAAACAGCGACCTCGTCAATACGGCCCTCGAAGTTCGACTGCTGATCGCTGCGCCCTCCGATGAAATAGGTGGCGATCTCCGGGCTGCCCGATGCCTGAATCGCGACGTCAATTTCAGGTGCCGGGTTTTGGTTCAGGTAGACCCGGAGCCGTTTGCCATCCTTGACCAGCAACAAGTGGTTCCATTTCCAGCGTGGGATTTCTGTCTTGCCCACGACAGGTTCAGAAAGTCCTTTTTGGAACATCAAGCGTCCGGGTAAAGCGTCCGTTCCACTGATTCCCAGATGCTCACCGCTTTGGCTGATTGCGTGAGGGTAGTCGTTGGAAAGCAGCCATCCGGTTGTCGCCCGGGCATCATTTGGCATTCCATTCCAAAACGCCATACTGATGCAGTAGGAATCGTTGAGCGACGCAAGTCGAGTCCGTGCGCGGCCGCCGGCAAAGTGCACGCAGCGATTCACTTCCTCGTTCGTGGTGTACTTGTGTTGGGGCGTGGCGGGTCCGGGGAGATAAAAACAGACGCCTGGCTCGTAAACACCGTCATGCTGGTTACCGGACTGGTCGATGAGTGTGGGGCCCTCGGTCTCAGCAAAGCGGTAATAGGCCATGGGTTTAGCTGCGAGCAACTTCTCAGCGGCCGCGCCCGAAGTCTCGCGGGGTTGTCTCCGAGGCTGTTGGGTAACGGTTTCCAGGAGGTTCACCGCTGTCGCGACAATTCGCGGTTCGGCGGTCACTTCGAGCCCTGCTGACCTGGCTGCCCATGTGTTGTAGCCTCCCAGTAAATGCTGTTCGGGAGGCGGAATGTAGCCATCTGCTCCGTTGGCAAGTTCGATCACCATGGTGTTGGGGAACGGGCTTTGAGCTTTTAGTTTCAGGCCAGTGAGGGCATACGTTTCATTGGGGGTCGATGCGATGGCAATCTCGCCGATACGGATCGCTTGAACCACAATCTCGGTCGATTGCATTTGATCAAGCAGAACTTGCTCTCTTGCGTAAACTTCCAGCCGATCCTTGGGGACATCAGATTCCATCGAATCAACAATTCGTTGGGACCAGTCCAATAGTTGACGATTGGGGACGCGGTACTTCATCGGGATCCTTGACTCCGCCATCGCGATCGTGGCGTTGTCCTCAAATTCAACTGATTCAAAGACTTGTTTGGCGACTTCCAGCAGGCCCTGTGTGTAGCCTTCGATTGTTGGGTTTTCACCGTTCTTCCATGTCATGTAATCGCGTCGCCAAACGTCTCCGCTACAGCCGTGGGACATGATCCCGACCATTTCTGAATCGGGATGGCGTTGTTTGGCGTATTTTTGAAGACCATCACAAAAAAGACCAAAGTAGTCAGCACTGATTGCTTTGTCGCTGAAGTAGTGCATTGAAAAGTTTGCGAGTGCGGCAATGGGTGTTCCGTCAGTCGCTTGGAAAACAATCATGGAAAGATCAGGGTCTTCTGGTCCTGATTGCCCGGTTACATCGTCCGGTTTGGTCGCTGCATGCATGTTGGCACGCACGGTAGGGTTCCCGAATGGATCCTCTGCCAAGCGATCGGGGCGACGGACCCAGCGTCGTAAGGCCGTGAACTGCTCGGCCTGGGCCACACCCCAGCCCACTCGGGCCGGCTGTAGCTTTTTCTCGGCCTCAACAAGAGCTTCGACTAGGCGTTGGCGTAGAAATGGAACGTAGGCGGGGTCCGGCTCGGTACCCAAGCAGCCAAATGAAGATGGTGCGGTATGCGTGTGAGTCGCCGAAATCAGAATCCGATCTGCTTTGAGCTTGGTTTTCTTCGCCGCGAGTGCTTTGGCTTCATCCAAAAGGAACTTCGGAAGCATGCAGCTGTCGACCACGACGATCCCGAGACGCTCGTTCCCATCATCAACGACCACGGCACGGGCATTCACATGTGTTTTGATCTCGTCGGCAGAGCGTGACAGCATTCCGCCATTCACAAGAACCGGAAGTTGCTGGGGAGTGATGTCAACGATTGCGGCACCTACTCGCAGTTCGGCTTGAGCAGAGGGCATCAAGACAAGGGTGCAGGTGACCCAGCAGATCGCAAGCTGAATGGTTTTCATCGACGCTGTGCTCCGTGATTGTGACGGACAGTCGTTCCATCATGTGGTTTTGAATTTCTGGCAGTGCGGGCAGCCGAGGCGTGCCGGTGCCCGGTGTCTGAGCGTTCGCTCTGCCCATAATCTAACGGATTCACACTGGTGCCTGAGCCTGTAGCGTTGGAATTGGTTGGGACCGTGGGCAGTCGCGGGTTTGTAGTCAGATGGTTTGGCGGCATTATTCCACTGGTCGCCCAATCGACCATCCAGCACATTGCGCCTACAATCCGCCAAGTAGTTCACCGTCTCACTTCTGAAGCCATTCACCGTCTAGGCCTGTATGTCCAGCCGTCGCCGAGCCCGCGAAATCGTACTCCAACTTCTGTACGAAGCGGACGTTAATGACAGCCGAGACCCAAGTGAAGCAAAGAAGTTCATTCGATCCCGAATGCAGGGCAGGACCGCGTTGACCGAGTTTGCCAGTGATTTGCTGCGGGGAACGCTTGAGCATCGCGAGGAAGTCGATCAGCGTTTGAAACGTCTGGCGACCCGATGGTCCTTGTCGCGAATGCCCGTCGTTGATCGGAATATTCTGCGACTGGGTGGATACGAAATCATGTTCGGGGAAACACCAGATCGCGTTGCCGTTAACGAAGCGATCTTGTTGGCAAAGCGATACGGTGACAAAAATAGCCCACGCTTTGTGAATGGTGTTTTAGACCGCTTGATGAATACGCCAGCGGAGGAGTTTGACGAGGCGGATGCAGATGAAGCGTCTGACAATTTGGGTGATGCAGCCCCGAGCAATTTGGGTGATGCAGCCCCGAGCAATTTGGGTGATGCAGCCCCGAGCAATTTGGGTGATGCAGCACGAAGCGAAGATTCAATCGAGTCGGGTGATTCTAACAGTGATGCTTCCTAGCAGTTTTG
>Ga0315321_10001715_pt1 | contig 16917 bp, 7 predicted proteins | sample M180m21515metaG_FD_203464 | JGI IMG/M metagenome (GOLD analysis project Ga0315321, IMG submission 203464) | Ammonia-oxidizing marine archaeal communities from Monterey Bay, California, United States - M1 80m 21515 | ecosystem: Environmental > Aquatic > Marine > Intertidal zone | place: USA... | reverse complement strand
TCCGTCACCTGATCACTGTGCGCCTTGGCAATCTCGGACCTAGCGGAGGCGTGCGCCTTCTCGGCGAGTTCCTTCTGGGCAACCCGGTCCGCATTGAGCTCACTGACCTTGGCGGGTCGATTGTTCTGGGCTGTATTGGCAGCAAGAGTATTGGCATCACTATGGAAGCTGTGAGCTCGACCCCAAAGACCCGCAATCTCCGCATCGATGGCAGCGATCGCGTGATCCTGATCAGCATCGATCACCGCTTTGCGATGATCGCGTGAGGCATCATTCAGAGCGTCATCGTACGATTTGGCGATGCCCGCCATCGCCAAATCGATGACCAGTCCGTGATCGGCCTGAGCTTTGCCCGAATCGCGGTAAATTTCCGTCGTGCTCTGGTGGTAACTTTGACGAAGTTCTGCCAGTTTGGCATCATGACTGCCGGATGCCGATGATTTCTTCTGTGTCGCGGCGTCCCGAGCCTGCTGCAGTTTGTCTGCATCAATGACTGGGTCATTACCCCAGCCGGCATCTATTTTGGCGTCCCGCTGCAGACCCAGTTGTGCCAACTTCAAAGCCGAATCTGCGGAATTGCGTTGCGTATGCAAGATAAAGCTTGCCGCAGCCAACTGTACCTTGACGGACTTGCCAGCCTCACTGCTGGCAACGGTTGCATCGTAATTCGTCGTAGCCTGGGAAACACCGTAGGTTTTTTCAGCATCTGCCATCGACTTGCGAGCCAGCGTCGCGTGGCCACTGACCGTTTCAACATAGCTGAGGTTGGCATCCGCAATCGCCGTCTGATGGGCGATGAACGCCGGTCCTGCGACTTCTGCCCAAGCCAGGTTCCCGTCGACCACTCCGATCGCATATTGCACTTCGACATCAAGCACATCGTCAAACGTGTGGTAAACCTGTTTCGCTTCCGTGTATTGCTTCATCAGCGCTGTTTCGAGCGCCTCGGCGTCTTCTATGATACGATCGTGTGCCGCACGGGCCTGACTGAGGTCATGCGATTCGAAGGCATCGGCAACACCATGGGATAATGTTTGAGCGGCCCCTGCATTGAAAACGGCTAACGCCTTTTGTTCTGCTGCGATACCGATGGTGTAATCATGATCGAGATCGGCAACCCCCAGTGCGTAGTCAAGATCCGCTTGCAGGACTGTTGTTGTCCTCGTTGCTGCGGCGTTCACCCGGGCAGACTGCGCTGTGTAGGTCGCGTTGGCCACGGCGGTGTTGTAATCTTCCAAATAGTCTTTGCTGGGCGAGGTAGAGCCCTCGCTGCCGTAGACATGATTCAAACTCAGGTGAGCATACTTTGCCGTTTCTGAATAGTAATTGGCGTCAGCCTTGGCAAACTCATATCCACCCGAGCGAACTCCGCTTGCCGCCGTGATGACTGCCGTGTGATGGGCTCCGGCATCGGTAACGATATGTGCGCCATACTGGTTGGCAAGCGCATTTCCATACGTGACACCATGTCCACTCGCCGCCGTGTACCTTGCCAGATATTGCGATGACGCCGCTCGCACATAGGTGAGGTGGGCAGACCCGATGTCATTGTCAAGTTTTTCTGCCGCTTCAGCGTCAGCGGCATCCTGCTTGGAAGCATTTTCCGCGGCACTGACTTCATAAGTCACAAACGCACCGGAAACGCTTTGCAGATAATCGATGCGTGAATCAGCCACACGAATCTGAAAACGTTCTGCGCGTGTAGGTGAATCTCCAGCCTCTGATCTTTTCTTTTGTGCATCGTTTTGAGCACTGGCAATCACGTAGTCAACTTCGTATCCCGCTGTTTCCTCTGCCCACGCAACGTTTTCTGCTCCCCTGTCAGAGATGAGCGATGTCCAGGCAGCGCCGGTATTTGTGACATTCTGCTGTTCGGCTTCCGCCGCACTGACCACATACGCTTCATCGGCGGTACGGTAAGCAATCCGTAGCGTGCTGTTCTCGGCATTCATCCCCGTCAAATAACTGATTCCAGCGTCAAGGACGCTATTGACGCGTTGCTTGACGACCTTGCTTTGATCAACCGTATTTTGCTCACCCGCTCGGGTAAATTCTTCTCCCCACGTGTCGGTCGCTTTTGCAAACTCACCCGCGCGCTTAACAATCAGTTGCGACAAGGCGAGTTGCAACTGCTGTTCTTTCAACGCCTTTCTGGATTCATAGGTGGCCGCATTGATCTCGTCGGAATGCTCACTTTCCTTATCACCCTTGAGTCCGGCTTCGGCTGATGCCTGCTTGTATGCGACACCCGTTTTATACGTGTGGACAGCGTCCGCCACGCTTTCAGCGAATGTTCGATTTGCCGCTGCAGTGTCAGTAATCAGTGTCGTTGCCGCTTTGGCACTGTCCTTAGCCTCAGTGGTCAACGCCTGCGACACGGACTCTGCTTTCGCACGGACCTTGCTGGCCATATTATGACGATGGTTTTTCAGGGCATCCTCACCCTGAACGGCTGCAGTTTGCTGGGCATCCACCAACTTGTCACTGAGCTTTTTGTATTCGTCAGCAGCGAATGTCTCATACCCGGTCGAGAGCGTCGCTGTGTTGGTAATCCAGTCAACTTCGGCAGCATGCATGTCAATGCTGTATTGCTCGTCCAACGTCACATAACCATCTTCATTGGCCCACGTGATTACCGCCTGCCGTTCGCGTTCAGCGATATCGATTTCCAGAGTTTTCTGGTTCTCGGATGTCGCGTGGGCGAGTACACGATCAGCTTCATTGACGGCTTTGCTGAAGGCTGCATCGGCACCGATCCAGCCGGTGGCGAACACGTATGAGATATTGGCCAGCGTTGTCTGCAACTGTTCATAACGAGTGGCGAGGGATGTATCGAACGTGAACAGGGAGTCCGCCAGGCTTTCGGCCAGTGTTAACCCTGCGGCTGCTTTACTCTTGATCTGGGTTTCGGTTTCAGACGCCATTGTCTTGTGCAATGTTTTAGACGCTTCTGACAAGGCGTCCTGCAGTGCTTTGTCAGCCGGCACCACAACGTCAATGTACCGCCCCGCTACGTCGATCTCATCCGAAGTTGTATTAATCTGATTCGAGGGAATACCAAGATAGGCTTTATACAAGCGAATCAGATTGGCCGCATACATTTCTTGCCAGCGTTTGGTTTGAGCGGCGGACTTGGTCTTATGGTGCTCACCTGTGGCGTGGGCAACATCGTCATCGTGTACTGTTGTTGCGAGAGAGACATTGTCGACAAAGATTTGATCAGCGGCGATCAACTGGTTGGCGTAAACTTTTTCGGCGTCTGCTCGTTGTCGGTGAAAGGTGACAGCGATATTGGTTTCAGCGATACGATAATCACCGTAGGCCGCGATTGTGCCGGTGGACGCGACTGCCTCAGCGGTCGAGATAGTGTCGACCAACTGGACATAGGCCTCGGTTACCCCTTGGGCGCGGGTGACAGCAGCGTTCGCCTGTCGATTAGCCGCAGCGGCCCACGGATTATCAGGATTTGCGTTGGCAAACTCAGCTGTTTCCGCAGCGTATTGACTGGTCACCGCAAGTTGGAACGCTCCCATGGCGGCCGCCATGTCAGCCGCATGCGTTGCGCGTGCGATCAAGGTTGCTTCGACATAAGCGGTATCAGCGGCATTCACCTTGGTCATCCAATTGACCATCTCAGCGGCAATATTTCCTTCACAGGCAAGCCGTGCTCCGATGATGGAGTCGGCTCGTTTTCCGCGTGCGGCGAAGTTATCTTTTTCGAGATTTTGCGTCCACAGACTGTTTGAACTTGCAAATGCTGTGGTTTGCTCGGAACCCTGATTTGCACGTTTCAGGTAAGCGTTGCTGACAGAACTCCGATGCCCATGTTTGGCATGGCTTTCTCCTCCATTCTCCTCTTCTCCGTTGCCTCCACCTCCCTGATCGCCACTGGATGAATCAGGTGACAGAATATCGCTTGGATCAGCAAAAACTTCCGCATTGATCGCCTGACGAATCTCCTGATTCTCTGTAGTCAGCCTGGCCATCTCTTCATCGTATTGTGCCTTGCTAATCTGGTTGTATTCATATTGATTTTGCAACGCGGCTTGTTCTTTACGATTGCCCTCTAGACCGGTTGCAAGTTTTCCTGTGCGCGTGTTCTGGAAAGAAGCTTGATCAACATCCCATTGCCGTTCTGCCGTGTCGATATGTTCCTGAGCAACACGATGAAACCCTGCTGTGTCTGCACTGTCAGTTTTTCGTTGCTCCAGGAACTTGTCTTTGAAGTTCCGGGATGCTTTGGCGAGGTCTTCTTTTTGACTCCTGTCGGCTGAGTGAACCGCCGATTTTCGGGTGTGCACCTCACCGTTGATCGCAACAGTCAGCTCATGTTCAGCCTCAGCAATTTTGTCGTCCTTGATCCGCTGTTGCTTTGCAAGTTCGATATCCAATACTTTATTTTTTTCCGCGGCGACCCGCCTTAGCGTAGCGTTCGCTGAGGCGTCATCACCCTCCGCCTCTTTTGCTGCCTGGGCATGCAGCGTTGCCACGGTCACCGTATAAGATTCTTCCAGAGCATGACTTCGTTTGGCACGGTCACGCTCTGCGTCTGCGACATGATTGGCAAAATCACGATCGGCTTCCGACACGTCAGTCAATCGCTGTTGATCTGCATCTGCCATCGCGATCGCTTTTCCTTCGACCGCGGCTGTGGTATTCAACAGGACATTGAATCGGTTGGCTTGGGTTGCCACGTCGCTGTTCTCGATCGCTTCGAGTAAAAGCCCGTATTCCTGTTTTGCCGCACCGGCCAGCGCTTGGGAGTACACTTGTTGGGCGTCTGCCGCAGCAATGGTTGCCGTCCTGTCGATCTCAATGAGTTTTACATCTCGCTCCTGATCGATGTCGGCCATTTCCTTGTTGTGCGCGTTCTGGTTTTCCTCCATCTGCGCGTTGAGTTGAGCCATTTGCGAATCGTATTCCGATTGCGTGATGTCGCCTTGCATGAGTCGTTCATTCAACGCAAACATTTGATCGAACAGTTGCGAGGTCGCATTCATGAAAGCCTCGCTTTCCGCTGCTGATTTTTGCTCGTGCGCATCCCTTGCGACTTTTTCCTCATCCTGTTGCTTCTGAGCGATCTCGTTTGCTTTTTTGGTGTATTTTTCCTGAGCAAGTTCTTCGACTTCTGCTTTCTTTGCTACAAATTCAGCCTGTGCTTTTTGCACTGCATCGCCATAAGCCGACAGGTCCGCTTCGGCAAAGTCGTCGATTGCCTTGTTGTACTCAGCGGTTGCTGCGGCAATGGCTAGCTGGTACTTCGCTGCAATCTCTGCATGCCTGGCATCCCGCTGTTCCTTGAACTCATCCACCGCGCTTCGATAGGTTTCGTTTGAAGCTTTGGAACTGTCCGTTCGCAATTGACTCGCTTCATCGAGTTTTTTCTGGATCGCATCCGGGATAGGCACATCGGGCGCATCACCGACTTCGGTGATCAGTTCCAGCCCCTCGGGTACCGAGGGCAGAACATCGAGTTTGGGATCATGAACAACAGGTGGCGAGGGCCAGTTGGTCAGTTCGCTGAGCCCGTATGTGAAGTCGTTTTGGGGTGAATCATCGTCGTCCGAATCGGAGTCGTCGTCATAGCCCTGACCCCCATCGGAATTCCCGCTTCCGTAGGGGTCATCATCGCCCGCGTAACTGTTTCCGTCGTTTCCGGCTGACGAGCCATCGGAATCCGAGTCACCATGATCAACCAGCAGAAACTTCCAGTGGCTTGATTCGCGAATGCCGTTGTTAGCGTCAAAGATTGTGAGTCTTGCTTGCAGCGAATCGGGCACGACGCCGGGAGTGAGCAAGATTGAAAACGGTTCACCGCCGTCGATGAAGAAGACATCGTCAGTGTTGTGATCGCGCTCATAGTCGACATCGAGGTCGAGTGTTTCGCCAGCTTTACCGCCCAGGACATGGCCTGATAATTTCAACCGGTCAAACTGGCTGTTACCGTTGACGTCGTGTTGGATCGTCAGAGCAGCAACGAGTGTGAGCGAATCGACGGATGCCCCCGGCCAGTCCACGTTGACCGGCACATAGGTCCACTGCTGATCCTCGGTTACCCGCAGTCCCACCTCGGCGATTCCGCTTGCGGGTACGATTCCAAACGCCTGATACTGCCCCTGGGAATCGGCCAGAACGATTTCATCTGCAAAACCATCGTGATTAAAATCAATTTCGATCCGTTCCGTTGAGTCATTTGCTTTTCCAAAGACCCTGAGGACGACAAATCCACTCTCGGGTGATGATCCATGGGTGGATTCATCCGCCAGTTCAAAATTGACGGTATCGATTCCCGCCAATCCGGAACCTTGTGCGTCCAGTTTGACTTGAATGTTCAACGTATCAGTGATTGTGATACCGTCATCACTGGGGTAGGCGTAATCAAAGCTGGTGGCATGGGTTTCAGTGGCATTCACATCAGCCTGATAGGTAAATTCACCATACTTGAGACTCCAGAAATCGATCTGCTCGGTAGCTGCCACAGGCACACCGGCCAATCGCAGAATGCCCCGTTCAGGCAGCGTGGAAACCGTGACCGCAAAATGTTCATCAGCTGTCATTGGCAGATTGAGATCTTGATCAGAGATCGAGACTGGGTTGGTCAACGATTCGACAACGATTGTTCCGTTGGGCAGATCAGCCTGATCTGCAGCGCTGACGGCGATGGTCATGGTCGCTGGCAGGCTGAATTTGTCTCCATCGCTGGCGCGGGCAACGAAAGTCGTCCGGTAGGCATCCTGAGTACTTTCATCGGTCAAGTACTGCAATCGTCCACTGTCCAGGGACCAGCGATCGATTTCCTGGCCTACCGCCAGCGGTGTACCGGCAAGAGTAAGCGTGCCTGCGGTTGGCAAGGTGTCAACCACAATCGCATCCAGGCGGTCGCCTTCGGCATCGGCATATTGAAAATCGCTCGTGTAGATGTTTGCCTGAAAATCATCCGCCCCAAAATGCAGGGTGCGATCAATGATGACTGGCGGCGTATTTTCACTCGCCCCAACACGCAGGATCATGGTCGTGGTTTCGCTGTGATCCTCACCATCGCTGACCGTGTAAGTAAAGACATCAGAGTAGGCCTCGGTAGCATCAGCGACTGGAATGTATTTGAGTTCTCCGTAAGAAATGGTGGCGGTATCAACCGTATCACCGACTTCCAAGGCTGACCCGTAAGCGTGGAGCGATCCACCGCCACTGGGGAGCGATCGAAGTGTCAGGTGGGACATGGCATCGCCATCAGCATCGTCATAGCCAATATCCGACAAGCCAATGGCATGCGGTTGGGTCAAAGGCGTGATGAGGACGCGGACCGTCGCGGTGGGTGGAGTATTCGAAGCCACCGAAACGTCAAAGGACAAGGTTGCTTTTTCACTTTCGCCGAAGGAATCCGTGACCGTGAAACTGAGTTCATCGAGATAGGATTCTGTCACACCGACATCTGGACGATAGATGAGGTGCTGAGACTGAAGAGCCCATGAATCGAGATTTTGGGCCTGCACCACAGGTTCATCAAACAGCGTCAATGTGCCTTGTTGCGGCAGTTCGACAATCGAGACATGCTCGAAACTTCCGTCTCTCTGGTGCGGAAAATCAGCAAATGTCAGAACAGCATGGTGAGTGTGAGCCAGTTCGACCGTGTGATTGGACGGCACTGGCGGGTTCGTTTCGAGAACATCGACATCGAACGTGAATGTTGCCACCTCGCTATCGGCTTTTCCATCACTGACATGGAATTTGAAGGTGTCGACGTAGTCTTTTTCTGCATCATCGTCAGCGTGGTACGACACATCGCCAAAATCAAGGGACCCTGCCAACACGGTTTGACCCACCGTGATTGTTTCCCCATACATCTGTAGTATTCCGTGCTCGGGAGCTTCTACTACCGAAAGGTGTTTCAGGGGATCGTCGTCAACATCCTCGTAATTCAGATCAGATGTATAGAGTCGAATCGACTGTTCAGCAGCCAGTTCGAATGTTTCATCCACAACCGTAGGCGCGTTGTTCTCAGAAGAAGATCCATCAGCAGCCAGAAGTTGCCGTTTCTCAAGCTGCTCCAACAGCACGCGTCGACGCTTCCGGTATCTGCCTGAATTCGTGCGTTTGCCAGAATTCCTGCGTTTGTTTGAAACGCCGTCTTCGCGAACATGAAATCGTTTCATGCCGATTCCTCCCCCAAGGTTTCTGTGCAGTTGTTCGGGGACCTATCAAGCGACCGTATTAAATCAGAGATACTGGATCAGATTAGTTTTTGATAAGCCCACAAGGATGAGTCTCGCAACAGAAATTTCCATTGCGAGTGCGGGCCACGGTAACGCATTTCTGCGCGCACTCAAAACAAAAAATGACAACTTGATTACGAATTTTTCAAAACAAAATTCAATACACTTTGTTACATCTTTAGTGAAACCAGTCTGCAGGTTTATTGATCAACCCCCCGTCAGTGACCGTCGACGAACACTCATAACCATGCACTCATAACCATGCACTCATAATCATGCACTCATAATCATGCGCTCAAAACTCTGCGTCTGGAAATCAAACAAGTCACAGGGTTATCGACGATTGCATCAGGCAACTCGATTCGCCCGGACTACAAAATCGCCACGACAACAAAATTTTTGGCGTTCGAATTTCCACGTTTGCTTACCGCATGTTGTACATGGGTGCACTGAGAACAGACCACAACCGACAGGTAGTTGCAGCGAGTTGCCTGCGTACTCATTGACCACTGATTCGCTCTTTGAGCAGCGTCAGTGCCTTGGAAAACATGGTCTTTGGACAACGGTCATGAATCAGAGTGTAAGCAGACGACATGCCAGGCCCTGATTCGTATCCTACAACAGGCCCCCCTGGATATTGCTCGGCATCCGCATGTTCCAGCAATTCATACAACAGCTGATGGACCGCGGTATCATCCAGCCAAATGCTGTCGCCTTCGGACCCATGATCTGCCACCAGACTCCACAACTCCTCAAGGAACTCGCATGAATAGCTTATGTTTTGCCCGCCTGAGTCTTTCAAACGCACCACAAAGTGCTTTTTGATCACGGTCGTGAATTCACTCATTTGATCTTTGGCATAGCCACCTATCCACGTCAAAAAGGTGTCATCCACCAGAAGCAGCAAATGCTCGCAGTGGTTTGGACTATCGCAAAAGGGGCAGAGAATCAATTCACCGGAATCCTCATCCATCACGCCAAGTGGTATTTGATTCACTGGATTGCTCCTTTCAATGAGAGGCGATCGATTCAGGAGGCGATCGATTCAGGAGGCGATCGATTCAGACGGATCACCTTGGCCATCGTCGTGAACAGGACAATGGTGTTGCGGCGCACGGGGCGTGACTTGGCCCTGCACCCCATCGTACCGGGAATGATGCCTGGAAAAGAATCATGCGTGGAAAACATTCTGCGTGGAAAATCCGGGTCAAAATTCGTTTCGCCTGTGACATTGCTGGTTCCCTGCCCGACCCCGGCCATGGATTTTCAACTAAAATTCAACCGGCAGGATCATCAACGCTACCCTGTCCAAAGCGCCGCATCGTAGCCAACTTTGTTACGCACCACCGATAGGTTAATTTGCGGCAGGTTGCTGCGATCACCAGAGTGAAAGACGTTTTGCCTGGGATACAACACGACCGATCGCGCACGTGCAAGCCGACACTCAAGCTTCAACAGGTACCACCATGTATCGTGATTCATCTGGGCAACTCATTTACTCTCCTTCGGACCTCATCCGGTTCATGGAGTCACCTTTTGCCAGTTTCATGGAACGTCGGTATCTGGAGACTCCGGAACTGGATACACCCGACGAAGCGGATGAAGAGCTTGCCCTGATTGCTGACAGCGGCACTGAGCATGAAGAAAAGTTCCTCCAACGCCTCAAGGCTTCGGGCCGTGATGTCTGTGAGATTACCCGAGGGCGCGATGCCGCGTCACAAACTCAGCAGGCGATCAAAGCGGGACGGGAAGTCATCTTTCAAGGCTATCTGACCCATGGCAGTTTCCGGGGCTACACCGACTTTCTGGTACGAACCGATGAAGGGACCTACGAAGTCTGGGACACAAAATTATCGCGCAAGGTAAAACCTTACTTCTTGATCCAGTTGTGCTGCTATGCGGAGATGCTCGCATCACAACAAGGAACCATTCCCGAGCATGTCACGGTTGTGCTGGGAGACAACAAGTCACAGAAATTTCGGACCAGCGACTACTTCTATTACTACAGGCAACTCAAAGCAGCTTTTCAAGAGCACATGGATGCATTCTCGCTGGATGCCGAACCGCCGGTGCCCGACCCCCGGGCTCACCATGGTCGCTGGGAATCGCATGCCCAAGATTGGCTGATGAAGCGCGACCACCTTGTTCAGGTCGCAGGCATCACTGCCGGACAGATCGGAAAGCTCACCGCCGCCGGAATTGAAACACTGGCGGAGCTGGCCGAAACAACCATGAGTCGCATTCCAAAAATGACTCCTGATACGTTTGAGAAACTCACCAATCAGGCTCGCGTCCAGCTGGCCACCCGACGCCTCGAGGAGGCTTCTGACACTCCCGCGCAAACCCGCCCGGTTTGGGAACTGTTGCCACCCAACCCACACAACGAACGCGCGGGACTTGCAACCCTGCCTCCTGTTTCGCCGGGAGATGTGTATTTTGATATCGAGGGATACCCGCTTTTTGAACATGGCCTGGAGTATCTGCTCGGTGCGACCGTCATCGACAACGGAACACTGGAATTTCATGACTGGTGGGCTCATGACCACCCACAGGAAAAGGCTTCGTTCGAAGCGTTTATCGATTGGGCCTATCAACGCTGGCGCGATGATCCAGCGATGCACATTTACCACTACGCGCCTTATGAAGTCACCGCCATGGGGCGGCTGATGGGGCGTTACGCGACGCGTGAAGATGAAGTCGATACGCTGCTTCGCAATAACGTGTTTGTTGATTTGTATCGTGTGGTCAAACAGAGTCTGCTGATTGGTGGCCCCAATTACAGCCTGAAAACCGTGGAGCAGTTGTATCAAGATCGACGTGAGGGAGATGTTCAGACTGCGGCCGCCTCGATGGTGTATTACGCCAACTGGATTGAAAGCGAGGAACCACAGGACTGGCAGTCTTCGGGACTGCTACGGGAAATACGTGACTACAACAAGGTGGACTGCGACTCCACGCTCGAACTGGCTCAGTGGCTTCGAGGCCTGCAATCAGAACACGGCATCAAGTGGATCCCTGATTATCGCGACGAAGAAGGGACACGCACTGTCACGCCATCTCCGCAAATCGCATCACCCCTCAAAGACGAGGATATTGCCCGGCAATCTCTGGCGGCGGAATTGCTGAAACAGATCCCCGCAGACAGGGATGCCAGAGACCAACAGCACGAACGATGGCTGATTCAGGAGTTTCTTGCTTATCTGGTCGAGTTTCACCGGCGTGAGGCCAAGCCAGTGTGGTGGGCATGGTTCGATCGCCACGAAAAAACGACCGAGGAACTATTTGATGATATCGATTGCCTGGCTGGTTTGAAGCGAACGAATCGCTCGCCAGAACAGGTCAAGCAATCGCTGGCCTTCGAGTATTCATTCGATCCCAGTCAGGAAACAAAGATTTCTGACAGGAGCACTGTGGGGCTCCATACGACGCCGGAAATCAAGACTCGAACCACGGTGTTTGAGTTTGATCGCAGTGGCACCGTCAAGTTGAAATTTGGCAACCAGGCGTTGGGGAGAATGGAAGATGGAGAGCCTCCCCAGACGTTGTCGCTGATTCCCTATGAATACGTCGACGCGGGGAAAATTGCCGATGCAATTCATCGCGTCGCGGAGAACTGGATTCAGGAAAACAAGATTCCCGAGGCCATTCGCCGTTTTCTATTACGACTGCCTCCCAGGATTGCCGGGACGGACGAGGGGCAACCGTTACTGCGTGATGGTGAGGAGATCGTTGAGGGTTGCATTCGAATTGTCAAAAACATGCAGGACTCGACACTCTGCATCCAGGGACCGCCAGGAGCCGGCAAGACCTACACGGCTTCGCACATGATTCATGCGCTGCTTGCCGATGGAAAACGGGTTGGCATCACCTCCAACAGCCATTCCGCCATCATGAATGTGATGCGAGCCTGCTTTGACGAAGGCGGTGATCGCTTTCCAGCAATCAAAGCTGGCGGTGACGAAAACGAACCGTTGTATGAACAATGGGAGGAACTGCAGTACGTCAAAAATGGATCAAAGGCCGCAGCTGACTATGAACAAGGTCTGATCGGTGGAACCGCATGGCTTTTTGCCAACCCGTTGATGGAAGAGAAACTCGACTACCTGTTCGTGGATGAAGCCGGACAGGTCTCGATCGCGAATCTGGTAGGCATGAGCCGGGCCACAAACAACATTGTGCTGATTGGAGATCAGATGCAGCTGGGACAACCCACTGGGGGAAGTCATCCCGGTGAAACCGGGGCATCGCTGCTGGAATACCTGCTTGGTCAGCATGCGGTGGTGCCGGATGATCTTGGTGTTTTTCTGAAGGAGAGTTGGCGAATGCATCCCGAAGTGTGTGATTTCATATCACGCACCATTTATCAGGGTCGACTTTCGAACCATTCGTCGACGGTCAATCGAACCATCAAGTATGACCCTGCCACTCCCTCCAGAATTCAGAGTGAAGCGGGCATTGTATTTGTGCCAGTGCAACACTCGGGGAATACCCAGTCCAGCGACGAAGAAGTTGAGGTAATCGCCGGGATCACGCAAGAACTGCTGGGGCGAACGCACCATGATCGTGATGGCAGGATGATCGGCCCTGTCGGGATACAGGACATTCTGTATGTGGCTCCGTACAACATGCAGGTCAAGCGACTGCGAGAACAACTGCCCGATGGCGCGCGGGTTGGATCGGTCGATAAATTTCAGGGTCAGGAAGCACCGATTGTGGTGGTTTCACTCTGTTCAAGCGCCGGGGATTTTGGCCAGCGGGGCGTTGACTTTGTCTTGAATCGAAATCGACTGAATGTAGCAATTTCCAGAGCAAAGAGTCTGGCGATCGTGGTGGGCGACCCCGAGATTGCCCACGCCAATGTGAACAGCGTCAAAGAAATCGAAGCCATCAACCTGTTCTGCAGAATCGTGGATAACTCATCCCAGTAGCGCGCAGTGTTGCTGCATGAGCGTTGCTGCATGAGCGTTGCTGCATGAACGTTGCTGTGGCAGTCTGTTCATGCGGTCGGTGAGAAGATGGACGTCAATTTGAAAGGACCAGAAAAACATGGGTTATGAGACAACACAATATCTTGTCGATATCAAAATCAAGCCTGAATCCATCCGGAAGGTTTTAACAACGATCGAAACCGGAAAGGGAAAAGGTGTGAAGAAAATCCAACACTTCATCGATGAGATCACCATTGATGGGGGCGGTTTTTTACAATTCAAACCATCTGACCACTATGGCAATCTTTACGATCCGTGCGAAGATGATGGGACTGTTCCTGCTCTGCAAGGCAAATGGCGAGAAGCAGAAGTGATCGCCAAGTGGGTCTGCCAACACTCGGAAGAGGGAGGCATGATTGTTCACCACAGTGATGAGGGAGACGGAGCAGCGTTTGGTTGGGAATTCGATGGTCTCGGCAAAATGCGAGACTTGGCGCTTTGTGCGATTGGCGACTGGCAGTGAATGCCCGCCTACCCCGCACATTAAATCGGACACACCCCGTTGCTATTTCCCACGACCGCAAGGCGATCAAAAATCATGGCAACGAATTCGATTCCGCTCGCCGCGTTCGCTGTTCTTCTGGTATCGCCGGTGTTTGGTCAGCAAACTGACCCTCCGACCTTCGCACCAGAAGTGGGCAAGGAGGGTACAGGGCGGGCAAGAAAGGGACAGACCCTTCTCAATGTTTACCAATTGCTGGGAATATCAAAGGGGTCAGACTAAAAAAGGTGTCAGGAACCGTTTTTGATTGTACGCTACCCGGTGTAGCCGTTCTCGGGGAAGGTGGCTGTAATACTATCCGGGATTGCCGGACATCACGCCCTTGTTGATGATGATCTCGAAGGGGTTGGCTACGGTTTCCTTCGATGGCGGACCTATATTCTCGGTGAGCCAGCCAACGCGTTGGGCATAGGTGCTATCCAGCCAGCTATCGACAGCTTCGCTTATTCGTGGCGGAAGCATCCATGTAACTTGGGACAACCAACTATTGCTAAAGAGAATTTCAACCTTGTCACTGGCGCGATCTTGATTGTCGTACGGCGATGCCCATGCGCTGACATTTGGCAGTGCTGCAATGCAGAGTAGTAGCAGTGTTGATCTTGAAATTACTTTCATTTTTGAGTCTCACATGTGCGGAGGGACGAGAAGTTTTACATTCAAGTGAACTGCGAAACGCATGGCGTGATGTGATCAACAGGTAACGTGAACGGCCTTCTTCTGGTCTTAAACGCAAGCAACAGAGAACGTGGACTCAAAATCAATAGAAATTGGAAGTGAAAAATGTGTCGGGGGCCGTTTTTCGTGACTCCTTTCGTTGTTTTGCGGGGAGTGTTGGCGTTAGGTGGGGGTCACCATTGAAAAAAATACTCGATGATACTGATCGCTGTAAATGCATTGAATAACAGCCCCGACAGAGTTCCAAAAACGAACGCCGCCCAAATTCCCGGTCTCGCTTTCTTCGAACAGATGCTGCTGTAGCACCAGCTAAATATGAAACATGTCAAAACACTGGGTAGAGTTGTGATAAAGATGAAAATCAATTGCAGGAGATCTGGACTGCTTGGCCTTTGTGCCGGAGGCGTTGCCATGACGATGATGATCACGCCGACAACAGCGACTGAGACGCCCACCACGAGACTGGTGATGTAAGAATAGGCAAAGACTCTCATGACCCGCATGCCGATGGGATCCCAAGACGCGTTTGTCGAGTCTGTCACTTCGCCGCTATTCGCCTGTCCGTCAAATCTGCTGTCTGACGGCTCACGGTTGGGTGTCGAGTAAGGGTTGTTTTCTTTGTCCATGACGCTAAGTGTTGAGTTTCTTGTGGTGCGTCGTGATTAGGTGCAAAGCGAGAAAACACCGCATCAGGCTAGTGATGATTTGTTGAAATTGGGAGTTTCCAGCCGCTCGCTGTAATGCAGTGGGAAGAGAAGAATCGTGAATCTTAGTGCAGGAGTTGTAATGATTTAGTTTACGGCAGCTAATGCAACCAGTTCTTTCAAGCGTTTCGGTTCGGTAGCCTCGACTTTGGCTACAAAGCCACGTTTGTGGGCAAAGCGTACATCATTCTCAGATTCGAGCAGCGAAAAATTCAATCGAGGACAATCTTCGTAAGTGGTCAGGCCATAACCGTCGCCCCGTCGATCAGGATAGATCAACGCGTGAACATTTTCCTGTTGTTCTTGTTCCGTAATGAATGCATGGAGTCCAAACGACGGATCGGTTGCGATCTCTTCACTTTGCTCGAGAAACAGAGCGCAAATGGGCGTGGCCTTGGGGTCCTGGGTCTCAATGCTCCACCACTGACAGTGCTGTTTGAGAAAATCGAGACGCGTTCGGAGTGAGTGTAGGTAATTGAGAATGTCTTCCCCAACCATAGACATGACCTGGTAGAGCACATTGTCGGGGGTAAGATCCGTGTTGTTTGCGAATCGATTTAGCAGCGTGACATCGATGGGCGAATTCAATTCGCTTAATGCGGTGCGTGGAATCCCCATCAACTTTGATGCTTCGTTTGGACCCAGTGTGTCCAGCCATTCAGCAGGTCGAAGCCATGCACAAAAAGACAACGCATCCTCGTACACGCCCAAGCTGAGAAGAACCAGTGATAACGCACACTGGGGGGGAGCGTCGCGGGGAAACTGATGATGATCAAAATTGTTGAGCTGGGGGTCATGCGATCCTCCAACGTCAACCACGCAGATCGTCGGGTCAATCAAATCGGCGTCTGTGGGTTCACGTCGTTGGATGGATACACCGTGCAGGTGAGCAAGCAGGCAGCAAGCAAGAAAGTCATCTTTGTGGGCACCGCCAGGGTGAGTGACAATGAGTTGGATAGCCATGATTTCGAGCCGGAACGAGTGAATGGAATGACGAGTAATCAAGATGGGGCAGCCACCGTTTCAAAGTCCGCGGTGCCTGCCAAAACATCAAGCACATGAACGTACTGGAATGCTCGTTAATGAGGGCGCTGCAGAGAACCTGAAGGTGTTAGCATACTGCAGTGTTAGCAAGCCGCGGTGCTAGGGTATTGAGCGGCCAGAGTATTGAGAAGTGGTAAAGCAGATTTTTGGATCGTCAATCTTGCTGGTTTCGACTGAAGTGTCTCGCTTGGATGGTGCCGCCTTTCATCCGTTCACTGCGATGTTTTAGGTGCTAACTGTGTTTACGGGGTTGATGACGTTGCTGAACCGAGTCAATTGTTATTCGGCGTCAGCGGATAACTGATGTTGGATCGATCTCGTCAATTCCATCCACTGTTGGCACGGACGGGGGCAGAGCTACCTTTTCACTTGAACGCGACGGATCTGCCCGTTGCTCCCCGCGATGGCAATGGTTTCATCTTTTGGATGGGCGGCGACCGCGTACGCCCATCCTTTTAGCACTGGTATTGTTTGGCGTACCTTGACGTTCTCTGAATCAATCACACGAAGTTGGCCATCTGCACAACTTGCCACTAGTCGGGTGTCGTTGATCCAGCACAGATCGAGTGGCTCGGATTCAAGACGGATGTAACGCATCATGCGGCCAATGGTGGGTTGCCAAAACCGAATGGTGCGGTCTCCTGCTGCGGTGGCAATCAGTGGCCTGCCCAAAGAACCGGGGCAGACTGAGATACAGTAAATAGGTTTTGAGTGCTGGTTCATCGTGCGGATCAATGCCCCCGTGTCAACATCCCAAACACGAACGGAATGATCGTTCCCAGCGGTCACCA
>Ga0315321_10001713_pt1 | contig 16928 bp, 12 predicted proteins | sample M180m21515metaG_FD_203464 | JGI IMG/M metagenome (GOLD analysis project Ga0315321, IMG submission 203464) | Ammonia-oxidizing marine archaeal communities from Monterey Bay, California, United States - M1 80m 21515 | ecosystem: Environmental > Aquatic > Marine > Intertidal zone | place: USA... | reverse complement strand
CCTTTCCACATGTTTTGAACGCCCAGAAAGCACGTAGCGAAACCGTTCGCTTCGGATTAGTCGGATGTGGCGGTCGCGGTACAGGCGCCGCAACCCAGATCTTAAACTCTCAGCACAATACGAAGCTTGTGGCGATGGCCGATGCCTTCATCGACAAGGTGGACGGCGCTCACAAACGCGTCGCCAGAACGCATGAGAAGAAAGTGGACGTGCCCCAGGATATGAAGTTCGCGGGCTTTGACGCTTACAAGAAGCTTATGGAGCAGGACCTCGACCTCGTCGTCCTTGCCACTTCCCCCGGCTTCCGTCCCTTGCATTTCGAGAATGCCGTGAATAAAGGCCTTCATGTTTTCATGGAAAAGCCCGTTGGCGTAGATGGTCCCGGTATCCGTCGCGTCCTCGCGGCCAACGAAATCGCCAAGAAAAAGAATCTTTTGGTCGCAGTTGGCTTACAGCGTCATCACGAGCCTCAGTACCAAGAAACCATTAAACGCCTACAGGATGGGGCTATCGGTGATATTAATTATATGCGGGCATTCTGGAATGGCGGAGGAGTGTGGACACGTGGCCGTCAAGCCGACCAGACCGAGCTCCAGTACCAAATGCGCAACTGGTACTACTTCAACTGGCTCTGCGGGGATCACATCACTGAGCAGCACATTCACAACCTCGACGTCATCAACTGGCTCAAGGACGATTTCCCCATTGAGGCCAATGGCCAGGGAGGCCGTGAGGTTCGTGGGAATTCAGCCAATGACGCCGATGCGAAGAATCACGGTGAGATCTTCGACCATCATTTCGTTGAATACAAGTATGCCGACGGATCTCGCTTGTATAGCCAGTGCCGACACATTAAGGGTTGCTTCAACAGCGTTTCCGAGCATGCCTATGGTTCCAAGGGCGAGTCGGACATCGGACGCTCGACAATCTTCGGCAAGGATGACAGTGCTTGGCGTTTCTCGGGCAAACGTCTAGGTGGCCACCAGCAAGAGCAGTTTGACCTAATAGACTCCTTGGCGAAGGGGGAAATATACAATGAGGGAGACTATGGAGCCAAGAGCACGCTTACCTCCATTCTCGGGCGTTACGCCACTTACTCCGGCAAAACCGTTACTTGGGATCAAGCCTTGAACAACAAGATTCAACTGTGCCCCGATCTCGATCACTTGACCTGGAATAGCGATGCTCCGGTAATGCCCAACAAAGATGGGCACTACTCTGCGGCTGTTCCTGGAAAGTCCAGAGTCGTCTAACGATTATTGGAATTCTTTACTGTTTATTTTTGAGGAAGCCTCGGCGAAGATTCGCCGGGGCTTCTTCTTTTTGACCAACTCCAATTCTTCGTCTAAGGGTTTGCAATTATGATTCTTTCAGACACTGCTATTCTTTCCGCCATTGATTGCGGCGACATCGTGGTCGAGCCTTTCGATCGGGATCGTCTAGGCACCAATAGTTACGATGTTGGCCTAGGCAAAAATCTCGCCTGCTATGTCGATGATGTGCTTGACGCGCGAGTTCATAATCAAGTAGAGCGATTCGAGATTGCTTCGGAGGGCATAGTTCTCGAGCCGGGTAAAACCTATCTGGGCGTTACCGAAGAATATACCGAGACTCGTCGATACGTTCCTTTTTTAGAAGGAAAGTCCAGCGTGGGGCGTCTGGGAATCGATATTCATGCGACGGCTGGTAAGGGCGACGTCGGGTTTTGCAACCATTGGACACTTGAAATTTCGGTGGCTCAGTCGGTACGCGTTTATGCGGGCATGCCCATAGGGCAGTTGATCTATTTCCTCGTTGATGGAGAAGTTGCGGTTGATTATTCCTCGAAATCCTCGGCCAAGTATAATGCGCGCACGCCATATCCCGTCGAATCGATGATGTGGAAGAATAATTTCTAGATGGGCCGTGGACGAAGAACTGCATCGCGAGATTTTGGAGGACCATGGTCGTTGTCCACGGAATAAGCATGAGTTGCCCGATGCCGAACTCATCGGTGAACATCGAAGCGATTTTACGGGCAATGAATCCAAGTTGTTTCTCAAATTAGCCACTGGCGGGAGCGTTGCCGAGGCAAGCTTTATGGGCCAGGGTTCAGCCCTTTCGTTGGCTTCCGGTTCTTTGATTGCTAGTTATGCCCCGGGCAGAAGCAAGAATGAGTTGTTGCAGCTTTGTCGCGCAGTTGGTCGTGTAATGTCTGAGGGGACTTATGAGGACCTTCCGGGGGAGATGATGGTCTATCATACGATTCGTCGTTTCCCCGAGCGACACGATTGCGCTCTTCTTGCGTGGCGAGCGTTGGAGGATGCTTTTGGAGAAGCCTAGCTTCAGCGACGAGACCAACCGCCACCATATTTTGGTTTCCCGCCATAGCTCTGATTTCCTCTACCATAATTTCCTTGAGAACGGTAGGAGGGAGGAGGTTTTTCAACTTCGTAATGGGTATCTGGCAATTCTCGAATAAATCGACTCAGCTGCATCCTCACGGGCGTGCCCTTTTGGTGTGATAGCATGGGAAAGATCATGAACAACTCTTTTTCGGCTCTAGTTGCTGCGACATAGAACAGGCGCCGCTCCTCCTCGAGGTCGCCTTCTCCGTCGATGGCTCTTTTGATTGGGAAAAGCCCATCGGCCAAGCCTATGATAAAGACATAGGGGAATTCTAAACCCTTCGCTTGATGAATGGTAGAGAGGCGTAGGCAACTCTCTCCCGTTTGCGTTACTCGATTCCCGGATTCGGAACTGAGCAATATGAGTTCGGCCAGCATTTCCGAAAGGTTGTCGTATCGGGATGCGAATTCTATTAGGCTTTCGAGATCTTCCTCGCGATGAGCCCAGTTGTCATAAGTATAGCGAATGAAGTCGGCATACCATCCGTTGACCGCAATATCGACGACCTTGGACGGCGGTGATGTGCGAGCTGCTTCATCAACGGCTTGGAGGGTTTCCACGAGGGCATCCCAGTCTTCTTCGGCATCTGCAGGTATCTTTTTGGAGACTGTTTCCGTGGCGAGAGCTTCCACTATAGGGATATTGTTCTTGGAAGAGACCGTCTCGGCTAAACGCAGAATTTTAGAAGCTGTTTTTTCTCCTATTTTCGGTAACAGGCACGCAAACCGATGAAAGGCCGGGAGGTCTTTCGGGTTCACGATAAAGCGTAACTGGGAAACCAAGTCCTTGACGTGAGCTTGCTCAAAAAAGCGAATGCCGCTGGTGATTACGAACGGAGTGCCTCGCCTTGAGAGTTCCATCTGAATGTCCATGGCGTGATAGTGGGCCCGGTAAAGGATGGCGATTTCGGAATAGCGAGCCCCACCGTCAATCAACCTCTCGATCCGGTTTAAGACATAGTCGGCTTGTTGATAGGAATCCATCGCAGGGACGAAAACGGGAAGGTTTTCGTTTGGACGAGATGGTTTGAGAATTTTAGTATAGCTACGATCAGTCGATCTTGACTCAAGAATGTCGTTGGCTAGTTCGAGGATTTGGGGCGAGCTTCGATAGTTCGTCTCTATCTTGTAAATAGTTGTTTCAGGGTGTCTTTTAGGGAAGTCGAGGATTTGATCTAGGTCTGCCCCCCTCCACGTGTATATGCACTGTGCGTCGTCGCCAACGGCCATGATCTGGTGCTCGGATGCGATCTTGTCGACGATGCTGGCTTGAAGAAGGTTCACGTCTTGGTATTCGTCCACCAGTATGTGGCGGAAGCGATTTTGGTAGTAAGTGGCGGCTTCCTCGTTGTTCTCTAGAACTTGTAGCCAGAGCTCAAGCAGGTCATCGTAGTCGGCGAGTCCTCGGCGGAGCTTGGTTTCACGATATTCCTCGGCAAAGAATGCAATTTGCTCAATGACATCCTTGTTCGAGGGATAGCGAGCTCTTGCTGCTTCCTCAATGGGACGCATGACGTTTCTTGCGAAACTTATAAGATTCTTGAGCAGTTTTGGCTTTGGATTGTCTTTTTTCTTGAGGAAGTCCGGATCGGACTCACGAATAATTTCACTGAGCAAGGCATCGGAGTCGGAGTCGTCGAGAATGGTGTAATTTCTTGGCAGTCCCACTACGTCCCCAAAACTTCTCAAGACTTGGCCACCGACGTGATGGAAGGTACCGCCCAAGAATTGATGAGATGCCACCCCCGTGAGATGCTCGACGCGGTCCAACATCTCTCTTGAGGCTTTGTTCGTAAAGGTTAGGAGTAGGATTTCTTCCGGAAGAGCCCCTTGGGTAAGCAGGTAAGCTACTCTATATGTCAGCGTACGAGTCTTTCCGGACCCTGCCCCGGCTAGGACGATGGCAGGCCCGTCTGGTGCGGTGACTGCCGTGTACTGGTCGTCGTTCAACTCTGCCCTGAAATCGATTTGGGCTTTGGTCGCTGCTGTGGGTGCATCGCCAAACAGGTCATCATCATCGTAGTTGTACACGGGAGGATACCAATTGATAAAATTGGGCTTCCTGCAAGCGTATTTGGAAAACTCTTTACCTCAAAAGAGCCAAATGTTTGCTGCGAATGACTTCGGGTCGGTTTCTTTCCGGAAAAACAATGTGAATCTCGTCGTTGCTTTTGCCTTTGACTTGGGAGAGCTCACCGGAGCTAAACTGGCAAATTCCTCGTGCGATTATTTCTCCGTCAAGGTTTTCAAGGGTAACGACGTCTGACTGGCAAATCACTCCTCGAAAGGCGACCAGTCCTTCGGCGAGGAGGCTACTTCCTTCTTGGAGAATCGCATGGCATGCCCCTTCGTTCAAGACGAGAGTTCCCGAGGGTTCGGGGAAAAACGCCAACCATTTCTTGCTTTCATCAAGACCTAGTCCGGCAGGGGAGAAAAAAGTTCCTGTCGTCTCACCCTTCAAGATCAAGGGTAAATGGTCCGGTTTTGTTCCGCTGCCTACAAAGACTGCGCAACCTGACATGGTGGCTATTTTAGCGGCTTCGATCTTCGTGACCATGCCGCCCACCGCGGTCGAACTTTTCGTGCCTTTCGCCATGGCTTCGATAGCAGGAGTTATATCAGACACGAATGGTATGATTTTGCCATCTTCCAGAGAAGTCATGAGCCCCGGAGCGGTTGACAAGATTGCCAGCATTTCCGCCTTGCAGAGAGATGCTAGAAGAGCGGATAGCACATCGTTGTCGCCGAAGCGAATTTCCTCATCACTTACAGAGTCGTTCTCATTCACGATTGGAACGGCTCCATGTTCGAGAAGTCGTCGCAATGTAAGTTCTACGTTTCGAGAACTGCTGCGGCTACGAAAGTCATCGCGAGTAAGAAGCATTTGGGCGATGATAAGACCCAGTGGTTCCAGAGCTTCTCTCCACACGTCCATGAGTAGGTTTTGTCCTATTGATGCGCAGGCTCGCAGTATCGAGAGATCCGAAGGGCGCGCGGCAAGACCAAGCTTTGCCATGCCCAATCCCACAGCGCCCGAACTAACGATGATGACCTCGACTCCTTCTTTGCGCAGTTTGCGAACGGATTCTCCCAGAACCCTAAGTCTATCAGTCTCGATTATCCCTGGAGTTGGGGACAATACGCCAGTTCCCAGTTTTACGACGAGACGTGAAACTTTTCTTATGGATGTTTTTTGCGATTTTGCTGTCATTTGACATTCTAGTCGGTATTTCGCTTGAGGTTCACGCTCTAATCTATTGTTCGTTTTGTGCCTCGATAAAACGCCTCAATCAAAATTCTTTTCTGCAGTCGGTCGGGTTTACAGAAAAGGCCATCCGATCCCTAGGGTTGCCTTAACTCCGCTTCTTTCGCGGACAATGATTCGTTGATCCGAGCAATTGCATGGTCTACTTCCTTTTGAACCTCTTTTTCGAGTCGTTTGACATCATCCTCCGATAAGCCTTCCTTTTGAGCGGCCTTGAGTTCATCCAGTGCTTCTCTTCGCGCAGCTCTGGCGCCGATCCGTCCTTGCTCGGCCATTCCTTGCGCCATTTTGCAAAGTTCTTCCCGTCGCTCTCCACTTAGCTCCGGGATTGGTAGCCGAATAAGCTCGCCTGTGACGACTGGAGAAATTCCGAGATTGGCCTCGATGAGAGCTTTTTCTATCGGGGCAACGCTTGACTTGTCCCACGGTTGTATCTGAATCGTTCGCGCGTCCGGGGTTGTTATGGCGGCAATGTCCCGAAGTTTCATTGAGCTTCCGTACACGTCGACCGTGACGCTTTCCGCCATGGATGTGTTCGCCTTGCCCGTATGAAGGGTGTTGAATTCATTGAGGGTGTGCTCGCCTGATTTGTTCAAGTTTTCTTGTAACTTGGCTATTGTGGAATCGGAGTTCATTGCGTTTTTGCTTTTGGTTTTTATTCTGTCTTGGCTTGAATTAGGCTGTCTGTAACGGTCGGGGTGTGATGCCAAGGGAAAGCTCAGCTCACTAGGGTGCCGATTCTTTCACCTGTAACGGCTTGTTGGATCGAGTTTTCTTGTTGAAGGTCGAATACAAGGATAGGCATTTGATTGTCCATGCAAAGGGAGAAAGCGGTTGAATCCATGACCGAAAGCCTTTTTTCAATGCATTCCATATAGCTTAAACGCTCAAATTTCACAGCATCGTCATATAAATGAGGATCTTTGTCGTAAATGCCGTCCACCTTGGTTGCCTTGAGAATGATTTCGGCGCCGATCTCACTGGCTCTAAGAGCCGCGGTGGTGTCAGTGGAAAAGTAGGGGTTGCCCGTGCCGGCGACAAAAATGACGATTCGACCGCGTTCCAAATGACGCACGGCACGTCTTTTAATAAAGGGCTCGGCTAGTTTTTCCATTGGTATCGCAGTCTGTACCCGAACAACGGCACCCATTTTCTCTAGGCAGTCCATCAATGCGAGGCCATTGATTACTGTTGCCAGCATCCCCATTGAATCGCCCGTTGTGCGATCAATTCCTTTCTTGGCTCCTCTCAGTCCGCGAAATATGTTGCCGCCGCCGACGACCAAGCCTACCTCGGCTCCTAAGTCCGCCACAGCTTTGATTTCAGCGCATACCCGTTCCAGTGATTCCGCGAAGATAGGTTCGCCCTCTTCACGACTACCGAGAATTTCCCCACTGATTTTGAGTATTACTCTTTTAAATTTCGTTTGACTGTTCTCGCTCATATTTGACTGTACTTGTTAGGTCTCCTCTCTTGACTTCGAGTAATCGTTTCGGCAACATTAATAGGTAAGTTAAGCCTGGTGGTGTAATGGTAGCACAGATGTTTTTGGTACATCTAGTCGGGGTTCGAATCCCTGCCGGGCTGCCATCCTCTCGAGGGGTAAGGGCACATCCGACAAGGGCTGGATCTAATTGATGAGCTTTAGCGTCCTTACTTTGCCACCTAAAAATAGGTGAACCAAGGTTGGACTCGAAAAACTGGATTGGCTTTTCCGTATCTACGCTTAGGCTGATAACTAAGTTATTAACTGTAAAAGTCGGAACGTAGCGATGAACCGTCGATAGCTTCTTCGAGAGAACTGGAGTTTGAATACGTTTTTCCCGGAGACTCAATCTTTCAGGGATTAGGCCAATAAAGGCAGGCTGGTACTAATTGTTCGGTGGCGGTGGGGGCGGTACCGAAAACGGATCGAAATCCGCAGGTGGCGGTGGTGGTGCCCCAGCGGCATCTTTCTGCTCGGGATCCGCAGGAGCGGGTGGTACCGGCAATTCGAAAGGATTAGGTTGATCGAAAGGCACTGAGGGTGGGACTGTGTCGTTTGATGGAGTGGTTGCGGGTGCTGATGGCTCAGGCCGTAAGGGAGGCGTATCAAATATATCTTCCAGTGGAATACTTGGCGGAGGTGGTGGAGGTGGCGTATCGGATATTGGAACTTCTGTCTCGGGAATATTGACCGGTGGTGCGATGTTTGCTGGTGTTTCGGGCTCAGGGATAGGAGGTGGAGGAATCTTTTCGTTAGGAGCAGGAGATGTGTCAAATGGATCAACTGGACTTGAGTTCGAGGGCACAGGTGGAAGCAAGTCAGGATCAGGAGAAAACGGATCGGGGGCGTTGGGAGCAGGAGGCTGAGTATCAAATGGATTCACCGCCTCGTCCGGCAGAGGTTGGGGCGTCACGGGAGTAGCAGGGGGTTCCGAAAAGGGATCTATGCCGGGTGGAACCTGAAGTGAGGGGGGAGACCCGGGTTCTGGGGGTGGCGGGGGATTGAAGGGGGCAGGTTCGAGAGCAGGAGGTGAAGCTGGTGGAGGTCTGGTGGCGGGAGGTTCCGGAGCAAATGGATCAATGGTTGCGGGGGGAGTTGGCAGGTTTGGCTTTGTTTCTTTGCTGGGCGTGGCAAATGGATCAAATGTTGGAGGTGCTGGAGGCGGATTTGGGGTAACTAAATTGGGTAAAGGAGAGGGTTCAATTGCAGGAACAGGAGTGATTGGCTCTTTGGTGTCGCTGGGTTGAGCAAAAGGATCAAATGTTGGAGATGTGGGTGTCGTTGGAGGTGAGCTCGGGGTAGTTTCCGGTTCTAGTGGTGGTAGAATCGGAGTAGTTTCGGGATTCGGTGTAGTTATTGCTTCCGGTGTCGGCGCGGGAGCGACTGGCTCCGGCGGAGTGGGTACGGGTGGGGCAAAAGGATCTGGCTTGTGCGAGGGAGGTGTGGGAGGGGGCGAGGAGGGCGTCTCGGGTTCTTCTTGAAAACTTGGTGTTTCGGATGTGGATTCACTTGGCTCTTCCGTAACTGCGGGTGTGGAAGGGGGTGTCGCAGGGGGCGTCGGAAGAACTCTGTCCTTGCCTTCCATAGAATCTAGCAAGTCTTGGATCGGTACACCATTTTTGAATCGGATTTCTGAAGTTTTCTTACCGCTATCGTCCCATTCGGAACAAATTCCATGTTCTTTGTCATCTTGCCAATTGTAGTCGAATGCTTGCTGTCCGTTTTCAAACCAACCTTTTGCATTACCCTCTTTTTTGTTTTTAACGAAGCGTGCCACCAAGCGTTGTTTGCCATTCTCGTACCAGACTGTTCGAATGCCGTGTATCTCGTCACGTTGATAATGAACACGAAACTTTGGTTGCCCCGTGGGATACCATTCTGAGGCGGGTCCCTCTCGAAGTCCATGCCGATAAATGGTGGAGGATTTACGGCGACCATCTTCATGCCATTCAAGTGATTCTCCGTGAGGTTTTTCATCGCGCAACTCGACTGAGAAAGCTTTGTTCCCATTTGGAAACCATTCCGCCTTGGTTCCGTTGAGCTTTCCTTTGCGATAGTTTTCTTCCCTCAACAATTCGCCTGTCATTCGGTATTCTCTGGAAGGGCCGTCCCGTTCGCCGTCATAAAAGGAAATTTCACGCCGCTTACGGCCGTTGTAGTAATATTCAGTGGTAAATCCATGCCTCTTCCCGGCATGCCAAGAGGATATCGATTTTGTTGGACTTTGCTCGAAAGTCTCGATTGCTCGTCCAGTAAAAAGTGGGGATTCCACGGTGGCATTACCTTCTCCGCCGACTAGGCGAATCTGCCCATCGTTTCCTTGATCGAGCCAGTGGAGCATTACTGTTTGTTCGTCTGTCGACGACGACGAACTTACGCAACCAAAAACTAATGATAGGAGAGAAGTGCAAATAAGGAGATAGAAGTGCATTTTCATAGCTTTTCTCTTAATTATGTGCCCCTCCTGATAAGGTTGCAAGAGGTTTTTAAAGCTCTGCTTATCTCACGAAATATGGGAAACCAATTAAAAAAAAATCTTTTTAATTTGCAAAGCCACTCGATCATGTCGGTGGAGTTCTGATTGGATTTGCCCTTTGATATAGGTTTTGTTTTTAAATTATATCATGCAATTTTACTACATTGATTCTAATGGTCAAACGGCAGGTCCTTTAATCCAAGACAAGCTTCGAGAACTTCATGCAAACGGGGAGATTAACGACGATACGGAAATTGCCGCGGTCGGAGCCGCTGAATGGACAACTTTCTCCAACACCCTTTCCGACTCGCTTCCATTACCCCCTCCAGAGGAGACTCCGTCGTCTCCTCCCGCGATGACAGGCTCAGGATTGCTCCCGCCTTCGCAGGTTGCAGGTGTCGCAGTTAGCGTCCCGTCCAGTCCCAGAGCTTCAATCAGTTGCGATGAAATCGACTATGACGTAATCGGTGACGACCTTCAGGTGGTTGAGGTGGAACTTGATCCCGGAGAGACCGTCATCGCCGAGGCTGGAGCTATGAACTATATGGAAGACGGGATTTCCTTTGAGGCCAAAATGGGAGATGGTTCCCGCCCAAATGAAGGACTCTTCGGCAAACTTCTTAGTGCAGGCAAGCGAGTTCTGACAGGTGAATCGATCTTTTTGACCCATTTTACCAACAAGGGATCCGGTAAGAGGCGCGTAGCTTTTGCGGCTCCCTATCCCGGCAAGATTCTAGACCTGAATATGGCCGAACTAGGAAAGGAGGTGTTTTGCCAAAAAGACTCTTTTCTTTGCGCTGCCCATGGTACGGAGGTCTCCATTGCTTTTCAGAAGCGACTTGGGGCAGGCTTCTTCGGCGGAGAAGGCTTTATTCTGCAAAAACTCAAGGGAGACGGCATGGCTTTTTCCCACGCCGGAGGCACTGTTGTTAGAAAGGAGTTGAATGGTCAAACTCTTCGGGTGGACACCGGTTGCATCGTGGCCTTCACGTCGGGTGTTGATTACGACATTCAAATGGCCGGGGGCCTCAAGTCTATGTTTTTTGGCGGAGAAGGCCTTTTTCTCGCTACCCTAAGTGGGCATGGGACCATTTGGTTGCAAAGTCTCCCGTTTTCTCGCTTGGCGGATCGTATCTTGCAATCGGCTCCGTCGGTTGGCGGCAAGTCCCAAGGAGAAGGTTCCGTTCTTGGTGGCCTCGGTCGTCTCTTGGATGGCGATTAAGCGGAGTTTTCCAACTCAAGGAGTTCTGGGATTGCGACGGACCAGATTGAAGATCCGAGCTACTCATTTACTTTGGCGAAAAAATCCTCCCAAGCTTGCCTTTCCTTCCTTGTGGGTCGCGGAGCACTTGAACTCCGATTGAACTTAGGCATCGCTTCACGATGTTCTCTGGCGGTTACGTAGTCTTCTTCCGGCGTTAGGTCTTCGAGGTATTCTGACACGGTTTTAGCTCCTACGCGTTTCTCTACGGTCGATACCACTTTCAGCCTCAGTTTCATACCACCCTTTTTCACTGTGACGATATCGCCGGGCGCCACCTCTCGTGAGGGCTTGGCTTTTAGGTCGGCCACCTTTACCTTTCCCGCCTTGCAGGAATCGTTGGCCAAAGTTCGCGTCTTGAATATTCTTGTCGCCCATAACCACTTGTCGACTCGGACCGTGCTTTCGCGATCAGTCATTTTCGTTATCTTCTCCCTTGAAATTTGGAACCATGTCCGTCGTGCTCAACTTGAAGGCAATCTTTATCGATATTACCTTACCATTCTTTAAAAGAATATCAATCGGCGCGCCAGCCGTAGTCGGAGGTAGCACGTCGATTATTTCCTCTGGGCTTATCCCCTGTCGAAGGAGCGAGTAGGGGAGGAAGTTATAAAGCACGGGATGATAATTGTCCAAATCCGGCAAAACTTTGTCCCGCTTGGAGAACACAATGCCAGCCAAAAGAAAACTTAACTTCCGCTCTTCTTCCAACCCCAACCCAACGGCTATTTTTGCCAAGCTCTTTATTCCCGCGTGTCGAATTCCGTTTTCTAAGTCGTTCACAATGGAAGTGGCCACACCCGCCTCTTTGGCCAATTGACCTTGGGTGAATCCCTTTAGTTTTCGCTCATTTCTTAGTACTAATCCAAAAGCCTTGATTTCATTCCGATCCATTACCATCCTACATGGCTATGGCGTGGTTTGCGTCAAGAAGATATTTGTTTACTACCCAAGATCAAAAGTTGAATACCTTAAAGAAGCTTGTGCTTAATCCGTATCGAATTCTCCACCTTAAGCACGCTCTGAGAAACTTGTTTTTTTAGGCTTTTGCGAACCGCCGTTAATTCGAATTATTACTTTCAAGGAGAATCTTCTCAGTCGGGTTGATTCCCATTACCTGCGCTTCAAATAATAGAGTCCCATTTTCTTCGATTCTATTTGAGTCGATTTGCTCAAGTGGTCGCAGGCGTAACCTAAATGTGGAACCAATCTTTAAATTTAAGTTTTCTCCTTTTGCGGATGACTTATCTCCCATTTCCGTTATGGTTTTTTTGTCTTTGAGATTTTTCGGCAAGTTATCCTTGTCTTCCTTGTCTTTGTTTCTTTTTTCATCTTTTCCCCCAAAGCTTGCGAAATTCCGCGCCTTATCAATAAGAACAGATATTTTTTCTTGTTTGTTAATCGCTATCCATGACAAGCTTCCCGCGGTAATGAGGACGACGGCTACTAACTTTTTGTTCAAGCCCATTCCCGTGTCTGGTTTGTCGGGTCGCGGTCCGTCGATGTCTTCGTCCCATTCTTCCCATTCCTTTTTCTTTCGCCTCCGCTCAATAAAGGCGCCCGAGAGAATGGAAAGCTCGTAAAGTACATAAAGAGGAATAGTGAGAATGCTTAAGCTCACTGGATCTCCTCCAGGGGTTATCAGCGCTGCTGAAACCATGATAATGACAAATACTATGCGTCGGTTGCTTCTCAGTTTTTTCACCGAAAGAACCCCTATCCAAGTTAGTAGTACTATGATGAGAGGGAATTCAAAGGCAAGTCCAACGGCGAAGGTCATCCATATGACGGTCTCGTAATAGTTGCCTGCCTCGGGCCTGTAGGTGTCGAGCCCTAGTATGTCGAAAGTGAATTCGATGGTGAAGGCCAGCGAGAAAGGTAGAATGACGAAGTAGGTCATCGCGGCGCCCGTGAGGAATAGGATAAATGCCGCCACGCAACCAGGAAAGAGCACAGATTTTTCCTTGATGGTTAGTCCAGGTACCACGAATCCGCCGATGAAGTAGAAAATAAAGGGCAAGGAAATTCCCAAACCGCCTAAAAAACATACCTTCATCGCTATGAAAATGGGAGAATAAGAGCGAATTACTTGAAGAAGATGCCTATTTTGGCCTGCTTGGAAATGTGAAAGAATACGAGTTCTGTGGTGCGTGTCGTCTATGCCCCACTCCATCAAGGTCTCTTCGTCAGCGTTTCTTAAAGTACCAAGGTCGACGTCCTTGTCGCGAAGAGGTTGGATATACTGCTCGAGACCAATGCCCTGAAGGTCGACGTCGATTTCTCCAAAGTCGTCCACGGCTGTGACCAATGGTTGTTGGAGAGCCTGAACCCAGTCGTCAATAAATATGGCGACCCCAAGGCAACCGATGATAAATGCCAACGCGCACTTGAATATGACCCAACGCAAATCCTCGAGGTGCTCTAAGAAGTGCATCTGGTTCGGGTCCTGCGTTTTTTTAACTCCGGGTTTGAGCGCACCTAGCAAACCATCATCGCGGAAACGTTCCGCGAAGCTTTTCGGCTTTTGTTTTTCAACTGGTTCTTCTTCACTCATGGTAATTACCATTTATGCAACATTTCTAATATTGAAACTCTGCATAAAGCTATAATTCCTAAGCCTCAAAAACGGATGATTGGCAAAACTATTTTACCCATTTGGGTGTTCTGGGATAATGGAAGTAGCTCGTTGACAATAACTCCGTAAATGACAATTGTTAGGCTTAGTTAAATTCTCCATTTAATCTGCCCCTCAATGCACATCTGAATTTTTCTATACTTAGTTTGAGTTTCAAATAAACCCTCACCCAACATGGCTAAAAAGCAAAAAAAGAAAGTTAAAAAATCTAAAGCGACTATCCGTAAGTATGTTTACGACTTCGGCAAAAAAACCGATGGAGACGCAACGCAGCGTTCTCTCCTCGGCGGCAAGGGTGCGAACTTGGCGGAAATGGCTCGCATGGGTTTACCTGTGCCTCCTGGATTTACTATTACAACGGAGGTTTGCACCCACTATTATGCGAACGCACAAAGCTATCCGGATGTTCTTGAGGATCAGGTTCGCAAATCTGTCGCACTTACAGAGAAACAGCTTGGGAAGAAACTTGGTGATCTCAACAAACCACTCCTCCTATCTGTTCGTTCAGGAGCTCGCGACTCCATGCCGGGAATGATGGATACCATTCTCAATCTAGGATTGAATGATGAAACTGTCGAAGCACTGGCGGCCTCCTCGGGAAATGCTCGTTTTGCTTGGGATTGCTACAGGCGTTTCATTCAAATGTACGGCGACGTCGTGATGGGTGTTCAGAAGCTCGATGGCGAAGAGCACGATCCCTTTGAAAGCGTAATCGACGGTCTGAAGGAAGAACTTTTCCCCAAGGAAAAAGGCGAGATTGATGATAATCGTCTAAATGTTACTCAAATGAAAGAGCTTGTTTCTCGATTCAAGTCATTGGTCAGAGAGCGCGCAGGGAGCGATTTCCCAACTTGCCCATGGGAGCAGCTTTGGGGTTCTGTCGGTGCTGTCTTCGGTTCTTGGATGAACGACAGAGCCGATGTCTACCGTCGCAAATACGGCATTCCGGCCTCGTGGGGAACCGCAGTGAACGTTCAAGCCATGGTGTTCGGTAATTCCGGAAAAAAATCGGGCTCTGGTGTAGGTTTTACTCGTGACCCCGCGAGTGGCGAGAAGGTGCTCTATGGTGAGTTTCTTACTAATGCTCAAGGAGAAGATGTGGTGGCTGGTGTTCGTACCCCTAGGCCCGTCTCCCAGCTCAAGCGTGTTCTTCCCAAAGCTTATAGCGGTTTGGTCGCCGTACAAAAGAAGCTCGAGAAGCACTTTAAGGACATGCAGGATTTCGAGTTCACCATCGAGGACGAAAAGCTTTACATGCTTCAAACGCGTAATGGTAAGCGGACTGGCATCGCTGCAGTTCGGATTGCCGCCGAGATGGTGAAAGAACGTCTCATCGACTGGAAAACGGCCATAACTCGTGTTCCTGCCGAGCAACTCGATCAAGTGTTGTCCCCTGTGTTCGATGCTGCCGCGGCAAAGAAAGCAGATCTTCTTTGCAAAGGTTTGCCTGCCGGTCCCGGTGCTGCGAGTGGACGTATCTTTCTTAACGCGGATCGAGCTGTGGTCGAAGCGAAGAAGGGTTCCGTACTGCTCACTCGCGTTGAAACCTCACCCGAGGACTTGCGCGGAATGATTGCGGCAGAAGGTATTCTTACTTCTCGTGGCGGCGTATCCTCCCATGCCGCCTTGGTTGCGCGCCAGATGGGCAAGGTTTGCGTATGTGGAGCCGCTGATCTGGAAGTCGATTACAAGGCTCGCACAGTCAAGGTTGCCGGCAAGACCTTTAAGGAAGGTGACTACCTTTCGATCAATGGCACGAGCGGCGAGGTGTTTGCGGGCGAGCTTAAAACAGCTCCTTCGGAGATCATACAAGTTCTCGTAGATAAAAAACTGGATCCCAAGAAGAGCAACGATTACCAGAATTTCTCAAAGTTGATGGGCTGGTGCGAAAAAGCCACCAAGATGAGCGTTCGTACTAATGCCGACTCTCCGTCCCAAGTGGCCAATGCAATTGCTTTCGGGGCATCGGGAATTGGACTTTGCCGGACCGAGCATATGTTTTTCGAGGGTAATCGGATCGACGCCATGCGCGAAATGATTTTGGCCGAGGAAGAGGATGCCCGCCGCAAGGCCCTAAAGAAGCTCTTGCCCTACCAGCGACGTGATTTTGCAGGAATATTCAAGGCTCTCGAGGGTCGTCCGGCTACCATCCGTTTGCTCGATCCGCCTCTTCATGAGTTTCTCCCTCATGATGAATCTGCTCAGCGTGGTCTTGCCAAAAAACTTGGTGTTTCCTTAGCTTCGATAAAGAAGCGCGTAGAAGATCTTCACGAATTCAATCCTATGCTCGGTCACCGAGGCTGTCGTCTCGGCATTTCATACCCCGAGGTTACGGAAATGCAGGCTCGGGCCATTTTCGAAGCTGCTGTTCAAGTGCAATCAAATGGAATCGACGTCAGTCCTGAAATCATGGTTCCGCTTGTCGGTTTTCCCAAGGAACTCGAACTTCAGGTGGAAGTTATTCACCGGGTAGCCAAGGAGGTTTTTGCTGCCAAGGGAGCCAAGGTGAAGTATTTAGTGGGCACAATGATTGAAATCCCAAGAGCGGCCCTGACTGCCGACGAGATAGCCAAGACAGCCCAGTTCTTTAGTTTCGGGACAAACGATCTTACCCAGACTGCTCTGGGTATGAGTCGCGATGACTCCGGGAGCTTCTTGTCGAATTATACTGAACTTGATATTTTGCCTCAAAATCCCTTCGCCAGTATCGACCAGAGTGGCGTTGGCAAGCTCATGGAGTCCGGGGTAAGACTTGGCAGGAAAGGCCGGCGTAATATCAAGCTTGGAATCTGTGGAGAGCACGGAGGTGATCCCGAAAGCGTCAAGTTCTGTCATAAGATTGGTCTGCACTACGTCAGTTGTTCTCCTTATCGTGTGCCCACGGCTCGTCTTGCAGCCGCTCAAGCCGCAGTTCAAGGTTAATCAACGTTGAAATTTGGCTTTAAGCCTGAAAACTTCTTATATTTTAGCGGGTCGGTCTCCTTTGCGAGGTCGACCCGCTTTCATTTTCGAGGTTTTCATTGGGCTGTTCGAATCCCGTGTTTGAGGTAAGCGAAAAGCCCAGACGAGTGGAGCGGGCCTTTTTGGTTTCGGTCGTCAGGCACAAGGAAGAGGAGGCACGGGCATTCTCTTTGCTGGATGAGTTGAAGGAGCTTGTGGAGAACCTTGGCATCGAGGTTATCGGTTCCAATTTAGCTCGGGCTCGAAAAACTTATCCGAAGTTTCTGCTTGGCAAGGGCAAGGTTCAGGAAATCCTTGACCTTGCGCAGGCTTCCGATTGCGACGTCATTGTTTTTGATAATGAACTGACTCCGGGGCAGCAGAGGAATTGGGAAAAAGAAAGCAAGGGAGCGGTAATCGATAGGCACGAGGTAATCATTGATGTGTTTGCTGATCGCGCCCAAACTCGCGAAGCCGT
>Ga0315321_10001708_pt1 | contig 16949 bp, 15 predicted proteins | sample M180m21515metaG_FD_203464 | JGI IMG/M metagenome (GOLD analysis project Ga0315321, IMG submission 203464) | Ammonia-oxidizing marine archaeal communities from Monterey Bay, California, United States - M1 80m 21515 | ecosystem: Environmental > Aquatic > Marine > Intertidal zone | place: USA... | reverse complement strand
GCAGCACCACCAAGATTTCTGGGCTAGCGTGGGAAGGCTCATCGGAGCTAGGGTTTTACGACGGCAAATACCAGCCTATAGACCGCATATCTATAGAAATGCTGTTTTGCTTTGACGCAGTACCTAACGACATCCACTGGTCCAATCTAAGCGTGGACGTTATAGCTACTGAGATTTACTCTAGGTTCTTAGTCTTCACAGACTATTCGCTGGGGAGTCGTCATCCAAACCGAAATCTTTTGACTAGCATCCAAGCACGAGCATCTCGACGAGAAGTACTCACCTGGGCTAGTCCACAGCCCTTTAAGTTTCTACTCGACTCTCTCCAAGCTGACGTACAAGAATTTGTACCTACAACAAAAGAAACAGCTGTACCTGCATAACCACAAAATTAACTACAAGGAACGTAACATGAAATACACCGAACAAACACGCAATGTAGTCAACTGGCAGTTAACTCAGGACGAGTCTTTAATGCAAAAGATTCTACAAAGCGTAGGGCGACATGTAGCCAATGAGGCTAGCCGTGCTTTCCACGTTATCTCTAATATGGAAGGCTACGCTGGTATCACGTTAGACGATGTAGAGCAAGACATAAGGCTGCTCGTAATCCAACTTTGCGACAGCTACAACTATCGCAAAGGCGCTAACTTCTTTACCTACCTAACCAACTGCAAACTTGCAGGAACTTTCGTATCACGCGTTGCAAGACAGCACCATTACTGTAATGTAAGTCTAGACATCGCAAGTCGTCTTCCTGCCAACCATCCCGCCAAGCTCGATACTGTTTATTTATCCCGCAACCATGTGGGGCCAGCCCATAAAGGTTTTCAAGAAGTTGAAAACAATGATCTGAGACAGTTAGTACGTGAGCAACTATCGAACATCAAGTCACCCAGACTTAGACGTATTCTCAAACTGAGGTACGGCATGACCAAATCTGGTACATGTCATACCCTTAAAGAGATCAGCGTCATGAAGGAGTTTAAGGTGACTCGAGAACGGATTCGTCAGCTAGAAGCTAAAGCATTTAACCAGCTAAAATCCAATCTAAAACTTCAAGAGCTACTTAATGACTAAGCCAGTATGGTCTTACTACGACGAAACTGCTTCCGCTAAACTAGGCTGGGCACTTAGAAAAACGTGGCACGGCTGGTACATAGTCGAAGCGGACAGCTACAACTTAGGACCATACTCCGAGGTAAAATCGTTAGCTAGTAAAGGCCACCCGTTGGCTAAGAAAGCCATAGAAATAATCTCTAAGCCTTTCCGCATAGAGTTAAGTCAAGTACCTGCATCTCTAGCCTGGGCTTCTTACGAGCAGCTACTAGGTAAGCAGTGCAACCTAGGCACTATCTTGGGTGTTACCCGAGGTAAGCGTCAAGCAGAGAACCAAATTTACTTGGTAATAAACACCAAGAACGGAGACACCCTGGACTACCAGGTAACTTCGGACGACAACCACTAATAAGCAAGGACACTGCTATGTCATCCACACCAGAAGTATTCAAGTTTACCGATGAGTTTAAAGCCTCCCTTTACGCTAAGCATATGAGTTTCGTGCAGTTGTGCGAGCGCTTGGAGTTTTACGAAGAGGCTGCAACGGAGCATCAACTACGTATGGCCAGCTTTGATTTGGACAACGTAAACGCCGATGACGTCGAATCATACTTTGAAAATAAAAACGACGATCCATGGACAGCGAAACTACACGAGGTTATGGGTAAGTTGCCAGACAATCCTGGATGTATAGAAGAATACCTAAGTACCCAGGCCTGTGTCATCGAACTAGCAATTGAAGACATGTTAGGCGTCGACCCTGATACACTGCCCAGCTTGTACGCTATCGAAGTAGAGCTTCTAAACATAAGTCTATCAGACTATGTCATGCGTACATGTGCAGCTCAAGGTCAGGTGCAACCCATGGTATCTGGTACGGTAGAAGATTTTGTGGCAGACTTAGCCTGCGTCACTGCCTTTGCTTCCCCTTCGATTGCTCTCGTAGATGCTATCGAGATGACGGAAGCCGCTCTTACACTAGGGCTACTTCAGATCGCAGAGCAGGAGAAACAAAGTGAATAAACCATTGTGGAAAAGAAAAGACCTACTGTTAGCCTTCTTTATAGGCATTAGTTACGGTACGGTACTATACTGGTGTTACATGCCTAACACCATAACCTGCCTGTACTGCAACCAACCTGTAGTTATCAGTACCGACATGTGTGTCTGCTTCGATCATCAAAACGTAATTCATTTTGATTGCGCTGGTGACATGAGAGAAATGCTGGACCTTACCAGCAAATCAACTGCAGACTTTTTGAGAACCAAGTAAAGGTGTTAAAAAAGAATTGCACCTTTTTCTTAATTCCTCTAATCAGGATAAATTATGACAAACTTCATAAGCACCAATGAAGTAATCAGCGAGCAAGCATGCGTTTACTGTAAATGCTCGCTGGCTACTAAACCTAAAGTGGTTGAAATCTTTGAAATGAATGGCAACAAAGAAGGCCTAGTCTATGCCTGTGGCGTAGCTTGCGAAGAGCAATACTACTCTTGCATGGATGACGCCTACGAGTACATGGCCATGAAGGCTCACCACTCTAATAAATATCTAGACTACTAAGTTCTATAGACTAGATAGTTTAACTTGAACCCAGGAGTAACATCCTGGGTTTTCTTTTGCACCAACACAACCTCTATTGATAAGGAGCGTATCAATGTACTTTAACAATGAGACAAGCCTATGTACGAAAATTACGAGGACAACAACGACGACGACGACAAACCCGATGACACCCGAAACCCTAAACTAATTATCCAAAGCTATTACGAGACTCTCCGTGAACGTATGTTCGAGGATGGGACACTCAACGTTTTACAGATGAATCTACTACTAGCTGCCAATCGCTGGCTTTACCAGAAAAACGCGGACATGGAACTATCTCCTGACGCCGTACCAGACCTGCTGTCAGACCCTACACTGGACATGTTATCTCACATGTTTAACGCCATAGGGATGCCAGGTGTTCAGCTGCTAGAGCATGACAGCCAGGTCGGTTACCACTTAGGGTTTAAGCCTGATACCGACCACAAAGAATCTGACAAAGCTATCCGTGAGTTCTGCAGCTACGGTTTCGACCTGTACTTCAGCGGCACCCGAAACGCTGAATACTTTGAAGAAGCAACCGGCAAGACAATCGAACCTTGTGACTGTGCAGCTTGTCATGCAGTTAACTCGCTAGGCGATCTGCACCCAGATATGATTCCACCATGTTACGACAACTACGAGTCTGCAAACCTCACTCAAAAGGTACTAGACAACCTGGATGCCCTGGATATGCTGGACAAAAGAGCCGAAGATACTAAGGCAGACGTACCCGCTGTCCGTGAAAACGCCATTAACCCCGACGACGTAGACGACTTAGATGACTTAATGGATCAGCTGTTTAACCCAGAGGAGGACTAGCCCATGTCACTGCATAGTGACCCGCTAAACAAGAGAGTTTCACCTTACGAGGCAGGTTCTCTAAGTGAGCTGTTGTTTAGTTTAGAGATCGACAACAACTGGGACGCCATAGCGTTTACCGACGGTTCGGGCTCCGGACCTGTACACCCTGGCGGTTACGCTGCCTGTGTCGTGTACCGTAGAAAATCAGGTATTCAAATAATAACTGGGGCGCTATCCGCTTGTAGTAGTCAGCATGCTGAAGTGCGTGCGGTCTATGAGTTGATTACCCAGCTGCATCGGCAGAAAGCTGGTCATAAACGAAATGGCTTCCAATGTCATTTGGTAACCGACAGCAAGTACGTGGCAACGCGGTTGGACAAAATTAACCATGATCCTTCCCAAGCCTTAGTAGCTAAAAGCCACACCCTACAATGGGTGGGTATCCAGCATGCTTCTCGTTACGGCATCAAAGTGTATCCTCATCACATTGGTCGTAATTCCAATCCACTCATGGAGTTAGCTGACGATCTAAGTCGTAAAGCTAGGCTAAGTACAGAGGAATACGATAAACGTGTAGATGACTGTCTAGCTGAGTGTGACAATAATTTTAAGCTATATGCCAACTAGTTTTTGACTTTACCTATCTAAATCTGAGACCTATAATTCCGATAGTGTCTTAACTTAGAGAGGTATAAATGACGCCACACGATTACCTAGATCACGCACCTACTGCTATCGGTATCCCAACCCGCATGTCAGAGGTACTAGAGAGACACCACGGGACTACTACCATCCGTAGGTTGCTCTGTCTCACCCAACAGCAAATCTTGGAAACCCCACAGATTAACCAGGCCAGCTTAGACGTAATCCTACAGGCACTTGCCAACATAGGTATGTCCGTTCCTGGATTCTCCCGAGACCCACTGTTCTCTCCTACGGAGTTGACTCTGAAGAGAACTAAGAAGACTTCAGTAGATCACTTGCCCTTTTCAGCGGCAACGACATCTGAAGCCTATAAACTAAACACAAGTCACCTGACACCAGTCAAAGGACCAATATGGCTAAATCACAATCAACCACTGAGCACCCCATTCACCTAAAAGTTGCAGTAAGCCGGGAAGACCGAAACCTGGGCCCTTACATCTCTTACTTGCAAAACAACAGTAACCTACCACTTAGCCTTAATAGCTTCGTAGTGGTAATTCTTATCAACAGCGGATCTAAAGAGGTACACGACCAGTACCTGGCCGTACGACCTCAAGGCCTGGCCTCCGACGTAGTAATCTACGATGCTACTAACACCCGTAGGTTGGTGACGGTAGCCATGGACACCGTAAACGGACAGCGAGTACGTGTAGATGTACAAGCTACTTACGAAGACCTGCTTAAATTCGTAGAGACAGACCTGGTTCTGCAGTACAAAAGTATGCATGACCTGGCTTGCCAGGAGATGCGCGCCGAGTTCCTAGGCGATACCGTAGAGGATCCATCGGACGTAGACCTCGAGCCTGTCAAGGCTTCTCTCGCTCCGCCTGTAGCTGTGATTGAAGACGAAGACCTGTTAGACGAAGAGGAAGAAGAGGAAGAGGCTCCCGAAGAGTTCGACGCCTTTGAGGACGTTGGCGGAGGAAACGGTCCTTTAGTGGGTGAGTCCCCAACCGACGCTGCCGATAATCAATTCTCGGTTGAAGAGGAAGAACTCGAAGAGGACGACAGTGTTCCCTTCGATATCGACGACAGCGATGTCGACGAAGAGTATCACCCAGGACCAGGCCAGGTAACTGTACAAGAAGAGACAGCTACTGGTGACGTCGTAGAGGAAGAAGACGATAGTGTCCCCTTCGATATAGACGACAGTGACATTGAGGGTGATAGCTCGGAAGAAGCTACCATCTTCGCTGACGACGATTCCTTAGAGAGCGGCATTTACTACCTAGACGAGGCATGCACTCAGACCTGCGGTGAAGATGGAAACCCCATCTCTTCAGTGTGGGTTGAGTTAGTCGATGACGACCCGCCCGTAGAAGAGGGTGTAGAAGAAGAGGTCGTAGAGGAAGAGATTGCTCTATACCAAGACGAGAACACCGGGCAGCTATACCTCGACGAGAACCTGACTCAACCTTGTGACGAGGAAGGTAATCCTGTAGAGATCGAGGAAGAGAGCGTAGAAGAGGCTGTAAACGACAACTTAGCTGGTGACGCTGACCAAGACTTCTTGGCTAGCTTGCAAGCTATGGACATCGAAGGCCTACGTGTACAAGCTAAATCGTTCGGAGTTAATCATCGCTTTGCTAACAAGTGCAACAGCCCTGAAACTCTTATCAACAAGATTCTAGAAAAAGCACAAGGATAAGTTATGAAGCCTACGCCAGTTGCTATCGTAGCCGCAGATACGCACCTAGATCACTTGATCTGGCGATCACGACCTGAAATTGTACAGGACAGTCTCTACGGCTTTGAGCAGCTAGTAGAGGCAAGTAACAAACGTAGACTACCGTTAATTCTAGCAGGTGACTGCTGGGAGTGTTTGCCTATTAACGCCCCACACGTCACCTGCTTGGGTTCGGTAAGTAAATCTCTAGATAAACTAGCCCAGCCTATGTACTACATATCTGGGCAACATGACGAGCGAGTAAATACTTACGACTACTTCCAAATAACTAAACACCACCACAACACCGTAGAAGACCGTGACGGTAGTCTTTTAGAGTTGGGTGGGCTGAAGATCTGGTTCATGTCCTGGCGACCAGGTTACATACTAGAGGAAGTCATAGCATCCGCACCTGAGGACGCTGATGTTGTAATCAGCCATCAAGTGTGGTCAGAGGGCATGGGAGGTATTAACTGTGAAGGTTCGATTAAAGGCTTACCTGGTAAGCTAGTCATCAGCGGCGACTACCATCAGTTCAAGGCGGCAGTTGTTAAACGGGAAGACGGATCCAAGATGAGATTCGTATCCCCTGGTGCTACGCATATGCGTAAAATTAACGAGCCAGCGGAACATTACTACCTAACCCTGTACAGTGATGCTACGGTCAAACGTACTCCACTAAAAAGTCGGGTTGTCATTGAAGACACGCTAGAGAACGAAAGAGACTTCGAAGAGTTGTATGCTGAGTTACCCAAGCTACTTGCTGAAGCAGAAGAGATGGCATCAGAGCTGCCATTGAACTTGCAGACACCTTTGTTGGCCATTAGCGACACATCCGGCTTACCTAAAGTAGAGAGTCGGATCAAAGACGTAGTCACCGATAGAGTGCATTTGTTTTACAACAGAATAGCCACAACCCCTCCCTCGCAGTTGGCTAATAAAACAGCGCCCTCGGAACAGAGTCTTACAGAATACGCTGAGATTGAAATCGGCGATGACAAACAAGTATCTGATTTGATACTGCCACTTCTGACTTCTGACAACATAAGAGATCAGATTGAGATATACCGCAACCTCATGTTAAGGAGCTAACATGCAACTTTTGTCCGCAAGGCTAGTTAACGTGTGTCAACACGTAGACCTAGCCGTAAACTTTGGGCCCGGTATCACTAGCATCGTAGGGCCTAACGGAGCTGGTAAGTCGAACCTAATTGGACTTATCCGTGCCTGTATCACTAATGACTACAGTCAAATGGGTGGTAGTAAAGACCAGAACATACGTCGAGGCAAAGAATCGTCCGAGCCTTCGTACGTAGAGACTACTTGGTCCACACCCTCAGGTACTGTAGCTGTGCGTAGAGGACTTGCTGGCGTTAAGTCACAAGTGTTACTAAACTCGGAGATAGTAGTCCCCGAGCCTGGTAAAGCAGCTAAAGAAAAGGCAGTAACAGAAAAAGCCTTAGAGCTACTAGGCACTACCTCTGGCTTTATCAACAACTTCATGTTCGCAAACTATGACAGATTGCGCGAAGTTACCGACGGCAACAAGTCACAGCGTGCCGCACTGTTTACTTCACTGTGTGGGTTGGACATCGTAGAGAAGATCGACCGTAACCTGCGTGAGATTGCTAACGAGGACAAAGCCCGTATGGGCGAGTTTAGTCCCGCAGACTTGGATGCAGCCCTGCTAGACTGGGCTCAACTAAAGCTGAACTGGAAAGGGGCTAGCGCAGAGGTCAAAGACTCCCTGCGTGACATGCCTAGCTCCGAAGAGCGTCTTGAGATTAAAGAAGACGTTCAATGGCTAAACGACTTGATGGGACAGCAAAAGGCTAACCGAGAAGCTCGGACCCGTGCCAAAGAGCGTATACGGAAATACAAAGTACAAGCTCAATCTCTAGAGAAAGAGTTTAAGTACTACGAAATGAGGCACAAGACCCTGACTGATTGTGTCAGCAAGTCTCAGGCTAACGTTCAAGTGCTTTCCGATATACGTAAACAAGAAGAGTCACGCAGGTCTCTAGTCGCTCATCACAAGCGAGCCGAGTCGGAAGTCGCTAGGCTCAACGGTGATAAGCCTAAGAAAGAAACAATCCCTGAAGAGTTCAAAGACGTAGGCGAGCCTCTAACTAAAGACGAGGCCACAAGCTGCCTATCTGAGCAACAGCGGATCATCTCTTCATCCGAGGCTAAACTAAAGCTGGTAGCAGAGGGTAACTTCACATGCCCTACTTGCGATCAACCTATTACATATAGCTCACCCGAAGAAGTGGCTAAGTTAGAAGACGCCCTACAGGCTGCTAGGAGCAAAGCCGTAGTATGTCGCAGTCACCTAGGACTGCATCGCTGGCAAGAGTCTGCAGACATGCGTTACAAAACCAAGTCCGACTCTTGGAAGCAGCAAATGAAACAGGCTAAGCAGTCGCTAGCCGAAGCTAAAGAGGCTGTTGCTGCCCTAGCAGAGATTAGTAAGCCGCAGGAGTTTGACCTTAAAGCTGCAAGAGCCAGGTTAAGTAGATTCTCATCCGCACTTGAAAGCGCAGAAGCCCTAAAGACTGAGTTCTTCGGGTTGCTGTCTTCCAAGAAGCAGGGCATAGCTAGTGGTGAACGTGAGATCGAGGATGCTAACAAAGCGTTAGCTGAGTTTAAAACGGTAACCGCTCGTGAATTAGAATCGGCTAAGAAGCGCGCTGATGAAATCATTCAGCAAGAGCTAGAGTTAGCCTCATCACAGGCGGCACTAATCGCTTACTCTAGTTCGGTGGATACTATCAGCAATCAACTGAGAAAGATGCGAGCTAAGCGCCGTAAGCTAAAGAAGCTAGACGAATGGTTAGCTGTAGCTCAACGTGCTAGGCAGATCTGTCACCGCGACAGCCTGCCTTCCTCTGTAGTTGCAGGTATGCTACACAGGACTACCGCGCAGGTTAACGAGTACCTGCTCAGCCTAGGCGTACCTTTTCAAGTATCCGTAGATGCTGAAGAGTTTGCTTTCGAAGTAACACACCAGGATGGCAGCACTGAGCCTGCTAAAAGACTGTCTACTGGACAAAGTCTCTGCCTTGGCATAGCCTTCTGGCTAGCAAGGGCGTCTGTGTTCGCAGGTCAACTACCTTTCTTCTGCTTAGACGAGCCTACCGCAAACCTAGACGAAGAGCGACTGTTAAACGTAGCCGACGTTATCGGCAAACTATCTACGGAGATGGAGACCAATGGTCGACAAGGTGTGGTAGTAACTCACCATGCCTCAATAGCTAGGAGGTCTACTCAGATCGTCACCCTCAAATAACAAAGGAGTTTGCATGCTTAAACGTGCACTATCTTACCGCAAGTATTCTCTATTGCGTGTAAACGATCCTGGCGACCCTCAACTGCGCCGGGCAATTAATGAAAACTTTGTAGTTAATAGAAGGGTGTCACAGCGCGTAAGAGGTAGGACCAAGTACACGATTGTACCCGAGCCTTGTTTTCAAGTGTTCGATGACGACAATGGTGGAAAGTATTACCTCATAGGCTATGGCTTTATAGATAAGCTATACGCACTATTCGAAGCCTACGGTTACGAGTTGGACTGCGTAGATACCCTCCCAGTAGATGTAGAAGGTGCCAAAAGGTTTATACCGGACATGAAGTTCCTGGAGAAAACCGAATGGCGTGATAACCAGCAGGCTATCATCGACGACATACTGACCCATGAGACCGGTCAGTATGTAGCAGCTACTGGTGCAGGTAAGTCTTACATCATTCGTAAGCTGTGTAAGATATTCCCAAAAGCTAGGTTCCTGATTACAACCTACTCCCAGTCTGTACTAAAAGACTTGTGGGAAGACGTATGTATGAATGGCGGCGTAGATGCCGGAGTCTACTGTAGTAGTAAAAAGCTATCCGCTGGCAGAGTACAGTTCTGTTCCATTGGATGCTTGACTGAGTTTCTAGACCAAGAGTGGGACTTTCTTATTCTTGACGAGAAACACGAGTGTGCAACGATCAAACGTATGCAGCCGCTTATGGCTGTAGACGCAAGACGAGCATTTGCTTTCTCGGCTAACCACGATGACCGTAATGACAACGCAGACCCTTGGTTGGAGTACGTATTCGGTGACAACCGCGTACAGTCCACCTATCTGCAAAGTGTCAAGCAAAACGACATCGTACCTGTTAAGGTCACTTGGGTCCGTGTGCAGAACGAAACCTTCCCCTCACTAAACCCAAGCTCTCCTGACTTTGAACGTGAAGTATTCTGGCGTAATGAAGATCGAAACAAGATTATCGCAGACCTAGCGATAGAGAGATCTGACAAGCATCAAACACTTGTATACGCCAAGACGCTAGAGCATGTATACGTCCTACGTAAGCTACTCGACTGCCCTGTAGCGCACGCTGAGCCTACCAAGGAGCGTTGGCAACAGCTAATAGCTCAAGGCTTAGTAAGCGCTGATGAGGAGCGTCCTAAGCGTAAAGGCCTAGAGAAGATTAAAGAGGACTTCGCGGAAGAGAAGATACCTCTAGCCATCTGCAACTCGGTCTGGAAGCGGGGTGTAAACTTCCCTGCCCTAGGTACGCTAATTCGTGCCGACGGTGGATCTTCTCATCAGGACTCTACCCAAATACCTGGACGTCTAACACGACTACATCCAGGCAAGAAGCACGGTGAACTGATTGACTTCATCGACGAGTACCACGACTCTACTCGGGGTAGGGCCAGTAAGCGTAAGTCTTCTTACGACGAGATCGGATACGAACAACCTAAATGGAGGGACGTTAAATGACCGATAATCAATTCTCGTTCTATGTACTACGTGAGTACACGAACCAGACCAAGCGCCGTAGGATGCTAGTAGGTAAACCTTGGCAACAGTGGGCACCTAGTGCTGCCGTGTGCCAGGACATACCTAAGTTCCTAGATGCGTGTGAGCTGATGAAAGTCAATGCTCTCCAAGTAATACGTGCGGCAAGCGACTGTGCGATCAAAGTCGGTAGGACACTGGAACTAAAGCCTCTGCAGATGTTCTCGTTACCTATTGAGGCTGAGCGACTAAACGCTAACTACAACGTAAAGATTAAATCGTACATCAATTCTTGTGTGGCATCACTAAAGCACTTGAACTTTGAGATCGAAAACGTCTATGGCACCTCCGATGTATCTGAAGAGTCTAAGGCTTGCGTCTACTCAGACTTAATCAAAGACCCAGTGATACTCGCCAGCTATTTGCAAGACACAAGTCTTTACAACGAAGACGTTGAACATGACGCTACTCAGCAATATCTATTAGCACCTGTTGCTTACCAAGAGCTAGTGCCTATATTCCTGTCTCCGTTATTGAAAGCACATCCCGTACTTCCCCCAGAGGTATACAATTATGACGATAAACAGCAGTAAACCACCACTTCTAGGTTTCCAGACTCAAATGGTTTCCTGGTTATGTATAGACGAGGCGTTCTATCGTCGATTCGTTGAGGTAATGGCTGACCGCAAAATGGGTGAGCCTCATCTGCAGCTTGTTGTTAACTGTGTTGCCCGCTACTGGGACAACAACGGCAACACTCTGCCCGACGTTAAAATGCTACGTAGCTTGTTAGCTACACAACTACAGGAAGAGCTGGCGGTAGCCGAGCTGGGCACTCAGGTGTCAGATCAGTATGCTCACATCGAGAGCACTGCTAATCCTTCCTTGGATACCGAAGAAGACTACATCAGGTACGATGAGAACCAAGCTAGGTTGGCTAACAAAACCTTAGACGCTCTCATCGCTCACCTGATCAATGAAGATACCGTACGTAACCTGCAGCGTGGCAAGGTAGATATTACCGACGCTTTGAAGCAGGCACAGGACTCGTTGTTGCAGGCACATGCCACCAACGACGATAGGTATGCTCCTACCTTCGGTGAATCCCTAGACAACAGAAAGATGGGTAGGTTCATTCCTACTTCTCATCCGATTGTAGACCTGTACTCCGGCGGGACAGGCCCAGCTACAGGTGACATCATCGGACATGCCGCACCTCGCGGTAGCGGTAAAAGTACCTTCGCCAACCAGATAGCTGTCACAGTAGCTCGTAATGAGCGAATGGCAGCCGAGCGCGAAGGACGTAAGCCAAAGATCGTATATATCTTCAACTACGAGAAGGTAGAGGATCCACTGGCACACACTCTGTCTTTCAGCTCTAACATCAAAAGGAACATCATCGAGGACTGGGTCTGGAACCGAGACTCCTCAGTGTTCTCTAAGGGTAGAGACTACAAAGACTACGAGAAAGAGTTATTCGCTAAACAGATAGCTTTGTGCAAGCAAGGCAAAGTACAAGACTGGCCATTGGCTGAGCTTGAGCGATTCACTCGTGCACGTAAGATGCTGAACGCAAACATCATCGTAGGTAACTTCTCTGGTAGCGATCCCTCCCACACTCCGCTAGCAGTGAGATTCGTAGATGGTGTTAGAGAGTTTATTGATGGACACCAACTGAAGATCGGTAGTCCTGGAGTTGAAGCTGTGTTCGTTGACTATGCCGGTACCTGTGTACGTGCTCATATGCGCGTTATCAACCGAGTAGGCGACAACACTGAGCGTAAACTAATTGAGGATCTACCCTTCCGTTTTAAGTACGACGTGGCAAACCCTCTGGGTTGCTTCGTATGGGTATCTCATCAGCTAGCAGCAGAGGAAGCATCGCGACGACCCGGCTCACGTCCTGACCCTAACAAGTTCAAGGACTGTAAAGCCTTCGCCGAGAACTGCGACTTCTGTTTCGTAAACGGTCTACCTACCCGTGAGGGGTATGCCGTGTTTGTACACTCTAAGTCACGACGAGGTTCCAGTCAGCCAGATATTGTCGGCCACTTGAAAGGCGACTTCTGCAACTGGCAATCCGCCGATGACACTCACGTCATTCTTAACGGCTCCATCATAAGTAAAGATGAGCTACCTGACATGGGACTTAGCGAGGTAGGTGTAGATGAATTCTAACGAACTACTTAACCCCGACCTATACACTCGTCTTTGCGATGCGTTTGGTAGAGCCAACGTTAAAGTCAACTATGCAGGTGATCCTGGTGGTTGGCGAAAGATGCGTTATGTATCTGACCACTTCGACGGACATAAGCTGTCTAAAGACGAAGGTGAGTCAGGTGGTGAAGAATTTGTAGTAGACTGTCCGTTTTGTGGGGACACCCGTAAACGACTGCAGATCAATCACAGGTTCGGTACTGAAGATCCTTACTGTGAGAAGGTAATCACCTGGACCATGAACTGCTTCAACGAGGCGTGTCATGAGGACTGGGAGAATCGCAAAGAGTTGCTGAATAGCATCTTGTACGGCGAAGAAGGTTGCCTAATGATTAACAAGGATGCAAAGGTTAAGCCTAGGCGTGAAGGCAAGCTGGTATTGCCCAAGGGTATGCAGAACATTCACACCTTGGCTATGACCAAACCTGAACACCCCGCAGTACAGTTCTGCTGGTCAAGATCATTTGACACGCAAGTACTGGCTGAGAGGTACGGCGTTGCCTATTGTCCTTCCTTAGTAGTCACTAGCGTAGCTCAACGGCTAGTAGCGCCCTTCTGGAGTAAGAAGAACGGAAAGGTCGAACTAACTGGTTGGACAGCTCGTGCTGTTACTCCCGACTTCGAAGGTCCAAAGTGGCGACATAGCTACTCGGCTATCGGAGGTGTGGTATATGGACTAGGCGAAGCTATGCAGGAGGACGTACTGGTAGCCGTTGAGGGGCCAGGCGACAAGTGGGGTGTTGGTCGAGCTGGAGCTGCTTGCTTCGGTAAGAAAGTCACTTCCCAGAAACTACGCAAGATAGCTGCGGTACTTAATAAGCGACCCGGCAAACCCTGTGTAGTACTACTAGATCCCGAAATGGATGCCGTACAGATAACCAAAGGTAAAGAGCACCACAACGTGGTAGCTAGACAAGAGTTGGCACAACTTGCGCCAAACAACCCCATACTTGACGTACGGCTTCCCATAGGTACTGACCCAGGCTCACTGGACTTTGAGTACATGTGGGATTACATCGTAAGGGAAGCTAAAGCAAGTGACGGAATCACTATCCCAAGAGGTAGACCATGTCGAGGTTAATCGTACCCATAGATCAGGTGCCCGCTCCGGTAGGATCGGATCTAGAATTGTGGGCAGAAAAGAACCGTATGACAGTAGAGCAGTTAATTAAACTGTGCCTGTATCACAAAGGAGGTACTAACGTAGAGTTCTCCCGTGATAAAGCAGGTACTAAGAAGTTGATGCAATTATTGCCCGGACATCGTTGGTACGCTGAGACCGACAAGATATCCGAGGGCGTAGAAGAATGTGACTACATGATTGTAGGTAAGTGCCTAAACAACTGGGAGCTGTCTAACAAAAGACACTTGGTTGGCACAGCAGGCGACTACCTATCCAAAGAGTTAGCGATATCCGGTTTCGGTCTAGACCTACAGGAACAGACCTATGTTACCGCTATCATGCTTACTACACAGCTAGAGGACAAGAACTCCATTCCAGTCCACTGGAAGAAAGCGCAAGCCCATTTGCTGTGGCAGCAGATCATGCTAGTCAAACCCAAAGTGTGCCTGTTGTTGGGCGTGGACGCTGTAAAAGCCGTACTAGGCAGTAAGTTCACCCTCAGCAAACTGGACACTCAAGTAGAAGAACGCGAGTTTAGCTATGTAGATGCGAACGGCATGGACGTATCGTTTACTACAAAGTTCGTAGCGTCTAACCATCCTAACTCTGTCATACATGATAGGAGACGAGAGGGGTCAAACGTAAGAACTCATGCTGAGCAGCGACTACATCGTCAGCTCAACCACTTCAGCGATGTCGTAGCCAACAAAGGTCCAGGAAAGACCATGGATGACTACGACTGGGTTCTGATTAAAGACACCGAGACGCTAGCTAAGTGCCTAAAAGAGGCTACAGAGAATGCGCCTAGGGATCTGGTGGCATGGGATGCCGAGTGGCAAGGTGACCATCCTCAGAACGATGACGCCTACTTACGCTGTATTCAATTTACCCACAGCGTAGAGAAGGGTTACGTCATCGCTCTAACTGAGGCTGGAGGTGAGCCTTGCTTTAAGCGACGAGACGCAGAAGGTAACTGGACTACCGAAGGAGCGTTTGAAGAATGTATGAAAATGTGTGAAGCCTCCATGAAAGGTAAACGGGTAGTCGGCCACTACTTCACCGCCGACATGGAATGGCTTACATACCACGGATGTGACTTCAGGCCCATGTACGATGCTGCCCCTACTCATGAAGATATTCAAGACAAGGGCGGAGTAGCTACTGAGCTGATGGCACACGCCTGGGACGAGACCGCGCTATTCTCTCTAGACGATCAACTACTAGCCCACACCACATTACCTAAGTACAGTGAGGTACTAGACACGTTTAAGAAAGATGCCAGGGCCGAACTGCATAAGCAGACGAAGAGGGACTTGCAGCCTTGGCGTGATAGCAAGAAGCTATACAACAAGGAGTCTAAGCGCTTGCGTTCTAGATCTGCTAGTCTTAATCGGCAGCTCAATGCAGCTAAGACAATTACACCTGGCCTAGAGAAGAAGATAGGTCAGATCAATGAAATCCGTGGTCTAGTACAGCAAGCCCGTGAGGACTACGCTGAGAAGACGAAAGCCAAAGCCGTTATTGTCGCCAAGTACCAGTCGGATCTTCAAACACAGAAGAATGGTTACGGATGGATACCAGATGACATCCTGTACCCTTATGCCGCCTGGGACGTTAGCGCCGAACTAGAGTTGGCGTTCAAGTATCTGGATTACATCAAGGCTGACCGCTACGGTAACGACTGTTCCAAGGCATACTGGATCTCCCACAGAGCAGCACTAGCCGCTCTGGAGATCAACTGCACTGGACTGCGTGCCTGCCGTCAGACCTTGGACGGATTAGCCGATAGCTTTACCGCACGACGCGACGAGCTACTGCAAAAGGTTAGGGAATTCCTTTGCTGGCCTGACTTCAACCCTCGTTCTAAGTTCGAGTTCGCTGAGGCGTTGTTCGGCGAGGAGTTGAATGGTAACAGGCAACAGTACGGTAAAGAGAGACGCACACGTCCTGGCGGAGCCAAGACTATTAGGGCGGAACCTCTACGTACAACCGGCAAGTACCCTATCGAGTGGTCAGTAGTCCGGGAAGAAAGTAAGGAGATGATCTATGCTCCTTGTACTAAGAAGCAGTCACTAGGTGAGATGTTCCATACTGCGGACAAACTAAAAGTCCGTAGGTACGTCAACGGTAAGTGGCGAGTGATAGAAGAAGACTGCACCGAGATCATCGGGCTTCTAAGGGACTTTCGAGTAATCGACCAAGCCCTAAAGCAGTTGGTGCGTCCACCTCTAACCACCGTCGAAGGTGAGAATGAGAAGGACGAGAACGGGTTCAACTCTTACGAAGCAGGCCTATCCACCCTAATCTGCGGTGACGGCAAGGTACGTACTAGGATGACCCAAACTAAGGAGACTGGACGTTGGGCTTCCCGTGGTCCCGCTATGCAGAATCTTAGTAAAAGCCGCGAGGCAGACTTAGCTAGGATTCTTAATCAGCCGGGTACTAACGTATCCGCCCGCGCTATCTTCGTTCCCGATGACGCTTGCCATGACACCGAGGGTAACGAGGACTGGTTCTTGGTTGAGGCTGACTACAGCGGTGCCGAGCTAATGATGGCAGCTATCATGGCACAGGACGACATTATGATCGACCACTGCCAACGTAACCTGCTACCGGATGACCATCCAGACTTCTTCGACATCCACAGCAACATTACGGTACAAGCATTCAAATTCAACTGTGCGCCAACTAAGGCTGGCCTCAAGAGTGTAAATGCTAGTCACCTACGTACCGTGGGTAAATCTGTGGTATTCGGCAGTCTCTACGGTCGAGGCCCTGGAGCTATCGCTACCGCAGTTAAGGAGGAAGGGGTGTTCGTTACTAAGGATGAAGCTGCCGCTGTGCAGCGAGCATTCTTCAACACATACCCTAACCTTGAGCCATTCTTCTTGGCTTGTCGCAACAGAGTGACAAAGCCAGGCTGGATGTGCAACATGTTCGGTCGCTTTCGAAGATTCCCTCATACAGACGACGAGAAGAAACGTAAAGCATACGAACGTGAGG
>Ga0315321_10001705_pt1 | contig 16951 bp, 6 predicted proteins | sample M180m21515metaG_FD_203464 | JGI IMG/M metagenome (GOLD analysis project Ga0315321, IMG submission 203464) | Ammonia-oxidizing marine archaeal communities from Monterey Bay, California, United States - M1 80m 21515 | ecosystem: Environmental > Aquatic > Marine > Intertidal zone | place: USA... | reverse complement strand
GAAGCAGGTAGGTCAGCGCATCTCGGGTGTCGCCCGCCCGGAGGAGATGTCGGGCTACCCGGGCGGTGTTTTCTGGCCCGGAACCCTGGCCCCGCAGCTCCACGATGGTGGCACACATGCGGTCGTGCTTTTGCGATCGACCGGCCTCTTCGGCGCGCCCGCGCAGGCTGTCGACAATGGAGTGGTGGACGAACTCGAAGCCACCTGGCCGACGGTCGACCACCTGGGCACGGACCGCGGCGTCGACAATCTTTGCGAGGTCCTCGGCGGGCCGCAGGCGGGACCGCGCACACACCGCGCGCCACTCCTGCGCATCCACTCGCAGGCCAAGTGCTGCAGCGACCTCCAGTGTCTCTTGCCCTGCGCCGTCGAGACCTTCGAGCGCCGCGACCAGGCCGCGTCGCCAGATGTCCACGGGGTCGACGGGCGCATCCGCGAGATCTTCCTCGGACACCGACAGCCCATTGGGTCCGGACCGAAGCAGCCCGCGGCCGACCCAGTCGGCCACCAGCTGCACCGCGAACAGTGGGTTGCCGGCGGTCTGGTCGGTGATGTGTCGCGCGACCTCCGGCTCAAAGACCAGCAGGGCGTCGACCAGCGCGCGGTGGTCGGTGGGCGGCAGTCCGGCGAGGTCGATGACGTGGGCGGCGAGGGCCTGCACCCGGGCGAGCAGAATGGCCTGGGCGACATCGGCATTGTGGTTGCCAGAGGTGGCCACCACCAGGACTGGCAAAGGGTTGGCACCCGACAGCAGGTGGACCGCGAAGGCCATCGCCTCTTGGGAGTGGTGGACATCGTCGAGCCACAGGATTCCGGGTCGGCCAGACTCCGGACGCTGAGGTCCGCCCAGCACCAGCCGCTCGACCAACCGGGAAAAGAGCATGTGGCGTTCGCGGACATCGACGAAGTGGCGGCTGTCCACTGCCTCGTTCTTTGCATCGTCGGCACCGAGCACCGCCAGCAGAGCACGCAGCTCCTCGTCGTCGATGGCCGGCGCACCGAGCTGGAACCGCAGGTGGTTCGCAAGCGAGGCCCCTGTGAGACCTGCGAGCCGAAGGTGACGGCGGAACATGGCCACCAGGCCCGACTCCGCCCCGCCATCGGCGCTGTGGACCGACCGCAGAGATGCCACGCCGCTCTGCTCATGGGCCGTCTCACACAGCCAAGCCGACAGGCGGCTCCGACCCATTCCCAGTGCACCGTGGAGCACCACCGCACGCGGCTCACCGGTGGCCTGCACCTCCAGCAGGGTGGACCACAGCAAATCGCGCTCTTGCAGGCGGCCCACCAGAGGGGGGTCCCGCAGCCCAAAGAGGCTGAGCCCGACGCCATCGAGGGGGTGACGGAAGACCGCTCTCGGCAGGCGCCAGCTCGGGGGCAGCGGCTGTGCGGAGACGGCGGGGACCAGCGCGACCGCTTCGACGGAGCCCGGCACGAGTGGTGCAAAGTCAGCCAGGACGTTCTGGGTGTCTTCGTCGAGCAGTGGGGTGTCTCCGGCGGCGCCCCTGAGGTCGGCGGTGCTGAGGAGGTCTCCCAGATCCAGCTCACCGAAGGCGTCGGCCTCGCCATGACCGCCCACCCGAACGGGCGGGGCGACCGGCTCAAGGGTGGGGGCGTCGTCCATGCTGCTCGGAAGCGCCAGCAGTGCGTCACGGGCGTCTGCAGCGGTGCGGAAGCGGTCGGCTGGGGACTTCGCCAGGAGCCGCCGAAGCCAGTCCTCCACATCGACCGGCACGCCAATCATGGGGTCGAGCGGAGGGGGTCGGAGGTGGAGGTGGTCCTTCAGAAATTCTTCGTAAGACCGCCGCCGACCGAAGGGGGGAGCGCCGGTCACCAGCGTCCAGCCGAGGCAGCCCACACTGTAGAGGTCGGTCCACGGCCCCTGGTGACGCCAGGCTCCTCGCAGCTGTTCAGGCGCCATGTAGGCGGGGGTGCCCGCAACGGTCTCGGTGCCCTCGATGGGCTGCTCGAAGAAGCGCGCGAGTCCGAAGTCCATCAAGACCACGCGAAAGCGCTGTGCAGCGACCCCGTGCTCCAACAGTATGTTGCCGGGCTTGAGGTCGCGGTGGATGACCCCCCGCCCATGGCAATGGCCCAGCCCATCGAGCAGCTGAGCGAGAACGTCCTGCACCTCCAGCCAGGACAGCCGACCGATGAACTCATGCATCGACCGGCCCTTGAGCAGCTCCATGACCAAGAAGGGTCCCCCGACCGGCATTCGACCGTCGGAAGCAGTGTGACCCAGCAGGTCGACGCGTCCGTGGTCGAGCACCGACACAACGCCGGGGTGGTCGAGTCCCGCACCGGTCGCCACCTCATTCTGCAGCGCGTGCGCGGCCAACACGCCCCCGACGTCTTCGTCAAGAACCACTTTCACCGCGACCTCATGGTCCACCAGCCTATGGCGCGCGGCCCACACTTCACCCATCGCCCCCTTGCCGATCACTCGCAGCAAGCGGTAGCGCCCCAGCACAAGCGGTGCGGAGGGCGACAGGTCGCCGCCGGAGTCGTCTGATGAAGACATGGCCGCACTCTACCGCGAGCGCCGCGTCCCGCTGAGCAACTCCCAATCAACGGCCACGCCAGAGCCGCCACGGCTGCGTCGGCACTGCTACAATCCCCCGTCGACAGCCATGAGACGCACAGCTTCAAGCACATTGTTCGATGCCCCTCAAGAGGGGGTTTTCACGCATCGAGTGTCTCCGAATGTCACCAGACAATGAGGGGGGCGCTGCACACAGGAGCCGCGCCGGTCGACCAGGCGGAGACCAGGCGAGTTTTCAATTCCAGTCAATTTGCTACGGTGCGCACGCGGGAGACCAGTGGCAACACTTCCTTCTGCCCGCAGTCGGTCATTACTGGCCATCACCTTCACGTGTCGGTCACCCCGCGCCCCCTTGCGCGATAGAACGGTGACCTGCCGCCCCTCGCCCTCGAGCAGCTACCCGAATGGATACCCCCGCCACTGCAGACTCCACAGCGGACGACGCGCCAACACGACCCGGTCCCATCCAGCGGTTCGAGAACATCATCGAGCGCACGCTCGACAATCCCGTCGCGCTCACTTTGCTGGTGATGGCATGCCTGTTCCCGCTGATGGTGTTCGTGATCTTCCCGCTTCCCGCGCGGGCTCACATCGTTCTCAGCCTGCTCATCATCGCGGTTGCGCTCGTCATCGACGCCCGGCTGCCTCGAATGCGCTTGGCCGTCGTCTTCCTTTCGCTGGCCGCATCCCTTCGGTACATGATCTTCCGGGGCGCAGAGACGCTTGCATGGGGCTCCTGGCCCGACATCGCCACAAGCCTGACTCTGTACGGCGCCGAGATGTACGCGCTCATCACGCTCATGAGTGGCTACTTTCAGACCGCCATCATTCGACGCAACAAGCCCGTTTCCATCGACGGTCTCGCGCCTTCGCAGCTGCCCAGTGTCGACATCATGATTCCCAGCTACAACGAGGAAGCGGGCGTGCTGCGGCCCACAGTGTTGGGTGCATTGTCGGTGGACTACCCACGTAAGCGAGTCTTCGTTCTCGATGACGGTCGCCGCGAGTGGGTCCAAGACATGTGTGCCGAGCTTGGGGCTGGCTACCTCGACCGTCCGGACAACCATGGCGCGAAGGCCGGCAACGTGAACGCCGCTTTGCCTCGCACCAACGGCGAGCTCATTGCCTTTTTCGATGCCGATCACGTGCCGGTCCGCGGGTTCTTGAAGGCCACGGTCGGCTTCTTTCTTCAGAACACCAACCTGTCCCTGGTGCAGACCCCGCACCACTTCTACAACCCCGACCCGTTCATGCGGAACCTGCACCTTGAGGGCATTGTTCCCCCGGAGCAGCACCTCTTCTACCACGGCATCCAGCTCGGAAACGACTTCTGGAACTCCGCGTTCTTCTGCGGGTCGTGCGCGGTCATCCGTCGCGAAGCGCTCGAAGAAGTGGGCGGACTTCAGCACCTCACCGTCACCGAGGACGCCCACACCGCCCTGCAGATGCATGCCCGCGGCTGGGACTCGCTGTACCTCGACATCCCCCTCGCTGCTGGGCTTGCCACCGAGACCTACGGCGTCCACATCGGCCAGCGAGTGCGGTGGGCCCGTGGCATGGCGCAGATCGTGCGGCTCGACAACCCGCTGTTCAAGCCCGGTCTGTCGCTGCCTCAACGCATCAACTACTTCAACGCGGCCTGGCACTTCTTCTTCGGCCTGCCGCGGATCATCTTCCTCACCACACCGGCGCTCTACCTCATCTTCGACCTCCACCCGCTCGATGCCAACGTGCGCGAGGTGCTGGTCTACGCCATCCCCCACCTCATCTTGGTGGGCCTGGGCGCCGTGTCGATGCACCGAAATGTGCGCCACAGCCTCTGGCCGGAAGTCTACGAGGCGGCCATCGCGCCCTACACCGCGCTGGTCACCACTCTGGCCATATTCGCCCCCCGTCGTGGCAAGTTCAATGTGACCGCCAAGGGCGAGACGCTCGACGAGGTCACCTTCGACTGGCGCAACGCAATGCCCTTGTTGATCGGCATGGCGCTCATCTTCGTAGGCTTCGTGGTCGTCCCGTTCAAGATTCGGGACAACCCGCTCGACATCGACACCATCCTCGTCGCCGCGCTGTGGAATGCCTACAACCTCGTGGTGCTCACTGCCGCCACTTTCGCCGCCCTGGAGCGCCCTCAGCGTCGCCGCTTCCACCGCGTCGGACGCGATGCGACCGCCACCGTGGCTGCCGCAGAGCCCGAGGACAACAGCTGGTTTTCTCCGCTGACGGGCACCACGGTCGACATCAGCATGGGTGGCCTGCAGATGGAGTTCCCAGGCGAGCACGACTTCCCGCGCACCGCGACCGTGCAGCTGCAGACCCCCTTCGACCGCTCGTCGCCCTTGCCCATCGAACCGCTGAGCGTGCGCTACGACTCCGACCACGACCTCACCATCGTCCGCGGACGCTTCGAAGAGCTGTCCGCAGAAGGCGAAGCCGATCTCTCGGCGCAGCTGTTTGGTCCCACCGATGGCTGGTCCCACGAGACCTTCCGCTTCGACCGATGGTGGCGCTCGGCCACATCCGTCCTCATCGCCATCCTGGCTGTGGGCCTCGGAAATCCCGCCTGGCTCCGCAAGTGGTCTGTGCCGTCCGGCGAGGATTCCGACCTCGGCGACCTCGTGCCTGGCGCGAACTCCATCGAGTGCGAAGTCTGCGGTGCTCCCCGCATTGAGGGCGTCCAGGTCTGCGAAGCCTGCGGCCACGAGCACGTCGACGCAGACCGCACCCCCATCGCGGTTCCCCGCACCCCCGGCCGCGCGGGCCTTGGGCCGCTGGTGATGCCCGCATTCCTGGTGGTCATCAGCCTCGCCCTGGCCTTCGGCTTCCGCCCGGTCGTGCAGATGTTTGCGTCGGCAGTGCCCATGCAGAAGTGGGAGAAAGTCACCCACCAGACCCGCAAGGGCATGCTGGCGCAGTGCTACCACCGCATCGACGCACTGGCCGACGAGATCGAGCGCAGCCAGCGTCTCAAGCAGCCCATCGATGGCCGCTGGGAGCGCCGGGTGTGGGACATCACCCGCGACTACCGACTGCTCGACGAGCGCCTGGTGCGCCCCGAGACCCTTGAGGTGGAGAAGAACCTCCAGCTCGCGCTCGACCTACTTGGCGAGGCCCAGGTGGCCTACGATCCTCTCGAAGCCGAAGAAACGGTCGCCACAACTGCCATGCGGGACGCCCGCAGAGAGCTCGACGAGGCGGCTCTTCGCCTGAAGATTCCCCGATGAGTTCGAACCGAATCTCTGGAGACTCCACCATGTGGACGCGCAGCATCATTCTCTGCCTGGGTGCGGCCATCGCCGCGCCTGCCTGGGCCCAGAACCAGGGGACCACCGACGACGAGGCCAGCGTTGAGCTCGACCAGCCGATCCCGGCCGGCAGCAGAGATATCTACTTCGACGCCGACCTGATGGTGGACCAGGACCTCATGCTCGAAGGCGTCACCGCCACCGAGACGGTGAGCTTCCGGGTTCCGGAGCGGTGGGAGCTCACGCAAGACCCCATCCTTCACCTCAAATTCAACCACTCTCAGAGCCTGTTGCCCCGCCGCAGCGTGCTCACGGTGTGGATCAACGGCAACGGCGCGGGCAGTGTGCGTCTCAACGAAGACAACGTGCGAAACGGCGAGATTGAGGTCAGCCTGCCCCGGACCTCCTTCTTCGAAGAGGGCTACAACGACGTCCAGTTTCGGGTGGTGCAGCACCTCGACGATGAGTGCGAGGACCCCTTCGACCCCGCCCTGTGGACCCGCGTGCAGCTGGACTCCTTCATCCGGTTCCACTACCGCAGCGCGCCACTCGACACCGACCTCCTCAAGTTCCCCGCGCCCTACTTCGATGCCCGCGGCTACGGGCCCATGGAGGTCTCGCTGGCAGGCATCAACAAGGCCAGCAACGCGCAGCTCGACGCGCTCAGCATCCTCGGCTTCGCCTTCGGCCGCCACGCCTCCTACCGAGGGATAGCCACCCGGGGACCACTCCAGTCGACCAGCCAGGCCACGACCACCGCACTGGTCGTCGGAACTCCAAGTGAAAACGCTCTGGTCGGGAAGTACGTCGACACATCGAGCCTCAAGCCCGGCGTGGGCACCATCGCCAGCCTGCCCAACCCCGACAACCCCGACACCGGCATCCTCGTGGTCACCGGCGGAGATGCAGCCGGCCTCATCAAGGCGGCCGAGGCGCTCACCAGCCAGGACCGCTACCAAGTGCTGTCCGGCTCCATCGCCAGCGTGTCCGATATCCGTGACCCCTTCCCTCCACCGACTCTGCGCACGCCCCTGCCCGTGCCGGACCGCGGGTCGGGGGAAGGCGTGCGGTTCCCTGTGTCGGCCATGAAGATTCCCGACGTCACCGTGCGCGGCTATTACTCGCCACCCGTGACCATCCCGCTGAAGATGGAAGGAGACGCTGAGATTCACATCGACGGTGCCCGCGTCGGCATCGACTACGCCTACTCCTCCGGCCTCGACACCCGCCTGTCCACGATGGAGGTTCGACTCGACGACGTCACCCTTCGCAGTGTGGCGCTCAACGAGGCAGCGGGCGAGGAAAAGACCCGCCTGTGGGTCGATCTGCCGTGGGAGCTGATCAACCCCGAAGCCGAGATAGAGGTCGTATTCCACCTCTTCCCCCTCAACTTCGACCCCTGCGTCTACGTCACCGACAAGCACATCTGGGGCTCCATCTTCGCCTCGACCGAGCTCCGAATCGCCCGCGATGGCTACACCGAGCTGCCCGACCTCGCCAAGCTCCGCTACGACCTGTGGCCGCTCAACGCTGCAATCGACAGCCGAAATGGCTTGCTGGTGGTCGCTCCCGACGATGCGGGCGCATGGGACGCCAGCGCGGTCTTCCAGGCCATGGCCCAGCTGGGCGCCGTGTCGACTGGCGAAGAGCCCGAGTTCAGCGTGGTCAAGGGCGGCGGTGGCCTCGCCGACGAAGCCGGTCGCGACATGCTCGTGCTGGTGGGCAGTGGCAAGAACGGCACCTACGCGCAGCTCCGCGACAGTGGCGCACTCAGCCAGAAGAGCGACGAGCTCAATGTGCTCATCGATAGCGTGGGCGAGCGAGCGCTCAAAGCCCAGGTCGGCACTCCCTACGGCACCGTCGAGCAGGCCCTCATCGACAACACGGGCATCGGGCGCACCGCGCTGATCGTCAAGGCCCCGTCCTCGGACCGCCTGCTTCAGCTGGTGCACCGCCTCGGGGACCCCTCCGTCACCTCCGGCATGACCGGCAACCTCGCCGTCGTGGGCAGCGGTCGCGAAGTGCGCTCCATCGACGTCGTCGAAAAGCATCCCGTCGGAACCCGCTCCATCGTCAGCACCCTTCGCCGGGTGCTCCAGGCTTCGTGGGCCGCCCTGGTGCTCGGTGTCATCGCCGCTGCCATCCTGCTCGCGCTCCTGGTGCGCGCATGGGCCGCCCGCCGCGGGGGACAGACCTGATGGTGGCGAGTGGGCTGACAGGACTGGCGCTCATGGCTGGCATGTCCGCTGCTGGCCCCAGCGCCGACGAGCTCACGTCGGCTTGGTCGGACTACGTGCGCGTGTCCGTGCACAAGAGTGGCCGGGTCATCGACCGCAAGGGGGGCCGAGTCACTACCTCGGAGGGCCAGGCCTACGGCATGCTGCGGGCGGTCTGGGCCGGCGACCGGTCCACCTTCCACCGCATCGACACCTGGACCCAGCGCCATCTCCAGGGCCAAGACCCCACCGCACTCCCCGCATGGAAGTGGGGCCGCAAGCGACTCCGCCGACGCGTGCTCGACCCCCAGCCCGCCACCGACGCGGACATCCTCATCGCCTGGGCACTGCTGCTCGCAGCCGAGCACTTCGAGCAACCCGACTACCGCGTTCGTGCGAAGGCCCTGGTACAGACCATCTGGGACACCGACGTCCACCGGGTGGGCGACCGACTGGTGCTGCTGCCCGGTCCATGGGCGGCCACTTCAGATCCCCTCCGGCTCAACCCGTCCTACTTCCTGCCGTTCGCGATGCGCGCATTCGTCGCCCTCGACCCAGCCCACGACTGGACTGCACTAATCGACGACGGCTACGACATTCTCACTGAGTCCACTGCCGGCGAGCTCGCCCCCGACTGGCTCTACCTCGACCCCACCACCGGCGCCCGGGTGCCCGCGCCCGACCCGTCCCACGAGCTTCACGGCTTCGAGTCAATGCGGCTGCCATGGACCCTCGCCGCAGAGGTGATGTGGTTCGACGACCCCCGTGCCAAGGCCCTGCTCGTCCCCTACCTGGCATGGCAGGCACACTTCGCCGAGCGGGGATGGCTGCCCGCACTCGCCACGGCTGATGGCGCACCAGCGGCGGACTATCCACACCTTGCGCTCTACGGCGCATTGCTCCCGGCCTGGGGCGTCGACGTCCCCAACACCGCTGCGGAGCTCTACGCCACGAAGATCGCGCCCACTCGCGGTCCCAACGGCTGGGGTGACCCCGCAGACTACTACGCACAGAATTGGATCTGGTTCGGCCTCGCCCTCTGGTCAGGGCTCGCCGTGCCACCGGAGATGACCCCATGACGCCCACCGGAATGCTCGTGGTTCTGGCCCTGAGCGGCGCCTGGGCACAGTCGCCCTCGGGGACGCCACCGCCCCCGCCGCCTGGCGCCCGAGCCCCAGACCCCGCCGACCCGTGGGGCATCCTCGCGCTGTCCAACAAGCTGATGGCCGACGAAGACTCCCTTGAGGAAGGTGTGGCGGTGCTCATTGCGGCCACCCGCGACCCGCGCACCCGCACCGAGGCCCTGTCCCGGCTCGACCGTCACCTGCTCACCAGCCCCCCCCGGGCCCCTTGGCTCGACGCCTACGCCATCGTTCTCGAAGGCGGCAAGAGCGTCGACCCGCGCGCACTCCGAGTGAAGGCCAACCAGGCCGCCATCCGCCACTCCTCCACGCGCCGCGAGGCCATCGAGGAGCTGGAATTCCTACTTGAGACCAATCCCCGCGACCACGCCGTGCGCTTCGCGCTTGCCGATGGCCACATCCGCTCGGGTGTGCCTGAGGTCGCCCTTCGGGTGCTGCGCGAAGGCAAGACCTCGTCGAAGGTGTGGCATGGCGAGGTCGCCGCACTGATGGCCCTCGGTCGCTACGATGAAGCCATCCGGGTGGGCCCCGAGCTGGTGCCAGCCGCATGCAAGTCCACCCGCTCCGCAGTGCCCTGTGCACTTGCCCTCGTGCAGATGGACTACCCCGAAGCTGCCATCTCCAGCCTGGACCTCGCCCGCCTCAAGGGCGACCGCGCTCCCTACGAACAGGCCACGCTCTACGCCACCCAGGCCCGCATCGAAGAGTCCCAGGGACGCCGCAACCAGACCGTGCGCCTCTGGCAGCAGGCCGTCAAGCTCGACCCCCGTGACCACACCTACCGAGACGGTCTCATCCAGGCCCTTCTCAACGTCGGTCGCGGCAAAGAAGCCCAGCAGGCCCTCACGGACCCCCGCGACCCCCTCGCCCGCACCATCCAGGCGGTACAGCTGGCCACCAGCGTGGACCTCGACTCCAGCGAACCTGAGGTCACCGACACCCTAAACCGGGCGCGCGCGCTCGACGGGAGCCACCCCATCGTGGTGCGTGCATGGGCCCACCACCTCATCGTAATGGGGCGCGCAAAGGAAGCTCAGACGGTGCTCAAGCCCCACATCGAGGTGCGCGCGAGGGACCCCGAGTGGCTGTCGATCTACACCTGGGCCGCGTGGTCTGCGGGCGACTCTCGCGGTGCTGCCAAGGCGGTGCAGATGTCGTTGCGTGAGGTCGAGATGGCCGCGCGCTGGCGGGCTCTGCTTCACGATGAGGCCCGTTACCAGTCCATCGCCGCCGAAGAAGCCAAGCGGGCCGGCAACCACCACGAAGCCATCGAGCGCTACCGACTCGCACTCGCGCTCGACCCCGGCACCACACAGTACCTGCTTGGACTGGGTGGGGCTCTGTGGGATGCCGGCCAGACCGCAGGTGCCGAGGCTGCTTACCGAAGCGCGTGGACCCGCTCCAAAGGCAACCGCCAAGCACTCATGGCGCTCATCGGGCTCATGCGCATGCAGGGCCGCCACGACGAGGCCCGCGCGCTGCTCGCAAGCTCCGGCTACACCGACGCCATGGCGCGCCGCCTGGAGCGCGAGCTGGAGATGCTTGAGGTGAGTGAGGATGCCCGTCAGGCCCTCGCTGCCGGCCGCTACGACGATGCCGCCCAGCGCTATCGCCAGCTGCTCGTCGTCTACCCGAGCGAGATCACCCTGCTCCACGGTCTTGCCGACACCCTGTCAGCAAAGGGAGACCACGAGGGTGCCGCCGAGACCTACGGCCAGGCCCGCGACATCGACCCAGACGACCCGTGGCTCACACTCGGCGAGATCAACGCCCGCATCGCGCTTCAGCAGCCCGACCGCGCGCGCTGGCTGCTCGACCACATGGACACTCCCAAAGAAGGCGCCACGCGGGATGCCTGGGAGCGCACCGCGATGTCTCTCCGACGCGCAGAGGCCGACCAGCTCGCCGCTTCGGGTGATGTGCGCGGAGCCTACGGCGCCTACACCGACGCCCTCGACGAGCGCGCTGACCCCACCCTCTTCACCGGACTCGCCGGCCTGTACATGTCGCGCTGGCAGTACGGCGCGGCCCAGGCCTACTACGAAGAGGCGCTCACCCTCGACCCCAAGTTCGCTGAGGCAGAGCGTGGCGTGGTGTCCGCCTTGGCTGCCCGTGGCAAGTACAACGAAGCCCAGAGACGGGCCGGCGCACTGTCCGCCCAGAGTCCCCACCCCGACAACATCTCGCTGGCCGAGCGCGTGGCCCGTGAGCGTGCCATCCAAGAGGCCGCCACGGCCGCTGTGTCCGGCAACCGCGAGCTGTCCCGACGCATCCTCGAAGACCAGCTTGAGTCCTACCCCACCAATCCTGAGCTCAAGGTGGCGATGGCGGCATTGATGCTCGACGAAGGGGACTCCGCCGCTGCCTATGCCGCAGCAGCCGCTGTGCTTGCCGACGACCCCCGCCACCCCGGCGCACTCGCTGCCCTCGAAGCAAGCGCACTCAAGCAGCACAAGTCAGCCGATGCCATCCCGTTCTTCGAGGCCGCCTACTCGGAGTCGGGCGAGGACTGGCTCCAAGACGAGGTCATCGCGCTGGAGCTGGCCGGACGTCTCGACGAGGCCCGCCTCACCTACGCAGACCCCCCTGAGTCGGCGGCCCACGACCTCATCGACCAGGCCACCCGCGAGTACGGCAGTGGCACGGCCCGTCACTGGGTGATGATTGGCTCGGCCTGGAACGACACCGGGCGCCCCGGTCGCGCACTGTCCGCCTACGAGACCGCCCGTGGCCTGGAGCCATCCGACACCGGCGCCACCCTCGGCTTGTCGCAAGCGCTTGCTGCGCGCGGTGACCTCGTCGGTGCAGAGCGTGTGCTCGATGACCACTGGGGGGACTACTCAGATATCGAAGTGGGAATCGCCTTGGCGCGCATCCAGTCCGACCGTGGACGTCCGATGGCGGCCCGGCGGACTCTCGACGAAGTGCGGGTCGCTGCGAAGACCACAGGCACTCGCAGCCCGGTCCCGCCGCCCAAGGCTCTGCCGGTCGAGGCCCTGCCATCCGGTCGCAATGTCCCCGAAGACGTGGGTGCACCGCATCCCCCCGACGTGCCCGCGACCTTCCCGTCGTCGAGCGTGGCGGATGCCGAAGAGGACTTCAGCGACCCCTACCGCTTCAGCGCCGTGCTGAGCGCCGGACTCGCCAACCGTCCTGGTCAGGCAGGGGAGAACTTCCTGTCCCTCCAGTATGCGCCCATCGCAGTGGAGTGGGCCCCCCTCGGCCCCATTCGGCTGTCGGGCGAAGCGATTCCCATGCGCCTCAGCGACGGGTCCTCCGACCTCTCTCTCACGAGTGCAAGCGCCGGGCTGGCCCTCAATACCGCCAGCAAATGGGGAGCATGGGCCCGCCTGGGCACCAGTCCCACGGGTCCCGGCATCCCCGCCGCGCCCTACATCACGTGGTCTGGCGGCGTGCAGGCCGGCGTGGGTGACACGCTCCGCGGCGAGCTCGAGACGGTCCGCGCTCCGGTCACCGACTCCGTCGCTGCCTGGATTGGCGCCACCGACCCCACCACCGGCCAGACCTACGGCCGTGTGCACGACTCCTGGGTCGGCGGCAAGCTGTCCGCCCGCTTCGACAACGATGGCGAGCTGGGCGGTCTGGTGCGATGGGGTCAAGCCCAGGGCATCGGCATGTCCCAGAACATCGGCGACGACGGCATGGTGGCCTGGGAACAAGCGCTCGGCTGGTTCCGGACGCCGCTCCGAAAGCAGGTCGACCGAGAGCTGTGGCTGGGCGCCGAAGCGATGGTGATGGACCACGACCGACAGGTCGACGGCTTCGAGCTCGGCGGCGGTGGCATGTTCACCCCGAACTCCTTCTACCAGGCACTCCTGCGCATCGAAGGCCTGTTCGGCGTCGACCCCGGCTCCCGCTTCACGAGCTGTGGCATCGCGGGGGTGGGACCGCAGCAGGTCAGCGGCGAGCCCACGCTCTACCTCAACCCCGGCACCTACTTCGGCTACGAGCTGAAGGGGTCGCTGGCCTACAACCTCGCCCAAGACTGGGCCCTCGTCGGACACGCCACCCACACGGGCTCGGCGATCGTCTGGGGCCAGACCAGTGCGCTCTTCCAGCTCAGATACGGGCGACCCGAGACCACGCTCTCCGCCCCGAGCGCCAACTTCGCCTCCCTCGTCCACGGACCGCCGCTGCTTGAGCCGGCCAACTGTGGCACCGACTGGAAGAAGGAGCGCGCACGATGAACCCCTCTCGCATCCTCATGCGCACCGCGCTTCTGGCCGTCGCTCCCTCCACCGCACTGGCCGTGGGAGGGACTGGCGACGAATTCCGCCCCGCTTCCTCCGCCCACGACGGCACCGGCGCACTTCAGCTGGTCCATCCCGCCACGGGTGGTCGCGGCGCAGGCTTTGTCGGTGGTGCCTTCACCTCCGGCGAGTACCTCGCGCTGCCCGACGGCCATCGTCGACTCTCGGCGGTCCATCTCGGAGGCGGCTTTGCGGTCGTAGACTGGCTGCGGTTTGAAGCCGACCTGCCGTTTATGACCTCCATCGCCACCTCCGACCAGTCGCTCTACGGACTGGGCGACCTCCAGATCAGCGCCACCATCCCCATTGTGTTCCCCGGCACCCGCGGGTTTGGCATCGGGGTCGTGCCCTTTGCCGAGGTGCCCACCATGGCGGAGACCTCCAGTGACGGTCTCGATGCTGGCGCCGCCTTGACCATGGGCTCAGGCGACGGTGTGCTGGGCTGGCGGGCCAACGCCGGACTACGACGTGGATCCGACGGCACCTCTCGGGTCGATGTGGGCCTCGGCGGCAACGCCAAGCTCGGCGAGCACTTCGCCGCGGGTCTCGAGGTCATCAGCACTCGCGATGCCGGCCCCACCACGGATGAGACCGTCATCCAGAACAACCCGCTGGAGGCCACCGCCTACGGCGTACTCGGCCACGACCGCCCCGTCGCCGTTCTCGTTGGACTCACAACCGGCATGGCGCCCGAGGCCGGCTCGCCGATGTACCGGGCCACCATGTCACTGTCCTACCGCCGGGCAGGACTCATCGGCGACCCCGACGGCGACGGCATCTTCGGCATGGAAGACGACTGTCCCAACACCGCTGAGGACCGCGACGGCTTCCTCGACGAAGACGGCTGCCCCGAGCCCGACGATGACCTCGACGGAGTGTCCGATGTGGTGGACCGCTGCCCGAGCGAGCCCGAGGACCGCGACGGCCACGAAGACCGCGATGGCTGTCCCGATGTCGACAATGACTTCGACGGCATCTTCGACGCCCAGGACGCCTGCCCCAACGAAGCCGGCATCCTTGCCGCCGACGGCTGTCCCGACGTGGATGGCGACACGGTGGCCGACCACCTCGATGAGTGCATGTCCCGCCCTGGCAGTCCGGAGGCCAACGGCTGCCCCGACTACGACGGCGACCGCGTGGCCGACTACCGCGACCTCTGCCCCACCGAGCCCATCAGCTTGAAGATCGACCCTGTGCGTTCCAACGGCTGTCCCACCCGGGCCTACTACTCAGGCGGACGCATCGAGATCCTGGAGCGCGTCAACTTCGAGACCGGCAGCGCAACCATCGCCCCCGAGTCACTTGGGCTGCTCCGCGACGTCGCCCGCGCCCTCGAAAACAACCCCGACATCCTCAAGATCGAGATTGGTGGTCACACCGACAGTGTGGGCGCCGACGGCGTCAACCTTCGGCTGTCTCGCGCTCGGGCCAAGGCTGTGCGCGCCTACCTCATCTCGCAGGACATCTCGGGGCGCCGCCTGTCCACAAAGGGCTACGGAGAGTCGCGTCCGCTCGACACCAACGAGACCGACGCAGGCCGCTACCAGAACCGCCGGGTCGAGTTCGTGGTGCTTGAGAGCAAGTAGACCGCAGCAGCCTCAAGGCGCGCTGATGTTTTCCATCCACTCGACACCATCGCCTCCGGTGACGTTCATCAGGTCGTCTAGACCGTCGCCATTGATGTCGACCACTTTGCTGTAGGACAAGAAGCCATCTAGGCTCAAGGGAAGCACTTCCAGGCTGCCGTCGTCGGCCACGCGCAAGGCCTCTGAGCCGTCCATGACGGCTGCGATGCGACCCGAGCCGTCGAAGTTGCCCGTCGCGACGTGCCAGTTGGTCTGCAGCAGCGCGGGAGAGGAGACGTTGAGGGAAGCCGGGGCGCCCGGCTCGAGCTGGAGCAATTCATCGCCACCATGCAGCCAGATGGCAGTGGCCTCGAAGCCCATCCGGACTTCCGCGGAGGCACTGGAGGTGTAGAAGCCTTCGCCGATGCGCTCGAGCCCTCGCGTGGGTGTCCAGCTCCATGCCTCGGTGAAGCCGAAGCCCCAGTTGCTTCCCAACACAAAGCCCATCTCTGCGCCATCGACCGCGGTGGTCCATGCGACCGGGTACACGCTGGAGCCGTTGACGTCGCCCAGCAACTCACTCTGGGCGGGATCGCCATCCCAAAAGAGCGTCAGCTGCCCGTTCGCGTCGACGAGAACTTCGCTGATGCCGTTGCCGTCGATGTCCGCGAGCGGAATCGTGCCTCCCCAGTTGGCGGAGGTGTCGAAGAGAAAACTGGTCCATCCGCCGCTGCCATCGGCCTCCAAAACACCCAGGGCGACGCCCCAGTCACCGGTTCCCCCATCGCGAAGCTGAACCCCGGCGAGGAGTCGGTCTCCCCCGGTTGTGGGAAGCGCCGCCATCTCAAACAAGCTCCGCTCGCCGTCCCCGTCGAAGCCCAGCTCGGCCTCCCCCGCGACTGCGATTGCATCGAGTGCCCGCTCGATAGCGGCGGTGTCTTGCTCGACGAAGCTCCCGGTGCCATCTCCCGCGTACCACAGGACGCGCATGTCTCGCTGCGAGGAAAGAAGGTCGACATCGCCATCACCGTCGGGATCTCCGAAGAAGACAAGCTCGGGGGTCAAGCTTTCACCGATGACCGAGACCGGACTTGCGAAGGCAAGGGACGTGATCTCGGTACCGCCATCGTCTCCACCGTCGTCTCCGCTGCCGCCGTCGTCTCCGCTGCCGCCGTCGTCTCCGCTGCCGCCGTCGTCTCCGCTGCCGCCGTCGTCTCCGCTGCCGCCGTCCTCTCCGCTGCCGCCGTCGTCTCCGCTGCCACCGTCGTCTCCGCTGCCGCCGTCGTTTCCGCCACTGTCGACGGCCCCGGACTCGGACTCGGACTCGGACTTGTCGGTGGGGGAGCAGGCGACCAAGGTGAGGATGGAAGCTGTGCAGAGAAGAAGCAGCGAGACACGAACCATGGGACCTCCGCGGGACACGGAGATGTCACACTCCACCCACAATATGTCTATCATTCATTGACTGACCATATTGATCGTGTATTCCAAACAGTTTGATCATCAGGCATTCAGACTGGACGACAGTGGCAGCTCCTCTCTCGACAGGCTGTAGATCTCGACAGGCTGTCGAGACGACGAGCACCCCCGCCGGCCGTCAGGGTCGGAACAGAACCCACACCCCAATGCCGACCAGGAAGAACGCGAATGACTTCTTCAGGTACTTGTCGGGGATGTACTGCTTGAGCCAGCGTCCGAGAAAGACGCCAACTGCCACCAATGCCAGCATGTATACGGCGAGATCTGTCTCCACCCGCACCCCGCGCCCCAGGTAGGCGACCAGGGCGGTGAGCGACTGAATGGCCACGATGGCCAGACTGCTCTTGACCGCCTCCTTGATCGGAATCCGATAAAAAAGTGCCAGTGCTGGGGCGATGAAGATGCCGCCGCCCACGCCCACAAGTCCGCAAAGCACCCCAGTGGCTGCGGCCGCTGCACCAACGCCCAGAAGGTTTTCGCGCTCGCCC
>Ga0315321_10001704_pt1 | contig 16954 bp, 8 predicted proteins | sample M180m21515metaG_FD_203464 | JGI IMG/M metagenome (GOLD analysis project Ga0315321, IMG submission 203464) | Ammonia-oxidizing marine archaeal communities from Monterey Bay, California, United States - M1 80m 21515 | ecosystem: Environmental > Aquatic > Marine > Intertidal zone | place: USA... | reverse complement strand
GGCATCTCCCTGATCGTCTGTGTCGGAGAGTAATCCCAACAAAATTAGTAGTAGGACATGAGCCAACAAGCTCATAATCCATGCTGGTAGTTGATTAAACGCCTGGCGAACCCACAATAATGGTTGCACATGCACCACAGTCGTACGAATGCGATCGTGTGCTTCGGTTTTGCGAGCCGCTGGGAAGTAGGGGAGAATCGGTTTTGGTTTAGCGATGAGCGGTTCAGCTTGGGGCATCGTAGCCGGTGTTGTTACGGTCTGCCGCGATGTTTTGCGTAACAATTGTTCGATTGCAGCTTCGTGATCTGCTGAAAGTAGGACGGCCGTTTGGCAGTTCCAACAATCTGCCACCATTAGCCAATGTCGAATAGTGATCGGTGAAGCGCATTCGGGGCAAGAAGACATCAAGGTATCGCCGTCTAACCAAACATTGCCGATTCGCATCGGTTGATTAGGATTAACAGCGATGGTTTCTGGATTGATTGCCTCAATGGCATCAGGTTGTATTTCACCGATTGTGGGATACGAAATTTGCGGGTGCAATTCAGGTGATGGCAAGGGCGTATCGGCGGCGAGTGAGAAAAATTCCATGCTTGTCGGATCCGATTGCGCAGCAGGCCCCGTCATAGGGACGAGGTTGAAGGAATCAGAATTCGATATAGTCATGGCATTCTACGGCGGTCTTTATAGTGTTGCTTACGGTTTTAATTATAGGTGGTCTGTGCCATCTAAGTCATACGTTTTGGAATTTTACGTACCCCGTGGCTTAAACTGTTTAAGCAATTCTCCACCACGAGTAGTTGTTCACCGGTGACGTCACTATCGCCGAAACGAACAGCATAAAATAGATCTACGACTTGATTGGGAATATTGACGATATCTTTTTCCTGCTCTGACTCACAAAGCCGGTGTGTTAATTCAACCGCATATTCACGTTGCGTTTGGGATGCATACCGTGGGTAACCATGGCGGGTAAAAAACCTTTCCATGCGGCGGTAGAACATAACGGATGCTTGTTGAGTTCGCAATCGAGTGCTACGGGGTTGGGCTAGTCGTAGCAGTCCTTTCGAGCGAATTAGTTTGACTAAACGCCCTGCTCCCAGCAATAAACCAATGACTAGTAAGAATATCAGCAGTGATTGGGGTTTGGCTAATGACCGTAACAGTCCTTCATCAAAATCAATTCCAATGGATTTGAGTAAGCGAGTCGATACGCCTAGATCTTTTGCGCCAACGTTATTGATTCCGAGTTTTCTTAGAGCTTCTTCTTGTTGTTGTGGATCCATGGTTAACACATAATTATCCCATAGCAATTGAGCATATTCAAAGGAATCGACAACTTCGTCATACAGTGTTCGTTCCAACTGATCATCTCCACTGGGAGTGGGATCTAGTAGTACCCAAGCTCCCGCAAGGCCCTCCGACTCTACTTCAACATCTAAATCCGGTAAAGTTTCCGGCGGTATGAACATTTCTACCCAAGCATGAGCATCGCTATTTCGGAACTTGAAATGTTCGCCGATTTTGTTGTATTCACCGCCGTGATAGCCAATTACTATCCTTGCCGGAATTCCTTGGCTTCGTAGCATTAAGGCCAGTGCGCTGGCAAAATACTCACAATGTCCAGTTCGATGGTTCATGACAAAATCGAGAACAGGATCGATGGTTAAGTTACGTTCAATACCAAACGGACTTAATGAATAAGTGAAAAGCTCCTGACTGGTAAGAAAGTTTTCTAGGTCGCGAGCGATAAAAATCGAACTTGAAGTGTCAACACGACGTTTTAGGAGAAGATTACGCGTAAACTCCGTTAAGCTTTGGACTTCAGCGGGTAACTGTGAAGCTGCCTGTATTTTACGGCGCAGGTTGTCCTTAGATCGCCGATCGAATGCATAAACGGGGGCAACGGTTTGTTGATTTTGTTTTGAAAACGCCGTCGTCACGACGCTGTATCGATACTGATCGACAATGGTTTTTCCGCGACCTACGTTAAGGAATAATTGCCTTGAAAAAGGATCATACCGTACTTGGTCTGGTGTGTTACGAGCGGCATAAATAGGATAGATCGCGGGCAACAACGGATCTCCAAAAACCGATTTGGGATTGTGTACCACTTCGACTGTGATGTCTTGTCGCACAAGATCGTGTCCGAGCGGAATGTCTTGGACGGATTCTAATTCTAATGCTGTGGATCCCACGGCCAAACCTGTGGGTAACCAATTGGCACTACCTCGTTTAGGAACATACCGCGTTAGTACTGTGCCACTTAAGTATGGATCTCCCGCGACTTCATAGGGCTCATTGATTGTTTCGTCCGTAAAGGAAACTCGTAAAGCAAGTCGATCGTCGTCTAGTATTTGACCCACTTGTCCTAAGGTAATCTCACGTGTCATGCCAGTACGGCCAGCGTTAGAAAGCCCTGGATGGTGCCACGCTGAATTCCCAGTTCTTGGTATGCAATAGAAGAAGACTATTGTAAACACCATGACGATCATCCCAAGACCAACAATGTATCTGAAGAAACCAGTTGCAATAGTTTGATCACCAACGGATCGTAGCGCCATACCAGCGCTGCCTCGAGGTTGGTTCCGCATGAGAAATGCCCAATCGCTAGATTGAGCGTTTGTCGGGGTATGGTTCATCGATTGGGCGCTGAGCCATTGGGATCGATGGTTTACTTTTTCCATAACCGTGATTTGCCGGTAGACATTGAAAAGTGAAAGTGTCAAAAATGCGAACACGAGATAGACAAAAAGTAATAAGCCAAATATCACTCCTACGTTAAGCAAGGATGCCACAACAACTTGCAATAAACTAAATACAGACAAATGTCCGTACAATCGCGCAGTTTTTTGCTGAAATAGGATCACGATTTGGACATACACTAAAAGATTTGCTACGGCATAGAGTTGTAACTGGCTGGTGGAATTGAAGAAATCGCTGAAAGCTATCGCAGCGATAAAAATCATACAGATGTTGGCGATGATCTTCGGTAAACGCAACCAACCTAAAATATCAGTAAAGATGAGAGAGGTTAGAGCTGCCATTAGCATCATTAAGGGAAGTTCCGCTGCGCGTTCCCCAATACCTAACAGAATCGATCCAATTACAGCGACCGCGGCAGTGCAGATTTGTAGATAACGTTCAACTTTCATTTAATGACGGGCCTCCTCAACTGCGAGGTTAACCTGGGCTTCTGCATGCCGTAGCTCCGATTGTTTCAAAGCGTCTTGATGTTCGTCTTTTTGTTGGGGCGTTTGTTCAGTGCGTGTTGTATCAGTGGTTTCAAACGGTCGAAAAAAACGATCAACCTCCAAGTGATTTTGACAATCAATCCATAGTGCATCTTGCAGTGACCAGTTTTGTTGAGTCACGGTGGTTGTTGAGTTATTGATTTGCTCGAGTTGCGTGATTGCCTGTTGTTTACTACGAGTACTCACAATCACTACGGTCATATCTTGTTGTCCTTCGTGGCTTAACCATTGGAAACTATCGCGGAGCGTTTCACCATTGCCCGGATTAACAACCGCTAAGCTTTCCAAAACTGAGCGAGTTACATTTTGAGATGGCGTTGCTGAAAAATGGCTTGCGGTTGTGCCCGCGATCGTCAAACTGAAATAGCTGCCATTGCGCGAACATAAGTCGTTAACGATTGTCGCAACCATACTGACCGCAATCTCAATTACAATCGCGTGCAGGTTTTTCTGATTCAAATCGGCGTTTTGTATTTCAGTTGTAAGTTCAGATAGATCGAGAACGATACCCACGGCACGATCACGTTGTTGTTCGTATTGACGGACCATCAGTTCCCCTAATCGAGCCGTTGTTCGCCAGTGAATCCAGCGAGTGCTATCGCCGCTTCGCCATTGGCGCATCGCATAATAATCGCCTTCGCTGCGACCTTGACGACTAAAACTTCCACTGAGTCCATGATGATCGGATTCAATCACGCGCCGCCACTGTGGTGTTAGTCTTCCTAGTTGGGGGCAAACTATAATCGATTCTCGTTCACGTACCGTTCGTCGCGCGCGAATGAGGCCAAATGGAAATCGTGATTCGATATATAATGGGCCCATTTCATAGATTCCCCGTTGTGCGATGTCCCAGGTAAAGGGAATTTTGGCGATCGAGCGACTAAATACAAATGGTATGGCAAGTTGAATCTCGGATGTCTCTACCGGGGAGTCTTGAGTGATTTTTCGAATACGGTCGTGTACTTGTACAAACCAAGCGCCCCAACGGCGGTGATGGTTTTCTAAAAGAATTTCCATCCGTGTTTCGATGCCCGCCATCGTGGGATTGTTAAATTTGCGGCGAAAGGAGAGGTTTTCAAGTGAGGAAATCGTCAATCGCCAATGCAGCAACAGTGGTCCGAAAAGCATGCCAGACAGTATGACCAGCATGTTGACTTCCCGCATGATGGCCCCGCCGACGATAAACAAAACAACGAACAGATAATACCATCCTTGCGTTGTAATCAATATGCGTGGTTTAACTTGCATTAGGCTGGAACAGGAATTGTGCTGACGATATCTGAAATAATGCCTTCCACCATCTCACGTTGAGTACCTTGCATGAACCCTTTTGCCATAACTCGGTGAGCAAGCGCGGAGACGGCAAGTTGTTTGACATCATCGGGGATGACATATTCGCGTTTTTCAAGCATCGCTAGGGATTGACTGGCTCGATACAAACTAATCGCACCCCGTGAACTAACGCCCACATGCAAGGCGTCGTTAGTACGAGTTGCGTTAACAATGGCCAATATGTAATCGGCTAAAGTATCATCGACGCGAATTTGACGCGCTTGTTTTTGTAGTCGCAGAATATCGTCCGATGTCAATACGGCTTGCAGGTGCTCGACCGGTTCGCCTTCGCGATGAGATGTCAGCAACTCTCGTTCAAAACCTTCCTCGGGATAACCCATTGAAATCCGTAAAAGGAAACGATCGAGTTGGCTTTCCGGCAGACTGTAGGTGCCCTCGAATTCGAAGGGGTTTTGCGTTGCGATAACCATGAAAGGCGTTGGCAATGGATACGTTGTTCCGTCGACCGATACTTGGCGGTCGCCCATGGCTTCGAGCAGTGCGCTTTGAGTTCTTGGTGGAGCACGATTAATCTCATCGGCGAGAACGAGGTTGGAGAAGACTGGACCTTTTTGGAAAAGAAACTCGGATGTATTGGAATTGAAAACGGTGCTACCAACAATATCGCTAGGTAGTAGATCAGGTGTGAATTGCAGCCTGCAAAAATCACCAGAGATGCTGCGAGCAATCGCGCGACCGACAAGTGTTTTACCGACACCAGGTACGTCTTCCAGTAATATATGCTCGCCGGTTAACAACGCCACAATACACCGGCGAATGACCTGCCGTTTTCCTAAGACAACTTGGCAAATATTATCTTCGAGTTTATCTAACAATCCAGTAATGTCAGTGGAATTGTCAATATCGTTGGTGTTAGCCATAAGGGTCTTTGCAAAACTAATAGCGGATAAGAAGATAGATATTCTTTTATCGTATTAGATTTTACTGTAAATGGAACCACGAATTAGCACGAAATAGCACGAATGGAACCGTTACGGTAAAGATATTCGAGTGCGTTAATCGACGTATCGACGCAGGATAACGGCCTTGTCAACATTATGGTTTTCGCCAGGTTCAAAGGCGACGGGGATACTACGATCGATCATATAGAACGCCCGATGGCGTTTTATTTGTCCTCGATCGATACCAACTTCTGCTCCTAATCGGAAACCATCGGGTCGAGTGGCATCGGGTCCTGTCATGACAGGCTCCACTTCAAAATAACCGACTGTCATCCATACTCCGTAGACGTTGGACCGCCCAGTGACTAGATTGCCTAAACGTTGTAAACTTTGGTACTTAAAGGATGGATTGCGACTCGCATTACGGGGCGCATCGGTGTAATGAGAATTAAACAGTGGTTGTGAACCGGCTTGGTTACTACGAAATAGTGAAACTTCAACATCGGGTTTTTGCAGCCCTGTTAATGGGACAATATCGGCACTTCCTGTCGGTCGTAAAGGATTTGCAAAAAACGTTGGTGTGCTAGCGTCGGGAAAAATGTGGCCAGCCCCAGCGGGTCCGTATCCTCGGCGAGAATCGATCCACTGTGAGTAATTTGGACCGGGATGTCCATTCATCAACCCGTTATAAACAACGGGATCAAAAATGGTATTGATGTTAATCCGCCCAGGATCGCGGAAATTTGAAATCCGATTAAATGGTGGATGCATTTCGTCTGTGCCCAAGCGATTTGGTTGAAAGACAAATGGATTTAAGAATGTTTGTGCGCCTGCATAATATGAAGGGACTTCTGTATAGTCAAACAATCGGTGGAAATTTGTTTGGTTATCACCAGACTCAAAGAAATTCAGCAAGTGGTGGTATTGCCCATCCTGAGGGTCGCCGTTGGGAATTACGTCGAAAGGGTTGATTGCCGAATTGAAGTGTGCGTAGTCACGTAGCAACCGCGAGGACCGGCTTCGGGGAACCATCATGATCTCATATTGGCTAACAAATGGCCGATTATTCCACTGTAGCCACGGGAAAGGAGATCCAGTTGTATCATTGACTTCTCCATTGGGTAATGGAGCGCCATAGGTAGTATTTAGAAATCCTAAAGTTGTTCGCAGTGTGTTCGTAAAGATATGATTGGCGACGGGATTAGTGTTATTGGCTACTCCACCGCCGATGACTGCACTGGCAGGTTCATGTTGCCATAGATTGCGTGTTGGGGCCCCACCACCGGCGACATCATCGTCACCTCGTTGATGAGCATTGAAGCGATAATTGCCGGAAATGACTCCGCCAAGGCCGGCAATGTTGTCGTTTTTAACACCATTAAAAGCAGTGACATCAATTGAGGTTGAATCGATTGTACGATAGGGATTAGTTCTTGCATTGTAGGGCTGCAGTGGATTTGCTAGTCGTTGTAGATGAACAACGGCATAGTCAATAAAAGTTCCATTGGTGATTGCAGCCGTACGTTGTAGCGCTGCATCGCCATCGCCAGCGTGTGCGGGGTCGTTAAGGTATTGGTTGTCGAGTGGTGTATCCGTTTTCACAAGCATTTCCGGTTCGCCATCGGGTCCTTCCACTGCAGCAACACGTTCAGGATACCCGCCGACCGGCTCAGTTAGGCTCAGCGAGTGGGGCATTCCTACGCCCCCTTCGATATGGGAATCGATGACGATTGCGATTGCTGGAGCATTAGGATCGGTGCCCGCGTCCACCGCATCGCCATATCCAGCTGGATTGTTGTTATTTCGTAAGCGAACTTGGTCGTCGACAGTGGGATCAACGTTTGGTTTGAGCTCAAAGCGACGAGTGTTCTCATAGTCGAGTGTCCCAATACCGCCACCAGCAACTGCATTGGTACTACGTCCAATGAACGACTGGTAGGTGTTGCCATTGATCACATTATCGCCACTACTGCCAATCACGGCATAGCGTCCTGGCAACAATGGAGCAACAGCCTTGGCTGAGTAATATTGCTCTCGGCCGTTATTTGCACCTGTCGGAATTTCCACAGGGTTATTGCTGAAATAAATCGCACGTTCCACATGATTGGGGTCAGGTTGTCGGTTCGGGTCCCAGTGGTCAGGATCGGCGTGGCGGTCGGTACCTCGAACAACAATTATTCGCCACACAGGTGAGCTGCGCCGCGTAACCGGATCAGCGTTAAGCGAGGTTTGATTGAGTCGCACACCATTGGTGTTTCGATAGAATTCTGCTGGGTGCCAACCACCTGTGCCTACAACGCCAGCGGGGTTGAGTCCTGGACTGTGCCAAGGATTGTAGAGTTCAAAGAAGGCACCACTACGAGGTAGTACGCGTTGGTCAAAATCAGTTTCTCCATTGTTACCAAACGTTGCTGCTTGGTCCCCAGCGTTTGGTTGCTCGGTATTGAGATCTTCGGTGCGTCGATCGTGATAAACCAGTGATTCGGTAATTAACAGTTCTGGACGTTCACTACCCCACACCAACGCCCGTTCAACATGAGCATCATCGGCTGTGCCAATGATGCCATCGACGTCCCAACCATTAAATGGATTGAGATCAAATTCAAAGGGGGTCATAATGGAATCAGCGTCACGGAAATCGACTACATTAGCAGTCCATTGAGCTAAATTATACTCCTTTTCATCGCCGGAACCATCACCACTGTAATCATCGTTACCATTTCCACTGCGATCAAAATCGATTTGCCCACGTTCGTTCATGAGTAACATCAGCACGTAGAGTTGACGCGCATAATGGTAGCGAGCTAAAAATGCATTTGGGTCGGCAACATTAGCCATGCCGTCATTATCATGGTCGAACCAGACTGGATTGGCATTACCAAATACCGAGGGCCACAGTCGTTCTGGGGATGCCGCTTCGATAAAGTTATCTATAACTCCGTCACCGTTGTCATCAAGTCCGTTACCAAATGGACGATTGACGTTCATTTTAAGCCCATCAAAAATATTAATGGCGATTAAGGGGGAGCGGGTATCGTCGCCGTACCCAGCATCAAAAATGTCATCGGGAGTACCAGTACCATCATCATCGGTTCCAGCTGTGCCCCAACGACCGTCAGCACCTTTGGTCCATGACATCAAATTATTTAAGGCAATTTCTTGTAACTCGGGGCGTAAAATACCCGCCAGCATAGTTTGGACATTCGAATCTTGTAACATGCGAGCGCGTAGCAGTTGCGATGCATGGTTACCATATACGTAGCCGGTACGGCTCGAGCGGAGGCGATTGGGGATTTGAACTGCTGGTACAGGTGGGTCGAAACTTGCGGATGTTACACTGCGGCGGTTCGCTGTAGCGCCGACCGAGTTACCGGTAAAGGAGTTTACTAGCTTATAAATTCGTGAGGTGCCATCACGACGACGGACGTCGTCTGTGCCTACATATCCCGCTTCGGTCACATCATCAATTAAGCCATTATTGTCGTCATCAACATTGGCGGTGCCCCAGCGTCCATCGGCGCCAGGCGACATTGCTTTTGGATTATCCGAATCTTGTGACCGTAATAATGCTTCGAGTTCGTGGGATGTGAAGAGTTGGTCCGAGGCTTGGGGGTTGACTAGATTTAGCTCATAGGGAGTATCTACGATGGTGTGTCGGCGACCCGCCACGGTTGGTGCCTTCGATAAGGGGCCAGTTGCTGGGGTTTGCGAAACTTCATAGACAACGTTCCCACTGCGGTTGATACCGTGAGCGAGTTCACCATGGATGTCCGGCATAGACTGGAATGAAGATGTTCGATTGTCAACAAAATTGTTGGGATGATCACCAAAAATAAAATAAGAAAAGTAGTCAATCCCAGTACCACCTGGTGACTGTTCCCATTTATAGCGTCCGGGGGTTTGACTGGTTACGCCCATTAATAACTGTTGATATTCCTGTGGTGTAGTAAATAAGCCAGCGAGATTAATTTCGGCTGGACCAAATCCAGACCCCCGCGGAAACCCTGTCGAAGTTACGGCGCCGGCAAGCGGAACGACGGCATTAGTTACATTAGCTAGGTAATGCATCTGATTACCATGGGCGTTTAGGTTGAGTCGGCCATCCATGTCAGCGCATAAAATGGCGAACAGTGGTTTGTATTGACGTCCGCTGACATCAGTTTGAATGGGGAATCCCATATCAACCCAGACGCTGTCAGGGCGACCATCACCGTCATTGTCAATGTCCCATGGAAAGTTGCCCATAGCCGGAATCAAAGCAGAGAAATTGTCATTACTCCCAGGATAAAACAGTTCCTCGAAATCCATTTCGTTGGCTTGCATGATGCCATCGTTATTGAGGTCCGTGTAGTCTATTGTGCCATTGCCATCGTCATCGTTTCCCGCGGTTCCTGGATATCCATCGACGAGAATTGCCGGAAGGGACATCCGACTATTTCCACCCGTAAAATTTGGGTGATCCCAGGGCATTGGTCTTAAGAGTATATGTTGTAGTTTTTGTTTCCAATTCATCGTCGCTAGCACGGAGCGGTTGTTGATCCAATAGTTGATCAACGCGGGACGATGGAATGATGGAATGACATATTGTAATTGCCGTGTAGTGGGATTACTTAGTTGCGCCGCGAGTGCCATGTTTTGGTAGTCAGGCACATCGTACCCTTCATTGGCGCCACCTAGACGGAAATCTGAAAGTTGAGTTGTTGTATCGCCGGACCGGTTTGGTAATAAGGACGCCGGAGAAAGTTGGCCATAGCGAGTGGCGGTTGTGTTGGAAACGAGGCCAAAGCCCGTTCCACTGAAGTCCCGACCATTGATGATGAGGATTTTGTTTCGAAAATTAGGAGTTGTGGAGATAGATTTAGGAAAGAGTATTCGTAAGGTATAGTTAGCGTTCGAGTTGTTAGACAGTGGTGCTGATTTTAGGATACGGCCACTGATGTCTTTTGCAGCGCCGTCAAGAAATGTTATAACGCGGCCATTTAAGGCCCCCAAATTTAACAAAGGCAATGAAGCTTGATTAGGTGGGTTTGCGCCCCCAGTGATGGGCAGTGGCAAATCACGTAGATAGACTTGCATTTCAAGGATCTGTTTATCGGCCGGATAAGATGTTGGTGTAGTTGTTGTATCAAGGGTAACTTGAGAGATGCGAGCTCGCATCGAAAAGTGTCCATATTTATCTTGCAGCAAGCTATGCCCTCTAACTACTGATCCTGAAAAATCAGTATCTCGCAGTAGCTGGTACATAGCGTTGTCGAGATGTTTTTGCGGCGGAACGCCAAGTTGTCGTGCTTGGGAATTGGTAATCGCGGCGCGTTTAAAGTGGCCGCTGACGACAACAAATGTAATGCCAATGAGCATGAACATTGTCAGCAAACTGATTATGGCCAGCAGGATGACTCCACGCTCTTGACGTCGCTTAATGTTTCTGGTGTTAATCCCCGTCATAGTATTTCCTCAATACGTGCCGTGCGGCGTGTGTTGTTTTGCTGCTGTGGCACCGATTTCGCGCCCCTGCGAAAATGGTAACTGCTAATAAGTTAATAAAGTGAGTTTGATTCCATACGTATTGTTTTTTCAAATACTCCGATTACCCCTGGAATAAAAGTTACATGAGTTGTGAATGTGCCATTATGCCATTCGGGTCGATTCCAATCAGATCCTTTAAGTGTCGCATCGCGGTAATGTCCAGTAACTGTGCCACTCCCGTCGATGGTGGTTCGAGTTTCATCTTCGATATATGAGATGCGGTACCAGCGAAAACAGGAACCGATATTTGAGTTTGCCGATAGCATTACCCAATCCCCATGTTTCAGTTCGAGCGCCGCTGGGTTAGTGTGCGAAAAACGAACCTCGCCACCGCCAAATCCTCGGTTGAGGAAAGTGATGTTTAACAGGCGTTCTTTTTCGGGGTCCGCATTGGCATCGGTGTAGTTGATAAAGCGATTATTAAAAACAACGATCGAGAGCAAATATTGATCGGTCGGTTCGTATTGCCGGGCAGCTATATTTCTACGATTACGGTTCGGAGTTAAAGTTGCCATCCAGCTGGTTTCTGCGGCGTTGAGCCGTTTGACATTTGCTTCGTCCAACTCATCCGTAACGCCGTCATGATCATCATCGATACCGTTTGTCTGCCGCGGTGAGATTGCATTGGCCGTGGCTTGATCAGTAATCCAAGATTGTTGAGGAAGTTCAGTAGCCGCGGTTGGAATGTTAAATGCTAAGTCATCTTTGATCGAAAAAATTTCACGGCTTTGGAATAGATTCAATATGTTCTGGGCTCCTGCGGGATAACGAATATTCGCTATTCCAGATGGATTGATGAGCGTCACGCGTCGCATTTGCCATGGCGCGATGCCATTTGGATTATTAGAATCCGCTTGAATTCCGGGGAAACGGTTGGCCTCATAAAAATTCGTGTTACCGTCGACGACCTGTTGAGCTATGAAAAACGGATCGATACAGAATGAGGGACTCGGTTCATCGTCACCGTATCCGGCTTCATCAATATTATCTGGAATTCCGTTGTTATCATCATCGTTCGCGGCAGCGCCCCATCGGTTATCGACGCCTGGACCATATAAATTGCTTGACAATACGGATGTAAAGGAGTTAGTGCTTGGGTTATACCACAGCAGGCTGTCGGGGCGTCGCATTTTACGAGTATCAAATTCAGCAATAGCATTTAGTCCCGCATTGCTCATAGCATCGGCTTCTAGTCCTTGAGTCATGTAAGCGCCAGCGATCACAATCAGCGATGCCACTCCAAGCAAACCGGTAACGATAATGCCCACGGAAAAAAGCACTTCGATGATAGTGATACCAGCTAAATGTTGTTTACGGTAGTTCATGATTAGTTACCTTCACTTCCCGTACCACTACGAACGAGTTGTCGAGCAGCCGCGATTTTATCGGATACGGTAAGCGTGTCAGGATCAGATGCACTCTTGATGAATCGAGCGATACTATCGACGTTTTCACTGACGATAGCTCCGGTGCGGTGATCGATGGACACCCAGCGATTACCCATGTCCATAATATTTCCGATTTCGGTGTCTGCTTGGATAAACTGTGCATTGGGAAATACTTGGTTTTGACGACCTACGAGCAGATGAACCCAACCGAGGGGACGGCCAATCTTACCGTTAAAAATAACGCTTTCAATTCCGCCATTTGGCTGAAACATAACAATCACTGGGCGGTTTCCGTTGGCAACGTTTGTCAAAAATTCGTTACCGCCCGCCATCGTTCCGGAAACACTTAAGTCAATAACGGAGCCAACAGGTAGATTAAGAGGTGGCACGAAGGTCTTGGTGGGTCGGCGATGTATTTGGAATGGAACTCCGGCGGGGTTGGTCGCCGCAATAGGAATCCGTGTACCGTCGCCGACTGGGTTTTCCGTCAGCACATAAATTGCGCTACTGGTGGCTGAGGTTCGTTGGGCTTCAAAAAATGGACCACGGTGGTCGAGTTGAATTCGAAAGTGGTCGCCGGGGCGAATGAGTGGATTGAGAGGGTTACGTAACACAGAAGTCGCGGGGAAATTGAGTTGCCAAGCATTCGCGTTTGTTGTGAGTTGTACGTGTTCATCCCGAACGTCACCAGCATAGGGTAACGGAACTTCAGCGATATAAACGGTAACGGCATAGTTGGCATCGGCAGGTAACACTGGATTCAATTCAGGGGCGGCGCCCGCGATCGGAGGCATGGTTTCATTACGAAACCGCTCAATCCAAATACCGACGGGGCGTCCCAATTGTTGAGCACGTGCTTGGGCACTGCCAATGTAAGCGTTAAGTTGCCGCTCTGCTTCAAGTAGTGCTCGATTACGGTTTTGATAGCGAATTGTCGGAATCATGACCGCTGTCAGAACCATGATGACTGCGATGACCACGAGTAATTCGATTCCCGTCATCGCACGAGTCGATTGCTGACGCAATTGGCGGTTAATTCGATATTCTTTCAAGCGCAGCGGCATTATGGGCTCACCTCTATTTGATGATTAGAGATATTGTCGGTCATACCATCGTGTACGAACGCGCCAAAGGTGTAAAAGAATCCTTCAGCGTTGGAATTCTTATGTTTCACGTAGGGGTCGTACGGAAATGCTGAGGCAGAACCGGTGGCAGTTTGTAGTGCTGGAGGTGCCATCCCTGTCGTATCGACAGTTGATTTGTAGCTAAATCCGGCTACTCCCGGATTTGTCCCGAACCCATAGGTGCCAAAGGATCCATCACGGCCAGCTGACATGATTAGAGGAAATAGATTAAAAGGATCGTTACTGGGATTTGTGTCAAATAGTCGAAAATCCGCCGCGCCCATATCTGTCGCATCTGGTGAATCGACCGCCGTTACTTTTTGGATATCTGAAAATGATCGATAATCATCAGAGCCTAGGAATGTTGCCTCGCTACCATTATCGATTGTTCCATCGTCGTCGTCGTCCGTATCGGCAATTCCCCACCGTAAATCGATCCCAGTGCGAGCCGAGATGCCTGGAGCCCAACGCAGGAAACCGATCGGTTGGTTAAAGCCGTCTAGAATTTCGAGCATTCCATCCTCATCGGTATCACCAATTTCGCTAGGGAAAAAGAAATCCAAGGCACTGGAATCACGATCCTGCATTACCGATAGAATCAAATATAAGCATTCGGCGCCTTGATTCTGTTCATTCCAAGTGTTTCCAATCGCCGCATTATATGCTGCTTTTCTGCGAAACGTGGCTGTGGTTGCGGGCAGTTGCATTTGAAAGCCGCCAGGGAAGACGACAGGGTCCTCGGTAATGTCGGTGATGCGATCGGGCATTTCGAGTCGCATCATTTCACGCCGGGCAATCAATATCTGCAGTTTACGGGCGTTAATATTGAGTGGTGATGGAGTCGGGCCGAGCGAATTGAATTGTATCGCCAATGGCTTGTGTAGTAGTTCATTCCAACGCTGCGTGATCAGTTGATCAATCTTTTTAATTTGTTGTTGGCAGCGTCTTTTTTTGCTAGAGGCTTGGAGTTCGGTGAGAGCAACGAGCATAGCAGCGGACAATAGAGTGATGATCGCCATCACGACCAATAACTCGATGAGTGTAAATCCATCAACCTGACACAATGCACGAGTTCTTAGTGCTTGATCTTGGTTGTCATTATGTGAATATTTTGGCATGAACTTCTTGACGTCTTATTAGCTAGTTTCCAATGCCCCTGAAACATGTATTGTAGTTAGTAAAGGTTGAGCGATTATTGAATATCATCTTCCAGTGTGCCTCGACTGAAGCTGGTGATGTTGGAATTATCCCCATCACTGTAATAAACGCCACTAGGGTATTGTTTATATTGCGGTGGATTCAAGTTATTACCATAGTCATTATCAAGTCCGGCAGTGATGATTTGGAATGTATCGGGATTGGTCCATTTGTAGGTATAACGATCAGCGGCAGTTGCTTGTCTGACTTCATCACTACGGTAGGGTCTAGCTATTCCGGTGATGAATGTGACTGCATGATTATGTGGATTTCCAGCACACCAATCCGCTGGTGGATATTGTGTTGGCGGTACTGCATTACCGTTGTAGGTGTAGATAGCACGCGGCATGTACGTGCGTGAGTCAAAATAGACAAAGGGTGTGACCGAGTTTTTTGGAAAGTATACTGGAAAAATGTCCCGCTCTGCAGCGACTTGATTGTGCAATCCTGTTTCATCTGTCGACAGAGACACGAGAATGGGGTTGCTCGCCGTTCCGATGTTAGCGGTTGTGGAATCGATGGAAAGACGAGCAGGATCAAATTCAAACAAGCCAAGACTGCGGTTACCTGTGAGGGGACCACCTGTTCCGGTAAAAGGAAAGCGAGGATCGTCACTGAATCCACCGAGGAAGAATACTAGGGCTTCGGCAGCGTCTAATTTGGTAACTGCAGGATTATGGTCATCTAAGATCAATGAATTGAGATTCGCAATTTCTTGGGGTGCAATACGGGGAAAAGCGATTCGGATGTGGCGTTGGAAAACGACGGTGTTGCTACCATCGGGTGGGTAATCTCCAAACTTTTGTTTGTATTGCTCAATGGCAGCCTTCAGATTTTGAATTTCTAGTACCGTAGCGGTGACTTGGCCTCGGCGGCGCACAACACCAATAACAGGGAGCAATATTCCAGCCAGTATGGCAATGATGGAAATAACGACTAGGATTTCGATGAGCGTCATTCCTATACGGTTGCGAACACGAGGGCGTACCTTGTTGAGGGCATTAGTTTTCATGAAATAAGGCTTTCCGATAAACGAGTAGTTCCATGTGTTTTACGACACTGGACGACTGTTTCTATTATTAACTTACGTCTGTTGTAATTCTTTGATTTATTGGTTTTTGAACCATAATCGGCTTGAATCAAGCATTGTATTGATTGTTGAGGTTGTTTAGGAATTGGACAGTTGTTCTATCAAGTGGACAATTTTTCCATCAATGAAATTAGTGGAATAAACAACGAAATGACTATAAACCCAACAGCGCCGCCGAGGAACAAGATCATCATTGGTTCAATGAGGGCCATAAGTCCATCAGTTGCTGTACGAACTTCTTCGTCGTATTGGTCAGCAACTTTAAATAGCATCGTATCGAGTTCACCGGTTTCTTCACCAACGTCGACCATATTGACGACCAGCGAGTCAACAAAGCGGCGTTTCATTTTAAGCAAATAAACCAGTGCCCCCAAAACACATCCAATGGATGAAAACATCATCCCAAGTGTTGGCATACCGTCACCAGGGATAATCATGATGATTAATCCTGTAAGTGCGCCGAAAAACAACCAGAAAAAGAGAGCCATCGGATGAAAGGTTGCACAGGCGTTATCACCCAGTGGCACGGCTAATGGTTCACCCTCACGAATCCCAGAAGCAACCTTTGAGTAGAGTTGTTCAAACATACCGTTGCCAGCTGTGTCACGACAGATCGTTAGTGCTTCAAGGATTGGTACACCTGATGCAATGAGCGTTGCCAGTGTCCGAGTAGTACGAGCCATACAGTTTTTTTCGACAAGTTTTCCAATCACGGGAATCTGTAACATGAACAAATCCCAACCGGTTCGCCCGTATGTAAATTGGCGCAGCAAGATGATAAAAATCAGCAGTCCGATCGGTATTAAGAAAGCTAAAAACCAGAGTTTGAAAACTGCGTGTGAAATTGCAATCAGCAGTTTAGTTGCTGCGGGCAGTGGCAAATCGAAATCGACAAACATCTCTTCAAATGTTGGTACGATATAAACCATAATACCGAACAAAATAAGGGTGGCCACGATGATCACGATGACCGGATAGATCATAGCACCGACTACTTTGCGACGGAGCGACATAGCGCGTTCTTTAAATTCCGCTAGCCGCTGCAGGATAATTTCCAGAGCACCACCAGCCTCGCCGGCCTTGACCATATTAATATAAAGTCGGTCGAACATGCGCGGACATTTAGCCATCGCTTCAGAAA
>Ga0315321_10001701_pt1 | contig 16970 bp, 10 predicted proteins | sample M180m21515metaG_FD_203464 | JGI IMG/M metagenome (GOLD analysis project Ga0315321, IMG submission 203464) | Ammonia-oxidizing marine archaeal communities from Monterey Bay, California, United States - M1 80m 21515 | ecosystem: Environmental > Aquatic > Marine > Intertidal zone | place: USA... | reverse complement strand
TCTTGGCCATTCAAGGTGATGCTCTGCAGTGCCTCCGCATCGGGAACGGACTCAATGGCATGCCTCAACAATTCAACCGGCTGCCCGGAGGACGGCAGCGGTGAGGCCGGAGGCGGACTGGCACAAGCACTCAAGATCCAATGCAGAATCAGGTACATAACGACCTTCCGACGAAAGATAAGCACGACGACTTCCAGGAGGGATATTGTGCTCGATCTGTCGACGCGCGCTCGGGGTGAAGTCGGCTAAAATTCGGGGTGGAGTCGTTTCTTGCCCGCCCCCAACCGATACGATCGCCCCTGGAGGCCCCATGTCCAACGCCGCGCGTGCTCTTGTTCAAGCTGGAATTGCGCAAGGCATCCGCCCCGAGGCCATCATCGCCGCCGCCCAGGAGTGTCTCGCACGCTCGCCAGCTCAGCCCACCCTCGTGCCGTCGCATGGCAGCGACTCGGCGCACCCCCACGGTTGGCTCGAAGCCAACCGCGTAGAAGAGCCCAATCTTGCCGTCAAACTGTCCACCACCACCGCAGTGGCACCCGCCCCCCCCCGCATAAGTGGCCTGTCGCGCTACGACGACCTGGGCCTCATCGGTATGGGGGGCATGGGAGAGGTTCGCCGCGTGCGCGACCGGCGCCTCGGACGTCAACTGGCGATGAAGACTCTCCGCGTCGGGGCCCTCCAACACCCCTCTCTGATGGCCCGCTTTCTGGAAGAGGCTCAGGCCACCGCCCAGCTCCAACACCCAGGCATTGTTCCCATCCACGACCTTGGCGAGCTGGTAGACGGCCGGCTGTGGTTCAGCATGAAGGAAGTGAGTGGAAAGACCTTCGGCGAGGTGATTGCCGAGGTTCACGCCGTGAGCTCCACGAGCTGGCGCGCCGCACCCTCGGGGTGGACTCTTCGCCGCCTGATCGACGCTCTGCGCCAGGTGTGCGAGGCCGTCGGCTATGCCCACAGCCGCGGAGTGGTGCACCGGGATCTGAAGCCCGACAACATCATGGTGGGCATGCACGGCGAGGTGATGGTGCTGGACTGGGGGCTGGCGAAGGTGCTGGGCCGACCCGACCTGGCCGCAGGCATGCTGGACCCGGTGAAGACCGACCGCAGCCGCGACTCGGTCCACCGGACGCAGCTGGGTCAAGTAGCGGGCACCCCCGCCTATATGTCGCCCGAGCAAGCACTCGGCAAGGTAGACCAGATCACTGCCCGAAGCGATGTGTACGCACTGGGAGCCCTGCTGTACGAGGTGCTCTCGGGCGTCTCTCCCTACACTGGCAACAGCGCGCATGCCGTGCTGAATCAGGTGCGCAGTGGTCCGCCGGCTCTGCTGCGGGGGGCGGCCAGTCCCCTCGACTCCTTTGGCTTCGCCTTTGACCTCCCGTCAAACATTGAAGGGTCCCGCCGACCCTCTTTGCCGCCGTCGCTGGTGGCAGCCTGTGAGCGGGCCATGGCGCGGTCCCCGGAAGAGCGCTTCGCGAGTGCGGCGGAGCTGGCCCAGCAGCTGCAAGCGTGGCTGGATGGCGCAAAGCGAAGAACGGAGGCCCGCGCGGTGGTCGACCGCGCCAAGTCGAAGCATCGAGAAGTGAACGAGCTGTTGCAGCAGGCCACCGTTCTACGCAAAGAGGCGGCCGCTCTGCTCAAAGAGGTGGAGCCGTGGCGCCCCGAAGAAGCCAAGCAGCCTGGCTGGAGGAAAGAAGACGAAGCCGAAGCGCTCGAGAGACGCTCCGAGCTGGTTGGACTGGAGGTGGAGTCACTTCTGCGTGGCTCGCTCACCCACGCACCCGCGCTCCCCGAGGCCCACGCCGCCTTGGCCGCACGCTATCGAGCCGAGCATGCCGTTTCCGAGAGTGCTCGCGAGTATGCCGCAGGTGCCGAGGCCCTGCTTCGGAAGCATGCAATCGCCTTGCCCGAAGAGCACCCAGACCGGCTGGGCCACTTGAAGTACCTGACGGGCAACGGAACGCTCACGCTGGAGACCCGTCCGTCGGGCGCGGAAGTGCTGCTGCACCGCTACGTGCTGGAGAACCGGCGCCTAGTGCCCTGCTTCGAGCGCAGCCTTGGGACGACACCTCTGCGTAGCGTGGAGCTTTCCATGGGCAGCTACCTGTGCATCTTGAAGCACCCTGACCGGGCCGAGGTGCGCTACCCGGTGTCCATCGGACGAGGGGAGCATTGGCACGGTGTCCCGCCCGAAGATGAGGCGGTGTTCCCCATCCCGTTGCCTGCCCACGGCGAGCTGGGGGTGGACGACTGCTATGTCCCTGCGGGGTGGTTTCAGTGCGGCGGAGACCCCCACCAGGAGCGGAGCCTGTCGTCGAGGCGCATCTGGGTCGACGGTCGGGTGTTCCGGCGCTTCCCCGTCACCAACCGGCAGTACATGGTCTTTCTGGATTCCCTCGCCGCAGAGGGGCGAGCGCAAGAGGCCGAGCGCCTCGCGCCGCGGGAGCGAGCGGGGACTGTGGACGAGATAGGGGCGCTTATCTACGGTTTTAATGGGCAGCACTTTTTTCTGCGGCCAGATGCCGACGGCGACGTCTGGGACCTAGACCATCCCGTTGTGATGGTGGACTGGCACGGAGCGAGGGCCTTTGCCGACTGGGAGGCCGCACGGACAGGGCAGCCGTGGCGCTTACCGGGAGAGCTGGCGTGGGAGAAGGCCGCGCGCGGGGGCGACGGTCGCTACTACCCGTGGGGCGACTCCTTCGACCCGTCGTGGGCGTGCATGCGTGGAAGCCACCGGGGACCCATGTTGCCGATGAAGGTGGGCAGCTTTTCCGTCGATGTAAGTCCCTACGGTGTGCGGGATATGGCGGGCAGTATGCAAGACTGGTGTGTCGACTCCTATGCAGTCGACGGACCCACAGCCCAGTCTGCGCGCGACCGCTCGCGCGATGCCGCCGCCCATTTGAATGCCTCAGGTACGCGGGAGGGTTCGAAGCGTGTGCATCGCGGGGGGGCGTGGAACGACTCAGCGTCGGGTCTTCGGGCCTCGGTCCGCTACGGAAATGTGTCGTATAGCCGGTATCCTTACCTCGGTTTTCGTCTCGCGAGGTCGTACCCCTGACCCACGCCAAGCGCGCGCATCTTTTCTGGCCCGCATGCGCCCGACCGTGGGTCAGCGGACGACGGCCCTCGCGGCCACAAGCTCGAAGTCTTTGGGGTTCAAGGCACAGGGGGCGCCTGGCCACAGCGGCGATACCACCTCCACCTCGATGCTGAGCAAGCGGCTCAGCGTGACCCGTGCGGGGTGCCAGCAGCCCGCCCGGTGAAGCTCCAGATGGGACCCCACCGGGAGGTGCTGATCCCCCAGGTAGAGCTCGGGAAGTCCGCCCACAAGAACGGTGTGAAGCATGCATTCGTCGTCGTCGGACGGCACCAAGGTGGCGACCTCGCTTGGGACAGGTTCGTTCGTCATCGAAGCACTCCCACTGGCCCCTCGTTGGGAGCGGTGACTAATTCAGGTCTATCGAACTACAACCTACTACCTATCGCTCAGCTTCGCTTGTTGGCCACGTCGAGCGCAGTCCAGCCCCCGCCACGGATGCGGGTGCGGCCCTCGCCTTCGAACACCAGCAGCCGGCGAGCGATCTTGTCCACAAAGAACCGGTCGTGACTCACGGCCACCACCGCACCGGGGAACTTGGCGATGGCACGCTCCATGATCTGAGCACTGCGCATGTCGAGATGGTTGGTGGGCTCGTCGAGGACCACCACAGACGGCCCCGACGTGAGGCACCACGCCAGCGCAAGGCGCGCCCGCTGTCCCCCCGACAAGGTGCCGACCCGAAGCTGCAGCTCTTTTTCGGAGAAGCCAAGCATGTGGAGGAACTTCACCACGCTCTTTTGAGTGGGCATCTCATGCGACGACAGGAACTGCTGGGGCGCCGCCATCGCGCAGTGAAACACGCGCTTGGACTCATCGAGCTCGGCGATGACCCGTGTGAACTCCGAAAAGCGCACACCCGGCTTCCAGGCCACCTCGCCGGTGTCGGGCGTGAGGTCGCCCATCAAGGTAGCGAGCAGAGTCGACTTGCCACAGCCATTGCGGCCGAGAATCACAAGTCGATCGCCGCGGATGATGTCGAAGGAGAGCCCCGAAAACAGCGTGTGGCCCCCTCTTGAGGCCGAGAGATCGCGCACCTCGCACAGCACCTGGGGGATGTGGAGCTTTGCGTAGACCGCGCTCACGACCCGGTCGACCGTGGGGGTCTCCCCACCCTTCTTGATGCGTGCCTTCTTCTTGGCGCTCCGCACAGGGTCGGGCTTGCGGACCTTCTTGCGGCTCTTGATGGTGGACGTCTCGAAGGCCAGCAGCTCTTCTTCAGCCCGGTACTCCTTGGCGAGAGACCGCGCCGCCTTGGCCTTTTCCCACACATAGGCCTCGTAGTTGCCCGGATAGTCGTGGAGCTTGTAGTTCTGGAACTCCACCATCCGGCTCACGATGGCGTCGAGGAAGTGCCGGTCGTGGGACACCACCAGCACCGCACCCGGCAGGCGGCCGATCCACGACTCCAGCCAGGTGATGCCCTCTACATCGAGGAAGTTGGTGGGCTCGTCGAGCAGCAGCAGGTCAGGCTCTTCGAGCAGGATCTGGGCGAGACTGGCCCGGTTTCGCCAGCCGCCAGACAGCTGCCCGACCGGTCGACTGCGATGCTCGGCCGAAAAGCCCAGCTTGGTGAGCACCGTGTCGATCTTCAGCGAGTACGACCAACCATCGCGCTGGGCCATGGCGTCGAGAAGGTCGGCCTGGCGGGCGAGCAAGCGGTCGAACTCATCGTCGTCCTGAGGCTCCCCGAGGGCGTGTTCGATGGTCTCCAGCTCGGCTTCCCAGGCTCGAATCTCCGCGAAGGCGTCGAGCAGGATTTCTTCGATGGTGCGGGTGTCGTCGAGCTGCGAAAACTGCGAAAAGTACCCGACGGTGACGTCGTGATCGAGCTCCACCACGCCCTCGACATGCGGCAGGGCCCGGGAGTCATCGCGGGTGGACGACGTGGCCTGCCCCTTGTCCACAGCGTGGCGCACAATGAGCTTGAGCAGCGTGCTCTTGCCGGAGCCGTTGGCCCCCACCAGCGCGACCCGCTCACCTCGACCGAGCTTGAGAAAGACGTCGCGAAGCAGCTGACGGTCGTCGTAGTGGAGGCTGAGCTTCTTCATGCGGACGATGGACATGGCGACCTGCGGCGGGGGACGAAGAGCCAGCGCAGTAGGCCGACAGCGCCCCGGGGACCATCGTGGTGTGCGCGTTTTCCCACACCGCCCGCACCCAGCTGCGGGCCTGACCCCCACTTCGAGTGGCGTGGCTCAGGGAGGCGGCGCCAGAGTGTGGGCGTCCTCGGGTTGGGGCGCCTCGAACCAGCCCCGGCGCGGACGCGGCACAGGGGGGTCATGCGGACGCGCGGTCTCGGTGCGTGGCACTTCGCGGTCCACCCCGAAGGCCACCCGCATCGCGGTATCTCCATGCGACTCCACCGCCGCAAAGAACGGTGTCTGACCGCTGCGGTGGTAGTCGTTGATGGTGGCGTAGGGGCCAATCAGGGCATGACGCATGGCCATCGGGTGGTCATCGGTCGACGACGGACCATGGGCCAGGACCGCGATGCCGTCAGCGTCGAGCACCGGCATGCCTTCGAGACGCGCGCGGGCGCCCGCACCGTAGACGTCGACCGCCTCAGCCGCCCGAGCCACGAACGCAGCGTGGTCGAGGGTGCCTTCGAGGGTTCCCACCAGCACCGGCATCGCGCCGTGAGCGTCGAACAGCAGCGCTTGAGGAAACACATCGAGGAAGGTCTGGAGAAAGCGCGCCTGCCCATCCGGAGTGAGCGTGTCGCTGTGCACCTTCGCCACAAACATGCCGCCGGGCGCAAGCCGTGACCGGGCCAGCGTGAAGAACTCGATGGTGCCCAGCTCGATGTACTGAGCGTAGGTGGCCACGTCGTCGTAGATGATGTCCCAGCGCGGCTCCGACAAGCGCAGGAAGTGGCGACCATCGGCATGCACAAAGGTCGCGCGCGGGTCGTCGAACATCAGGCCTGACGCCGGAATGTGCTCGGCGAGGCCGGGCAGCGCGGGGTCGATGTCCACACACACCAGCTCTTCGACGGTGGGGTCCTCCAGCATTCCGCGCACATTCACGCCGGTGCCGAAGGCGATGAGCAGCACCTTGCTCGGCTTGGGATGCAGCATCAAGGGAACTTCGAGGTCGAGTGGAAAGCCCGAGACCCGCTCGCCATGGGTGTAGATGTTGCGGATGTTGGACGGCGCCGGCAGCTTGGTGACCGCGGATGGACCCGCAGCGGTCTCCACAAAGTGAAGCAGCTCCTCGCCGGGCTGGATCTGAAGCCCGGCATGCGACGGCACCGCAAAGCCCACCAAGCCAAGCGCGGCCACACCGTAGAGCGGCTTCCACCGACCCGCCCACGCCGCAGTCCCCAGCGCGAGCACCCCCACGATCACGATGAGGTGCACGGTGCCGGGGCCGATGCCGGGCAGAAAGCCCATCCACAAGCTGGCCACGACCGCCGCGGTGGTGCCTGCCGCCCAGCTTGTGCCCACTCCGATGCCCAGCCCGCCCCGCGAGCGCGTGATGGCCGATGCGGCCAGCGGAAAGCCCGCGCCCGAGGCGATGCCCGGCAGCATGGTGGCGATGGCGTACACCAGGAGCCGGTCGTAGGATACCTGGATGCCCGTAGCCGCGAAGATGGCCTCATTGTAGGGTCCCCAGCCCACCGCGTGGCCCATCAGCGTCTCGGGCGGGATGATGAGCAGAAACAGCACCCCCACCACACACGCCGCGCCCGACACCGCTGCGCAGGCGGCCAGTCCGCGGCGCTCGCCCCACTTCCGCAGCTGGGGCTCTACCGCCAGGCCGCCGATGCCGTAGCCCACCAAATAGCAGGACAGAATCAGCGGAAAGGTGAGCGCACCAGGGTTGGGTCCGGTCTGTTCGAGAAGCCGCGTCCAGCCTATCTCGGCGACCATCGCGGTGGCCCCCAGCACGCCGTAGACCAGGGTCGCAAGGCGCGGGTCGGCGGGGTCCACCGGCTGATCGAGGCGCTCGGCCTGGGCCACCGTGCGTCCCCTGGTCGCAACGATCATCAACACACCCGCAGCGAGGGCCACCCCACCCGCTGCCCACAAGCCGCCAGTAAAGCCCAGAGTGTGGGGCAACCAGAAGCCTGCCAGCACACTGCCCAGCGCCGCGCCAAAGGTGTTGGCCGCGACCAGCCGGCGCACGTCGGTCTCGCGGCCCACCACCCGAGCGAGTGCCGGAAAGGTCGCACCCGAGGCCACTGCGGCCGGCCCCACCAACAGCACCGTGCCCACAGCAGCAGCCGGCACCGACCAGCCCAGCGGCACCAACAAGCTCACCGCATCAAACACGGAGGTGAGTGGGATGAAGGCCACCGCCCACACCAGCGCCACCGCTTCGGCGCCCAGGTAGAGCCACGGCGCCTTGGTCCCCAGGCGGTCTGCGGTGCGCCCTCCCAGGATCGAGCCCAGCGCCATCCCGCCCAAGTAGACCGCCACCACGGTCGCCACTGCCGGCGCGGTCACCCCGAACAGCATGGCCATTCGGCGGGTGAACACCACCTCGGCAGCCACAGCCCCCCCGCCACCCATGAACGCAGCGAGCAGAGCAGCCGCACGGATGCGGTCCTGGGGGGTCGAGAACATGGCGGGCGTCTCCGAGACGGCGAGCGAGCTCAGGGCGCGGCCGGAATCCCAGCGCGCTCCAGGTACTTGGCCAGCGGTCCGGAGCGGTCGCCCGGAAGCAGAGCCTCCAGGCGCTTGGGAATGCCCACTGCGGGATCACCTCGGATGACCTTCTCCACCAGCATCGGCCCCACCTTGGGGTTGTCTACGGGCTCGCCCACCTGGGTGACCACGGCATCGTAGATCCAGGCCTCGGCCATGTACGAGAACAGGAAGTTGGGGCTGTAGGCCGGGTAGTTCCACAAGATGGGCGACAGCAGCGCGGAGTCGTATGCGAGGCCATCTTCGGAGCGGGGGGGTGCAGGCGTGCCCACGCGGGTCATGCGCTGCTCGCTGACGAAGTCGGAAATGCCCGACAAGCTCTCCGGGGACTCGTAGAGACGCCGCTCTGCCACGGTGCGCACCAGGCTGTCGTTGATCATGCCGAGCATGTCGCGGGCACGCTGAAGGGCGAGGTCGTCGCGCAGCTCGGCCGGCAGCTCGGGCACGTACCGCTCCGTGAAGGCGGGCTCGGTGACCAGTCGCTCGAAGAACTGCGCAAAGCCCTCAAACCAAGGCAGCGGAGGTCCCCACAGCGGTGGACAGTCGACCACTTCGGGGGACAGGTTGGTCCACCACACCGCGAAAGCACCCTCGTGGGCCAGCGCTTCGTAATTCCACAGCGACCAGCGACGGTCGTTGCTCATCACGATGGCGACCTGCTCTGGCGGGTCGGTCGCAAAGGCGAAGGCACCCGGCCGCACATACCGCGAGGGGCCGGTGAAGACCGACCAGCCCGACGTGGAGATGCCCATGTCCGACAGAGCCGTGGTGAGGCGCTCCTCCGCGAGGTCCCCATCAAACCAGCGGTCCGCATCGACCTCGACCGACACCAGACCCGCATCCTGCCGAAGCTTCGACCGGGTCAGGAAGGTGCGCTCCACCCCGGCTTCGGCCGCAGCACGCTGCTCGGCAGCCACCACCGCCTTGTTGAGAGGGGTGACCACCGCGCTGATCTCCGCGATGATGCGGTCCACCTCTTGGGGGGTGAGCCCCTGCCCGGCGAGCGCCATCACCCAGTAGTTGTCGAAGCCCGCACGGGTGGCCACCCGGTTGCGCAGCTCAACCAGCCGCTGGAGGTCGAGGTTGACGAGACGCATCTGATGAGACGCGAACTGCACGGCGAGATCCTGACGCTCTTCGGCGGACAGGGCCGAGGCGCGCGCGGACAACTTTGACCAGCCGTCGTTGAGCTTCAAGGTGAGCGAGCCATCCGGGGAGGTCCAGCTGGCCTCCTGGGCCAGGGCCTCTTCGAGATGGCCGAGGAGCTTGGTCTCTTCCGCCTTTTCGTCGGGACGCCACGCGCTCGCGATGAGCTGCTCGCGGTAGTAGGCCTCGCCCCGCGCCCGGTCGACGGACCCCGCTGGGGCCTTGCGAGCGGTCTCGATGGCACTCACCACGTCCGACTGCTGGAAGTACTCTAGGCGCGCCCGATCTGCAGCGGTCTTGCGCGCCCGGGCCTCGCGGTTGCGCACGTTGCGCGCGGAGTCACGGTGGGCGGCCATCACCTCGCCGTAGATGGGCACATAGCCCGCATCGAGAGGGTCTCCGGCCGGGGGGGGCGGCTCGCAGGCGCCCAGGCCAAACAGAGCCAAGACGACCGCGCCAGCGCGCAAAGAAGTGGAGATGTCGAAGCTGCCGCGCATGCCGGGTCTCCCGTCTGACGGGTCTCAGAGGGTCCAGACACACCCGGTCCGCGACCCACCGTCCGCAGGCTACCGCACGGACCCCACGCTCAGGTGGCTGGCGACCGCTCTTCGGCGCCAACCGACGGCCGTCTGACGCCGCAAGGGCACATGAAGCTGGAGACGTCCTGGGCACCCGAGCTATGCGGGCGCATCCCCTTCTGAACCCTCTCAGAACGGACTGATGGTGAACTTTTCCACCAACGCACTCGAGCAGGGGTCGTCGCGGTCGAGTCCGCCGCAGAAGCGCTGGTCGGCCCAGGGGTCCTCGCCGGGCAGACCCAGGTCTGCGAGGTCAGAGTAGGCCGGATGGTCGGGCTCGCCCATGTTGGCGATGGCGGGCAGCCGGTCGTAGCGTTCGGGGTCGCTCACGCCGTCCGGCGCGCAGTCCTCTTCGATGCACGGCAGCGGACTGGCCGACTCGCACGCATCGACGGTGCCATACGAGGCGTGCTTGCCCTCAGATGCGAAGACGACCCAGTGCAGCCTGTCTTCGGCCGTCACAAGCGACAGCTCGGCCAAGCCCTCGCCGGTCCACACGCGCCCTTGGTCGGTGAGCTCGCCTTCATGCGCAGCGGTGTAGACGGCCTGGATGGCGGCACCAGTCGACGATGTGCGGGCCACCTGGAGGACCACGCGCTCGGAGTCTCCATGGTGGGCCGACACCTCACAGCGGCCATAGTCGCGCGACCAAGCGAGCACGATGGGCACAAACAGCGTGGCATCCGACGCGGCCACCACCCGGCCGAGCTGCACCAGAACACCGTCGGAGTCATCGACAAAGGGCTCATCTTCGTCGAGGCGCACCACCGGCCGAAAGCTCAAAAGCAGCAGGTCCTCCCATGCATCGACCAAGCCATCGGAATCGGCATCGGCACACGGCGCACCCGCCTCTTCGAGCGCGAGACAGTCCGTGGGATCAGACGGCAGGTTGGTGTCGAGGGCCAGCAAGTGATCTTCGAGCAGGCCCACCTCAGACCACAGCTCAAACCGGGGGACCTCGCCAGAGTCGCCAGAGTCGCCAGAGTCGCCAGAGTCGCCAGAGTCGCCAGAGTCGCCAGAGTCGCCAGAGTCGCCAGAGTCACCGGTGTCCGGAGGGGCTGCCGAGTCTGTAGGGGGACCGCCGAGCTCGCCCGTCTTGGCTCCCGGTTCACACCCAAAAACGAACAGCAGAAGCAGATGATGTAGACGCAGCCTCCCCACCCTCATGAGACCTCCGAAGCGAGCCGCACTCGTACAGGGGAAAAACAGCATGCCCGCAGCCTACCGGAAGAGACCGCTCCTCATGCTTCCGCATCGAAGCGGAGGGAGCGCCGCCGCACGAAGCGGAGCAACATGTAGAGCAGCAGTCCAACCGGACCCAGCAGGAAGGTGAACACCAAGCATGGCGCCACCCGCCAGGGTGACAGCCCAAGACGCGTGCTGTCGCGCACTTCCCACATGCCCACCATCATGTCGAAGCTGAGGTAGTGCACCCACGCCAGCAACAGCACGGAGTCGCGCTGGAAGCCCACCCGCAGGTCGGCCAGGCTGCCCATCGAGCCCTCACCCGGCGTGGCAAACATCACGACGACCAGTGCCAAGTAGGCCACCGCGAACCCCAGCGGGGCCAGCGGAGTCGCCACGAATCTCTGCGTAAACGCGGAGCGGGGGGCGAACACCAGCGGCAGCCAGCACACAGTGGCCAGCCCGTTGGCAATGGTGAACAGCAGCTCGTAGGACAAGGGGACACCGTTCGGGGAGGGGGACTGAGGAGGGGGACTGACGTCGGAGGACCGGCCTTTGGGGCACAGATTAGCCGGCGACCCGACCATGCGGCGACCCGACCAAGCCGCGACCCGACCAAGCCGCGACCCGACCAAGCCGCGACCCGACCAAGCCGCGACCCGACCAAGCCGCGACTGACCCATCCGCCTGAGCTGACACCGGCGTGCTGACTTAGAATGGCAGACCTCCCTTCCCGCTGAGCCACCATGTCGTCGTCTACCAAGCCGTCCGCCAGCCACTCGTGGCGCGACCTTGCCGTAGCGCTCGCGGTGATGCTGGGGGCATCGGCGTGGCCGCTTCGCGACGCTTCCGGGCGCGCGGTGGGGGAGGGCGTCGACCTCTACGGCAGTCTGTGGTTCCACGCCTGGATGGACCACTGCGTGCGCACGCTCACCTGGCCGGGCTGGACCGACTGGTTTTTCCACCCCACCGGCAAGGACATCTTTGCCGACACCGGCGCCAATCTCGTCGACGCCGTGCTCGCGGTGCCCTTCTTTGCGCTGTTCGGTACCCCCGACCACATGGCGCCCTTCGCCGCCGTGCTGCTCGTGGGCAACGGCCTGGCGATGTGGGCCATGCTGCGGGCGATGGGAGTGCGGCAGGTCGGCGCGCTGGCGGGGGGCGTGGTGTTCGTGCTGTCGCCGGCCACTCTGAGTGAGCTCGACGGCGGGCGCATGACCCAGGCGCTGCAGTGGTTCTGGCCACTGGCCCTGCGCGAGCTGTGGCTGGACCGCGACGACCCTCGCACCGCGCGCTTGGTGCGAGCCGGCGTGCTTGTGGCGCTTCAAGCCTGGACCTACTGGTTTGCGGGCCACTTCTTCGCCCTTGTGTTCGCGCTGCCGCTGCTGTGTGTGGTGCGCCCCAAGCGGCTGGTGGGAGCCGGCCTGTTCGCTGTGCTCGCGGTCGCGCCGGCTGTGGTGCCGATGGTGTGGCTGATGTCGACAGGGGATGCGCCCACCGGAGAGGGCCTCGTGCGCATCTCGACCGGCCAGCTCGACCCCGATGCCTGGTGGGTGCTTGCGCCGGCGTGGTCTCAGTTGCACGTGCCGGCGATCGTGCTGGTCTGCATGGGGCTGGGACTGCTCGGGTCTCAGCGCCGCCTGTTGTGGGGACTGTCGGGTGGCTTTGGCCTGCTGCTGGTGGCGGGCGCCCGACTCCACTTCTTTGACTTCTCAGTGCCCAACCCCCTGTGGACGGTGGGGACCTGGCTGCCTGGCTTCGAGCGCCTGCTGTTTCCGGCGCGGGGCTGGTGTGCGCTGTCTCTCGTGGGGGCGGCTGCCGTGGGAGAAGCGGTGGACCGCGGGGCCCGGTGGTCGCCGGTCTTGCTGGTGGCCACTGTGATCGCGATGCTCGTGGGTCGAGACGAGGCCGTGCAAACCACCGCTGTGGAGGTCCCCCAGTGGACCCAAGCAGTGCGCGACAACCCCGGCCCAGTGCTCAATCTCCCCGTGCCATGCGGCCAATACACCATTCACTACCAGCCGCTCCACGGACAGCCGATGCTGGGCGGCATGGCCGAGCACATCGCGCCCTTGGTGCCCGATGCGGTCCATGCGCAGTGGCGGTCCGAAGAGCTGGCGCCGCTGGTGCAGGCCGCCCTCGGACGCGGTGGGGGCCCGCAGTCCCGTGGTCTCCCAAAAGTGACCTCGGCGCGCTGGGTGGTGCTCCACCTCGACCTGCTGACCGCCCCACTCGCGCTGGGCACCTGCCTTCGAGGCACCCGACCACAGCCCAAAGCCGCCCGCCGCGAGCTTGAGAAGCTGCTGGGACCACCCACGGTGACGGAGCCCCACACTCTGGCCTGGGACCTCTCACGGTCAGGGTCCTGAGCGGCCGACCTCCCCCGCAGGGCAGCGCCCGGGAGCCAGCTGACGGGCCGGACGACCCACCAGGCCCATCTTCACGAGGTCTTGCGGCTGGATGGACTGCGGGGGCAGCGCGGGCGGCGAGGCGGTCACCTCCCCGAGGTCAAACACGACCACCGCCGCCTGGCTCTTTGGAGGACCCACCACCTGTGTGAGGTCGGCCACCGTGCGTCGCAGCAGGCCATCCTCGTCGAACCAGTCGGGATGCAGCACCACCCACCGCACCCCGCCCCGCCTCAGGCAAGCCACATCGGCACGCCAGTCCCGGGAGGCGCCCCGCAGAGCCGGTGGCCAGGTGTCCCATGCACTTGCACCTGGATTGATAGACGCCGTGATGGGCTGACCATGATGCATCTGGCCCAAGAACACCTGTCCAGATGCCTGCGGCGTGGTGCGCACCACCCGCGGAATGTCCACCACCGCTCCCGGACCGCTCACCGCCTCCAGCCCGTCGGGGGCTGCCAGCGACACCGTGGGCACGAAGAAAGGATGCGGCAGCACCGCCACTCGCTCTCCCAAGATGACTGCCATCACGGCAATTCCAACAATCAACGGCTTGGGACTGCGGTCTACAGCGATGGCGATGGCGGGCGCAAGCAGAGGCGTTGCTGCGGCCACAAGCTGCCAGGTGGGCGGGTAGCGCCCGAAGAAGGGCACCACCCACGACAGGCCCACATGCAGCGGCTCCAGCACGGGCTGACTGCCAAACCACATCCAGGGTCCCATCGACAAGACGGCCGCCAGCAGGCCCAGCACAGCCAGGCCGCGCACACCCCAGCGGTCTTGCCTCACCCGCCACGCCCCCACCCCTGCGACCAGCAGCACCGCGGCGCCCAGGTAGGCGGTCTCATACAGCTCATCGCCGCTCATGCGCGGTCCTGAGATGGCCAGCGGGTTGAGCAGAGTCGCTGGTGTGGCAACCGCAAGAGCGACCTCACCCGGCTCAGCCGGACCAAAGGCGGCCACCGTCATCCCCGGCCGTGGCACCAGCGCCGCAGAGTGCTCGGTAAGGGCCCACGCCCACAGCCACGACAGGCCCGCTGCGACCACCAACCCGAGGACGGTCGGCAGCACCCGGCGCACATCCTCTCGCCGACGCACCCACACCGGCAGCCCCACCAGCAGCAGCACCCCGCCGTAGAGCACATAGGCTTGGCACCCGAGCCCGGTCACCAGCAGCCCCACCGCGGCCAGCGGCGCCCACCCGCGCGATCCCCCAGCTCGGGCCGCCAATAGAGCGGTCGCCATCAACGGAAACACCCACACCGCCAGCCGCTCGTGAACACCGCTCATCAGGGGATAGCCAAGCATGTAGGGCGCCGTCTGCACCACCAGACCCGCGACCGCTGCGCCCACCCACGACCCGCCGACTTGGCGAGTGAGGGCAGCCGTGGCGCCGCCGCTGGCCCAGAGGTGAAGCCAGGCCACCAGATTGGCCGTGAGCCCGGCTCCAGCCACGGCGGTCACCGGCAGCAGCAGCAGCGCCGGCACCACCAGAAGGTCCATCAACACGCCGCCGCCGGGGGCATTCAGCCACTCCGTGTGAGGCCACTGGGTCAGAGCTGTGGCATGCCAGTACGACCACACATGCTTGAACACATCCGACGCTGCGGTGCCGGGCACACTGCCCAGAGGATCGGCCAGCACCTTCGCAATGGGCAGCAGCGCCCCCACCGCCAGCACCCCCGCCACGACCCTGCGGCCGCGGCGGTCACTGGATGCAGGCTGCGAGGGCATCAGCGACCACGGCATGTCCGGCGGCGGTCCAGTGGCCGTCGTAGGTGAAGTAGAGCGCCTCGCTGGGTTCTGCGGCATGCGCCGCCCGCAGCGGATCGGTGAGGTCGCAGTTGGCGATACCTAGATGACGAAGCTCGGCGGTCAGGAGGCCCGCAGGAGCGTCGACATCGGCCGTCGCAGGGTCGAGGCCCACCAACGAAAAGGTCGCGGCACGCCGGTTTGCGTCGATCACGAACGCGGGCGGCGCAAGCGCGACCACGAGCCGGCCTCCGCCTCGCCGCACATCGTCTCGGAGCTCCCGGAGGGCGCGTCGGCTGCCGCGGTTGAGCACCTGCTGGAGCTTGCCTTGTCCCGACGTGGTGAAGGCCTGCAGCTCTGCACGCCACTTGTCGGTGGTGTGGAGGTCGCCGCTCCCCGCCGCAAGCGCCCGTCGCCGCATCCACACCCGCAGCTGACCGTAGATGTAGGACCGCTGGGCAAAGAAGGCCTCCACCGGGTTGCCCACCAAGGCCGGCAGCGGCTCGCCATGGGTGGCCCCCGGCAGCATGTGCATCCCGCCCGAAAAGCGCTCGTCGTCGCCAGGATCGTTGCCGAGAAAGTACACCAGCAGCACACCGTCTGGCTGGAGCTGCTGCTGCGCACGCTGGTAGCGCACCCGGCCATGCCAAGTGGAGTAGCCGTCGGCGCCCGCGTTGTGCGTGGTGTGTCCGACGCTCCTCAGACGCGCCACAAAGGTGTCGGACTCCCGCACCTGAGCCGCCAGCGTGAAGGAGTCGCCGAGCACCAGCCAGCCGCCCGTACCCGTGGGTTCTTGGCCGCGGTGACCCAGCTGGTTGAAGGCGATGGGCACGCTGTAGCCGAGGGACCGCAGGGTGCCGCGAAAGCCTGGACTGGGCGACCAGCCGAGCTTCTCATCGGCCATATACATGCCGGCGGGGGCGTTGCTGGGCGCATCGAAGAGCAGATCGGCGGCCGCATCCGGGGCGATGGCGCGCGCCAGCACCTCGGCCAGCAGGACGCCGATGAGCAAGCCAGCGACCACGAGGCCAGCACGAGCGAGGGTGGTGCGGGAAGGAGGCATGGAGGAACCCTACCGACTGCGACGCACCGAAGACCGACTCAGGCGAAGAGGGCGCGAAAGGGTGTCTCGCCGGGAAGCCACTCGGAGGGGTCCACGCCGAAGCGCTCCAGCAGACCCGCCACTAGGTTGGCCGGACGCAAGCGCACCCCAAGGTCATCGGGGCGGCCGGTCTCAAGGTCGATGGGCAGGGCCAGCAGCGTGTCGTCCGTGGCGCCGAGCACACGCCCCCCTTCGATGCCGCCGCCGATGGCAAGCATGCTCGTGTACGGCCAGTGGTCCTTGCCGTTGGCGGTGTTGAGCACGGGGGTGCGGCCCATCTCCGACATCGCGAGCACCAAGGTGCGGTCGAGCAGCGTCTGCCCCTCCACCGCCGATGGGAGGGCATCGAGCGAGTCGAGCAGCTGCCGCAGGTACAGAAAGGACGTCTCGTAGGCCCCCACCTGGTTGTAGTGGTTGTCGATGTGGGAGTCCCAGATGGTCTGGAGCGGCAGGGGCGCCTCCACCAGGATCGCCCGCGACAGCCCTTCTTCGATTGCCCGCACCGCCAGCGCGAGGTGGTGCTCAGGTGTGGGGTCTGCCGGGATTGCGAGGGTGGCCGAGTGGTCCTTGAGCTGGGCGATGCGGTCGAGCCCGAGCCGCCAGCCCGCCGCTCTGCTGTCGGGACCCGACTCGGCGGCAAAGGCATCGCCCACAGAGGCCAGGTACGCTTCCACCAGATCCTCTTGGGCGGGATCCACCGTGGCCGAGGCGGGCAGCGAGCCGTGCAGAGTGCCGCCGAGGATGTGGTTGACCGGCGCGAGCACATCGCCGTATACGCCCACATAGCGGGGGCCCGCGAGGTTGAGGTAGGGCAGCGCGAGCGCGCCGCCAGTCGCGTAGGCCAGCATGGTGGGCAGGTCCGGACGCGTCACCGACCGCTGACCCGTGAGAGACACGAGCGTGCATGCCTCATGCGCGATGCTGCCCACGTGGACGCCATTTACAATGCACGCCCGCGCGCCATAGGTCTCCAGCACACCGTCGACCGACGGACGGCTTGCCGAGCTGGCCCACAGCAGGTCGCCCGAGGTCGCCGCAGACGCC
>Ga0315321_10001699_pt1 | contig 16995 bp, 13 predicted proteins | sample M180m21515metaG_FD_203464 | JGI IMG/M metagenome (GOLD analysis project Ga0315321, IMG submission 203464) | Ammonia-oxidizing marine archaeal communities from Monterey Bay, California, United States - M1 80m 21515 | ecosystem: Environmental > Aquatic > Marine > Intertidal zone | place: USA... | reverse complement strand
GGTTGACTATTCTGTGACACCACGCCCGACGTACCCAGCGGATGGGCGGAAGATCTTTGATACATACAGTAAGCCATCAGTTCTCAAAGATACGCTACAAAAACGCCACGGTATTTTCCCTTTAATGAAATTCTGGGGGCCTGGTGCAGATATTTCAAGCACCGCATGGATTGCGGACGCCTCAACCGACGTTATCCAAGAGCACCGTCCTTCTCTTACATTGGTATACCTGCCACATCTCGACTACAACCTGCAACGATTGGGTCCCGCTGATCCACGAATTAAAAATGATATTGCAGCTGTTGATGCGGAGGCCGGAAAGGTTATTGCTTCAGCGAAAGACCAAGGAGCAGATGTCGTAGTGGTCTCTGAGTACGCGATAACGGCCGTGAATACTCCAGTCCACATCAATCGTATTCTTCGGCATCATGGATTCCTGCAGGTACGACAGGAATCCACAGGGTGGGAGACACTTGATGGTGGAGCATCACGAGCCTTTGCAGTCGCCGATCATCAAATTGCACATATCTATATCCGTAATCAGCGAGATGTCCCCTCTGTTGAAAATTTACTGAAAGGAACACAGGGCATCGATCAGGTTTTAAATAGAGAAAAACAGAAAGCGATTGGTATCGATCACGAACGCGCAGGAGATCTTGTTGTCGTATCCGAACAAGGGTGCTGGTTTACGTATTACTTCTGGCTGGATGACGCATGTGCACCAGACTATGCGAGAACCGTCGACATTCATCGCAAGCCTGGTTACGACCCGGTTGAATTGTTTCTTGATAAGGGGATACGCTTCCCAAAAATACATGTTGCCAGAAGGCTCGTGCAGAAAAAGCTAGGGTTTAGGTATCTAATGGATGTCATTGGGTTAGATGCCAATGTGGTAAAGGGAAGCCATGGACGGCTGTCAGAATCTGGTCGGGAGGAGTCTGATTCACCGGTTTTTGTGTGCTCGTCACGAGCGATTGAGGCTGACGCAATGGCTGTGATTGACGTAAAGAAGCAGCTTTTACGGCTCCAGTTGGGTGTCTCTTAAACCCTTATACGTACAATTGTTTTCCAAGGTTGATTGGTGTCAGTCCAAAGGCGATGCTAGCCTTTAGGGAGCGGTAGCGTTACGTTGGGCATCAAGTTTTGAGAGGCTGTGTAATTGTTATGAAACGGACTTCTGGTCAGAAAAACCCGCAGTGGTACGGGCTTTATCTCGGAGTGATTCTAGTTGTGTCGGGGTGTTTGGTCGTGGCAATGCCATTGGCTGCCAAGGAGGCAGAAGAAGAAATTGCCAAGCAGGAGAGCAAGGAGAATGTGGCTCTTTCCACCACTCAACAGCAGTCCAGCGTGCCCGGGAAAAGTACAACATCCTCGAGTTCACAGAACTCTTTCGAAAAGCTTGTGAAAGATGCAAAACGTTTAGATGGGCTTCTCCCTCTCTACATGAAAGAGGACAAACTGGTTATCGAGGTGCCCCATAAGCTTCTTGGGAAGGAAATGTTTGTAACGATTTCAATCGCACAAGGAATTGGTTCTCGTTCACTATTGGGCGGAATGAGTTGGGGTGACGGTGATGATTGGGTATGGACATTCCGTAAGCGAGCCGACAAGTTGCAGGTTGTTCGCAAGAATGTACGTTTCTTTGCAAAGTCCGGAAGCCCTGAGGCGAACGCCGTCGCCAATGCTTTCACTGACAGCATTTTATTTAGTGTCCCAATTCTTGCGAAGACTCCAGCTGGTGGATACCTTTTCGATCCCGAAAAGATTTTCTTTACGGATTTGCCAAAAATAGCGAGGCAGCTTTCTGGCTACTCTTTCGCAAAAGACAGGACATTCTGGGAGAGTGCGAAGGGGTTTGACGACAATGTTGAATTGCGTGTTGCGGCCACGTATTCCTCGAGCGGCAAAAGCGAACTTGATACCGTGCCTGATTCACGTGCCGCAACGCTCACTATCCACTATTCGATAAGTCTTTTGCCTCAAAATAGTTATCGACCTAGGCTTGCTGATTCACGTGTCGGCTATTTTATTACGGCATTAAAAAACTTTTCGGAACATAACGGTGATGAACGGTTTGTGAGATATATCAATAGGTGGCACCTTGAAAAAGCTGATCCAAAAGCCGAAGTTTCACCACCAAAAAAGCCAATCATTTTCTGGATTGAAAAAACGGTTCCCTATGAATACCGCCAAGCCATCAGGGATGGTATTTCCGCTTGGAATAGCGCGTACCGCAAGGCTGGGTTTGACTCCGCAATAGAAGTAAGGCAACAGCCAGATAAGACCGACTGGGATCCTGAAGATATCAACTACAACACGTTCCGCTGGATTACATCGGGACGGGGGTTCGCAATGGGGCCAAGTCGTGTGAACCCAAGGACCGGGCAAATTTTAGATGCCGATATTATTTTTGATGCCGACTTTGTAAAGCACTGGCGTAATGAGTTTGAAAATTACATGCCGGAAACCACTGCGTGGTTAACTCCTTCATATGAAAGCAAAACTAGAACGTCTGTTGGGCATCCGCAGTCCTCTTCGTGCGGTTGTGGTCAATGCAATCTTTTTAGTGGGCATGCTTTTCAGAATGCCTTAGGTGCAACAGCATTAGCAGCGGCACAAGACTCTATTATTTCTAGCGATGAACAAAAAAAACTCATACAACAGGGCCTAAGGCTCGTCGCCATGCACGAAGTTGGGCATACGCTGGGACTACGACATAACTTTAAGGGAAGCTCAGTTGCTTCTATTAATCAAATTAATTCGAAGAAGAATGCAGATCGACGGTCAGCAACAACGAGTGTGATGGACTATGTTCCAGTGAATATCGTCCCGGAAGGAAATTTTCAAGGGCCCTATTACCCAACCCGATTAGGTCCATACGACTACTGGGCGATCGACTATGGATACCGCCCAATAAGCGGAACAACTCCAAAGGCAGAACGCCCGACACTTCTGAAGATTGCTTCTCGTAGCGGTGAATCGCAGTTTGCCTTTGCAACAGATGAGGACACCATGGCAGGAGATCCTGATCCGCTATCTAATCGATTCGATCTTGGTAATGACCCAATTGCTTTCGCTGAACAAAGATCAAAGGTTGTTCAGGAAATCATTCCGAAACTCGTTGGCCGGTTTACTGCGAATGATGCTGGGTATGATCGGGTGAGGAACGCTTTTGGGGTATTATTGGGCGCACATGGTCAAGCGAACTTTTTTGCGGCTAGGTTAGTGGGTGGGCTATATAGTTCGCGAAGTCATCGTGACGATCCGCAAGCGAAGCCGCCATTTCGTGTTGTCGAAGCAACTCAGCAGAGAAAAGCAATAGCACTGTTGAATGAACAAATATTTAGTGACACCTCCTATCAGTTCCCGCCAGAGTTCTATAACCAACTGGTGTCAACACGTTGGTTGCATTGGGGAACCGACAACGTCGAGCGGCAAGATTATCCTGTTCATGAAGCCGTACTCAAATGGCAGCAAAGAATACTGGAGCAATTGTTGGATGCCAAGACTCTCACGCGGTTGGCAGATAATGCGATGAAGGTTGCTCCAAACGAAGATTGTTTTACAACATCCGAACTCATCCGGCAGCTTGTCGACTCTATTTATTCGGAGGTGTTTGAGTTCAAAGTCGCCGAGTACTCTGATCAGAAGCCAGCGATATCGAGTTTGCGTCGAAATCTCCAACGTGAAGCATTGGGCGAACTCCTCAGACTCTCCCTAGGCGGTGGGAGACGGTCCGGATTGAGTGTCACCCGGTTTAGTTCGAGCTTAGGTATTCCACCTGATGCACGAAGTTTGGCTACGTTTCACCTCAAACGGCTCCTTGAAGAAGTAACCAACGTTTTGAGCGAGAATGGGGGACTGGCAGAGAACGTAATCATTGATGATTCATCGCAGGCTCATCTTGAAGACATCCAACGCAGGATTGAAGCGGTCCTCGACGCTGAGATTGTGGTTTCATCGCCATAGAAATTTCTGTCTCGACGAGAGATGAAATAGTACCTATGTTTTCTCGTATTCATTCGCATTGTGAAAAACGGAGTTTGTCGCCCAGTGCAGTCGTTGAAGATTCTACTGATTTCTCCTGATCTGATGTCAACGAGTAAGCTTGCAGGGCTTGCGAAAGAAGCTGGTGGGCTACTGGAAACACTTCGAAGTTTGAGTGAACAGCCACGGGCAAAGCACTATGACCTTGTCCTTCTTGACATTCAGGCGTTCCAGGAAGACCCAGCTGTTCTGGTAGCTAAAGTACGGCTTCTACTCGATAGTATTAGTCAGAAAGACGTGAGTATGAAATTGATCGCGTTTGGTCCGCACGTCCACAAGCAGCGTCTTGATGATGCAGTCGCAGCTGGTGTAGACGAAGCTGTGAGTCGGGGAGAATTGTTTGGTGGATTCCCCGCCCTTCTTCGGCGATGGATTCAAGCCTAGGCTCCAGAGAATATGTGCTGCAGACTGCCTCTTATCCGCCAGGTGGCTCATCGAGCACGATTTCATCGAGTTCGGTTGCATCCACGCTTTGTCTGAGAAGGAGGTAGATAGCTGGGGCAATACACCAAAAGAAGCCCCATCCGAAGGAACTCAGCAGGACTCGTAAACTGTCGGTCCAAAACTGGAGGGCCTGAATACCCCAGCGAGGGTCCCCATGACCTTGTGCGACGGCACCAATGACATCGGCTGTCCGCTCGTGTCCCATTCCAAAGCTACCCGCCCAAAGTGCGAACATGACCGTGGTATCTGCGAAAAGCCCGGCGGCGAAAAAGCCGAATACTGCGAGTACGCACGAAATGAACCCATAGAAGGCAAAATGAATTGGCCGCTGGTACAGATATGAAAAGGCGGTCGAGATAGCTTGGAAGCTATCGCCCCGTTCAACACCGACTGCTGCGACCATGAGTGGCCACCCAGCGGCCAGACCAATGCCGAGAATAGCGATGACAACGGCACCAAGAAGGACAAGAGGCCATATAACTCCGACGACGGCGAGGCCCCAATCGAAACGCATCAGGAGTCCTAGGGCGGCTCCCGGTAGTGCCAGAGCAAGTATTCCCGTAAAAACAAAAGTAGCCGAATTAAAAGCAGCAGGCCATTTTTTCATTCCGAAGCAAAGTGTATCTCGAAAACTCGGCTGTTCTTCGTCAACGAGCCGCAGGGCGACGTAGCGTGCAATGGAAGTTGCAAATATCGACCAGACCAAGAGGAACCAAATGCATCGGAATAAACTGCCAACGAACTGGCTGGAGGTTGCAAGTGGGTTCCACGGTGTTGAAAGAAGATGAAGGAGATCACGCACTGGAGTTGGTAGCTGGGCAGTCTGTGCTGAGAGTGTTGGGAGAACGCCCTGGCTTGGCGTTGGGAGTATTGTTTCAGTTTTCCCATATTCTGGGGTCGCGTTTTCCCCGGTTTGGATTGCAGCGGGAGCATCCACCGGAAGACCAAGAGAGTCCAATAACGAAAACCCGGCCCAGCTACCGGCAGATGCGAGCGTGGCAAGAATGAGCACTGTTGGTGCGAATGCCATCCCTGCTGCTTTTAGGAGAATCCACCACGGGAAGGCTTCACTCCATATTATTTCATGAATGATCTGGGCGCGACTCGGTGGTTGTGCGTTGTCTGAAATCACGGATCACCAATTGAAAAAGGAAAGGGATAAAAGATTTTTTCTAAACATCGAAAAGAATACCAAACTCCAGGCCCGCCCGCATAATCGACACTTTTCAATAACGCACTGAATAACTTTCGCCGTCGTCGTCATCACCACTCTCCGTGGCTGCATCTGGCACGCTATAGGATTCGTCCAGCCACCGCCCGAGGTCAATATTCTTACAGCGTTCGCTGCAAAAAGGTGCTGTAACTGTGGCGGGACGCCCAGAAACATCCCGAAGGTGAACAATCGTATTACAGATTGGGCAGTGTGGCATTGGCTTTTTGATTGTTGGGTTCTTCGAGCCTGACTTGGCAGGCGCAGTCTTCCCGACAGAAGGATCACTCAGTTGAGGAGTGTGAATTGCCTTTGGACTGCTTCGATCCAGCATCTTTTTTTGAGGAGTCAGATTTCTTCGACGGAGGTTTATCAGCGGCCGCCGCCTTCTTGTACGATTCGCTACGGTAGTCTGTTTGATAAAAGCCAGATCCTTTAAACATGATGGCACCGCCAGTCCCAATCAAACGTCGCAGTTTCCGTTTTTTACATTTTGGACATGTTCGTTTAACCGAATCGGTCATCGACTGAAAAAGTTCAAATTCATGGCCACACGCATCACATACATAATCATAGGTCGGCATGGTGTTAAATTTCCTTGTAAACGGGTGGCCGCAATCGCTTCTGTCTCGCTTCTACAGGACTATTCATTCGCCGCCACAATCACTTGCGCCGGGCGAACAACCCTGTCGTGGAGCACATACCCACGACTGGTTACCCCAATGACAGTACCGGGTTCCGCGCCGTTGCCCGGTTGTTGAGAAATTGCCTCGTGTACTGCTGGATCAAAGACTTCTTTTTCTGTTTTAATTGATTCGCAACCATGGCTTTCAAGGAGTTTCTCGATCTGACTACCTGTCATCCGAAAACCTTCGCGTAACGTTTCAACGTCTGTGGTTGATTCGCTGGCCTCGATCGCCCGTTCGATGTTATCGAGAACAGGCAATATGTCACGTAGGAGATTCATTTCTCCGTAGCGGAGGGCGTCCTCTAATTGTCGCTGGCCTCTTTTTCTCACGTTTTCAATTTCAGCTTGTGCCCTGAGTACTCGCTCCTCTGCGTCCTTGAGCTGTGAAGCTAGTTCGCTAGCGTTAGATTCACCAACAGTGTGCTCGGTAGCGTTGACCGGTACGTCGTCGATATCCTGGGGTGTGTTCTCGTCTTGCATGAATGTGTCCTCAACCGGTGCTGGGGTAAACAAATGTGTATTTCGAAGGCTAGGTGTTGTTTGCCGCTTCTTCATCTGGAGTGCCTTCAGCATTCTCCGGCGTAAAATACTCGGTCAGTCGTGTGAGGAAGCTTGACCGTTTTGGGCTTACATCGGCTTGTTCTTCTTCTGCTAATTCACGTAGGAGTTCTTCAGCCCGCTGAGATAGCTTTTTGGGCACCTCAACATGAATATGAACATTGAGATCACCGATGCCCCGGCCTCGCACATCAGGCATGCCTAGTCCGCGAATGCGAATGATATCCCCAGGCTGTGTTCCTCGTGGTATCTGGAGAGGTTTTGGTCCATCAAGGGTGGGAGCGTCGGCTGTAGTGCCAAGAGCACACTGACTAAAGGTCAGAGGGACTTCGCAATGGAGTTCATGCCCATCACGTGTAAGAAAAGGGTGGTCGCTTATCTCAATGACACAGTAGCAGTCGCCGGGTGGCCCCCCATTGGCACCCGGTTCACCTTCACCGGCGAGACGAACCTGGACGTCATTATCAACTCCAGCTGGAATGGTGACTTTGCGTTCGATGGTTACTTCAGTTTGTCCTTGGCCACTACAGTCGCCACACTTATCACGGACAATACTTCCTGCGCCACGGCAGGCCGGGCAGGTTGTTTGAAGCCGAAAGATTCCTGAGCTTTGAAGAACCTGTCCCTGACCACCGCAATAATCGCATGCCTGTGGTGAGGTTCCAGCTTTTGCACCGTTGCCGCCGCAGGTTATGCATTCTTCATGGCGACGAAAGTGGATCGTTTTACTTTCACCACGTGAAGCTTCGAGCAAAGTAAGAGAAATTTCACAAAAGACATCACGGCCTTTTTGAGGTCTTGCGGCCCGCCCACGGCCACCAAACATCCCACCGCCACCGAAAAGATCTCCAAAGGCTTCAAAGATGTCAGAGATATCATTGAATTCGTGTTGGCCGCCACCACCACCATTTTGAAGGCCCGCATGGCCGAATCGATCGTATCGCCCTCGGAGGGACTCATCTGAAAGAACCTCGAAGGCACGAGCTGCTTCCTTGAAACGACTGGCGGCGGCGTCATCCCCAGGGTTTTTGTCAGGGTGAAAACGGATGGCCAGTTTTCTGTAGGCTTCTGTTATTTGGCCAGAGTTGGCTCGCCGCTCAACGCCTAAGACTTCGTAATAACACCTTTGATCTACCATCTGATCATTCCTCCACGCACACAGCAGTGAAGAATATGTCTTCGGAGTTGCTTCGGGGTGCTTGCTGCCATGGTTTCACGTGTCCGTTTGCCATTCACGTGGACGTGATCAGCGGTTCAACAAACTTAACGGACAGAGCCTTCTATTCGCTGTTTTTTTGCATCCTCTTTTTCGAGATTCGTAACAAGTGCTTCGGTTGTAAGCAGTAGGCCAGAGATACTTGCTGCGTTGGTCAAGGCAACCCGAACGACTTTGACTGGGTCAATGATGCCTGCCTTCACCATGTCAACATATTCACCTTTATTTGCATCGTATCCGATGTGAACATCTTTTTGTGAGACCTCATCAGCGACTACACCGCCGTCAATTCCGGCGTTCTCTGCGATCTGGCGTAAGGGTGCTTCGAGTGCACCAAGTACGATATCAACACCTATCTTTTCGTCACCTTTCGCCTGTGAGCGTGCCTTCTCTACAGCTTCACGGCAGCGAACAAGTGCCACTCCACCGCCAGGAACGATCCCTTCCTCAACAGCAGCACGCGTAGCATGTAAAGCGTCTTCGACCCGTGCCTTTTTTTGCTTCATTTCAGCTTCGGTTCCGGCACCTACAGACACAATAGCAACACCACCTGTGAGCTTGGCGAGTCGCTCTTGAAGTTTTTCTCGATCGTATTCGCTTTCAGTAGCTTCCAACTGATTTCGAATTTGTTGGACACGGGCCTGAACGTCGGCGGGTTTACCTGCCCCTTCGACGATTGTCGTCTCATCCTTATCGATCGTAATCGTACGAGCTGTTCCCAGGTGAGAGAGTTCCACATTTTCCAGTTTGATGCCCAGATCTTCACTGATCAGCGTGCCGCCGGTCAGTGTGGCTATATCACCAAGCATCGCTTTTCTGCGATCCCCAAAACCCGGAGCCTTTGCGGCCGAGATGTTCAATACACCGCGAAGTTTATTGACCACCAATGCCGTTAGGGCATCCCCATCAATATCTTCAGCAATAATCAAGAATGGCTTGCCGGACTGTGCCACTTTCTCAAGGAGTGGAACAAGCTCTCTCAGGTTCGAAATCTTTTTTTCGTGAATAAGAATGAGTGCATCCTCAAATTCACAGATCATTTCTGCAGGTTTATTTATGAAATAAGGCGATATATACCCTTTGTCAAATTGCATTCCATCAACAAAGCGAACAGCTGTTTCAGTAGTCTTTCCCTCTTCGACAGTGATGACGCCATCCTTGCCAACCTTTTGAAGTGCCTCGGCGAGCAGGTCACCAATAAAATAGTCATTATTGGCACTAATAGCGCCTACCTGGGCAACTTCTTCAGGACGACTCACCTGTCGGGAGATCTCCATGAGATGATTCACGGCAGCCGTGACACCCTTTTCAATTCCGCGACGTACCGCAGTTGGGTTACTACCAGCAACAATATTGCGAATTCCTTCACGGAAGACCGATCGTGCCAGGACAGTTGCGGTTGTGGTTCCGTCACCAGCCAGATCAGAGGTCTTGGAGGCCACTTCATTCACAAGTTTGGCACCCATGTTTTCGAAGGCATCCTCAAGATCGACTTCCTTACTGACGGTAACCCCATCTTTTGTGACAGTTGGGCCACCGAAGCTTTTGTCGATAATCACATTACGACCGGTTGGTCCCATAGTGACTGCGACAGCGTCAGCGAGTTTCTCGACACCCTTTAAAAGTTTTCCACGGGCGTAGTCTTCGAATAGCAATTGCTTGGGCACGACTTATCTCTCCTTCGGTGACCAACCCACTCGGCTGGCCGTTGTTGTAATTTTTTCCGAAACTGATCACAGCGTGACTTGCCATGCTCACGCCAAAGAAAACAGGTGGCTGCACACGTCAGCCATCAATGGAACAATTAATTCAGAACCTTTGCCAAAATGTCACCTTCACGCAGGATTTTGACATCGTGACCATCGACCTCAATGTCATTCCCTGAATATTTTCCATAAATAACTTCGTCACCAAGTGAAACAAGCAGGCTTGCACGCTGGCCACTTTCAAGCAGGCGACCGGGACCAACCGCGACCACATGTCCTCGCTGCGGTTTTTCCTGTGCTGAGTCTGGCAGCACGATTCCGCCGGATGTCCGCTCTTCTGCTTCAACAGGCTCGACAACGATTCTGTCATCAAGCGGATGAATTTTTAGTTTTTTTGCAGCCATTTTTCACTCCAAAGTTGTTGTCCGCGAAAGTAAACGTTTTCGGGGTCTCGATTAGGAAAACCCCGTTAGATTTTGTCAATTTTCAGTGATTACATCATGCCAGGCATGCCACCCATGCCACCCATGCCGCCCATGCCAGGCATGCCACCCATGCCACCCATGCCACCCATGCCGTGGTCGTGACCGTGGCCTTCTGGCTCTGGTTCCTCTTCCGAAGGAATCTCTGTAATCAGGGACTCCGTTGTCAAAAGCAGAGCCGCAACACTTGCCGCATTCTGCAGGGCCGTGCGGACAACTTTTGCGGGATCAATAACACCAGCACTGACTAAATCACAGTAGTCACCCTTATCAGCGTCATACCCATCATGCTTGCCCTTTAATTGACGGACTCGGTTGACGACAACTGAGCCATCGAGTCCGGCGTTATTGGCAATCGCCTCGAGTGGGTAGTGCAGGGCATTCTTTACGATGGAAGCACCGTGCTTTTCATCACCCTTCAGGTCGAGTTTTTCAATCGCTTTTTCTCCGCGAAGAAGGGCGACACCGCCTCCGGGCACCACTCCTTCAGCGAGGGCAGCTTGTGTTGCACTCTTTGCATCATCGATGAGTGCTTTTCGTTCCTTCATTTCAGTTTCGGTGGCTGCCCCGACATTAATCTCGGCTACGCCACCAGCGATCTTCGCGAGTCGCTCTTGAAGCTTTTCACGATCGTATTCGCTCGTTGTTGCTTCTATCTCAGCTCGGATTTGTGCTGCACGACTATTGATGGCGTCTTTCGTACCACCACCACTGATAATTGTTGTATTCTCAGCGCCAATGATGACTTTCTTAGCTTTGCCAAGGTCTGTAATTTGAACAGCATCGAGAGCAATACCAAGATCCTTGAAAATTGCTTCGCCACCGGTAAGGACTGCGATGTCACCCATCATTGCCTTTCGGCGATCACCGTACCCGGGAGCCTTTACAGCGACAGTCTGAACGATACCTCGCAGCTTGTTGACTACGAGTGTTGCAAGTGCTTCCCCATCGACATCCTCAGCAATCATGACCAACGGTTTGCCAGCCTTGCTAATTGCCTCGAGGAGGGGAACAAGGTTCTTAGCACTCGAAATCTTGTCCTCAAAAATAAGAATGTAGGGATTTTCAAACTCACAGATTTGGGCATCTGCATCGGTGACAAAATGTGGTGAGAGAAACCCTCGGTCAAACTGCATTCCTTCAACAACGTTGACGAATGTTTCAGCCTGCTTGCCTTCCTCAACTGTGATGACACCGTCCTTGCCCACCTTAAGAATGGCTTCGGCAAGCACGTTCCCAATTGTAGGGTCGTTATTTCCAGCAATAGTGGCAATCTGCATGAGTTCCTTTTTGTTCTTCTCATTAATCGAAGATGCTAGGCTCAGGATTGATTTTGTGACAGCTTCGACCGCTTTGTGAATACCACGGGCAAGCGCCATCGCATCAGCACCCGCGGCGATCATTTTGAGTCCCTCTCGGAAAATTGCTTCAGAAAGGACTGTCGCGGTTGTGGTGCCATCACCGGCCACATCATTTGTCTTGCTTGCAGCCTCTTTAACAAGTTGAGCACCAAGATTCTCAAATGAGTCATCTAATTCGATGTCTTCGGCGACAGTGACGCCATCTTTCGTCACCTTTGGTGAACCCCACCCTTTATCGAGAACAGCATTTCTACCCCGCGGCCCAAGCGTACTTTTCACGGCTCGCGCGAGTTTGGAAACACCAGCAAGTAGAGGTTTACGGGCCTCATCCTCGAACACCATTTGCTTTGCCACAAGAAGCTCCTTCAAAAGCGTACTCAACGGACCTCGCGGTCATGCAGTGGGCTGTTCTGGCAGCCACACCATTCTTAGCGATACAGAATGCAACCTTTGTGCCGGATCGGACCAAGTTATGATTTTTTTTTAAAAACCCTAAATTCCGTGCTTTTCTGACAGCGGTCGACTCCTGGCCCGATGTAAATTCTTGCGCATGGGTGTCGAATGTGCCTTTTTGGCAGGTGTCGCCCGAGGCTCCTGAGCCCAGTCCTGACGGGTTACTGAGGGGACCAGTCAATATCTCCTTCGAGTCCCCGGCAGAATGCAGCAAGGAGATCGGCGGTTCTATCTGCGTCGTCCAGCGAGACAGTCTCGACGGCAGAATGCATGTATCGATTGGGGACGCTCACCAAGCCCGTTGCCACTCCGTCCCGTGTGACTTGCAGCGCATTGGCATCAGTCGGGGTTGCTCGACCAAATGCCGACAGTTGAATGGGAATGTCACCTTTTTCCCCGGCGTTAAGAAGGCGATCTACAACTTGCGGATGCATATTCGGGCCCCGATACACAACAGGTCCCTTGCCGAGTGAAATATCGCCTTCGGTTTTCTTGTCAATTGTTGGGCAGTCTGTAGCGTGCGTGACATCAACCGCTATCGCAACGTGAGGGTCAACTCGGTGACAGCTCGTTTTTGCACCGCGAAGGCCGATTTCCTCTTGGACGGTCGATGAAACAGACAAAGAACAGGGGAGTGGGCCAGCCTTGACGGCCCTCCGAAACGCTTCGAGTACAACCCAGAGACCAATTTTGTCATCCATGGCAACTGAAGCAGCAAGGCCATTTCGTAGCGGCTGATATTTCAGTGCAAAGGTGGCAGAGTCGCCGACTCGGACAACCTTTTCAGCATCTTCCTTGGAGTCTGATCCGATATCAATCCAAAGATCTTTCATTTTGGGAACAGATTTTCGCTCTTCCTCCGTAAGGAGGTGAATTGGTTTGCGGCTCATCACACCGGGTATGCCACCGCTTGCTGTCCAGATTACAACGTGAGTGCCAATGAGTTGCATTGGGTCCCAACCACCGATTGGTTGTACTGAGATATATCCATCGACATCAATATATTGCACGATAAGTCCAATTTGGTCGCAGTGACCAGCAAGAAACATACGGCAGCTGCCGCCTGGGTTCGCGGTGCCGATAACATTGCCGTGGGCATCTGTTTCGATTGTTTCAGCACATGGCTTCAGGTACTCACGGACAAGCTTCTGGACGGGTTGTTCATAGCCGGAGGCACTGGGTGTCTCGAGGATTTTGACCAGAAAATCATGGGCAACGGTATCCACAGGCGTTATTCCTTAAAGGGTTGAGGGGATGACGGCGGATTGCCAGAATAGCAAAGTTTTTGCGAGAGTGCGGTGATGTCGCATCGCCAGCGTGCCAGACGGGTCTCGCTTCCCGTGAGACGCGCTGCAAAGTACGATTTCGAAGATCAAAGTGGCATGAAGCAAACAATTGGAAGTGACGATATGACTCAACCTGTACACATCGGCCTGGTCGGCATGGGGACTGTGGGCACTGGCGTTGTCCGCGTGCTTCAGGATTCTGCTGACCATATTGCCAGGCAGGCGGGCCGCCCATTGATTGTTGAACATGTTGTCGTTCAGGACCCAAAAAAACCCCGCAGCGTCGAGCTGTCGGACAAACGTTTGTCCAGCGACCTACGTAAGATTACAGATGATCCAGCGATAAGTGTCGTCGCTGTCCTACTGGGTGGTCTTGAGCCTGCACGTACGATTTCCCTTGAACTGTTGCGTAGTGGAAAAGATCTCGTCACGGCCAATAAGGCCTTGCTCGCGGAGCACGGGCCCGAACTGTTCCAAGCCGCTCGGGAGGCTGGTCGATCGATTGCTTTTGAAGCAGCAATCGGTGGGGGGATACCGATCGTCGCAGCAGTATCGGAGTGTCTGACCGGGAACCGCATATCCTCAATTCGTGGGATTTTGAATGGAACCAGTAATTTTATCCTGACAAAGATGGAGCAAGAGGGCAGTAATTATCAGGATGTTTTGTGTCTTGCGCAGTCCGAGGGTTATGCAGAAGCAGATCCGACCATGGACGTTGATGGCACAGATGCAACACAAAAACTCGCGATCCTTGCCCATCTTGCGTTTGGACAATGGGTGCCATGGGCCAGTATTCCACGGTTTGGTTTGGAAACCATAGATCAAGAACTTCTTCGCTTTGCAGATGAACTGGGTTGTCGTATTCGTGTTGTAGCTGATGCAAGTCGTGGTGAAGAGACTTTGTCGTTGCGGGTTGGGCCCGCACTGGTTCGTAAGGGAACGCCACTGGCTGAAACCCAGGGGGCATTTAACGCCGTGAGCGTTGTTGGCGACGCGGTAGGCCCGCTTTTTTTTCATGGGCTTGGCGCTGGGCAGATGCCAACGGCATCAGCGGTCGTTGCCGATATCATTGGAACAGTTGTTGGAAGGTCGGCAATCACTTTTCAACAGGCAGGGACTGTTGGGATTTCAGACAACGCCGACACGCATATTCATGGGGGGCCGAGTCCCATTTTCCTTCGGCTCCATGTGGCGGACACCCCGGGTGTGCTTGCTGATTTAACAGGAATCCTTGGGGCCGAAGGCATCTCAATTGACTCCGTTATTCAGCATCCAGCCGAAAAGGGACAGCCGGGGGTTCCTTTGATTATTATGACGCACTGTTGCCCGGCAGAGGCGGTTGATCGGGCCGTGAATGCCTTAAACAAGAATCCGGCAGTGCGGAGTCCGATATGCTGCCTGCCGGTAATCACTGAATAACGCGATTGGACTGAAGGATCAATTTCCACCAATGAAGTATTTCGTTTTGATACCGGATGGCGCAGCCGATGAGCCACAGGATTCACTTGGTGGCAAGTCACCACTTGAATATGCATCGATTCCGACGCTTGATAGGTTGGCGAGGCAGGGTAGGGTGGGACTCACTAATCACGTTCCGGACTCATTCAATCCCGGTTCAGAGGTGGCGTGCATGAGTCTTATGGGATACGACCCACTCACGTATTTCACCGGTCGCGCCCCTTTGGAAGCAGCAGCCAAAGGCATTTGCTTAGGGCCTGATGACTGGGCGGTACGCTGCAACCTTGTTACGATCGAAGACCACGGTGATGGACCCGTAATGGTCGATTTCACTGCAGACCACATCACCACACCTGAAGCCACGGAGTTACTTGAAGCAGCACAGCAGGGTCTGGCAAGAGACCTCCCGGACCTTAAGGGGTGGGATTTCGTACCCGGTGTCAGCTATCGCAATCTGCTGCTTTTTCGGGGAAACGTTGGTGGTCACTGCGAGCTTGGAGACGGCCTTCGCACAACTGCTCCACATGATCGAGTCAACCAACTTATCTCAGATGCTTTTCCGCGAGGAACTGGAAGCCGATTGCTTACCGAGATAATGGGGTGCAGCGAGACGTGGTTGAAGGATCACGCGGTGAATAGAACTCGCAACAGCAAAGGGCATGGCATTGCGACCCATGTGTGGCTATGGGGCGCTGGTCAGCGGCCCGCGTTTAAAACATTCAAATCTCTGCATGGCGTACAAGGAACAATGATTACCGGAGTGGACCTTCTCCGTGGACTAGCAGAATTGGCTGGGTGGCGTTGCCGGGAGGTAGAGGGTGCCACCGGGTATCTCGATACAGATTATGCGGCGAAAGGGCAGGCTGCTATCGACGAACTTAGCGAGTCCGATCTGGTGTGTGTCCATGTTGAAGCACCTGATGAAGCTGGACATGAAGGAAATGCAGTAGCCAAGGTAAAGGCTCTTGAAGAGATTGATCAAAAGATTGTCTCCCCCGTCATCGACCATCTAGAACGGCAGGCGAGCAACGGAGAACCCTATCGCGTTTTTGTGTGCCCTGATCATCCAACATTTTGCTCAACGCGAATGCACTCTCGTGGTTTGGTCCCATTTATCATCGCTGGTTCAGGAGTGGACGCTATGTCGGCGCAATCCTACGACGAGCAGGCCGTGGCAATCGGACAAACTGTTTCGCAGGGCTCAACTCTGATAGGTACCCTATTCGAAGATACTGAGGCGTAGTTCGAACCCAACACAGTGAATTAAAATTCAGGCTTTCTGCATACAATAAGGACGAAGCCTTTATGGCACGAGTTGTTCAAAAATTTGGTGGTACGAGCGTAGCCGATCCCGAGAAAATTGTGAGGGCTGCGAAGAAGGCCTCGCTTCGGCATGCGGCGGGCGACCAGGTGGTTGTTGTGGTTAGTGCAATGGGGAAGCAAACTGACCTCCTCGTTCGGCTTGCTGGACAGATCACTGATAGCCCTAGTGCACGTGAAATGGACATGTTGCTCTCCACGGGTGAACAGGTCAGCGTTTCACTTTTTGCAATGGCCCTTCAAAGTATGGGCCACAAAGCCGTGAGTCTCACTGGCGGCCAGATCGGCATTCGCACCGATTCAAGTCACACTAAGGCGCGTATACAGTCAATTTCAACAGACCATGTGAAGGGTTTACTCGAGGGCGGGGCGATCGTCATAGCGGCTGGGTTCCAGGGGTTTGACCCAGATGGCAACATTACAACGCTCGGGCGAGGAGGCTCTGATACGACGGCGGTGGCTTTGGCCGCCGTCCTGAACGCAGACCGATGTGAAATCTACACCGATGTAGATGGGATTTATACGACTGACCCCCGTGTTCATCACGGCGCAGCGCGGCTGGCGACCGTGAGTCATGATGAAATGCTCGAACTTGCCAGTTTAGGTGCAGGGGTCATGCATTCGCGATCCATAGAGTTCGCGAAAAAATTTGGTGTTCCAATTTTCGTTCGTTCGAGTTTCGAAGATGGCCCTGGAACTGAAATATCGTCTGGTTCGACCATTCGACGTACCGTGAGTGGGGTTGCGTTGGCAAAGGATGAAGCAA
>Ga0315321_10001698_pt1 | contig 16999 bp, 14 predicted proteins | sample M180m21515metaG_FD_203464 | JGI IMG/M metagenome (GOLD analysis project Ga0315321, IMG submission 203464) | Ammonia-oxidizing marine archaeal communities from Monterey Bay, California, United States - M1 80m 21515 | ecosystem: Environmental > Aquatic > Marine > Intertidal zone | place: USA... | reverse complement strand
ATCACAGGTCCATCGAAAGGGGCGAGTACCGAAGGCTCCCACATGCGGGGAATGCGCGGTGGGTCCCGGGCGTACATCGCGGGATATGAAGAGCGGCCTGCCGCAGGCCCTGAGGAGAGGCGATGTCCACGAAGGTGCAAAAGCGCAGCCTGACAGCTCTCGCGGTCGAGACTCGAGCGCGGATGCGGCTGGTGACCTGGACCGTCGGGCTGATGTGGGTGCTCGAAGGAATCGATCAGCTCATCTTCAGCGGGGCACTGGACCGCTTTGGAGTGCGCCCGCTCACGATGGACGGTCTGTGGGGCATCTTCGCCGCACCCTTGCTGCATGGCGGCTTCGGCCACTTAATGGCAAACACCCTGCCTTGGCTGTTTCTCGGCTTTCTCACCACCACGCGCAAGCGGCTGGACTTCTGGGTGGTGGTGCTGGCGTCCACGCTCACAGCAGGCCTCGGTTCCTGGATCTTCGGCGGCACGGGCACGGTCCACATCGGCGCGAGTGGCGTTGTGTTCGGCTTTCTAGGCTTTCTCATGGGCCGAGGCATCTGGGAGCGTCGGTTCGGCACCATCGCGCTGTCGGTGGTGGTCACAGCCCTCTTCGGCTCGATGCTTTGGAGCATGCTGCCGGTGCTTGCAGAGGTGGGCATCAGCTGGCAGGCCCACTTCTTCGGATGGATCGGTGGACTTCTTGTGGCCCGGGCCCTGGGGCGTGCTCAGACCGCGAAGAAGGCGTGAGAGAAAGCACCGTCGCCCTTCCTGGCGTGCCCCGCTTGCTGCCAGATCTCGCGCTTCCGCCCTACCGCTATGTGCCTGGACGGCACCCCCATCCCAACCGCCACGCCGATGGTCACAACTTCCTCGCGGACATCGACTGGCGGCAGCCCACCTGGGACCCTGGCCGCGACTGGACCACCGACCGCCGCTACCTGTACGGCCACGACCTGTTCGCCCACCGCTACTACTGGGAGTCCCACGAGGTCTGGGAAGAGCTGTGGCACGCCATTCCCGACGACCGACCCGAGCGGCGACTCATCCAAGGACTCATCCAGACCGCCGCCACCACCCTCAAGCACCACATGGGCCACGACCGGGCACGCGGCCGTCTGGCCGACCGCGCCATCGTCCATCTTCAAGCTGCCAGCGTGCTCGGAAGCAGCGTGTGGGGGGTCTACATCGCTGACTTGGTGAGCCAGTTGGAGGCCCGGCAGCCCTGGCCGACCATCCCAGCAGGAGCCCTGCTGCGCGGGTGAGGCGATGCCCTTTACTGCCAGAAATTCGATGCGAAGAGGTCCATGGACGCCGCGACACCACTGTGCAGCAACACTCCTGGCCAGATCGATCGGTTCCGACGCGCAATCCAACACAACAGAAAGCCCGCGAAGATGCTGCCCACCATCTCGGGAACCGGCTTGTGCATGTGCATCACGGCGAACGGGATGGTGGAGATAAGCACCGACTTCACCCCGAAGTCCTTTTCAAACCCAAACAGCATGAAGCCGCGGAAGAAGAACTCCCAGGCGGTCCACTTGGTGAGGTAGACCAGCTCGTAGAGAACGTAGAGACCCGCACTTGCGGCCACCGCAGGCACCTTGGGGTAGGTCGCCTGAAACGACTCTCCGTGGCTTGCAAGCCACACAAGGGGCAAAAACGCACCCCACAAGGCGAGCACCACCAGCCACTCTCGGCGGGTGCCCCGAAGTCGGAAGCCCAGGTCGCGCGGTCCCATCTTCCACGCGAGCCGACACACCACAAGCGGTACTACCAGCAGACACAGCACCGCCATGCCGTGGGCGTAGGCGTGGATGTGGAAGCTCGGCGCGTCGATCCCACTCACCGACGACATGGTCTCCAGCACCACATCCGGCATCCACTTCCTCTTCGACAAGGTGCTGTACGACAGCAGCGACGTCGCTGCCAACACAGTCAGCAGAGCGGGGCGGAGGCCCAGGCCTGGAAAGGCGCGGTCGAGGAGAGCGGCGAGGCGTGCGGTCATGGGTCCGGGAGGCAGGCGGGACCACTCGGGGCTAAGCCGAAGCGATGAAGCGGTGCACCCCCATCCTGGCACTTGCCGCGTGGAGCTGTGGCTGGCTCGACGGCCCCCCATCGTGGGAGCGTCCCGAGCCGGCCGACCGGGCGAAGTTCGCCGCCCATCTGGCGTTTCCCAGTCCGCCGCTTCCCCTTGAGATCACGCTGGGAGAGGCGCGCAAAGTGGCCGGAGGCACCCTATTTCCAGCCCGAATCGCCTGGTATCCTGGGCTGGATGTGCACGGCGCGCTGCTCCGACCCGACTCCCCCTCGGGTGCGGGCGTGGTGGTCGCCCAGGGACACTTCGGAGAGGGAAAGTCGAGCCCCGAGGCCCAGGAGATCGCGCTTCGACTGGTCGAGAGAGGCTCGGTGGTCGTGATGGTGGACACTCCGGGCATGGAGGAGGCCAGCCGCTCCGGACGCCACATCCACTTCGACGCAGGCGCCCACAACCGGGCCTTCCTCACCGCAGGCGGGGTCAGCGCGATGGCCGTGCAGGTGTCTCAGCTGCGACGTGCGATCGACCTGCTGCATGCCGAAGGGGCCACCAAGGTGGGCGCAACAGGGGCCAGTGGCGGAGCTGTGCAGTCGATGTACCTGGCGCTCGCCGATGACCGCGTGGATGCCATCGCACTCGCAAGCTATGTCCCAACCCCGCGAGAAGCGCGTGCTGGAGGATGTCCTTGCGACCAGGTGCCCGGCTGGCCGGGTCCCGACCCCACCGTGGGCATCGCGCTCACCGTGCCCAGCTTGTGGCTCACCGATGGCCCGGTCGAGCGCCGTCCCCACCTGCCCGACGATGCCGAATGGCACCAGACCGAGGGCCCCCACAGCTACACGCCGAAGATGCAGGCCCTCGCGCTGGCGTTCTTTGCCGACCACCTCGGGGTCAGGCTGCTCGACGGCGACGGTCCCCACAGACTCACCCCCGCGCACATCCAGCCCATCCGCACCCCCGAGCTCACCGAAGCGGACGCCGAGCTCTTCGATCTGGCCGACCACCTCCACCCCACCGATATGTGGTCTCCCGGCCGGGAGGGCGCCAGCCACCACGAGCTGAGCTGCCAAGGCAAGGGGCCGGTTGTGGTGGTCGCAGGCGGACAAGCCACCGACCTCTCGTCACTTGAAGCGGCAGGCTTGCGAGCCTGTGCGGTGCGGATTCCCGAAGATGCCGTGGGCCACGACCAGGCGGTGGGCACTGCCGGCACGCCCTACACCCATGTGCTGAGTGGAGCGCTTCGCGCGGCAGCCGACCGGGTACAAGCCAAGGCGGCCTATGGAGTCCGCGGCCACGGTCTGGTCGCGGCCGGCACTGGCTTGCCCTACGTGGTGCGGTCGCCGGTGCGCACTTTGGGCGAAGTCGACCCCACACAAGACCCCAACTGGATCCACGTGCCCGGGGCCTGGTGGGGGGCTCTGGCCCCCGTGTGGACGGGCGCTCTGGCAGTGGCTGACGATGCGGACGAGCTGGCGGGGACCCTGTCTACGCAGCTCATTGAGGAGAAGCCCCCCCATGTCCCTTGAGGACCGCGTGCTCGCACACATCACTGGACTGGGCCTCGGCCCGTCACGGGTCGACGTGCAGCCCATCTCTGGTGGTGCTTGCCAAGACAACCTGCAGGTCGACATCCACTGGCTGGACGGACGCCACACTCGCCATGTGCTCCGAAGCGATGCCCCGTCTTCCCTGCCCGGTAGCCTCGACCGGCCCACCGAAGCGGCGGTCATCCGAGCAGCCGTCGATGCGGGAGTGCCCACTCCCACGGCACAATGGGATGGGCTTGACCTTGTGCGTCCCGGCTCTGGTGCCTACTTCATGGACTGGGTGGACGGCGTGGTGCTGGGAGGCAAGGTGGCGCGGTCCCCCAAGCTCACCCATGCCCGAACACTGCTGCCAGACCAGCTTGGAGCCGCGCTGGCGGCCATCCACAGCGTCCCGCCGGACGCCGAGCTCAACCTGCGGGGCCGCTCCGAGGACCCCATCGATGTGGCGCTGTCCGAGCTGGCCGACATGCTCACCACCGTCGACCGCCCCGCCCAACACCTCGCCCTGCGCTGGCTTCAGCAGAGTCGTCCAAAGCCGTCGCACACCACCTTGGTACACCGCGACTTTCGCCTCGGAAACCTGATGGTCGACCCCCGAGATGGCCTCGTGGCTGTGCTGGATTGGGAGTTCGCCCGCTTCGGCGACCCCATCGAGGATCTCGGCTGGTTCTGCGTCCGAGACTGGCGCTTTGGCGCGGTCCACCTGGGCGGGGGCGGAGTCTGCTCACGCGATGCACTGCGCAAGGCCTACACAAGAGCGTCGGGCCGGGAGGTCAGCGCCGAGACTCTGCGCTTCTGGGAGGTGTACGGAAACGCGCGCTGGGCAGCCTCGGCGATTCTCCAAGGCGAGCGAGCGCGGGCAGGTGGAAAGGACGGCCTCGGCGTAGACATCGAGCTGCTGTCCATCCCGCGTCGCGCAGCTGAGATGGAGTGGGAAGCGCTGCGGCTCATCCGGGAGACCGGCGTGTGGAGCCTACCGGAAGGTCCGCCCGAGCCAACTTCTGTGGGGGACGGCACTCCACCCGCCGAGCTGCTTGACGCCCTGCGAACCTGGCTGAAGGGACCCATCCTCCAAGCGCTCAAGCCTGCCGATCCGGGACTTGCGTTCCAAGCTCGGGTGGCGGCCTTTCTTCTGGACGGTGTCGCGCGCGAGGTCGCTGCAGCGGGTCCTGCGGACGTGGTGACGATCCACGAGAACGACGACCTTCAACAGGTTCATGATCAAGTCATCTGCGGCTTGAGGTGGGAGCTGCAGGTGGTTCAACCGCGCTTCGATCGGAGCGAGCGACCCGGAGAAGCTCACCAGAGCTGACGACCATGCCAAGCGCCGGTTAGCGTTGCGAGATTCCCCTGATCATCGAGTGTCTGATGCGCGCCACCCTGCTCCTCGCCCTTCCCGTCCTGCTGATGGGCTGCTCGAAGTCCCTCGACGGCAAGACCCGCGACCCCAACGCTGCCACCGGAGGCGATGGGGAAGACGGGGGTGGCTCGGGTGACGATGGGAGCGGCTCAGGCGATGACGGCGGCTCCGGCTCCGGCGACGATGGCGGCGATGACGGAGGCGATGACGGGGGTTCCGGAGACGACTCGTGCGACGACGTTCCCACGGCATCCACGGTGCCCACCGACAGCGGCTGCGAGTATGTGCCAGAGGCCAGTGGCTCCACCTTTTCGGCCCGCGTCGAGTGGAGCATGGCCCACGAGCTCACCGATCCCGACGATGGCTCCACCATCGCGGCCTACACCTTCGCCGACTCCCCCACCATGGACTCCGTGTTCCAGGCGCCCGCGGTGGGTCAAGCCACCGACGACGACGGCAACGGCATGGTCACCGGCCAGGACACCCCCGACATCGCCATCATCACCGGCGACGAGTTCTCTGGCGACGACCACTCTGCACTGCGCTTGGTCTCTGGCGACGGCTCCGTGGTGTGGGACACCGTGGAGTTCGCATCGCCGGCCACCTCGGGCAGCGGCAGCTACGCCCCCTTCCTCTTCGCGGGCGTGGCGATGGGCGACATCGACCTCGACGGCCTGACCGAGCTTGTCACCACAGTGGTGAATGGAACCGGCGACTGCTACCCGGCCATCTACGAAGTCAGCCTCGCCGGCACCGTCACGCTCGATGTGGTGGGCGAAGATGCGCTGTGGTGCCAAGCGGTGGGCTACTCGGTGAAGTCGGCGCACGCACCCGCCCTGGCAGACCTCGACTCAGACGGTGATGTGGAGGTCATTCTCGGCCGCAGCGTGTTTGAAGGCTCCGACCTGTCGCTCCGCTGGGAAGGCTCCGGCGGACGCGGCTGGTACAACGCTTGGTACGTGGGCGCTGAGGGCTACTGGAACTCCGGCTTCCACTCGTTTGCCTACGATATGGACGGCGATGGCTTGGAGCTAGAGGTGGTGTCGGGGTCCACGGTCTACACGGCGGATGGCGACGTATACTGCGAGCTGGGCAGCTACTCGGGATCGACCTGGACGCCCGCTGAAGACGGCTACCCCGCTGTGGCCGACATGGTGCGGTTCTCCGGCACCTCGGCAGGCGAGCCCGAGATTGTGCTCACCGGCAACCAGCGGGTGAGCGTGTACCATGGCTCGGTCGCCCACGACCCCTACGGCTACGACCGGTGCGTGGAGATCGACAGCCTCACCAACGACCCCTACGAGACCTCCATCGGCGCGGACCTCCCCGCCCACCCTGACTGCGACGAGAGCCGCAAGAGCTTCGGCGGGCCGCCCACCATCGCCGACTTCACCGGCGACGGCAGCCGCGAAGTGGGCGTGGCGGGCGCGTGCTGGTTCACCATCTTCGATGTCGACTCGGGCGGCCTTCAGTACGCCGCAATGACCCAGACCCGCGACTGGTCGAGTGCATCGACCGGGGCCACGGTGTTCGACTTCAACGGCGACGGCACCGACGAGGTCATCTTTGCCGACGAGGACGCCCTCTATGTGTGGGAGGTCACGGGCTCAGGCAGCATGCGGCCCTGGGAGCGCTTCTCCACGGTGCTCGAAGACACCAACCACAAGTCGTGGACCATCCACGAGTACCCCCTTGTGGCCGATGTCGACGGAGACGGCAAGTCGGAGCTGCTGGTGCTCAACAGCCCGCGGCCCGACTACATGGGCGAGTATGGCTTCTATGTGTTGGGTGCAGCCGACGACGACTGGGTGTCTGCCCGACCCCACTGGAACCAACACGCCTACTACGTCACCAACATCGACGACGACGGCACGATCGGAACCGCTGACCCCAACTACGCGCCCTACACAAGCGACGACTTCAACTCCTTCCGCTTGCAAGCTCCCGGCAGCTTCGGCGCCCTCGCTGCCCCCAACCTGCTGCCCGAGACCACGGTGTGTCAGACCGAGTGTGGCGCCCAGGCCTACATCTGGGTGCAGGTGGCCAACACAGGCGCCTACATTTCCGCCGACCCGGGCGTGCAGGTGAGCATCTACGGCGAGTCTGGGGGGAGCGACACCCACCTGGGCACCTACGAGTGGCCGGTCTCCATCGCCCCGGGTGTACTCACGGATGGGGTGGAGTTCCGAGTGGCCGACTGGGCCGACTACGACGCCATCTACGCTGTGGTCGACGACCCGGATGCAGGCTCGGGCTCCGCAGACTGGGGCACCGCCAAGGAGTGCGACGAGGACGACAACCGGGTGGCGGTCGACCTCTCTTCACTCTGTGAGTGAGCTCACTCCCAGAGGGGGCGGGCCTACCGCACATACACCTGCATCGTGTTGGCCCCCGTCGATCCGGTGCCCGTGTTCAAGCCCAAGGTAGACGCGAAGCCCAGTGCCCCTCCCTCGCTGAGCTCAGCGCCCGATGTGCAGCTCGGACACTCGAAGCCCGGCCCAAGGCCCCCACTGGAGGGGTCATCGAAGGGGCAGCCATTGTTGTAGCCATGGCTCCAGGCCGGCCCGTAAGTGGCGTGGTTCCAGGTGCTCGCGAAGCTCTGGCATGTCGCCAGTGAAGACTCGTGGTCGCCCAAGTTGAAGTAGAGGTCGGTGTCACACATGTTGCCGCCGAGCGTCAGAGTGCCGCCGGTGAGCGCGTGACTGTTGCCCGCCATGCTGTAGTCGCAGTTGAGGTCACCGATGGCGTCGATGTGACTGCCGAGGTCCATGGTGCCGTCGCCCACCGCTTCATACTCGGCGGTGGTGCCCGAGGGGGCATGCACGAAGAGCAGGTCGTAGAACAGAATCTCGTGGGCAGAGTCCGACTTCATGTCCGCGGTGAGGTCCGACACCGCGCCGAAGGTGGTGGTGTCACTGCCCATCAGGTCCCGGTCACTCCACGTCCAGGTGTCCTGGCCGTCGTCGCTGACCACCCAGGCGAGGGTCCAGCCGCCGCCTTCGATGGTGAGATCGCAGTGCACCTCGTAGGCTCCGCTTGAGCCGGGCTCAATCCAATACAGGCCATCGGTCGAGGCATAGGACAGCACATCGAGGCAATCTGCTGCAGGGCAGGCCGCCGCGCTGCCATCCATCAGGTCGCCACTGCCGTCGCAGTCATTGTCCTGGCCGTCGCAGATCTCATCCGCACCTGGGTACACCGTCGACTCTGCATCATCGCAGTCCGTGGCATCGGCGACCGTCGATGTGGGCGCATCGCAGCTCACCGAGCTCAACGAAGCATCGCCAAAGCCATCCCCGTCGGAGTCGCTGTACCAGGTAGTGGCCGTCGAAAGGTCGAGTCCGCGGTCGGCGTCGTCGATGAGACCATTGCAGTCATCGTCGAGCTCGTTGCACACCTCGGTGGCGGCAGGGTTGACCTCGGTGACCGTGTCGTCGCAGTCCGTGGCATCGGACACAAAGCCGGTGGGGGCTGTGCAGGCTTCGGTGGAGACTGCAGAGTCGCCGTAGCCGTCGGCATCAGTGTCGGCGTAGAAGTCGATTAGCACGCCATTGTCGGGCACCCCATCGCAGTCTTGGTCGATGCCATCGCAGACCTCGGGAGCCCCTGGGTAGATCGTGTCTACGGCAGGGTCGCAGTCGCCCGCTTGTTCTGCGTAGCCGGGCGGGACAATGCAGCCTTCGATGACCGCGGTGAGGTCGCCCCAGCCGTCGCCGTCGAGGTCAGCGTAGAAGGTGGTGGTGGTGCCCTCATCCACCGCGCCGTCGCAGTTGTTGTCGCGCTCGTCACAGACCTCTTCAGCACCAGGATGGTCTTGGGGTTCGGTGTCGTCGCAGTCCGTGGCATCGGACACAAAGTCAGACGGCCGCTCGCACGACTCGACAGATGTTTCCGGGTCGCCAAAGCCATCGCCGTCGGCATCAGCGTACCAAGTCTCGCCCAGCCTCTCATCGACTTCACCGTTGCAGTCATTGTCGATGCCGTCGCAGACCTCCTCGGCGCCCGGCCACACCTCGGCATTGCTGTCGTCGCAGTCGCTTGCGTTTGGAACCGTGCCAGGGGGCGCTTCGCACGCTTCGATCGTCTGCGCAAGGTCGCCAAAGCCGTCCCCATCCGCATCCACATGCCAAGTGGACATCACCTCTTCGTCGATGACGCCGTCGCAGTCATTGTCCACGCCGTCACACACCTCCACCGCACCCGGTCCCACCGTGGCATCGCTATCATCGCAGTCCTCGTCGGCGGTGACGCCGTCACCATCGCCATCCTGAGTAGACCCATCGCTGGAGGTCAGGCCGTCCCAGCCTACCTTGCTGTCCGGCATGGAGCGGCAAGCGGCGAGAAGAACAACAGCGGAGAAGACTGTGAGACGCATCGGGGCTCCTGAGATCCGAATCTTCGCCCCTGCGACCGCAGCGGGCACTGACCTGTCGATGACATAGATGTCGAGAGCCACCTCCGGCGCGGATGAGCCGGGGCGGTCTCCAAGGACGCCATGCAGGACCAAGCGCCCTGTTCCACGTGGAACTTCCCCACTGACACCTGGCCTGGTGACGCGCAAAGCGTGCGCTTGAGACCGACCAAAGACGGCGTGCTGATCAACATAGACGAGGGGCGGTCGCTCACCTCGACAGCACTCCATGGTTGTTGCGGGGGACGCCTTCGCGCAGTGTTTCGCACCTTGTCTGCTGAGGTGTGGCCCGGGGTGGACCTGCGGCGCTTCAGCGGAAACGGTGGATCTGGAGGACTGCGGCTCGACCTCGACCCGGGGCGGGGCGCACTGCGACTGGCGCGCTGGGGACGGCAAGGGACCACACGGGCCGTGCAGCCCATCGTGCCGTGGACCCCCACCCCACTGCCGCCCATCGCTACCTGGACGACCCTCGACGTTGAGCTTCAAGACAACGTGGTCACCGCATACATCGAAGGACGTCTATCGCTGGAGGTCCTGCTGGTTCACACCTGGAGAGGCGACTTTGGGGTCCACATCAGCGGTCCTCCCCTCCCGGTTCAGGACCCAGCGGGCCAGGCAGCCGAAGTTCAGCGTATCGACGCGTGGAACATCGTGGAACAGCCCATGTCCGCACTCGACTGCTTCAAGGTGGGTCGCTTGACCCTCCCAATCCCCCCAAGACGAGCCGACTAAGAGCATTCTACCCCTGGTCGCAATGCGACACGGTGCACAACGTAGCGATCGAGCCTCGACCCAGGAGAGCATCCCATGGCCCACAAGCGCATGAAGTACAGCCACCGATCAGGTGCCCTCCAAGAGGCCATGGTCTCGTCCAAGCCCCGCGCCAATGCACCCCTCCCCCCACCGCAGGTCCAGCAGATGACCAACATGATGGGGACGCTCCCCGCGGACCTTGAGGTGAGCATGAGCGCAGGCAGCGCCATGTCTGGGGCACGAGCTCAAGCCCAGCGGGGCGCACTGGTGCACAACACCTGGTCCACCACCGTTCGCGAAGGCAGCCGTGCCCTAGTCACCGACAGGCAAGGCCGCATCTCCGTTGTCGAAGGTCCGGCCCAGGTCCTGCGCTGGGGACGCACCATCGAGGCCATGAAGCAGTACGTCGCCCATCCCGGCGACTTCCTGGTGGTCCGCCACCGCGATGGGCGACAGACCCACCTCGCCGGTCCCACTTCACTGTGGTTTGACCCCCGTGAACACGCCAGCGTCGAGCGGGAAGAGGCCCTTCAGATCGGCGCGGAAGAAGCGGTCGTCGTGTACACCGAGGACGACGACGGCGTGGTGTCTCGTCGCATCGCAGCAGGACCCGCCACGTTTGTGCCTGGCGCTTCGGAGTGGCTCCACACCTTTTCGTGGCACGGCACGGTGGGCGGCGAGAAGGTGCCTGGTGCGCTGGAGTTCCAGAAGCTGTGGCTGCTGCCCGACCAGATGTACCACGACGTAGCAGAGGTCCGGACTGCCGATGATGCCGTCATCACCATCCGCCTGATGATCTTCTTCCACCTGCAGGACATCGACCGGCTGCTGGCCACATCCCACGACCCCATCGGCGACTTCGTCAACGCGACCACCTCGGATGTGGTGGAATTCGTGCGCCGCCACACCTTCGATGCCTTCAAGGAAAACAGCGACCAGCTCAACGAGCTCGGCACCTACCGCAAGCTCGTCGCCCGGGCCGAGCAGTGTGGCTACCGCATCTCCAACGTGGTCTACCGCGGCTATGGCGCCCCGCCGTCACTGCAGCAGATGCACGACGCGGCCACCGAGTCCCGCACCCGGCTGCAGCTTGAGCGCGCCACCCAGCAGCAGGCCCAGGAGCTGGAGGACTTCAAGCAGGAGCGCGCCATCGCCCGAGGCGCACGCGAGCGGGCCGAAGCCGCTGAAGCCTTCGAGCACCAGGCCGACCTGCGACGCCGGGAGCGAGAGGAGCGCCTCGCCGCCGAGGCTGCCGAGCGCCAGAACACCCGCGAGCAACGCACCCTCGACACCACCGCCGAGCGGGAGGCCGCCGCAGCCGAAGACGTCCGCCAACAGAATCACCTCGACCGTCTCAAGGTCATGGGCGTCGACCTCACCGCGCTGCTCACTCAAGGCCGGGCCGACCGTGTGATCGAGCTGCGAGGGGGCCAAGGCACCCACGTGCATGTGGATGGGCGCGGGTAGGAGCGCGGAGGGTCAGGCTCGGCCTTGGCGTCGCTCGCTGGCTGTCACGGTGTTCTCCATCAGCATGGCGATGGTCATGGGGCCGACGCCACCCGGTACCGGGGTGATGGCACGGCACTTGTCCTTCACGCCATCGAAGTCGACATCGCCGACCAAGCTGCCGTCGTCGAGGCGGTTGATGCCCACATCAACGACCACTGCGCCGTCCTTGACCATGTCCGCAGTGACGAAGCTCGGGCGACCCACCGCGGCCACGATGAGGTCGGCGCGCTGCAGATGCGCGGCAGCGTTGCGGGTGCGGGAGTGGCACACCGTTACCGTGGCGTTGGCCTGCTCAAGCAACATCGCCATGGGGCGGCCCACAATGTTGGAGCGCCCGAGCACCACCGCCTCCATGCCCGTCAGGTTGATGTCGTAGCGGGCGAGCATGCGCATCACACCCAAGGGAGTGCACGGCACCAGCGCGGGCCGGCCCTGGGCAAGCAGGCCGGAGTTGATGACATGGAAGCCGTCGACGTCTTTCTCCGGCAAGATGCGCGACAGCACCGCGGCAGAGTCGATGTGACGTGGCAGGGGCATCTGCACCAGGATGCCGTCCACGCCGTCGTCTTCGTTGAGTTGGTCGATGAGCGCTTCGAGGACGGGCTGGGCGGTGTCTTTGGCCAGGATGTGGGTGTCGCTGCGGAAGCCGTTGGCCTTCGCTCGACGGCCCTTGGTGCGCACATACACCTGGCTGGCGGGGTCTTCGCCGACGATGACGACGGACAAGCCAGGCTGGCGGGGCAAGGCAGCCACGCGAGCACGCAGGGCGGGGGCCAGGGCTCGGGCGGTGGCGCGACCGTCAAGGAGCTGAGCGGACATGGGACCTCCTGCATCGCACAGTGGGGTGCGCGGCAAGCTGCGTATCCAGAATCCGTCCGACAGGAGGGTGCGTGACCTTGCTCAGGGTCATCCAGCGAGGTGCTTGGCCAGGCCGGAAGCGGTGCTGTCATCGACCCCGCCCACCGCGATAGAAGGGCGGCGACTCCCCACCGAGGCGCCTCGTGTCCGACACCGTCACCATCCCCCGTCCCGATGACTGGCACGTCCACTTCCGCGATGGAGACCGGCTCGCTTCCGTCGTCGCCGCCACCGCTGCGCAGTTTGGGCGGGCCATCGTGATGCCCAACCTCAAGCCGCCGGTCACCACCACGGCCACTGCGCTCGACTACCGGGAGCGGATCCTGGCTGCGCTCGCCCGTGCAGGAGGAGACCCAGCTCGCTTCAACCCACTCATGACGCTCTACCTCACCGACCAGACCTCCCCCGCTGAAATCGACGAGGCCATCGACAGCGGCGCTGTCTTCGGGGTGAAGCTCTACCCGGCGGGGGCCACCACCAACTCCGCAGCGGGCGTCACCGACATCGCTCGGGTCGACCCGGTGCTAGAGCGGATGGCGGAGCTCGGCCTGGCGCTGCTGGTACATGGCGAGGTCACCGCCGCCCACATCGACATCTTCGACCGCGAGGCCCGCTTTCTCGACGATGTGCTGGCCCCTCTACTCGCCCGGCATCCCGCGCTCAAGGTGGTCTTGGAGCACTGCACCACCCAGGCGGGCGTGGACTTCGTGCGGTCCTATGGTCCCCGGGTCGGTGCCACCATCACCGCACACCATCTGATGGCCACCCGAAACGACCTGCTGGTGGGCGGAATCAAGCCTCATTACTACTGTCTGCCAGTGCTCAAGACCTTCGCAGACCGCGCGGCTCTGGTCGATGCAGCCACCGGCGACGACAACAGCTTCTTTCTCGGCACCGACAGCGCTCCCCACCCAGTCAGCGGCAAGGAGTCGGCCTGCGGGTGTGCGGGTTGCTACACCGCGCACGCGGCAATCGAGCTGTACGCCGAGGTGTTCGACCTGGCTGGCAAGCTCGACAAGCTCGGTGACTTCGCCTCGCGTCGGGGGCCCGCCTTCTACGGACTGCCCGTGGCGGAAGACACGCTGACCTTGCGTCGTGAGCAGTGGGAACACCCGGCCACTCTACCTTTTGGCGATGGTGTGGTAAAGCCGTGGCGGGCGGAGCAGCCCCTGGAGTGGCGGGTCGTTTCGCGGTAGGCAGGCCGAGCAGAACGCAGACAGCCGGCCACAGGTGCCCGCCCGACCGTCCGTTTCACACAACCCAACCTCAACCATTCACGCCTGAGTGCGATTATGAGGGCGTGCGCTCCCCCGGCACCATCTTCCCCCGAGGTCGCAATGACCCCTGAACAAGATCCACTTCAGGTCTCCACTCCACGACAGGCGCAGGTCCGCACAGGTCCCGCCACACTCGCCATCGACGGCCAGCAGGTCGCCGGTCGGGTGCTGTCGCCCAACCTCGATCTCGGTCTGTTCGTGTTCGTGGTCGACGAGCCCGGCGATGTGTCCGCGCAGCTCGATGAAGGCGCGCCGTGTCGCATCAAGTGGGCATCAGGTACAGACTTCGACACCGAAGCCGAGCTGGTAGAGGCCGAAGACGGGGAGCGCTGGGTGCTGTCCGTGCCCGTCGAGCTGTCGAGCGCTGCGATGCGCCAGTCCCCGCGTCTGCTGGCCGACGGTGGCTGGGGTCTTGTGACCGAGGATGGTGACGTACTGGAGGTCTTCGACCTGTCTGCGGGCGGCATCGGCATCGAGTTCCCCGCCGGAAGTGGACCCGCGGGCGTGGGCGACCGCATCGAGGGCCGCCTAAAGGCCATCGGACTCGGAAGCTGGGACGTCGTGGTCGAGTGCACCAATGTGCGCGCCCACCCCGATGACGGTCGGCAGTGGATTGTCGGCGGTCAACTCAAGATGCCGGACGAGTCCGGAATGCTCCGTTACCAGGGCATCTTGAGTGATATGAACTGAGCCGCGATGCGCGCATGCCCCTATCGGCCTGTGCGACGTCAAAGATGAGCGAGCCCATCCCACATCGCCGGCAGCCAGGCCGAGCTTGTCGGGGAAAAACGCGCACAGCAACGCAAGCTCGTCAGATCAGAACATCGAGTAAACGCCTCTGATGGCCCTCTTGGATCCCTGGAGCGAGTGCAACGACAACCAACGTCGTCCGAAGACCTTGTCATATGACTGAGAGGTCCCATGCACATCGTCACCGGCAACGTCAGCCTCAGCGCGTCTCACAGCCTCAGCACCTCCGTCCAGCGCACCCAGCACCTCGAAGTCTGGGTGGAAGGCCAAGCGTTCCGGTCCCGACCACGTGAAGCTGGGGTCCAGCTCTCCCTGTCCGACCTCGCCCGTCGCCTGGCAGAAGACGCCGAAGACGCCCTTGATGAACTTAGAGACGAGCTCTCAGGAGCGGGACTGCTGCCCCAGTCTGCCCAGCTAAAAGACGCCGAAGAAGAGCAGCTGCCCATCGAGGACCTCCGCTTGCTAGTGCTCGCCATCCTGCTGGAGACCGTCACGGGCCACCGCTTCGAGCTCATCGACCCCGACGACCTCAAGGCCGACTCCGAGGCCATGGCACAGCTTGAAGAAGTCACTGCGATGCAGAAAGCGGCGCGACAAGAGCCCGACGGACGGGCGGGCTGGGGACTGCGCATCGACGTGGAGGAGATCCACGAAAGACACGAGCAGCAGCGCTTCCAGGCCCACGCCAGCCTCAAGACCGAGGAGGGTCGCGAGCTGCGGGTGGACCTCGATGTGCTCCAGAACCGCTTCGAGCGCTCCCGCCGCAGCTGGCAGCTCCGCACAGGCGATGCCGTGAAGGACCCTCTCGTGCTGGACTTCGCCGAGCCAAGCACCCGCGTGGCCGACGACACCCTGTCGGTGGACCTCGACCAGGACGGTACCCTCGACAACCTGCACCACCTCGGCAGCCACTCCCCCTACCTGGTGGATGACCGCGATGGCGACGGCGAGGTCACCGACGGCAGCGAGCTGTTCGGACCGCAGTCTGGCGATGGCTACGCCGAGCTGCGGGCGCTCGACTTTGATGGCAACGGCTTTGTCGACAGCGCGGACCCCGCCTGGGAGCGCCTGCACGTGTGGATGCACTTCGACGGCAAGTCGGAGCTGATGGCCTTGTCGGACAAGGGCGTGGGTGCGCTCTACGTCGGCGACATCGAGGCACCCTTCCGGCTGCTGGACGCCGGTGGCGAGCGCAAGGCACAGCAGCAGGCGATGTCGTTCTGGGTAGGCGAAGACGGCACGGCGGGCACGACCCGGCGGGTGGATGTGGTGAGCTAAGTCTCTGACTCCGCACCACAGGCCCTGTTCTTGTTCCCCTACCGAAACACCGCCAGCTTCAGTGGATGCGCTCCGTCGAAGCTCGGGAAGTCGGCATCGATCGGCAGCACCTCCACCTGCTCCACCGCCCGGCCCGCCTTGGCCGCGCACCGCTTGCAGCCCTCCAACCACGCGTCGAGTGGCGTCTTCGCGCTGTGGTGGGAAGCCAGCAACACACCACCAGGCTTCAGCGCCAGCCAGGCCGGCTTGAACAAGCTCGCGTAGTCGTTGTGGATGTCGACTGCGCCGAACGGACCGCGCGTGAGCGTAGGTGGATCCAGCAAGATGACGTCAAACTGCTCCTGCTTCACCCGCGGCAGCTTGCGGCCACGGCGCCCCACCTTCAAGCCGGCCATCTGACGGACCGCCGCAAAGTAGTCCACCTGCAGAAAGGTTATGTTCACGTCGTTTTCATCGGCATTTGCCCGACCGATGCTCGTCCACCGGCGCGCGTGATCCACGTTGACCACCCGTCCAGCACCCACAGCCGCCGCGACCACACCTGCGGTCGCCGTGTAGGCAAAGGTGTTGAGCACCGAGCAGCCTGGGCGGGCCCCGACCTCTTCTGCCAGCCAGCGCCGGGCCGCGCGAAAGTCGAGAAACAGCCAGGGATCCATGCCGTCGTGGATCGCCTGAAAGTGGAAGGACAGCCCACCTTCGTGGCACATCGACGGCTCGGTCGGCGCCTGGGTGACCCCGCGGTAGCGCCACACCACCGGACCATGCACCGCCTCGACCGCCTCGCGCTCCGCATCGGTGAGCGGCAGGCGCCACACCTGTCCGAGCACGGTGTCGCCGTAGCGGTCGATGGCCAGCCCCGGCCGGCCTTCGGCAATGCCGTGAAACAGGCGCAGGCAGTCCGTGCCTTCTTCGACAAGCAGGGCCAGCAGGCCTTCGCGGCGGGCCAGGGCAGCCTTCAGGGCTTCCAACAGACTCACGACAGCTCCTTCGAGAACGTCAAAATGGGCGCACCGGGGGTCGGACTTCGCAGTTCCGCTTGGGTGAGCCCGTCGCTCGGCCCGTTGGCGGGCAGGTGCGCGACGGCGAGAAGCGGGTAGTTGGGCTGCATCGTCTTGATACCTCCAAGGCAGTCAGCACAGCGGCAGGCTAACGGGTCCCAAGCGAGCCCCATCACAGCCAGCCCCGGAGTCCAGATGCTCACCCACGTTGTCTGCATGCGCTTCGCCGACCT
>Ga0315321_10001695_pt1 | contig 17018 bp, 23 predicted proteins | sample M180m21515metaG_FD_203464 | JGI IMG/M metagenome (GOLD analysis project Ga0315321, IMG submission 203464) | Ammonia-oxidizing marine archaeal communities from Monterey Bay, California, United States - M1 80m 21515 | ecosystem: Environmental > Aquatic > Marine > Intertidal zone | place: USA... | reverse complement strand
ATAAATTAATACATTATCGTACCCATACTGATGCGATGAACCGTTTCTAGGAATATTACCTTGGTAAGAATGTCTCCCCGTCCATTCGTCAGCACCTTTAGTCATAGTTGAGTAGTCACTACCGCTACCAGTGTTACTGTGATGATTTACAATCGTTTCAAGCTGAATAGCACCGGTTGTTTGATGAGCAGACAACAGAAAAAAGCTATGATACATCGCTGATCCATTGCTTCCTTGGCGCGTCATGCAATTAAGGCCGCCGTAGGCTTTGGTCGCAGTATCCAATCCTCTAATTCTGCAGGATAAAAAATAGTTGTTTATGTCTGACACGGTAAGAGGGTTGCTCGTTCCACCATCATACAATAAAGAATCCATAAGAAGGGCTGATCCACTATAAGTGCCTCCCCCTCCACCACTAGATGCCGCAGCAAAAGAAAGCTTACCTGCACCATCGGTAACAAGGGTATCACCAGCTGCACCATCTGCGTTAGGCAATTCTAGTGAGTAGGTTGCTCCTGCACTGTGCGCGGGGCCTTTTAGCGTAACGCCATGACTATTTTGTTCACAATTAAATCTAATAGCACCTGCGTTGGTAGCACCCATTAGCTCTACATAACCAGTACCGTTAGGCATAAGCTTAACGTTACCGTTAGTATCAGTAGCAGTCAGAGAGTTACCATCTAACGTCAGATTGTCGATGGTAAGAACGCCCGTTAAAGTGGGGCTAGTGTTAAGAACAATACTTCCTGTTCCTGTTACACCTGTTCCTGCAATTGTAACATTACTTAGGGCAACTCCAGCGATAGTTCCCCCAGTTATTGCTACTGCACCCGCGCCTTGCGTTGCCATTGTGTCCAAACCAAGGTTAGTTCGGGCAGTAGGGGCATCACTAGCTCCTGTACCACCGTCTGCAACTTGTAGGTCTGTAGCACCAAAAAGTTGAGTTCTAGCACCTAGTTTTTTAGACGCAGTATCTAGTTCCGAAAACTCATTGGTAACAATAAATGATGTGCCAGAATTTATGGCTTCAATCGTTTTTCCAAGAAACACAAGGTCTTTAGCCGCTGTTGCTGAGTCTGCTGCAAGACTTTGTGCTTTCGTATCTATTGCTGTAATTAAATTGGTAAAATCAGCCATTTTTCATATTCTCCACTTAGATAATTCCTAATTCCAATACTACCTCGTCTTCGAGGTCTGTAATTTTTTGCCCAAAGAGCGTGTCTGCTTCTGTTTTGCTGTAATGATTTGCACTCAGAAAATTGCCATAACTTATAATAGAAATTGTATCTGAGGCGGAGGCAGAAGACGCTAATGTTATGCTGGTTCCAGAAGAAGCAGTAAACTCACTAGGAACTAGTCTCTGACCGTTTTTAAACACATCCAGAAAGCCTGGATCATAGATGCATGGGAATGTAGTAGTACTGCCACTATATAGCCCTGCAGCCGTGTTTTGATTTGTTCCAACAATAAATTCAAATCGGTTGGATGTTCCGTTAACACTTGAGTTAACGTTTATAAATCCACCAGGAGTGTTAACTTTGAGTAGAGAATTGGTACTGTCATACCATAAATCTCCCACCCCAACATTACTGGTGGTAGGCTCATTTGCACTTACAAAATAAGTGTCAAAAAAGTTTCCAACGGCTGTGTTAGCCGCCGCCGCTAAGTTTGCATAATGCTTGGCAGAAAAGTCTACTCCGCCAACTGGTGAACCTGTTTGGGTAGCCCAATTTTGTGCTTCAGTTGCTGAGTTAGCTGCGTTAGTTTCTGATACAAGGGCGGCGGCTGCCGAAACCGCTGCATTATTACCGTTTGTTAAAATAGCATCTACATAAGCTTTTGTAGTCGCATCAGTGTTTGCCGTTGGTGTGCCGAGATCAGTAATCTTGTTACTGGTCATGGAAATGGCACCAGTCATAGTACCACCTGCCAACGGCAATTTCAAATCTACATATGTTTTATTTGCACTATCGCCACCCGCTGTTGGAGTAGCCAAATTGGTTATTTTCTGAGTGCCCATGTCGATGGCACCACTCATAGTACCGCCTGCTAAATTTAACTTAGTTCCAAGGGCAGTGGTCATAGTAGATGCGAAGGATGCGTCATCCCCCAAACTCGCGGCCAACTCATTCAAAGTATCTAGAGTGGTTGGAGCAGCATCTACAAGATTTGCTAGGCTAGTATCAACGTACAGCTTTGTAGCAGCATCGTTATTATTAGTAGGTGCAGTAAGATTTGTAATCGTGGAAGCGGAATTTACGTCCATGTCCAGATTGCCAGCGATAACTACGTTGTTAAAGTTACTTGTGCCTGTTGAAGTCACATCACCAGAAACTGGGCCAGTGTGCGTTCCTGTTGAGTTACCTTGAATGTTTCCAGTAACGTTACCCGTCAACGGCCCAATAAAGTTGGTATTGGCTGTAATTACTGTACCAGTAACGGTTGAGGGTGTTGTGGCTCCAATAGGAGTGCTGTCTATCGTACCTCCAATAATAGATATTGTAGAACCAATATTTACAGCACCAGTAGTGGTAAGATTGTTTATAGTTGCCGTGCCACCAATTGTAGCGTTTGCTGTTGTAGCTATGTTGTCGGCAAAAATGGAGTCAATGTTTCCAATTCCATCTACATATAGGTCTTTAAATTGCAGAGAGCCAGAGCCTAGATCAACGGTATTTGTAATCTTAGGCGTAATAACATTGGTAGAAGGTATTAGGACTACCTCTGACCATTGAGCCGCAGAGTTAGAACTGTCGGTACATATGTGTGCTCGATCTGTTGTGGTGTTTAGCCAAATGGAACCAACTGAGTATCCATTAGAGAAATCATCAGTTGCTTGGGGGTCTGTGGTTGCTGTATTGTTGTTTCTGCCACCTACACCTCCATTTAACGCAGGCAAGAACCCAGTTATAGACGTTGTAAGAGATATCTGAGGGCCATCCCCAGTTGATCCAGTGTGTGCGTGTCCAGTAGTACCGTGAAAGGCACTTTGAAGTTGATTAAATTCAGCATTAAGTGGAGGTGCAGTAATGTTTGCACCGTTAATGATGTCTGCAATACTCTGTCTAGTATAACCTGCCATATTATAATCTTCCTGCTACTGAAAATTCAAAAACTAAACCTTGAATTGAGTAGGGTTCAAATTTACCAAGGGTGACGTATGTAACCTGAGTTGCGTAGCCACTCCCTTGAATATCTGTTCTCATTATGGGTGCGTCAGAACCCCCGTAAGATACCCCTGCGGAGGCGTAGTTTATATTTAACCCTCTATAGGTCACTGGTGCGCCAGAGCTTGTTTCTAAGTACGAACCGGGCTTTGCAGACCGTTGGTCGTACCAATCGTAATTTATCGCAATGTTCATATCCAACGGGCCTTCACATCTAATGAAGGTGTTCAGTTTTCGCATGTCTTTGCGTACTTCAGTTTCTCCAAAATCAAAAAATGGGCTTGCATAAATTGCTAGGATGTCATTGCCACCAAAGTCTGTTCCACGTTCTTGCTGATAAACTTTTCCATCGTAGTCACCATGAAGAACAACTTCTTCATTATTTATATATTGACTGCAGGCGGCAGAGGCTCGAATTCCCAGTGTTTCTCCAAACTCCCACCCTAGTCTTTGGTCTGCACTTCTGAGAGCCCCAATAATACCAAAACTGTCTTCTGCATCTGCTATTGAGGGGGGTTGTATAAAATACCTAATTTGACTTTTAGATCGGAGTACAACACCAACAATACTATTTAAATCGTAGTTTGATGGTAGTTGTGTAAGGAGTTGTTGTATTGGCTTAGAAATAGTTTCTAGCTCTACATCTCCTATGCGACTTGTTCCTGCAACTGGTCTAATTCCATCTGGTGCAAGAAATATTAAATCACCGCCAATCTCTAGCACAGAGTCTCGAGCAATACAACCCACATTGTTTGTAACTTGCTCTATAACAAAGCCTGCAGTAACGTCTACAATTACCTTCTTTATAGCATTAGTACCAAAGAAAAACAGGTTGTCTCTAAAGGCTCTAAAATCAACTAAATCAAATCCAGGAAGAAGCTGAACACCACCTGTTTGAACTCCACCAGAACTTGCTGCAACAAAATCATAAGGGTTTGAAGCGGCAGAGTGGCACACCACAGAAGCGTTGGTTGCATCCCCACTTAAAAATAAATGGTTTTTAAAAACATCGACAATAGCAGGGAAGTTTAAACATTGATTTCCACCCGCACCTAACGCTTTTGTTCCACCCCCACTACTGGTTAGCTCAACCCAATCTACACCATCGTAAATAAGGGCAGGATTTGCACCATCAACAAAACATGCTGAGTTTCCAGCACCAAAGTTAAATGTCGTGTCTCTAACTTTTGTTATTGGTGTAACTTGGTTTAAAACAGAAGCTCTTCTAGCCGTAGTTCCTAGAACAGTGTTAATTAAATTTATCTTCTGCCAGCCAGTTGCGTAGTAATAAAAGCAATATTCTTGTGGGTCTATTTCAACAGTATCGCCTGCATCTAGAGGTGTCGTAAACGTTACTTGATTGCCCGATACAGAAAAATCTGAACCTAAAAACTTTCTAGTAGCAATTGCAGATCCACTAGGGGTTATATACGCCCATGTGTTGTTGGCCACAGGCAAATCCATAGTTCTTACGTTATCATCTGATCCAGAAAAAACTGTTTGCCCCGCCGTAGCAGTATATTTAAATTTCTTTACTTTTCTTGTGGCTAATAAAAAGTCTGTTTTTAATACATCATCTCTAAAAAAGGATAAGGACATAATCTGTCCTTCAGCATTTACTGGATCAACTTCTTGATAAAGACTGTTGTATGTTGTGTAGCCCTCAAGTCTTCGATAGCCACCAAAAAGACTAGGCTCGTAGTTAACTAGGCGAACTGCACTTCCAGGGGCTTCTTCAGACAAATCTAGATGATTTTCGTTAGAATTTAACCCACCCTTGCAGACCACTTTAAAACTTTCAATTTGATCTGGCATTTAGAAATAAGACCTCACTATTCTAACTGTTCGTGTGTCTCGTATGGTTTCATATTTGTTAATCAGAATAGATTGCATTTCTTTAATGCCTTGCTGAAATATTTGAAGCTGAAGCCCAGCGCTTTCTGCATTATCTCTAAACAAGTAAACTTGATACAAAGCCCCATCGATGATGATATGATCGTAGGTGTCTGGAATTCTTGTTATATCTAGAGCATTAACTAAATCAGCGTGGTTAATATAATATCTGTATTTAACTGTGTAGGCTTGATTTGGAGAGGGTGTCATAATGAACCCATTGCCGTGTCCTGGCATGATGTTAGTTGGAACACCTATTCCAGCGGCTCCAGAAGCATCATCCGTATCTTTTCCGAGCTTATAGTACTGATCTCTAGAAGTTAAAGTAAGGTGTGTATATCCCACACCCAAACTTGCGTTTTCTTGTAATTGAAAACTATTCCAATCTACGCTCTTAAAATAGGTTGGCCAATTATATTCTTCCTGACCGACTGTTATAACTTGAGTATGTAATGTGGCATTAAAAGGCCATTCAAACTCTGCACTATTAATTTTTGCAATAGAATTTTTAATTGCATCTTTTGCCAAGGCTTGTACGCCTCGACAGCTTGAAAATTCTGACTCGGCTATTTCCACTTCGTTAAGTCTGCGAAGCAACTGATTAGTCAAATCCAAGAATGTGGAAGCCATATGTAAATCCTACTAAAAAAAAGGGGAACCTCCCGAAGGAAGCCCCCCTAACTTCCATTAAGCTACGTTATAGTTCGCAGTAATGAGTGCCTCTGGACGCAGAATCTTGCGGCCATAAAGCTGCATTCCGCGACAGATGTCTGCAAATGATGCAGTGTCACGGTAGGTTTCAACTTTGTTGAGTTGTTGTGCTGTTGCTACTGCACTGTTATGTCCAGCAACGATCACTCCAAAGTTAGTCTCAGAACCCGTACTCAAAACGGTGCCTGCTCCAGTACCAACGTAAGGAAGATTATTTGACTTGTAGACTCGGAAGCCACGAACCAAACCATCACCTACACGGCCATTGCGAATTTCTTCGCCACCACCGAAGTCGGCTGAAACGAATTTTGAGTTCTCGTCAAGGAGCATCTCAAAAAACACCGGGTCAGCAACAATCCAACGATCTGCTGTATCAACGTTAGCTTCATCCATCTTACGAGCAATACGGTTCATAATCTCTAGTGGGGAAGTAATACCACCCGCACCACCGCCTGCTGCAACAGGGATAGAAGTAACTTCACCAGCCACACCAAGGTCAGATCCGCCAAATGTTGTGATGTCCATCTGATTTGCATCAAGCAATTCATCTGCACCTGCATTAGCATCTGCCTTAGTGCCGTTAGCGGCTGTACGGCGCACCCAGACGTTAGAGCCATTAAGCTCCCATCCAGATAAGTAGCCTAACACTTCTTGGTCAAAGGTATCACGCAAGCGGTATGCTGCACGATCTGTGGCCAAATCCATGAAATTTATGTGGCTATGCGCGGTTTCAATATCGTCCATTTTGAACATAAAGTAGTTCGCTTGGTCGATAGTTAGTGAGAAGTCTGCATCGGCCAAATCTTGCGCCGAGACAGCCGTGCCCCTAGCATAGGTGCTCACTGTGATTTCGGGCTCCTTGATCACCTTGACGCTATCGCCAAATGCGCTGATCTCTCCGAAATAATCGGTGTTAGAAATATCTTCTACAACTGAAGATTTACGAAAAGCAGTTTGTACTTTTTTTGAATAAAGTACTGGGGAAAAGTTCCCATTTGGTAGGTTGTTATGCCCACTTGCACTTGAAAATGCCATGATATAATTCCTTAAATAAAATATAGATTGGGTTAATTAAGCTTGTAAAAATTACAGCTTGTAAGACACTAATATGTGTCACAGAAACACCGACTCATCTAAGGGCTGAAGAACTCATAGGTAACGTCTAGGACGGGCTAAGAGGACAGGTTATTTAGGATTGGTATTCTGACAATTTAAATGCAAAGGTGGACATAATGTGGCTTTGCGGTACGCACATGACACTAATAGATGTATGTGAAATGCGCTGTATGAATGCATTTGTTTTACCATAAAATGGTATTAAAAGCAATCACTATCGTGCGGCACCTGTTTGATCATACTCAAATGTGCCATTTCTAATAGAAGCCATAATAGCTTCTTCGTTTTTTTCATAGTCTGTGGCAGACATTTTTTCTATCATAGACTCAGAAAACTTGTATTTCCCGCTTGTAGGAGAAGTAGAAGACGATCTGCCTACAGACCTTGCTGCTCCGTTTGACGTTTTAGTCTTAATGTTTTGATCATTTTTATAGAGATCAATACATCTGGCGGCTGTAGCGGCATCTGAACTGTTTTTATACAATGCATCTTGAATGCTCATAGGCTGAAGAGCCACCCAATCGTGAAACTTTGGATCAGTTCTGATACTGTCAAAGTCTGGATGAAGGCGCCGTAATTCCTTTTCGGCATGTTCACGATTTAGCTTACCTTCTAACTCTGCAACACGTTTTTCTGCACCACCCTGTCTAGCAATACCCTCAGTAACTCGCTTTTGGGCAATAGTGTCGATAATTTTTGCCACATCAGGGTATTTAGTTGCCCACTCTGAAACTTCTTGTTCAGTTTTTGGAAACTTAATTTGCTTTCGGGTTGCTGCTTGTAACTGGGCTTGTACTTGTGCCAACTCTGCATCTTTTTCAGAAAGCATTTTTTGTTGGTGTCTTCGCAAGTCTCCGTACCGTTTTTTAAAAGTTTCTTCTTCGCTAGATAACTCTTGGGGTACTGCTTCAACTGCAGGTTCTTCATTTACTTCTTCATTGTACTGATTTTTGTATTTAGCCATATAGCTATTCTCCTTGGGGGCCTCAAAGTAGATTACCAAAATAGGTAATGGTTTGCGGGTAGCCCTTACCGCGCACGTTTGTGCTAGTTGAGAAGAATGTACGTTACGCTTATTAACAAAATTAGTGGTATGCCCACTGCAAAAGTCGCTAGATAAACAAGCTCAGTTCTTTCAACTCTTTCTCGCTCTATTCTTTGCTCTTCTTCTTTTCGTTCTCTCCTAATATCTACTCTTAGGCGAACTAATTCTCGCCACGCTGATATTCCTCTAGTGGCAATTACAATTTCTCGAAGCTGTTCCTCTAAGTCTTCGGCCTGCTTCTTGGCCATGAAGGTGCTTAATGCTTCTTCATTTGCTGATAGAGATGAAAACGCTCCATTTCTCTTTTGAGAGTGGTCTTTTTTAGCTTCGTCAATTCCATCAAATAGCTTACCAAGAGGCTTGGCCAGTGAGGCAATATCCTTACCTGCCTTTACCCCAGCAGAAACAACTGAAAATGCCGCCATAGCAGCAGAAATTGGCTCCATGCATTCACACCCCCTAATGCTATCTGATTACTGCAACTTTTACCTTCGGCTTGTAGCTGTATTTCTTGGAGGGGTACTGCGACTCCTCTTCCTCAACATCCATTTTTTCTTCTTTTGTCTCGACGGTGGGCTTTTCAACTATGTTGCCTTCGGGGGTTTCGTGAGAACCTTCTTCTGCATCATGGTAGCCTTTAAAATCACAATGCTCACAACCTTCCCCATCACACTCTGGGCAAGGCACAGTATCTGATTGTTCATCTTCTATATTGGAAATTTGACCTTCAAACTTCATAGACATAAGACCAAATTTTGCCTCATCCCTCAAAGCCATAAACGTTTTTAAACCATGATATCTGACAACATCTGCAGGAACTACATACTCCCCGTCTGAAAGGGCGGCAGGTATATCATCTCTTACATTCTCTGCATTTGATCCTGCAGGAATATCATTACCACTAACTTCATCAACGCCTACGATTGGAGATAAAAAACCTTCTCCCATTCCACAAGGTTCATCAGGCATTGCTCCACAACTAGAACACGCCATTCCTCCATGAGCCATACTTAGCTTGTCTTGAGACTCTTCCTCTTCTCGATCGGAAACAAATTCGTTCTCTTCAATAAAGTCCTCTTTTTTTTCTTCTTCCTGCTCTTTTTCTTTCTTCATCGTTTAGCCCCTTCTAAAGCGTGCTCTCTGAGGGATTGAAGAGCTCTCAACTCAGCAATCGCACCTTGAATTTCTAATATTTTTGAATGCTCTTTTTGAGTTTCTAAAAACCCTCGTAAAACAGATAATCTGTCTTCAACGTACATTTGTAGAATTTCGTAATGGGCAGCATCATTTACTAAGGGCAGTAGCCCCTGACATTTTTCTTTTTGGGTTTTAGGTTTTTGCATTACAACAGACAAATCAAACCGATAATAACCAAAACAACACCTATAACGAATGAACCTGCTTCAGCTTCGCTTTGATCCATAACCGTTGACTTAAACACCTTTCCTATCTTTTTTACTGGGTTCATTTTAGCCTCATTGCATTGGTTGAGTAGGTGGAGAAGGAACTGGCCCCGCCTCACCATTGGTATTTCCTGGCGCTCCTGGTTCTGGTGCTTCGCCCGGTGCTATTTGTCCTCCACCATTTCCTGTTGGGTCTTGTTGGGGAACAGATGATACTTGTTGGCCACCCTCTTGGGCGGGCATCATAGCCATCACTTCAGCCATCATCTTGGCTTGAATTGCAGCCTCTCTTGGATCGTTCAAGATTTTGCTTTCATCAAGATCCATAGACGCGCTGAGTTCTCTTAGGATGTAGTCATACTTAACAAAGGGTGCCATCATTTGATTGGATGTCATTTGCATAAAGCTTAGTAGGCGCTGAGAGCGAACTTCGTTTCGCATTAGACTTTCAGTACCTTTGGCAACAACGTTTAGAGGAGCCTTGGCAACGTCTTTGTCAAAATTGAATTGCATGTTGAACGCGTATAAACTCTTACCCAATGGTGCCAAAAGATAGTCATCAATATTACGCACTACTGCTTTAATGTTTTGAGCGGCTGCACCCATGAGCATAGACATTCCAGACGCTGTTCTGCCAACGCCTTGCACACCTGTCATACCGTGGCTGTAGCTTGGCATACCAGTTGACTCATCAGCTAATTGACGAGCCTTGTCGAACATCTGCAAACACTCCCCAGTAACATTGGGAAACTTGGTTCCAAAAATGCCTTGTCCTGGAGCTCCCGCTTGTCTTCGAAAGATTTTTCCAGGATATACAGACAAGTCTTGTCCAGGCACCAAATTGGTTTCATCTATTTCAATCAATAGGTTAGAAGACAAAGCTGCATTGTCCACCGCCATACGGATGAACCCATTGCAAATTTCTTGGGTGTCTTCCATGTTCTCTGCAACACCCACACCAAAGAAGCTGTAAGGATTTACCTCATAGGGAACCGCAGAGAATGGAAGTCTGGATGGTGTGAATGGGTTAACAACCAAACGTAGAATTTGTCCATTACAAACCCAACAATTTATCTGTACTTCATCAACGTCTTTGAGATTTTTAGGTAGGCTGATTTCTGCCTCTATAGCAGTCTCAGCGTCAATTACGCCCCAATACTCCAACACTTCATATCTATGTACAGAGGACTGAGTAGACATGTTGTCTTGTAGAGTTTCTTCCCAGTAATCATTTGTATAATTTTCTCCCATCTCAATAGCGAGTTCGATTGACTCTTCTCTAAAATGGGGGCGTTTTTTAAACTGCCGCAATTGAGTTCGGTTTACCCTATGCCGCTGTATAACAAACTCAGCGTCCACCATGCTTCTTGAATCCGGGTCTGGATAAAAATCCCAAATCGATACATGCTCAATTTTAGGGATATTTCTAATTTCTGGTTCGTACTCACCGTCTTCATTCCACTTGGGGTATTCTTTTTCAAATAAGAACGGGCCTTTAAGGATACCTGTTCCAAACAAACTCATTTCAAATGCTACATGTCTTAGGTGCTTGCTTGCTTCGCTTTCTTCTAATTGCTCATTTATTTGCTGTTGCATCAGCCGAGCCATTTCTTTTGCAGGCTCAAAGGTGATCGAAGTTGGGCTAACGCCAGCCTTCGCTTCTAAATCTTCTGCCACAGGCTCAAGTAGATCTTTTCTAGTGCCTACTCTTTCTAGTATATCTGGTCTGACATCACGCTTCTTTGGAGCACCTTCTGGTGTGGGAGCTTGGTCAAAACTAACCGCATCCTCTATACCCATAGGATTGCTAGGTGTTTCAATTCCAATTGGAAAAGAGCTGCCTGCAAATAAAACATCTACCACTTGATTATAAGCAGCAAGAACCTTGGTCTTGGTAAGCTTAATAAAAGCCTTCGACTTTTCTGCATCTGTAAATTGAGTGTCTGGGCCGTAAATGCCTCTATAGTTTCGATATGCATTTAGCCAACGCTCTTCATCAGTTTGTCGAGCATCTGAAGACTTGTTGTATTTTCCAGTGATGTACGAAACCACCCCAGCCATACTAGAGTTTTCTTCTGATACGTTTTCACCCTCTTGCAAAGAGCTTGGCGTTCCAGAATCCATGCTAATTTCTTCGGTGCCGTCTGTAGGCTTATCCATTATTCCCATATTTTAATATCCAAATTTAAGGCTTGCAGGGCGCCACAGGTTCTCGGGCTTGCTATGCCAATCATCAAACATTGAGTGGCTTTTTGGTCGAGACATTATGCCGTAACGTATTGCATCATAGGAGTGGTCTGATCTGTATCTCACATCGATATCATCCCCACCTTTCGGATCACTGGGGATAACAGGTAAGTCTGCAATCGCCTGTCTACATGTATCAAAAATAACAAGTCCGGGCATTTCCTTGTCCGGGTCGTACTTTAGTAATTCATGTAGGCGGTTTTTACCTGCCACTCTTGATCCACTTGATCTATCGCTAGGGCGCCATTGGCATCCCATTGATATCATTTCTTCTGCTATAGAAGGCCCAATCTGGCCTCTCTGGTGCCAACAACTGGAGTCTAGTACTCCGTAGGTGATGTTTTCACCTCGCTCTACCTCTAGAACAGCTTTGGCTAAATCTCTGCCAGTGTGCTTGGAAACATATAATTCTCTATAAATTATTAACGTTTCGTAGGCTGGGTCTATGGCAAACCAATAACAAGCACTGTAGCTACTGTATCCGTAGTCACACGCCCTAAACCTTCTCCACTCTGGAGGTATATCAAAAGGCTCAACCACATGCTGGTGTACCTTAAACTCTGGAAAGGCTGCGCCATCTGCGATAGCCCAATCACCCTCCAGAAGTTGCCTTCTTTGCATTTCGGGCAAACTAAGAAGGTTAGCTTCGTACTCACCCTTATCAAAAAGATAAGGATTGTCTTTCAACGTTGCAGGTATAAACCTTCGTTGAAATAAAGGCTGTCCTGCTTTGTCATGTGTCTCAGGATAAAGTAATACTTCTCCTGTCTCTATGTCTGTAGCATCGAACGCCTTGTTAGCAGGCGAAGGATCTATAAACATCTGCTTTACCCAAGAGTGTCCTGGCCCACCGGGGTTTGTCGTTGCCCTCATAAATATGGGCAAATCTGGGTCTGTGGTACGCAATCTTGAGCGCATATACATCCACGCAAAAGGAGTAGGATGTTGTGTTAGCTCATCAAAAGCTATGTAGCTAAATGACAGACCTTGGTATCGCAAAACGTCTTCTGGACGCTCTAGATATGTCATCCATAACTTTGCTCCCGAAGGAAACGTCCATTGGCTTTTCTTCTCCGCCCATTTCGCTCCTGGGTACGCTTGCGGATATAACTCCTGACTTTTCCAGACCAATTCTCGTAATTCGTCATTAGTTCTTCGCAGGATAAGCCCATTAAAGTTGCCGTTTCCAAAATAGCGGAGGGCATCTGCGAGGAGGCCAAAACTTTTTCCGCCACCCGCTGCCCCGCCGTAGAGGACTTCTCTTTCTGATGCCGCCAAAAATTCTGTTTGCGGCCCTTCGTTTGGTGTGAATACAACCCTTTGCGTCTTGGTGTTTGCCGCATTAAAGTCTAGTGTATCCGAAAAATTTTGAGTGTTTGTCTCAACAACTTCTTTAGAATTACCATTTGCCTTTTCTAAATTTCTTTTTGCTACAGTTAAACTACGTTTTGCAGATGCTTGCTTTCTCTTTAAGGCTTGGAGCTCTCGTTCTTCTTTACTTTTGGGGTTACGAGCTTTTCGTTTATTTTCCAAATCTCGGACACGCTCGTTTTGATTGCCACGATGCCTTTTCCAAATATTTGCCAAACCTTGATGAGATATGGTTTCACCAGATTCACTGGATAGCCAACGAGCTGCTTCACGATAGGAATTCCCAGTATCCAAGTAATCCATAGCTTGCTCAACAAGAACAACGATTTCAGGATTTGCAACAAGGATAAGGCTATCTTCTTCAGAAGCTTGATAGCCGTAGGGGATTTTTGCATTTTTATTAGGCCTCTTTTTATTTTCCCATGAAGATTTAACTGTCTTCGATTTCGACATCACTTGACTCAGATTGTTTTGGGGGAAGGATAAATATCCCACCCTCCGTAGCAGTGACTGTAATTTGCTCCTTTTTCACAAGACCTGCTCGATCAAGGATTTGTGAGGCGGCTGTTACTGCGTTTCTAGCTCCCATTGAACTAGGATCAGTTAGTACATCCAACATAGAAAAAGTTGCTTTGGGTGCGTTGATTGCCAACAGCGTAGAAGCCCTTTCAACAATTTCTTGTTTTAGTGGGCCAACAACTTCTGAAGTTTTGGTAGCATCCGAATAGCCTGCAACTCGCATGGCACTACGGATATCTCCTTTGGCTTCACCCACCAAAGCATCCAAAAATGCTAACTGCTTTTCTGTATATTCCTGTGACATGGCAATCCTAGTACTTTTTAGACTTTTTCTTTTTCTTCTGAACGGCACCACCACCGTACATTTCTTCCTTTTTACCGTAGGAAGACTTATGTACCTTCATGTATCCACCCGCCGCAGCTTTGACCTTGCCACTTGCAGGAACAGACGCTCCACAATTTGCTTTAGTTTTCATTGATTATTCCTCTTCATATACATCTTCTAAACAGCCGTAGGTTAAGGCCGCTTTTGCTACCTCCAAACAGCCAATTACGGACATCACATTGATCTGTTCAGACTCAATCTTTTCTGCCAGCCAAATGTGTAATTCTTCTTGAAATTCGTACTCTCTATTTTCTGAGAGAACTTCCGATATATCTATGACATTATCTTCGTCTTCTACTGCCATATGTAAGCACCACTACCATTTGGATTTATCGGCCCAATAAGCCGCTGACATTTTGCCCTTGGAAATGTTCTTGGCGTGTCTAGCTTTAAAGGATTTTTTCCTAGCCTTTTCCTTGGCTGTCGTAGGGTTTTTACCTGCACCGCTCACGCCCTGTTGGCCGTAGCGTATAGTCTTGATTTTATCGCCCTCTTTAGCCACTACGATGTGTGACTTTGTAGCGTGTCCTGGAGTACGTTTAGGTTTGTTAAACCCAGATACCCCTGCTCTTTTTAATCGTGGGTCTTTTTCTTTTGCCATTATTTTTTCCAACTAATTCGTTTTGAGCTGGTTTTTCTCTTGGAAGCTTTCTTGGCAGATGCTGAGTTAGCTTTACTAGCGGGTCGACAGGCTGGATAAGGTCTTCCTTCATCGTCCTTCCCACTACGCCCACACTTCTTACCGGTCTTAACATCACGCCAATCTTCCTTGAACCATTTCGTTAAGCCCTGAGTAGGCTTCTTAGGCATAGGTTCCACCTCGCTTCTTGTATTCCTTTACAAGCCACGCAGAGCCATATGCAGAAGGCCAAGATTTAAACTTCTTTTTACCTTCAGCCTTAACTCTTGCGTAAAGCTTTGAGTCTTTTGGCTTGGCAGTAGAAGCTTTCTTTTTCTTAGTTGCCATAGGTGTTCCTAGAGGTTGGTGCCACCAGCCGCTCTATCTTCGATAGAAATCTCAGTGCATTTAGAAAACACTGATGCTGCTTTGTTTGGGCGAGTTTCCATCAAGCGTTTAACAACGCCTGCTCGAGCCGTTTCACACTCATAAATAGAGGTGTATATTGTTGGGTCAGCTACTGCTTTGTAAGAATCTAATTGTAAAAGAAGCACGACAATTAAATACATCGATACTCACTTTCTTTAGCTACTGCGACAAGACTTTTGCCAAACCTGATCAGAGAAAGTGTACCCATCTTGAAACGGAACATATAAAGCACACCACTCAGGACTACCCGGTGTTAGCCCATCAGAGGGGCTAGTCACATTAACGTAATCTCGCCTTCGGTTCGGAACGATGGGCGTAAACACCACCTGCCTCGTATTTAAAAATTCTTGTTTATTAAAAAGCTCATTCGGTGAAACATAGACCGCTTCGCTTGGGAGCAGCGTGTATTGGCTGCCGTCATCGTAATTAATTACTGTCTCTGCTAGAACTGCTGAACCGATTACCGCAGCCAAAGTTGCTGAGAGATATCGCATATTTTAGACCTCAAAAGTTAACCAAAAAAAGTACTGCAATTAAATATACTAGTAATCACCTTCTTCTTGTTCTTCATGCAATCTAGAGAAATCTTCTGTTTTAAAGTATTCTCTATAATCTCTGAATATAGGAGCCTTGGTTCTAGCGTCTGTGTGGCTAATCAAACCCTCTTCTACGAGGTATCTACGCACTAATTTTAGAGGCAGACGCACACCAGTGTTGGCTTCAATTGCCGCTCTGATGTAGACTAAATTAATTACTTCGGAAGTATTTTTTTGCTCAGTTTGAGCCATATCTATGCCATCTGTTATACCACAAGATGCGGTTCCAATCAAGGAGTCATACGAGGTGACTAAAAAAATTAGTTTACCCGTCTATACAGAGGCTCAAAAATATGGTAAAACTACCGAGTGTTGCCGAGGGGGATACTATAAATCTCTAGTAGCTTCCATCCAGCTATCATAAGAATCTGTATTATTATGTTCTAGAGGGTTGATGTAAATCGACTTCTTACCGACATAAGCTTCACACTTCCTAAAGACTAGAGACATATCCTCTAGACAAAGCAATGCAAACAAGTCACATGCACCTGCCTCATACTCTCTGAAGCCAGGATGAGACTTACCCTTTCCAATATGAAAGTTTCTCTGCTTAGATGCACTTCTAGCAGTCTTAACATCGATCCGAATAGGCTTGGTGCTACCATCCTCATTCTTTTCTAAGACCACTAAGTCATATCCTTGACCTGTGGCATGAGAAACCTCACACCCATATCCACCTAAAACAGAGGCTACAAAGTTCTCGCCTACTGTTCCTACTTGCGTGGAATCCATCTCATTCATTTTTGATACATCAAACATCGTCGTAATTAACCTCAGTGTTGATGGAAATATCGTCTTCAGATATCTCCCCATCTCTTACGCTTTCCATATAGCCCGCAACCTCTCTCAACCTTTCTGCCGCTCGATCTAACTCGTGAGCAATAGAATGCAGCTGACCTGCACTTGAGTGAGGGTTGTTGTCTTTGTAGAATTCTAGGAGATTTGAAATAACGTCTTCGAAAAGACATTTGCATTCACTTGGGTCTTTATCAGAGCCTTCGTGAGGGTAGAGGACAGTTAGTAGAAATAGATTTCCGTCTGCGTCTACTTCTAGGTCGTTTTCAATTTCGATATCAAGATTAACTGATACCATTCCTGGTTCGTAATTCATCTTACCCCCAAAATCTTGAAGGCATATCCAATATATGGATCGGGTTTATATTACATTACCCTGCATCATATAATTAAGCAATAGTTAATGTCAACATTATGTACTACTTAAAACACTAGGCGCAAAGTGTAGTGTATTGACAGTTTTAAAACCCTAAAATCCTAATTGGCTATACAGAGTGTTTACATTCCCTTTAGTAGGGTGCCTTTGGTACTACCACTTTACTGTGTGAAAATCCCAAAATTTGGTTGAGGCTGTATACGGTACGGGTACACCCCCCCTGTCCATTCGCACCCATCGAGATTTTGCACAATTTCGGCTGCTTGCCCTATTTTAGGGGCTTTTGGGGCAATTGATCAAAGAAAACGCCACAAAATAAAAGCATTCAACACCACCACCAAAGATT
>Ga0315321_10001694_pt1 | contig 17032 bp, 15 predicted proteins | sample M180m21515metaG_FD_203464 | JGI IMG/M metagenome (GOLD analysis project Ga0315321, IMG submission 203464) | Ammonia-oxidizing marine archaeal communities from Monterey Bay, California, United States - M1 80m 21515 | ecosystem: Environmental > Aquatic > Marine > Intertidal zone | place: USA... | reverse complement strand
CTATCTATTGCCGCTGCAACCTCGAACGCCATTTCCCATATTTTTGAGTAGAACCGATCCGCCGTATTGGCGTTATGACAGCACCTTGCGCGAGCCTACATAGCCGCAATCTTTTTTGCATCGCTCTGCTGTCTTATTAGCAGAAGACCGCATCGCTTCGGCTATTTAACGTCCCCATCAGAATGTGGCCTGGTCGCTTTTAGTGGGCCATCATTAAAAAAGGAGGAGTTAACGTGGAGCGGAGAACATTTTTAAAGACAGCTGGTGCAGCGACGCTTGGTGCTTCGAGCCTGTCGTTATTAAAGGTATTGCCAGCGTCTGCTGCGCCAAACGGCGTCGCAGTTGTTGCGATCAGCCAGACCATCAACTCCCTAGACATTCACCGAAAGGGAACCAATCGGCCAAGCTACCAAATCGCGGTGAACTGCTATGATCGCTTGGTATCCTTCGGGACCCAAACGCTGGCGGATGGCTCGCTGTCTTATGACTATTCGAAGATTGTGCCCGACCTGGCTGAAAGTTGGGAAACGGCGGCGGACGGCATGTCCATCACGTTCAAATTGCGTGATAACGCCGTATTCTCGGATGGTTCTCCTGTAACCGCGGCAGACGTCAAATGGTCGCTTGACCGCGCCGTCAGCCTTGGCGGTTTCCCGGCTGTGCAAATGAAGGCCGGTTCACTCGAAAAGCCGGAGCAGTTTGTCGTCTTAGATGGTAAGACAATCCGGATTGACCTCATCCGCAAGTCCAAATTAACCATCCCTGACCTTGCAGTTCCTGTGCCGATGATCATCAACTCTAAGGTCGCATTGAAGAATGCAACGGCGGACGATCCGTGGGCGACCGAATATCTGCATCGTAATCTGGCTGGCAGCGGCGCGTACACGATTGTGCGTTGGGACCCGGGCCAACAGATTGTTTATGAGCGGAATGACAAATGGACAAGCGGGAAACTTCCTGGCGTCAAGCGCGTCGTAGTGCGGGAAGTGCCGTCGCAAGCGACAAGCCGGGCACTGGTCGAGCGCGGCGATGTGCATTTGGCATTCGGGATGCCGGATAAGGACGCAAGCGAACTTGCGCCAATGGAAAATGTGGATGTGGTCGGCACGCCAATCGAAAACTGCATCAACTGCGTCGGCTTGAACCTGAACTTTGATCCATTGAAAGATTTAAAGGTTCGTCAGGCCATCGCATATGCCATTCCTTACGAGGATATCTTTAAGGTGGCGGCTTATGAGCAGGGTGCCAAAATGTGGGGCGGAGAGTCTGCGGTGCCAGCGGATACGGCTTGGCCGCAGCCGTTCCCATATAGCTTCGACCTGGACAAAGCTAAGTCACTAATGGCTGAAAGTAGCTACGCGACAGGGTTTGACACGACGATTTCAATCAATCTGTCACTGGCAAGCTGGATGGAACCAACGGCGCTTCTGCTCCAAGAAAGCTTTGCCAAGATTGGCATCAAGACATCTGTCGATAAAATCCCAGGCGCTAACTGGCGCACAGCGGCACTGGTCGAAAAGCGTCTGCCGATCCATTTGGAGAACTTTGGCGGCTGGTTGAATTATCCAGATTACTATTTCTTCTGGGCGTACATCAAAGGCCATCTGTTTAATTCGTCGAACTACGACAACCCAGAAGTCGCCAAGCTGGTTGATGAAACGCTGCATCTGGAAACGACTGATCCGGCATACGCACCGAAGGTTAAGCGACTGATCGAGACTGCTTTTAATGACGTGCCACGTATTCCGTTGTGGCAGCCTTCATTGAACTCTGGGATGTCGCCAAAGCTGGATGGGTATGAATTTTGGTTCCATCGCCAGCTAGATGCGCGAAAATTCTCGGTCTCATAAGGGCAACACAGCAGTATGGCGCGCTTTAACCGGAGCCGGATGATTGTCGGCCGCATTGTTCAGGCGTTGCCCGTCCTTTTCGGAGTCGTGCTTGTCACATTTTTGCTGACGCGCGCTCTTCCAGGCGATCCGGCGGCATATTTCGCTGGGCCTGCTGCTGACGAAAAGTCTATTCAGCAAATCCGGGAAGCGCTTGGTCTTGACCGGCCGCTCCCAGAACAATTCTGGCTGTATTTGAATGATTTGGCGGTCGGCGATCTCGGAACCTCCATATCAACCGGGCAACCTGTCATTGAGGAGTTGGCGCGGCGGCTCCCGGCTTCACTTGAACTTACGCTGGGTGCCTTGATCATTTCACTTCTGATCGCTGTGCCGATGGGTGTTTTAGCAGCAACTAGGCCAGGTAAGCCGATTGATCACGTTTGTCGTCTGCTTGCGACGGCGGGCGTTTCTTTGCCGACATTCTTTACAGGATTAGCGCTGCTCTTCATCTTTTACCATCTGCTAGGTTGGGCGCCGGCACCCGTCGGCAGGTTGGACTTTATCTATCTGCCGCCAGACCCAGTAACCGGATTCTACATCATCGACGCATTAATCGCTGGCGATGGCGCGAAGGCCTATGCAGCACTTCAACAATTGATGTTGCCCATGATTACGCTGGCGCTCTTTACCCTAGCGCCGATAACGCGGATGACACGCGGTGCCATGTTGCAGGCGCTCGGCAGTGATTTCATCCGCACGGCTAAGGCCGCCGGCCTATCGCGTGATGTCTTGGTTGGCCGCTATGCGTTTCAGAACGCGATGCTGCCAGTTGTGACGACGTTGGGTATGGTATTTTCATTCACGCTTGGCGCTAATGTTCTTGTTGAAAAGGTCTTCGCATGGCCGGGCATTGGTTCGTTTGCGGTCGAGGCGTTGGTGGTTTCGGATTATGCTGCGGTGCAGGGCTTCGTGCTTTCCATGGCTATTTTATTCGTTGTTCTAAATCTCGGAATCGACATTCTCTACACGCTGATTGACCCGAGGATCACGATCAATGGCTGACCCGGCGTCTGCAGTTTCGACGGAAGCAAACGCGCCCGTTCAGCCCGGTAATGCCGGCTTTCTACGAAGGTCTTTCTATGTCCTCTCGTCTAATCCGGTTAGTTTCATAGCGCTTGGCGCTTTCGGTCTGATTATTCTAGCTGGGATATTTGGACCATCGCTGGCACCTTATGACCCGCTGTTCACCAATGCGTCGCGCGCGCTGCAAGCGCCTTCTGCCGACCATTGGTTCGGGACAGACCAATTGGGCCGTGATGTATTCAGCCGGGTGCTTGTTGCGACGCGGTTAGACCTACTAATTTCAGTTATAGCGGTCGCGCTTTCATTCGTTGTAGGCGCAGCGATTGGCACGTCAGCTGGGTATTATGGCGGCTGGATCGACCGCATCTCCAGCCGCCTGATCGATACGATCATGGCCTTTCCACTATTCGTCTTGGCCATGGGCATCGTCGCAGCGTTGGGCAATTCGATTGAAAATATCATCTACGCGACAGCCATCATCAATGTACCGTTTTATGCGCGTGTGGCGCGCGCCGAAGCCAATATTCGAAGGAATGCGGGCTTTATTCAGGCAGCCAAATTGGGCGGCAGTGGCGGCATACGCATAATCGCCATGCAGCTTTTCCCGAACGCGCTCCCGCCGATGATGGTGCAGGCTTCGCTAAACTTGGGCTGGGCGATACTGAATGCCGCCGGGCTCTCGTTCATCGGCCTCGGCGTTCAACCGCCGACGCCAGAATGGGGCATCATGGTGGCGGAGGGTGCAAACTTCATTGTTTCTGGCGAATGGTGGCTGGCGCTCTTCCCAGGCGCCGCGCTGATGGTCACTGTCTTTACGTTTAATCTTATGGGCGACGCACTTCGCGATATTGTCGACCCGCGGAAGCGCACATGAGCGCCCCCAAGGTTCGTAGACTGATCAATGTTGACGGGTTAACCGTTGAGTTCGCGACGCGCGACGGCTTTGTGACGGCAGTTAAAGATGTGTCTTTCAAGCTGGACGGTGGCGAAACGCTTGGAATCGTCGGTGAATCCGGGTCGGGTAAATCAGTGACATCCTACGCGCTCATGCGCATTCTGGATGACAATGGCCGGATCGAGAAAGGCGACATAGCCTATACTGGCATTGACTTAGTAACCGCGGACGAACGGGCGATGCGCGATATTCGCGGCCGTGAAATCTCTATGATTTTCCAGAACCCTCGCAGCGCTTTGAATCCCATCCGCAAGGTCGGTAAACAGATCGCAGACGTCCTGCGGCAGCATGGCGTTGCAGCAGGCGCTGCGGCAAATACAATGGCGATAGAATTCCTCGATACGGTGCGCATCCGGGAGCCGGAAAAGCGTTTCCATGCCTACCCCCATGAATTGTCAGGCGGCATGTGCCAACGGGTCGTCATAGCGCTCGCGTTGGCCTGCGAGCCGCGTGTTTTGATTGCGGATGAACCAACGACAGGGCTGGACGTCACCACCCAGAAAACCATTCTGGATTTGGTGCGAGACCTAACGGCGGCGCGCGGCATGTCCATGGTGCTGATCACCCATGACCTGGGTTTGGCGGCTGAATATTGCGACCGCCTTATCGTCATGAAGTCTGGTGTTGTGGTTGAGGCGGCTTCCGCCAAGCAGCTATTTAGGAACCCGGCGCATCCTTATACCCAGGCGCTGATCCGCGCGACGCCCCGCCGTGAGGCGAACCTTCGCAGTTTGTTGCCCGCCGATGATGTTCGGCGGGATGCGCCAGCGCCGGCCCCAGAGGTGCCGGGCGCGGATGAAGCGCCGCTTATTTCAGTTTCCGGACTAACAAAATCTTTTGTGCCGACCCCTAGCAGTTTGCCATTCTTCAAGAAGAGAAGCCTTGATGATGCGCCGCCGCCTGCGGTGGACCAGATCAGCTTTGACATATGGCGTGGCGAAAGCGTCGGCCTCGTTGGCGAGTCTGGTTGCGGAAAATCGACGACCTCGTTGTTGTTGATGCGGCTGCTCGACCCCACCGCCGGCAAGATTATCTTCGAAGGTGAGAATATTGCCCTAACCCCATCGGCGAAGTTTCCACGGTCGCCACACCGCCCTAAACTTCAAATGGTCTTCCAAGACCCGACGGATTGCCTGAACCCGCGTTTCACGGCCAAGCAATGCATCGCGGACCCTATTGCTCGGCTGAGCGGCATATCAGGCCGTAAAGCGATTGGGAAACGGGTTGAGGAATTGGCAGATAATGTGCGTCTACCGCGCGCATTGCTTGACCGCTTTCCTCATCAGCTATCAGGCGGCCAGAAGGCGCGTGTCGGCATCGCGCGGGCAATTGCACTGAACCCAAGTTTTCTTGTGCTGGACGAGCCAACGGCTGCGCTTGACGTATCTGTTCAAGCCGTCGTGTTGAACCTGCTGGCGGACCTTCGGCAAGAGCTCAAGCTGACTTATTTGTTTGTCTCCCATGACCTCGCGGTTGTCCGTCTGCTATGCAATAGGGTTATTGTCATGCGCGCCGGGAAGATCGAAGAGACTGGGGAAACAGAAGCGCTAATGAATAATCCGAAGTCGCCCTATACGGCAGGCCTGCTCGCCGCATCGCCGGTGCCGCCAGCTGCGCTTATCTAAAAAATTTAACGCTCATCGTCGGCGTGATCTCAGCCCAGCGCTATGGATTTTATATAATTGCGCCATCCGCCATAGCGGGTGATGTCTTCGGCACCGGCGAGCCCGGCCTGCTCACAAAGAAACCCTTTGACCTCTTGGCCATCGCTTAGGGTGATGGTCCCGATGCCAAGCGGCTGCGGGATGTCTTTCATGAATGCGCCGAAACTGGCGGCAGGCATGGACCAGACCTCTACGGCAATGGCTGCGCCGTCCACGTTCTGGCGCACCATGCCTGGACGGGCAGGCGGTTCGCCAGCGAGGGCGTAAAGGCGGTATTCAGGCGCTGTTTCACCTGCAAACAATAAGTGCCCGCCGCGCTCCAAGATTTGATGGTTCAGTGGCAGACCCTGCATGTGCGCGCCGACCAATGCGACAGATATATCGTTTGCGCCGACATGGGCGCTTGGCGTAATTTTGGCCGAAATTTGCTGATTTTGGGCAGTTGCGCCAAGCTTTGGCCCTTCAGAGCGATGTAAAAGGTCTGCCGCTGATGCGATCAAGCCGTCTTTGCCCCACGGGGCGAGGAACGTGATGCTGCCGGGCCGGCCATCAGGCCGTGGTGCCGTAGGCACTGCAATGCCGCACATATCCAGCAAGTTCACAAAATTTGTATAAGTCCCAAGTCTAGTGTTAGGTCGAACCGGGTCGGCAATCAGATCATCGACCGTGTAGAATGTTGGAATGCTAGGCACGCAGAGCATATCGACGTTGTCAATCATCGGCGCAGTTTGACGGCGAAGGTCAGCCAGCCGGTACACGGCGTCAAAGGTATCAGCCGCCGTGAAATTCCGTGCGCCCTCGACGATCCCGCGGGTTACGGGGTGTAAGCTTGATGGCGTTGTTTCAATAACGTCGCGGATTGCAGCATAGCGTTCGGCGACCCATGGGCCATGATAGAGCAACGCCGCGACTTCATAGAGCGGCTCGAAGTCCAACTCGACGATGGTTGCGCCAAGCTGCTCCAGCCGTTGCAGAGTTTGCGCATAGGATTGCGCTTGGGCCTCGTCGCCAAAAAAGATGCGTGAGGCGGCATCTGGTGCGCCGACGCTAAAGGCCATCGGTAGTGCAGACATCGAAAGCGCGCCGATAGGGCGTGAATAAGCATCGGCTGCATCATAGCCTGCCATCGCGCTAAAGGCCGCGAAGGCGTCTTCCACAGTCAGTCCGAAGACAGACACTGTATCAAGCGTTCGGCAGGCGGGAATCACGCCCCTCGTGGATGCCGTTCCAAGGCTTGGCTTAAGGCCGACAATATTGTTTAAGGCGGCTGGAACGCGGCCAGATCCCGCCGTATCCGTCCCCAATGCGAACGTAACCGCTCCATGGGCGACAATTACGCCAGACCCGCTGCTTGAGCCTCCAGGCACAATCGCCGGATCTACTGCGTTCTTAGGGGCGGGATGGGGCGTTCGAACGCCGACAAGACCGGTCGCAAATTGATCAAGGTTGGTTTTGCCGATCGGGATTGCGCCCGCCGCCCGCAAGTGGGCGATGACGAAAGCATCCTCGTTCGGCATGTAAGCGAAGTCAGGACAGGCGGCGGTCGTCGGCATGCCTTTGACGTCAATATTATCTTTTACGGCGAAGGGAACGCCCCAAAGCGGCTTAGCATCGGGATTGAAGGCGCCGATCTCCTTAACCGCATGGGCTAAGGCGCTGGCGTCGGCGCAATGTAGAAAAATCCCAGGATCATCAATCGTCTGAATGCGGCGCAATACCTCGAGCATCACATCCTCGGCAACGGCACCGGCGGCGTAGGCGTCGTGAAGACTCTTCAGGTTAAACCGAAGAGATTTAAGGTCGATCGCCATCTTGAGCACCCATACTACACCATAACGTTATGCCCCAGCAGCCAGCAGTGTGCACTACGAAGGCGCGGCGCATATCTTGTGGCCTGAGAGAGTACGCGAGAGCAACGCCCTCGAGTTGTGCTATGAAATTCCAAACATGCTGCAATTATTGCAGCAGATGTAGAAGGCAAATTTATGCGCTATATGACGACCATCCGCTTTATCGACGCCGTCGCTAGAGCCGGTTCAATCCGCCGAGCGGCAGATGAATTGGCGATTACGTCAACGGCGCTTAACCGCCGAATTCTCGCCGTTGAGGAAGAGCTAGGCTGGCCGATCTTCGAGCGGATGGCCCGAGGTGTTCGTCTGAATAGCGCTGGCGAAATTTATATCCATCACATCCGCAATCAGCTATCGGATATGGAGCGTGTGCGGACGCAGATCGCCGATCTCGCTGGCGAACGGCGCGGGAATGTGACCATTGCTTGCAGTCAGGCGTTGCTGCCTTATTTTCTGCCTGAGCACATCAGCCGTTACCGGTTGGCACATCCTGGCGTGACGTTTGATGTGCTCGTGCGTGACCGTGCAGCAGCGGAGGCCGCACTCGCCGATCACAGCGCTGACCTCGCAATCGTATTTGAGCCGGTTCGGATGGCAGAATTCCACACGATGCTGCGCGTCAGGCAGCAACTCCATGCTGTCGTTGCTGCAGACCATCCGTTAGCTGACCGGAACTCTTTGCGGTTGCAAGAATGCATGGAACATCCACTCATCATGCCGACGAGCCAGTACGGCGTGCGCCACCTGTTGGAGACAGCGCTTCGGATATCAACGCTGGAAGCAAAGCCGGTCATTCAGTCAGATAGCTTTGAGTTCCTCAAAAGCTATATCAGGCAAGAACATGCTGTAAGTTTCCAAATCCCAATAGGGCTGCCGCATCCGTCGAAAGACAAGATGCTCAAATCGGTTCCAATTTCTGAGACCGACGCACCACCCGGCGTCCTCTATATGGGCCAGCTACAGAAAAGAGCCCTACCCGTCGCAGTAGCTAAATTCGCGGATCAAGTCGCGATTGCTTTGGCTGAGCGCTATGAAATCTGCTAAGAGTGCCCAGCGCACCAATCGGCGCAGAGCAGGGTACTCTCACATCAATTGTGCGCCATTGGTTCCGATTTAGGCGAACGGCTTAAAATTTTTCCAATGTCATCTATTTGAGCTTTCAACCCAGCGTCAATCATCCGCTCCCTCAATCACTACCGCGCCGCCATATCGGTCTCTAGACAGGACTGGCTGTGAACGCCCGTTTTGCAGGTTAAAAATTCACGGAGATAGCAGATATCTCTAAGAAATCAGCCCTGTCACTGCGTAAACATTTCGGATAATTCCGCCAACGGGTCCTCATGCGGAATAGCCTTAAACGGGTGAGCGGAAGAGCATCTAATGCCTAGTTGCAGAATTTGCTTAAGGGGAAGTCCGCAACCTGAGCGTTGGTTTCGTTCCTTCGTCACTACGATGAGACCAAAATCCTCCTCTAAATTATACCCTCAATCTGTCCCATAGGACCTGACGCTGGACACTGAGATCCTGATCTATAGCTATGACGTCATTGATGAACACGGTGCGCTTGTGTCGCAAACCGCAACGATCACCATCGACGGTGTGAATGACCTAACGGACGGTGACGAACTGAATGAGGGAGTGCTTGCGAGCGCAGGGACCGTTTCGCAGCAATTGCTGGATGCGCTGACCGCCGCAGAAGCTGAGCTTGTACGGCTGGAAGTAGCGCGGCAAATTCTGATTGATAAGGGCGACTTTAGCCAGCCCGTCGCGGCGCAATTCGCTCTCTTTATAGGCCAGGCAGAACGGGCGATTGAGGATGCGGAGGCTGATATCGCCGCCGCCGCCGTGCCGACCGATCTCACCAATGTGCTGGCCAATACGGATGACCCGGAGCCCGGCGCGCCGTTCGTTCTGCGCGTTGACGGCGCTGCAACGTCTAAAGGTGCGGCTACAGCAGGCGACAATGGCGGCCTATTCACCATCGGTGCTGATGGTGCGGCAACCTTCTCGGCAAATGGCGAATTTGCGGGTTTTGCGATTGGCGATAGCGCTGTCACCTCTATCACTTATACGGTGGGTGATGTTGATGGCGGCGAAGACCAATCCACGGTTACCGTTACCGTCAATGGCGTTAACAATGCGCCCGTGGCAGCCCCGCTCGCGGTATCTGGCGACGAAGATACAGCGATTCCCGGCCAACTTATTGCGGTGGACCCGGATGTCGACGATGTCCTCACCTATAGTCTGCAGTCTCAAAGCCTTATTGGCACGACGACGGTCAATCCGGATGGGGCATTCACTTGGAACCCTGGCAATAATGGCCAAGGCTTCAGCGTAGACCTGACATTTGATTTCCGTGTTATCGATGGTAATGGCGGCACGGACACCAAAACGGTCACGGTCACAGTTAACCCTGTGAATGACGGACTTGTCGCGAATGATGATGCGTTCCAAGTCGCTGAAGGCGCGGTCCTTGTCGCAGGCGTGAGCGACAGCGTGGTGGATGATTTTGCTTTCTCCACCTAATACCTAGCCGTCGCATCGGCGCTTGAATTTCTATAACTGCGACATCGGTCCCCGTTCAGGTGCGCGCGTAGCGACCTCAGATATCAGCGTATTTCTCTACTAGGTCCCGCCAATTGAGCGCATCTTCTGGGCTGGAGATAACGGTCTTTAGGCCCGCCATAGATGTTACGGGAACCAGAAGCCGATCGACGCCAGCGGCGGCTAGGTCTGGGATTGTATCTAGATCGTCCGGCAGGCCGGTGGTGATCTCGATAGCGTCAGGGTCACGGCCATGCTCTTCTGCGGTTTGTCTGACCAAAGCGATCATTTCTGCTGAAGCGTTGCGCGCCGGAAAGAAGCCATCGCCCAAGCGACCGGCGCGGCGGGCGGCAGCTTTTGAATGACCGCCGACGATAATCGGCACTGCGCCGGTCTTAGGCTGCGGGCGGCAAATGGCACCATCGAAGTTTATGAACTCGCCGTGATAGGTGGGCGAGTCTGCGGCCCATAGCTCACGCATGACGGCCACATATTCATCCGTCCTGCGGCCGCGATCATCAAACGGCACGCCAATCGCTTCAAATTCTTCCCGCAACCAGCCAACGCCAATGCCTAACAGCACCCGGCCATTGGACATATGATCCAGCGTCGCGATCTGCTTGGCGGTGATGACGGGGCTATGCTGCGGCAGAATGAGAATGCCGGTGGCCAGCTTGATTTTCGTTGTGCAGGCGGCTGCATAAGCCATCCAGATCAAAGGGTCCGGCAGGGGAATGTCGTTCTGACCGTTCGCCATCTTCCCATCAGCGGAATAGGGATATGAAGATTCATACCCAGTTGGGACAACGGTATGCTCCACTGTCCAGGCGGACTCAAACCCAGCTTCTTCACCAGCTTCCAGGAGTTGAACGGCATTTGCCGGATCGACATACCGACCGGTATTACAGTAGCGCAGTCCAAATTTCATGATCTGATCCTTGCTAGAATAGGCGTTCGGCTAAATGTCCGTCATGGGTGCTTTGCTAGGAACCTCAGCAATGCGTCATTGAAGATATCTGCCTCTTCAATGTTGATCAAATGGCCGGAACGCGGAACTTCGACATATGTAGCGTCTGCGATACGGTCTGCCATGGCGCGCCCGATCGTGGGCGGGGTCAGGCTATCATGCTCACCGAAAACCAGCAGCGTTGGGACAGTGATATCCTCCAGCTCTAATGCCTTATTATAGGCCGTGGTCTCTTGGATGGTTTTGACGTAACTATCCTTGTGTAGAGCTTCCATGCTGGCGACCAATTGATTGTAGTGTTTTTCGTCTGCACCCGGCCCGATGAGAGTCTTGGCGACGATGGGGGCGATATCCTTCGGCTCCTTGCCATCTTCCACCAGCGGCTTCAGACGGAGTGCGACGAACCGAACGCGCTCTTCACTGCTAAGTTTCTTGAAGCCGGAGAATGTGGCGACCAGCGCCAGCGTTTTTACGCGTTCTGGATAGTGGAGGTAGAAGTCCTGGGCAATCCGTCCGCCCATGGATAAGCCGCAGATATGGGCTTTTTCTACACCAAAATGATCCAGCACTTTCAAGAGATCCCGGGAGAAAGCGTTGAAGTCTAAGGGGCCGTCATAATCGTCACTCAGGCCATAGCCGCGGGCATCCCAGGCAACGGTGTGGTAATGGGGCGCGAAGGCTTCGACCTGACGCGTCCAGTTGGTGCGATTGCCGCCAATGCCGTGCATCAGAATCAGCAATTCGCCCTCGCCTGCGTGGTCAATGCCGATGGCGGGGTTGGAGAGGATGCGTTCGGTTTTGATCTGCGTCATGGCGCGGTTCCCTTAAGCAATGCGTTGTCGCGTGAAGCGGCGCGCCAACGGGTCGATGATGAGTTTCTCGCCAATCCAGAATATCGCAACGATAGCGAAACAGGTTGCGAATACGGTGGTGGCATCGGCAAGGCCCTGGGCTTCCTGCAGGAGAAACCCTAACCCGCCTTGCGCGCCAAATAGCTCCGCCACAAGTGCAATTTTCCATCCAACGCCGTAAGCGATGCGGAGTGCGGAAACAAAGTATGGCATCAAGAGCGGCAGGATGATCTTGAACAGAACCACCACGCGGCGGCGGGTAAAGCTCCGCGCCATCTCAATGGTTTCAGCATCAATTTCCTTCAGGCCTTCGGAGACATTCACTAAGCAGAATGGCGTGAGGATCATGATCATGATGAAGACGATGGTGCCATTCGACGGCCCGAACCAGATGATTGCCAGAATGGCCCAGCCGACCGATGGAAAGGCGTTGAGCAAGGGCTTGATCCGCCCATGCACGATGATCTCTGTGATCGGCAACCAGCGTGGTAGAAACGCCAATAGCGACCCCAGTGCCACTGCCATCAGGACCGCCAAAACGACACGAACGGCGCTGGACGCCACATGCACGAAATATGTGGCGTCTGTGAACAGTTCCAAAATGCGAATGGCGACGGGCAAAGGCCCTGGCAGCACGAAGTCCGGCATGCCGAGCGACAGCAAGTGCCACCCCAGCAGAACCACAATGATCAGTCCTTCGGCAATGCCGTGCGACGCAAGGTGACCGCGCAATCGGCTGGATGCATGCACATCAGGCATGGGCGTGATGCCGGGACAGGCGGGATTGCAAGGGTTGGAAAATCAACCGTTCCGTCAGGAAAACGAATGTCACGATGATGACGATAACGCCGATCACCAGCGGCATGTCGAAGTCTTGGCGCGCAAGGTTTAGGAGATAGCCCAGCCCTGCATCGCCGCCAAATAGTTCAGCCGTCAGTGCCACCTTCCATGCGACGCCGAAGCTGATGCGGATTGTTGCGAAAATGAAGGGTGTTAGCGATGGCAGAACGATTAGGCAGAAGCGCCGCCAGCGGGAGCGCGTAAAGCTTTCCGCCATTTCAATCCGCTCGCCATCCAGGTTTTCCAGGCCTTCGCGCATGTTGATGATGGCGAAGGGGATCAAAACCATGGAGATGACGAAGATGACCGTCATATCTGAAATACCGAACCAGATAATGGCAAGGAATGTCCAGCCGACCCCGGAAAACGAATTCAAAAACGGGCTGATCCGGCCATGCACTGCCAGCCTGAACAATCCGGCATATTGCGCCAACATGGCTAGGGCGCTGCCGATCACGAAGGAGATCACCACAGCGACAGTGACATGCATGAACGAATACAGCATATGGGATGCTTCATGGCTGTCCCGCAGTAATTCGATCAGCCGTTCGGCCACCAACCACGGCCCAGGCATGACATAGCTATCGACTGTCGCACTAAAAACCGCCCACGCGCCCAGGCAAATCAGCACAAAGCCGTGGCCCGCCAAGCGCTGGTTGCGCTTGACGGACTGGGCAGATTTCAACGTGTGGGCGGACAAGGAACAGGGACTATTGGCGGATAGCATGTTCCCAAATTACGGACTTAGCATCCGGCACTTTTTTCAGGATGCCCATTTCTTTGGCCATGGTCCAAACGGTGGTCATCGCCTTTTCATCTTCGGCGGTCACAACCGCTGGGACATAGGCATAGTCTTGCAGCCAAGCAGCAAAATAATCCGGTGAGATTTTCGCTGTCTGCTTGGAGATCGCCTCACCAACTTCCGCCGTGTTGTCATTGGCGTATTGGACGGACGCCAGCAGCATGCGGTTGAATTCTTTGAAGGCTTCCGGGCGTGCAGCCAGCTTTTCAGGATATGTAACGTGAACGGCAGACAGTGTGTCGACGTCAAACAGCTCGCGGTTATCCTGGTTGGTATAGGCTAAAACCCGATAATTGCCGGAGCTTTTAGCGGCATACGCTTGCGCGTGGATCAAGGTCGCGGCATCTACCTGGCCAGATTCCAAGGCCGACAGCAGCGTCGGTGCGGGAAGCTGAACCCAGGAAAAGTCGCCGCCCTTATAGGACACGTTCATGCCGTGCTTTTTCCAAAGCGCGATGCGGATCCAGGTGGTGCCTGTTGCACGGAGCGAGTAGCTGCCGATTGTTTTGCCTTTAAGGTCAGCCATCGTTTTGTATGGGCTGGAGTCTTTCACCCAGATGCCAGAACCAAGGCGGCCTTTGGCTGAGCGCAATGCTGACGACAACACGACGAGTTCAAGCCCACGACGCTTGGCGAACGGGATTGCCATTACGGCGTTCATAATAACGTCGTAGCTTTTAGCTGGCGTTGACGCGATCAGCGCAGGCACTTGCAGCGCACTGGTTTCGATCTCAATTAAGTCAGATGTGATCTTGCCGCTCTTGATGCCATACATCACGCCTTCCAACGCCGGGTCCGCCAAATAGGCGTAGGTGATTTTCTCTTTCGCCATTGCGGCACCTGCAGCCAGGCTACCGACAATGCCGACGGCAGCGGCCATGCGGGCGCTACTTCTAAATGTCTGCCAGATTTTCATGATCTTTCGTCTCCTCAGTTTTCTTGGTCTGTCGCGTTGGTCTCAAGTGTCTGGAACAGGCTGATCAGATGCGCTTTCTGCTCCGATAATTGGGGTGAGTTTTCGATGTCGCGCGGTCGAGGTGCCTCCAATTCAATGGTTTCCAGCACCGTCGTTGGCTTGTTGGATAGCAACAATACGCGGTTGGCTAAGGTCAGGGCTTCGTCAACGTCATGGGTGACGAAGATGACCGTTTTGCCGGTTTCCTGCCAAATGCGGACGATTTCATCACGCATCCGGCGGCGGGTGTTGAGGTCGAGTGCGGAAAATGGTTCGTCCATGAGAATGATCTCAGGCTCAACCGATAGCGCCCGTGCAATGGATACGCGCTGGCGCTCGCCGCCAGAAAGCATGGCCGGGTATTTCTCCATATCGTCTTGCAAGCCGACTAAGGCTAGCAGGCGTTCTGCCGTGCTGCGCATTTCCGCTTTGGGCTTGTCCGCGAAACGGAGTTCCATGCCAAGCATCACATTGCTCAATGCCGTGCGCCAAGGTGCGAGGCGCGGCGACTGGAACACATAAGCCAGCTTGCTCCAGCCTTCAGAGGAATCGGCACCCATCACTGATACGCGCCCACCATCTGCCGGGATCAAGTCCCCCATCAGCCTAAGTAACGTGGATTTTCCGCAACCGCTTGGCCCCAGAATGCATAGAAATTCCCCGGCGCGGACGAAAAACGTCAGATCCTCGTAGATTGTCTCATCTTTGAACTTGAGGGAGACATTTTCAAACTTTAGGACGTCAGTGGTCACAGGGAATCTGGTCCGCCAGAGGGTGTAAGCGCAATACTATATTCAGAACGCCTTGGATGCCCAGGCGTCACCCGGCTAAGCCCATTTGGCGAAGTGCGGCCGCACCCAATAGGCCGTAGGGATTGGCGAGCGTTTCGATGATTTCGAAGTGGTTATAATTCTGCCCAATGATGACTTCGCTTGGCTTGCCCGCAGCCCTTAAAGCATCATGAAACGCATTGGATTGCCGGATGAACTCCGGCGTTTCCAATGCGCCATAGGCTAGGATCATAGGTTTGGTGATGTGAGCGATATGGCGGATTGGGCTCAACACCTGTTCGCTAGCATCAGTGAATGAAACATAGGAACTGCGGGCAGATAGGCGCACGGGTGCCATATCGAACATGCCGCTGGCCAACACTGCGCCCTGAATGGCCTTCGGCGCTGATGCTCCGATACGCGTTAGCGCAACGCCGGCCATATGCGCGCCGGATGAATGCGCCGATAGATAAATCTGGCCGGTGTCCCCGCCAATTTGCTGCGCATTCTGTGCGATCCAAAGAATGGCGTCAGTAATCTGGTCAGCGATAGGCATTAGGTCGCCGTCATGATCCTGGACCCAATCAAAATCCAGGATCGCCAAGTGTGCGCCCGCCTTGGTGAAACATTCGGCGAGGAAAGCGTATTTGGCAGCAGTCGTGGCTTTCCATGCACCGCCATGGACGAATACTTGGATTGGCCTTGCGTCACCGCTTGTTCGATAAAGGTCGAAAGCGGATTTGGCGGCGGACCCATAGGAAATCCGTTCCGGGGTGGGCAACCGGCTTCGCGCAACATCGCTGTTGGACCCGTAGCGTGCTGCGACAGTGGCCATGTTTTCGGCATAGACGGACTGATCGTAGGCGTCGTCCAGTTCCGCTTGGGTCAAGCCGCCCCAGACTTTGGGCGCGTTCGTTGGTTGATCTGTCATTGTAACTGGTTATCCAAATAAGGTGATCGCACCAGAGCGCTCCTAGCAGGTCGGCTTTTCATTCAGTGCGCTGACATAGGAAAATGCGCCCGGCGAGCCATCGACAATGATGCTTTCGCCGCTGAGATAGGACGCCCGCTCTGATGCAGCAAAGGCGATCATGTCTGCGATCTCTTCCGGCGTACCCCACTGCGCACCGCGCGGCAGTTTTTCAGCCTCAAGGCGATTGCGTAACGTCTCGGCTTCCGCCGCAGTTAGATCGCGTCCAAGCGCTTCACGCTCCCATTTTTCGAAGCGGTCTGGTGTCATGACAACACCTGGAATAATGCAAACGACCCGAATTTTATGAGGTTTCAGTTCCGCCGCTAAATCAGTGGAAAACCGTACCTCCGCCGCTTTCGCCGGGCCGGTGCAGGTAGAGCCCGGCGGGAACGCCGTTTTGACGGCTGTACGCCCCGACACATTGATGACTGACCCACCGCCGCGCTTGATCATCCCGGGAACCAAGCGCTGCGTCAGGCGGAATTGGGCGAAGAAATTGATCGCCATACCATCCATCAGCTCAGCATCAGTCACTTCCAGAAATGGTTTATACGTGCCGGTGCCTGCATTGTTGACGAGGATATCAACACCGCCATATTCGCGCTCTACGTGCGTGCTCAAGCGGTCGAGATCAGCGATTTTGGTCACATCGATTTGGATTGCATCAACGCCCAGCCTGCTCGCAGCACTATCAAGGTGCTCCTGTCGGCGCGCGGCGATGATGACTTTCGCCCCTTCGGCGATTAGGCACTCCGCAGTCGCCAAGCCGATGCCCCGGCTGCCGCCGGTGACGACGGCGACTTTGCCAGCTAACCCTAAATCCATATTCAGCTTACTCCTGCGGTCCACCTACTTGGCTATACGACTTTATAATTGCCTATCTCGCTGATTTTCTAAAGCGTAAAAAACAGTCTCAGCCGCTTCCAAAGCTCCTTCAATGTAGCCG
>Ga0315321_10001692_pt1 | contig 17044 bp, 14 predicted proteins | sample M180m21515metaG_FD_203464 | JGI IMG/M metagenome (GOLD analysis project Ga0315321, IMG submission 203464) | Ammonia-oxidizing marine archaeal communities from Monterey Bay, California, United States - M1 80m 21515 | ecosystem: Environmental > Aquatic > Marine > Intertidal zone | place: USA... | reverse complement strand
CCGGATACCAATTCTCTTCCGAAACCTGAAACGTGCAAATTTGGAAAAGTAGTAAATTAAACAGCGGAAATACTCCAGCTTAAATCTAATCCACCTGAATTTTTCAACCTAGATCAATTTTCAAGCAGAGTCCCTGAAGTGCCCCGTCTGGCAATGGCATAAGAAACGCTAGCACTCACCCTGACCGGAAAATGGAGCAGCTACCTCCCATGCCATGACACTAATGCAAGGAGGGGCATTTAAAAGGCGGCGATCTCAATTTGGATTAGTGTGTACTTAAACAGGTCGATCCACGAACAGATCGACTCACGAGGAGTCCAATAGTAAAACGGGATTTCAATTAACTCGCCGCTAGATTGGCAACTCCCCCCGAGGCTCATTTGGAGTCCAGTGAAACTTGTATTCATGGTCGAGCTGCAATCTTGTCAATTGAATGATCTGGTGAGTATGACCGACAAAGTGGCTAGACGCGTGAATGATCGCCTGCAATCGCGAAACACCAAAACCCTGAATATCAATCACTTTGCTCAATTGATTGGCAGAAAGATACTGCCACTGATCCTTCGAAGTCTTGACCAGAGAATCCAACTCTCGAATCAGTTCGTCCACATCTCTTCGCAGTTCAGGGTGAAATTCAGATTCTCGATCCCGTGTGTCTTTGTCGAGTGTGAACGGAACTACCCCCCACTGCCTCAAATTCCCCGCTAAATGAACAAGTAGGTTCCCGATACTATTCATCGATGGTTGAGGACGCCACCAGACTTGATCGTCGGATAATTGATCGAGACAGTGTTTTATTTTGACCGTGGACTGTTCGAGCAAATCAATAGACAAGCCGGAAAATTCTTCGGAGATTACCGTGTTGAACGGATCGTTCATTGGTGTGACTTTGATTTTCGATATAAAAGCGGTAGTTACTTGTACGTGCGAATACTAAAAATCTAAAAGATTGGTAGTCCGCGTCTAGTTGGAAGGTTAAGATGTTGTAATTAAATTTCAAGCCACTTTCACGCCAAAACTGTCGAGAACAAATTGAATAAAAAACAGCCAGCTCAGATAGTAAACTCACTTTTTGTTTTAACTGCATTCGCAATTCTCATGTGCGGATCTAGTCAAAGTTTTGGTCAGGGGAGCAGCGACGCTTTCCAGCCAATTTTCAATGAAAAGAATCTCGATGGTTGGTATGCGATCAAGACCTATGATCCCCGCAGTCTCTCAAAAATGGACAGCGCTGCGAAAGCCAAACGAATCGCAGAAGCGAAAGCGACAACTGATAAATTTTGGCGGGTAGAAAACGGAGAAATCATTAACGATGGCAAAGGTCCATTTTTGACTTCTGAAAAAGAGTATGGAGACTTTGAACTTTTAATTGAGTACAAAACTGTCGCATTGGCTGACAGTGGTATTTATCTAAAAGCCACTCCTCAGGTGCAGATCTGGGACTACACCGACGAAAACAAATTTAAGCTGGGAGCCAACAAAGGCTCCGGTGGTCTCTGGAACAACCCCGGCGGATCTGCCGGGAAAGACCCACTTGTGTTAGCTGACAATCCGTTCGGTGAATGGAACCGCGTTAAAATTCAACAAATCGGTTCGCGAACGAGTGTCTGGCTAAATGACAAGCAAGTCGTTGACCATGCCATCATGGCCAACTACTGGGGGAAGAAAAATAAACTTCCGCTGATTGCGAAAGGCCCGATTCAGTTGCAGACCCATGGCGGCCAAATTAAGTGGCGCAACATCTACGCCCGTGACCTCAACGCCGAAGAAGCGAATCAAATTCTTGCTTCTAAAAACGACGAAGGATTTGAGTCAATCTTTAATGGTAAGGACCTGACCGGCTGGAAAGGCCCGCTCGATAATTACGAAGTCATTGACGGTTCTATTCTTTGCAAGAAGGGAAAAGGGGGAACGATTCACACCAAAGATGAGTACGACAATTTTGTTGCCCGGCTCGAGTTCAAACTCCCTCCAGGCGGAAACAATGGATTGGCAATTCGATATCCCGGTAAAGGGGACACGGCCTATCAGGGCATGTGCGAACTGCAAGTCCTCGACAACGACGCTGAAAAATTCAGCAAACTTGATGAGCGTCAGTACCACGGTTCGGCTTACGGCATGGCCGCTGCACACCGCGGCTACCAACGACCAGTTGGCGAATGGAATTTCCAAGAAGTAACGGTTACGGGGTCGAAGATCAAAGTCGAGCTAAACGGAACGGTCATCCTTGATTGCGATCTGAGTAAAGCTTCTGATTTCATGGCTGATCGGCCACACCCAGGCAAGGATCGCACGTCTGGTTACTTTGGCCTCGCAGGCCATAATGATCCGGTCGAATTTCGCAATTTAGAAATCAAGCGACTTAAACAAGCACCTTAAACAGAGAACCCTGGCGGCTGAATTTGCAACCAGATACCCCGCCGAGGGTTTTTCATCAAACGGTTGAGTAATCCATCAATGCTTAAGTACTATTTCCGCGCGTTACTGCTTTTCGGTTCGGTCATCCTGTTTTTTGCATTTCTTGGCTGCTTAATCCCGCGCTCTTTTTCATTCACCTCCGAGCTTGCGATCGCAGGGAAACCTGAGGCAATTTTTGCCCAGTTGAACTCATTGGAAAACTGGCCCAACTGGTCTCGTCAATTTAATCCTGCCGAGATCACCGACCTAAAAATGCAATTCAATGAGCAGAAGTCGGGGAAGGACGCTGCGCTAAGCTGGACGGACCTTCGTGGAAAAGGAAAAATTTGGATCACCAAGTCGACCCCCAATCAAAGAATTGAGTACGCGACCGATTTCGAAATGCGTCCAAGAATGTTTAGCAGTTTCGAGCTTGTCGAGAATGGTGACACAACCACAGTTTCATGGTCCAGTAATGGAAAACTGCCGTGGGGACCTTTCTACGGCTACTTTGGCTGGCTCTTCCCCTCTCACATGAAGACCGAGTATTTGATGAGCTTGGAAAAACTGAAGCAATTTATCGAAGCTGAAAACGCTTCTGCACCTGCGATTACGACTACGACAGAATTCAGCCTGCGTGTTCTTGCGCCACAGGGAGCTTGATTGAACTGGCGGCGATTAGTTGATTTACTTTTGAAACAACTGCAATCCTGATTCTTCGCCAGAACTCAATTGAGTAACTTCAGTTTCTTCACGTGCCGGTCGCTCGTGTGAGTGAGTCACTTCAATTAACAGGGCAAGCAAAACTCCAAGCAACAACATGCCGGACAACTGCAACCGATCGTGCGAATGAAAATGCACTTCGGGGAGCAAGTCTCCCAGTGAGATACAAAGGAAAATACCCGCGGAAAAAGCCAAAGCAATTCCAAGGATCGAATCTCGATAGGCTGGATTTTGATCGATCGCAAAAGCGAAAATTATGGCTCCCAAAGGACACATCAAGGCAAACACTGAATTAACGGTCAACTGCTGCTGAGCATTCCACCCCCGCGCCGCCATCAATGAGGTAATCGACAAGGCATCCAACGGCTTGTGCAACACGATGGCAAGAAACACTCCTAGACCAGCAAGCGAGAGCCCTGTCGCACCGTTCGCCTGAACCACTGCAGCCAATGCAATTCCGTCAATAATTGTGTGGATCGCCAAGCCAAAACAGAGGCCCAGCCAACTGATATCGACTCCGCCACCGTGATCTTCGCAATGGATGTGGTGATGATCATTTTCGTGATCGCACAATTGCTTGTGCTTGTGGTCGTGTTCCCGATCAACCGCAAGATCATGCTGATGAAAATGAAACATGCGGATCATAAAAAACATAAACAGCAAACCAACCAAACCAATGCCGGCAGTCCACTCGATGCTTCCAAGTTTGTAAAATGCATGGGGAAGCAGATGTAAGAATGCGACACCTAACATTACACCGGATACGAAACTTAGCGTTAGTTGAATTCGTCGGTGAGTCAATTTCACAAAAGAGGGAATTGAACCGCCAAACAGAGACGCCAAAGCAATCAAAACGCAATAAATGATTAACAGCGTGTACATTGCTAGGTGGCCTAATCAAAATAGAATTGCCGCGATTCAACGCGTTCGAAGTCCCAATGCAGTGGGCAAATTCGCCAGGCAGGCGGCTTATCATTTTTTCCAAGAAAGCGATTATACTAGGCAAAGTTGCCTGCTTTGCAAGTCAAAATCCTTGATTGCGGGCACTTCGCAAGTACCCGCATGGGAATCTTTTCGGGCCAGGCCAATTTTGGGGCAATAACTGCCCGCACAACCAGATAGAGATATAAAAACAGTCTTGAACTGGGGCTTACTTTTGAAAGAACTGCTCCAATCACTCGATTGGCTTGATTCCCCAGTCCGCTATTTGCCCCTGACCTTGCCACCAGAGACTAGGCCCTTCTCTTCGAAAACCTCATTCAACAGATCACAGACACGTGAAACTACCGAGACCGATCGACCATAATTGTCAATCGAATGACGCCTATTTACCTCGCAGGTAATATCGTGGACGGAAACGGATGCTCCCCCCTGATAATCAACGAGATCAGTAATGTTGAAACCTGACGAATTGGTCCTGCGGTTGATTGCTTCGGATACCTTTACAGCACAGTCTTCCTGACTGACAAATACATCGGTGTGCCGCACCAGAGAATTCTGTGGGTAAATCGCCAGACTGGCTCTTGAAAAATCTGAATTGATTGCGGGAGCAATGACTGCCACTTGATATTGCCCTGCCTTCGTCGTTGATGGGGTTCGCAGTTCTGCTTCCGACATCGCCGATAATACAACCTGTGCGCCAAGACTGAATCCACCCAACAACATCTTCCTGTCATCGAAATGATCCAGGAGTTCATAAAATGCTTTACCAACAGTGACCGAGCGATTTGATTTAATTTTATAATCTTGAATGATCCGTGCCTTTTCAGCCTCCGACTTCCAGGCAAATACGACAAACCGAAGGGGAGGACGCTCGCAGCTTCGCAGAGAGTTATCATAAAACTGCAACGCTCTTGATTTTGCCCACTTCAAGTTAGTTCGATTCCCATGAACATAAATCATGGTGACTTTGGCTTTGTCCTGAGCATGGTCGTCCGTCAAATTAGCGAGCTCCTCACTTTGCCAGCAACCGTTGACGAGACGAGAGCATTCCAGCAGGGACATATCACTGGGGTGGCAGTGAGAGTCTCGGGCTGAAACCAACCAAACATCGTCTCTTGAACAGACCTCGATCATCCGCGTTCGACCGCGAGTGTCGATTGTTTCGATCCACTGACCAATTCTATCTCTACCTTGAATCAACTTAGCATTGAAAGGCGTTTCAGTGGTTAAGTCCCCAGTGGTTAAGTCCCCAGTGGTTAAGTCCCCAGTGTGCGATCCCATAGGAAACGTCGATTTGACGTTCACTAATTCGCTCTCTTTCGACAAGTAGTCTTCAGCCAATACGTAACTGTTAACCAGGCATAAGATGCTGGCTAATAATGAGTGGAGAATCCATGTTCGATTTTTCAGAAGAGTAATATTCATTGGAAATACAACTTTTCGAATTAATCCGCATGTTAGCTACAAACGGAAATGTTGATGGGCGTGACAATGTGTTTCGAAGTACTGTAGGTCGGTTTTAGACCGCCCTTCCCGTTTTTTTTAAAAGATGATGTAAAAAATACACGTGATGTGCTTGCACATCATTTATTGTGTTGTACGTTTCTACACCCGAAATCAGCTCCTTGATTTCGACTGTATCCATATGATTGGCATGGGAAGACATGGCGATGAAACGATTTTTACAATTTGCGGCTTGCATGTGTTTGGCTGGATTAATGAGTGGATGCGCATGCAACGATTACTCATTGGCTCACCCGTTTAAAAATAAACCGATCCGAACGAAACTTCGGTCTTGGTGTAAGGGAGACGCCTGCAGCACGTGCAATACACCAGCAGGTCAAATGATGAATTGCGACTCCAACGTTGCCCCGCTGTGCGACGATTGCGGTACGCTTGGTCCGGCAATGCAGCCGACGATCAATGCCCCAGTTGAAAATGGACAAGTTCCTTCTCCAGCTCCGGCCACCGAGGGAGCCAGCTTTCTTGACTCCAAAAACTCGTTTAACACGGGACTGGTAAGCGACATTATTTCTCCACCTGATTTTTAATCATCGCAAACCGACCGAACCTGCAACCAATGACAATTGTTGCAGGCCTGATAAACCTCCTGATCCCATTAGAGCGGAAAGCTATAGGCTTTCCGCTCTTTTTCGTTTCCTGATTCTAAATCTCGCTGACGGCAAGCTCAGCGATGACCGCTTCAGCCAGAAACCACAGGCAGACTTCAACCTGCCCTCTTTAATCCATAAAACCCAGACTTTTGAGAGCGATCCTCGCAAGCACTCCGCCAACCCAGCAAAAAAAACCAGCAAAAAAATAAGGGCTGCCAAGCAATCCATACGATGTATCATGTATTGGATCGGTCTTATCAAGCGAGTATTACCATGCGTCGACGTAGTAGGCACTTCGTTTCTTTTATTCCAACTGCCATATCGGCATCGTTGATTTGGCTTCCATTGATTTGGCTTCCGTTAACCGAGACTGCGGCAGCCTCCCACTCACCGGACAACGTTCCAAACAGCCCCAGCCCTAAGAACTCCCAAGAGACTGATATCGAGGGGGTGACCTTCTCTAACCCAGTGACGACCAAATGGAAAGTTACAGCCAAGATTCGCGGTGGATCAGGACCAGCCAAAAACATGCTCTTAACCATTCCGGTACCCACCGAGTGGCCCGAACAATCCGTAGCAGTGGCAGAAGACGACATCCCCACCAACATTGCTAACGTCGGTTACCGAGATCTCGAAGGGGGCGTTAAGCAAATCATCGCTAAGATTCCCCAAATCAGGCCGCGTGAAGAAATTACAATCTCAATGACCTTTTTGGTTTCCACCAGCCAAATCAATGCTCCCGTGGATCCAAGTCTTTTTGTTCGGCCAAAAACAAGCCAACGCGATGGAAAACCATATCTCGGAATTGGCCCACAAATAAACTTCCGTGATTCAAAATTAAAAAAAGAAGTCAAATCAATTGTCGAAGACCAGGACAACCTCTGGTCGGAAATCGAAGCGATCTACGACTGGGTACGCAACAATATTGAAGATACATCCGATCCGCCACGCGACACGATCAAAGTCTTTCGCGATCGCTTGGGATGTAACGAAGATAAAGTCGGCCTCTTTGTTGCCATGTGTCGTGCCCACAAAATTCCGGCGAGAATGGTATGGGTTCAAGGCACACAGTACGCAGAGTTTATGCTGGTCGATTCCGAGAAAAAGGCTCATTGGTTCCCTTGCAGCGTAGGGGGAGTCCGGGAGTTTGGCTCGTACTCCGAACCTCGAATCGTGCTTCAAAAGGGAGATAGCATCAAAGTGCCGGAGAAGGAAAGCCGCCAAAAATTCGTTGGAGAATTTGCTACTTGCCAAGGCAAATCGAAGCCCGCAGTCGCATTTCAGCGCACCCTCCTTGAAGACTAATTTTTCTCATATCCATGAACAATACAAAACTCATTAAGAATTTATTCGCTCTGTTACTCGTGTTAATTATTCAAACATCGGCGACAGGCCAAACACAAGCTCCAAGTGAAAACGGTTTGCTTACGCCATTACTTTCAAAAATGATGAGCGAAACACCCGTTGAGAGCGTTTGGGAATTTGGCCTGAAACTATCTGCTCCAGCCAACGCGCAAGGGATTACTGCTACCGTCCCAATTCCAATGACGTGGCCTGAACAGGAAATTGAAATCCTTTCGGAAGAAAAGTCTCAGGGCGTTGGGGCAATCCGATTCAAGAATCCGACCAAACAGACCCAACAGTTTTCTTTTTCAGTAAATCGAATGACCGCAGGTCAGCCGGAAACGGCAGTCATTCGATTCAAAATCAAAAAGAGCTTTATAACGAGTCCCGAAAACACTTCAGAATTTACTCGCGGTGGCAAATTGCCAAGCGCAGTAAAGCAATTCCTAAAACCAAGCCCCTACATTGAAAGTAACTCAAAAGAGATTCGGAAGATCGCCAGTGAACTCGAAGACGAATCACTCAACGCTTGGTCTCAAGTCGAAAAAAATTACGTTTGGGTTCGCGAAAACATTGAATATAAATTCGATAAACAAATACACAGTTGTTTACGAGCCTTGGACGTTAAACATGGAGACTGCGAAGAACTGTCCTCTCTATTTATCGCCATCTGCCGAGCTCAAGGGATTCCCGCCCGGGCAGTTTGGATACCCGGGCATACCTATCCAGAGTTTTACCTAACCGATGCTAATAAAGACGGGACTTGGTTTCCCTGCCAAGCCGCCGGCACCTACGCCTTTGGAGAAATGCCGGAACCTCGCCCCATCCTTCAAAAAGGTGATCGCTTTCGAGTCGCCGGACAGCGGCAAGAAGTCCGCTATCTTCGACCAACGTTAGTCGCCAAACAGGCACCTCAAGGCGTAGCGATTGAATGGATTTCACGGCAAATCAACCTTGAATCATCCAAATAAGCGAGCTTCCAACGCTGCGAGGGGACGTCTAGAAAACCTCTAGCCAGTAATCGCCCATCTAAGAATTTCGCCCAGCTTGGGCGTCTTTCCCTGCCAAAGAATTCCCACCCGAAAGATTCGTGCGGCTACGATTACAATCAAGATCGTCGACACAGTCATGATCAGAATGGACGTGACCGGTTGCCACCATGGGATCGCCTGCCCCGTTGCCAAGCGAAGCATCATGACCGTCGGTGTTGCCGGAGGAAAGAATGAAAAGTAGGTCGGCATCATGCCCAAAGGATCACGAACGACCATTAACCACACGAACATTGGACTCATCATCAACATCCAGACAGGCAACAACATCGACTGCGCTTCCTTTAGTTGCGAAACAGAGGCTCCTATCGCCATAAAAATTGCGGAATAGAAAAGCACACCCGTGATTTGAAATACGATAAACCAGGGAGCCAAGTGGAATGGCACTTGATCCAGATAACCTTGCCAACAAGCCAGCCCAAAGGCGCCGGTCATGTAGATCACAAATACGGTCAAAGATCCACCGACAGTTCCCAACAGTTTTCCACTCATCAACTGAAACGGGTTCGCACTCCCAAGTAATACTTCAGCAATACGTTGCGATTTTTCCTCAAGCACGCTCTCCAACATTGGCTGTGCCGCCATAAAGATCACCATGAACATCATCATCATGACGCTCATTGGAAGAAAAATTGCATTCATGGGATCGTTCTCTTCTTCAGCGCTCAATCCACCATCCAAACCACGATCCACCAGGCCCATTCCAACAATTTCGATTGGAATACTGGCCGTTTCGACTACCGCAGGGTCAATGCCGGCACTGGCAAAACGCTCCTCACGAATGGAAGTATTGATGATATTTGAAACCCAGCTTCGCGCAACCGAGAGACTAGAATCCTGCGAATAAAAACGAATTTTTTCGGAGCTTAGATTGTTGCCGACCTCAGCCGGGATTTCCACAAATGCGTACAGATCTTGTTCGCGAATACGCTCAGAAAGCTGCAACTTAAGTTCATCTGTCGCCGTCGCTGGATCGATTCTCTCAAAGAAATATCGATCAAAAGCTCCCCCCAATAAATCGCCTTGCTTTTCTTCTAATTCGCTCGCTTCCTCTACGCTATCTTCCAAGCCTTGATCGATAGATAAGTTTTTTTGATTCGCCGCCAAAATTAGCAGCTCAAGAAACTCCCCCGAATGGTCAATAACAGCAATTTTGCGATCATGAACTTCAATCGCATTCCTCATCAATTCGATTGCAAACAAACTACCCATCATCAGAACCGGCATCATGATGATCGAGAACAGGAACGCTTTGGTGCCTACCATCGCTCGATATTCCCGAGCGGCAATCGTAATTATTTTTCTCATAAATCTTGCCGGAAGAATAAAGAAAACAACGAATACACAGCGAAATTGTAATCGCAAACACTAGCTGCTTCGAGGGACAACTCAACCTCTAAGCTCACCACGCAAGGCAGCCACGACGTTCTATATTTTCCGTGAAAAAACAAAACAACTCAACCTTCGATGCGTGCTGCGATACAGGTTTTTCTAAGCTCTGCAACGAGAAATGCTGACCCCGAAATACAAACCAGCTGTTTGCCACTCTCCTCGTCAGACGGCTTACCCACCAATCCCAAATCGAGATCTCGATTGACCACCCTCCAGGCCGATTCAGGCGTTGGTTCGACAAAAAACTCAGCCACATGCTGGCCGTCTGATCTTTTTTGCTCAGCGATTTCTTCCGCCAATTTGAATAACTCCTGCTCAGATCTCCCACGGGGATTATCTTGGTACCGTGTCAGGATTACGCGGTCAAAATGCACCAGCAATTCCTCCAGCATTCCCTTCGCATCTTTATCGCGACTAGTTGCGAAAATCAACGAACGAAGTGAAGCGTTATTCCATTCCGACAAATCAGAGCGCAACGCGTTTACCAAGGCTTGCACAGAGGCAACGTTATGAGCGATATCAAGGATCACCGTCGCTGACGCGGGAATAATTTCAGTACGCCCCGGCAAACTGGCAACCGACAAACCAGCTCTAATACTCGAATCTTTGATTCCCCAGCCGATAGCGTTTAACGTTTCGATGACAGCCACCGCTACGGACGCATTGCGACGCTGATGTTCCCCCAGCAACTTCAGCCGCAACCCGGACACATCAAAAGGCACCGAGGGCGACAGCGTGGCGGGAACTATTTCGCCAAGCCTAATTTCACCTTTGACCCGAAAGCTCTGCTCTTTATCTAAACACTCTTTAAAATCACGGCCGTAGACGAAAATTGGAGCCTGTTTGCCATTCGCGATTTCTTCAATCACTTTCGCTGCTTCCGGTTCCACTGTACCGCTGATCACAGGGACACCCGTTTTAATGATCCCGGCCTTCTCGCCAGCGATTTCCCCCAACGTGTCGCCCAACTGCCTAGTATGATCAAGGCTGATGTTGGTAATAACGCTTGCCACTGGCTCACAGACGTTGGTCGAATCGAGACGTCCACCTAATCCAACTTCGAGAACAACCGCCTCGCAATTTTGATTCGCGAAAAATTCAATGGCCGCAGCTGTCGTGATTTCAAAAAAAGTTAATTTTTTGGATCCGGTCGCTTCAGCCTGTTTATCCATTTCTCGAATCACAGGTTCTAGCCGCTGAAAAACACCGAGCAGCTGTTCGTCCGTAATGTAACTTCCATCGATCTCAATTCTCTGGTGGATCGATTCAAGATGGGGGGATGTGTAGACCCCCGTCCGTTTCCCCCCGGCGCTTAAAATTCTCGCAATCATGTTGGATACCGATCCCTTCCCCTTGGTTCCGGCAACGTGAATGATTGGGTATTTGGTTTGTGGTTCACCTAAGCGACTGAGGATTTCCCGCATTTGATTGAGCTTAAAATGCTCGTTATTTACCGAATCCTGCCTTTCGTAGTTGATTCGTTCGTAAAGTCGTGAGAGGTATTCGTCCAACAAATTCGGAAGTTCCGTTTTGAGAAAGTGCGTTTTGAGAGGATTCATTTTGAGAGGCTGCATTACGATTGCGTCAAAGAATGCCTGTTATTTCGGTTGAAACGTCTAATTGTCGCAGGAGTCGCCTGACGCCACTCAGCGCCGCAACTCCCGAATCCTTTTGATAACGGTTTGTATGAATTATGAGAAGGACATACGCCCACTAACTTGATTTTTTCCATATAAGTCATGGTGAATCAAATCACAGGCATTTAAGATGGGGGTTACGTAAGATGACGGTTCAAGTCCGATTTTTCAACTGATTGAAGCTCAGCCTCAGTAAAATCGAACCAAAATTGTCCGACGCCCTGGTTTTCTTAGGTCATAATCTAGCTGATTAGGGGGAGAAACCGAGTCGAATTGTTTGACTTGCGCACTCCTCGAACCATTGATTCCAAACTCGCGTATATCGAAAGATAGCAGCAGATTTTCAAGAATTCTGTTGTTTGAGACGGGTACGCTCTGCAAATCAAACAAATAAACATTCATATTCCGGGAAACAATGCGTTCCCGGCAACACATAGCCTCACTCAACCAAATTCTTACCGGAGAAACCGTTCACAATGTCTGTCGACACTTCCACGGATAAAGCCCCGCAAGCAACCGGAAAATTAGAGCAAACGAATCCCGATTACGATCCTAACATCGTCATCGAAACTCAGAACTTAACCAAGATCTATCGCGACTTTTGGGGTCGTCAAAAGGTTCGGGCCTTGAACGCACTGGACCTCGAGGTTCGAAAAGGTGAGATTTTTGGACTTCTTGGGCCCAACGGTTCCGGAAAATCTACAACGATCAAACTGCTGCTCGGTCTGTTATTCCCGACCAGCGGACGGGCTTTGGTATTCGGACAAAATTCGACCGAAGTAACCAAAAACGAGCGAATTGGCTACCTTCCCGAAGAATCTTATCTATACAAATTCCTCACCGCCGAAGAAACACTCGATTTTTACGGTCGTCTGTTCGACATGCCAGCCAAGATTCGGAAAGAAAGAACTGCCGAACTGATTGAACAAGTCGGACTGACCTACGCAAAACGTCGGCAACTCAAAGAATACTCCAAAGGGATGACCCGCCGGATCGGTCTTGCTCAGGCATTGATCAACGACCCCGATTTGATTCTCCTCGATGAACCCACCTCTGGACTTGATCCGCTCGGTACACGCGACATGAAGGACATGATCCTTAAACTGCGTGATCAGGGCAAGACAATCGTTATGTGCTCGCACCTGCTCGCTGATGTTCAGGACGTTTGCGACAGAATTGCGATTCTCTACCAGGGTGACCTCAAAGAGCTCGGCCGAGTCGATAGCCTTCTTAAGGTCAGCGAAGAAACACAGATCAAAGTGAAGGGACTACCCCAGAGCGCCCACACGGAAATTCTTGAGGTCATCAAAAAGCACGGTGGAGATCTCGTCTCGGTTGAGAATCCCACCAGCACACTCGAAGACCTGTTCCTTGGAATCGTTCGTGAGAGTCAGCAACGTCCAGGGCATCGCTCGGCCGGCGTCGACAAGAAAGATTAGGTTTTAATTGATCCGCATGAAATATCGCACGTATTGAATAGATATTTTACCCAGACAAATTACTCGGATCTTTTGCAAAGCAGTTCCCACCCCCAAATCAAACAGACGACGGATTAGAATCAAACATGGTTGTCGAAGATTTTGTAATTTACTCACAATGGCTCTCAAGCGGGATTGTCCAATTTGGATTTATCGTGCTGACGGCTATTCTTCTGGGCGTGTTCGCAGGCTATCTCATTGCCGCATTTCGACACGGTCCATTTGAGGCGTTTTACGTCGTTGCTCAGGTCGTTGGCCAAGCGGTCCCGGACTTTTTGTTCACCTCGCCACGACGAACGATTGCCATCGCCAGGCTGGCAATTAAGGAGTCATTACGCCGGAAGGTCATTCTAGTCACGTTCGGCATCTTCGCCGCCTCGTTGCTGTTCGGCGGCTGGTTCATGAACACCGGTGGTGAGCATCCGGATCAAATCTATGTCAACTTCGTGCTCTGGGGCACGCAGATGCTCGTTCTCTTAATGGGAATGTTGATTAGCTCCTTCAGTCTTCCCGAAGACATCAAAAATCGCACAATCTATACCGTTGTAACCAAACCAGTTCGCTCAACTGAGATTGTGTTGGGGCGGATCATTGGATTTGGAGCGTTGTGCACCACTCTCTTGGTGGTGATGGGCGTGATTAGTTTTTTCTTCGTTTGGCGAGGTTTGTCTCACGACCATCAAATCGTCGGAGAAACACAAACCATCGCATCGTTTTCAACTATTCCTGACGACAAAATATCCCGCATCACGGGCCGGCGTGTATCTGACAACGCGATCAAGGAAGCCGTTACGAATAAGGTTTCAGGACATGATCATCGAATTGAATTGATCGAAGACATTCGTGACAAGGAGGCACCACGCCCAAGAGTTACAGCAAACATTCTAAGTGAAGAAGTGCTTCCTAACGGCTCAACCCGGTATCTACGAGTAGTCTGCATCCCATTTGGTGGACATACGCATGAAGTCAGCATCGACAACGGTGTCATTTCACTTGGACCGGCCGTAGGCTATTTCCGCGCGAGAGTTCCGATCTACGGAGAGTCACTTGCATTCTATGACCGCCAGGGCAACCTCAAAGAAAAGGGACTCAATGTTGGAAAAGAATGGGAATACCGTGGTTACGTCGACGGCGGAAATGCGATGTCGCGCTTTTCTCTTTCGAAAGCGACATTCGATTTCGACGATTTCAGAGAAAATAAATTCCCCGTTAGCGACGTAATTCCGATCGAAATGACGCTCGGTGTGTTTCGAACTTACAAAGCGGATGTTGAGAAACGCGTCACCGGAGGCATCCAATTCGAAAGCGTTCCAAATAACGAGTTAGATCCAAAATTTGTGTCTGAAGTAATTGACTTTGAGACTAATGAATACGCCGTTCAGACGCTTCCCATTTCGCGAAAGATTCTCGGTAAAAAAGTAGCTCCCGACGGAAAACTTCTGGAGCAAGGTGAGTACGACCTGTTCGATGATTTTGCAGGAGCCAACGGTAAGCTCAAGCTGAATTTAACTTGCCGCGATTACAATCAGTACCTCGGAGTTGCCAAAGCCGACCTGTATTTCCGAGCACAGGACGAAGTCTATTGGGTCAACTTCTTTAAAGGTTACGTCGGCATTTGGTGTCAAATGATGATCATCATCTCCATGGGAGTTGCATTCAGTACTTTTGTGAGTGCACCTGTTGCGATGCTGGGAACCTCAGTGATGATCATTATTGGTTTCTTCACCTCGTTCATCCGCGAGATGACACTCGCGTCGCACGAGGGTGGCGGTCCAATCGAATCGCTGATCCGAGTGGTAACCCAGAAAAATATGATCCTCGATCTCGACACCGGCGTCACTCAGACGGTTGTCGAACAGCTGGATAATTTAATCGTACAACTACTGAATGCCATGACCTACTTGGCTCCAAACTTCAATCAGTTAAATTTTTCAGAGTTTCTAACTTACGGCTACGCGATTGACAGCGATCGAATTTTGGTCGCACTCACAATCACCATAGGCTTTTGTGCCGGATTAACCATCCTCGGTTACTTTGCACTCAAAACACGAGAAATCGCCAAATGAATAACTCAAATCCATTCATTCGAAAAATCATTTACATCGCCTGTATTGGCGCTCTGTTGATTCCACTTTCGTTAGTTTCGCGTCCCGAAACACGAAATGCCGACGGTGATATCAACGATGCCGGGGGCGTGCTTTCCATGCTGCGGGAGAAGAACAATCTCTCACAGGCGAAAATGTCCGAGATTGACCCGGCCAGTGAGACCATGAAACTTGCTTCTCTGGGACTTCGCGGAGTCGCAGTTAATATGCTGTGGATGCAAGCGATGGATCACAAGAAGAAAGAGAACTATGACAAACTCGCTTCGACTCTTCAGGCACTTACCAAAATCCAGCCAAACTTTGTCAAGGTCTGGGAGTATCAGGCACACAACCTAGCCTACAACGTGTCGATGGAGTTCGATGATTACGAATACCGGTACAGTTGGGTCAAGAAAGGGCTTGCGTTCCTTAAGCAAGGAATGCCGTTTAACAAACGCGACCACCGGATGCCGAGCAAACTAGGCTTCTTTACTGGTAACAAAATGGGGAAGTCAGACGAGAAACTCTCCTTTCGGCGGATGTTCCGAAAAGACGATGAATTCCATCAGGAGATGTCTACTCACATCGCGCCGGATCTTTACGACCAATTGAGCTACGGCCCCGACAGTTGGAAAATGGCTTATCAATGGTACGCGTACTCGCGGGACATGGTCGAAAAAGACAGTTGCCCGCAGCGTGAACCAGACATGATGTTTTACATGTACCGTCCCGCCCAATTGCGGAACCAGGGTCTTGCGCTTCAGGAAGAGTTCCGGTCCGACGAAATCATGCAGGAAGTCTGGCGTGAAGCGAGCGACGAGTGGACGGGTTATGGTAACGAGGAAATCTCTAACACGCAGGGGATCACCGTTTCCCTGGAAAAAATCGCAGATTACGAAAGTGACATTGAAGCGGAACGACGAATTATCGACGAGCTCGTTCCCCCCGGAACCCGTGCTGAAATCATGGATGACCTCATGAATGAAGCCAAGCTAACCGATTCACAAAAAGCCGTTATGGCAATGGATCCGGCTGAAAGAAACGACGAGGAAAATGCACTCGCAAGGGGAATTTCAAAGTTCCTGAATGACAGTGCAAAAGGTCTTGATTTGACAATCGCCCGCGAGGCAAAAGAAGAAGACCGAACGCGAGCGGATCGCGCTGCTCTCGAGATTCAAAGACTGCTGGAACAAATCCGCACGTCTGACAAGAGTGCCAGTACTATTAACTATCGTTACTGGAAAGCTCGCAATCGTTCAGAGTCGACTCAAATGACCATCGCTGCTCGGCAGTCACTATTTGATGCGAGGGAAATGTGGCGGAAGTCTATCTACGATGATGAATATGACTTCGACTACAAAACCAAAACGAAATCGATCACGAACCAGGGAGCAATCTCTTTGTACCTTACCGCCTTCAGCAAATGGTCAGAGGTTCTTGACGATTATCCTGAACTCAAAGACGGGGCTTTTGCAGATCAACTAATCGATGCCGTGAAAGAATATCAGGACATGCTAAATGTCACCAATCGCGAATGGCCAGATGATTTCCCGCTGCAGTCGTTTGTCGATTACCGGGCGGTCAATGGTTATGCGGATGATTTAATTCCAACAACCGACGACATTGAAGAACGTCGCTCTGGCCGTCAAGGTGCTGACGACTCGGAATCGGGAGGAGATATTGGTGATGACATGCCGGCTAAGAAAGATGCCGACATCGGGGACGAACCCGCCGACAAACCTCCAGCAGCCCCATCTTCTGAGGAACCTTCCAAACCAGAATCACCTGAGAAAGAAGCGGAAAAAACTCCCGCGGCTTCGCTCGAATTGACGGCACCGGAAACCGGCACCGCCGCAAAAAATGAAGCGGTCGAAAATGAAGCGG
>Ga0315321_10001691_pt1 | contig 17054 bp, 12 predicted proteins | sample M180m21515metaG_FD_203464 | JGI IMG/M metagenome (GOLD analysis project Ga0315321, IMG submission 203464) | Ammonia-oxidizing marine archaeal communities from Monterey Bay, California, United States - M1 80m 21515 | ecosystem: Environmental > Aquatic > Marine > Intertidal zone | place: USA... | reverse complement strand
CGGTGGCGGTGGCGGTGGCCGTGGTGGCCGTGGCGGCGGAGGGCGTCGCGACGGCGGCGGCGGCGGTGGCGGCGGTGGACGCAACCGCGACTGAGCCCATTTCAATGGCGTCCGAAAGGATGCCGTCGAATCTTGATCTGAATGTGTCCGGCAGCCACTGTGCGTGCCGGTGAAAGTCACGAAAGGCCGATGCGAGATTTCGCATCGGCCTTTTTTATTCCACGTGTGTTTCACCTTGGCATTGGGTATGTCGGTGAAAGCAACAGTGTGATGTGTCAAATTCAGCCGCGTGACGAGTCCGCTGCAACTGGTAGCAGGTGCTGTCTCTGCGCGTTTCTTTGGAAGTGCCTGCTGTGAATGTCGCCCGCCTGGTCATGGCCAGTAATCGTGTGTGGCTCGGTGGCTTGCGAATGATCTCAGTTCGCAAATGAAGCATGGAGAAACTCAGCTACGCGAGATAGTTGTGCTGCTGTGAAGAATTTTTTGCCACCATGCACGCCACCATGCACAACATCGAATTCGACCGGGCAGTCGACTTTCCGATACGCACCTTCGAGTTCGTGGGACTGGTTGATCGGCATTTGTGGGTCCTGATCACCGTGAAGTAGAAGCAACGGGGGATCGTTGGAGTCAACATGAAAGACGGGGCTCGCGAGTTGAGCAAGTTTTGGGTGCTGGTCCGGTTGGCCGCGTAGCAGGAGTTGCAGAGCTGGAACGCGTACGCTCAGGCCATGAGGTGTTGACTGCTGTAAAATCGTTTGCAGGTTGGACGCACCAAAAAACGAGACAATTGCTTTCAGCTTCGGAGACTTAGGTGTTTGTCGCTCGGAACTCGTGGGCAGCTTTTGTGATGTTGGTGCTGATAACGCAGTCACGCCATGAGAGACTCCTACCAGGGCTGCTAAGTGTCCGCCGGCAGATGAACCTGCAATCGCGAATCGTTCGGTATCGAGTCCCAATTCGTCGGCATGGTGATGAAGGTAGTTAATCGCTTGATTGATGTCGTGGGCCTGCGCTGGAAATGCAGCATCGCCGCTCAGCCGATAGTCAACGCTGGCGATCGCCAGGCCGTGCTCAAGGAGTCGTGTGATTGGAACTCGTGTTCTCGAACCAGCCCTCCACGCACCGCCGTGCACCCAGACCACCAGCGGCGCAGGGTCGCTTTGGCCTTGGGGAAGATAAAGATCTAGCAACTGTGGCTCTTGATCTGGCTTCGCGTAGGCGATGCCAGACTTGGTGGGGCTGACCTCTTGTGCGTTTGTGATGGATTCTTGTTCCATGGCGGGCAGTACCGCAAATAAAGAGATGAACGCGAAATGGAAACCATTCCATGATGGAAGTGCAGGGCTTTTTTTGATCATTGCGACACGAGTCCTGGGGAAAAACAGTCGGCTGGTTCCCAGGTTCCGGGCAGGTGGCTGGAAAGCTTGAGGAGGAACCGGGTACGAGATACGCAACGCTGCCAAGTCCCCGTCGCTCGGACATGCTGCGGTGTGAGCCACAAGCCAAGTCGGGCGTCTGCCGCAGGCTGCCGAGAGAATTCAAGCGTGAGCTCAATCCGCAACGCGGTCGAAGCTAGCGTCCGCCCACGGGTCGGATCATCGAAGCAAGATCAACCAGGTTCCGCAGTCCATTGCAATGCGCAGTATACCTGAGTTTCGGACGGAGTTCGGCATGCAGGGCACGACCGCCGACCAACAAAGAAACGTCATCGCTGATGTGTTCAGCAAGCCGATTTTCCTCAGAAATGAACGAGGGGATATCGGAGATCGTAGAAACACTGAGCCATACCAGTTGGGGCTGGTAGTCGACGATGGCTTGTACAAAGCTGTCTGTAGGCAGATTGCTGCCGAGGCTAACGGCGTTCCAGCCCGCTTCACGCAACGACAGTTCGACGAGCGCGGTTGGAAGTTGGTAGGGGTCGCCCTCCGGTGCACCGCCGATGGCCACGGCCGCATTGTCGGCGATGGGAGGCAGGTCCCCACGCAATTCATTGATCAGGCGGATGCAGATATCACAACCGCGTCGCTCTTGGTAGGCATCCAGTTGGTCGCAATCCCAAGCTTGCCCGAAACCGTGCATCGCATCGGTGACCAAATAACCAGCGACCTCACTTCGAAGTTCGCCGCTGCGAACACGCTTCGAAATCACACGGCGACAAGTGTCTTCGTCGCCGGTGGCTAATGCATTTCTAAACAACTGCTGATCGGGGTCGTCGCCGCCCGGGACAAGGCCAGCGGTCCGCCCTTGCAGTGAGGGGAGTCCTAAAGCTTGGGGCGATTCGAGCCCACGATTCGTCCTTCGGAGAAAATCCTGAAGACCCTCGAGGGTAATCTTCCGGTGTCCGCCCACGGTACGAATCGTTGGGATTGCCCCCTGATCGCACCATCGTTTCACCGAAGACTCACTGGCGCTCAACGCGACAGCGACTTGCTTTGGTGAGTATTGGGGTTGCTGAGCAGGCATGGAGCTGGCCGAGGGATCGTTTTGAACGTTTTGCGAGACAGTGAAGTATACAGCCCCAGTCAATCTTTTCGGAGAGGAACTGGCCTGAAATGCCGTGTTTTTCGAAAAAACGGATTATTTTTTCCTGTTTTGGGTAAAAACCCGTTGCCGAGCGATCCAACCGGCGATATACCTAAATGAACGTTTTGGATGTTTAAACCGTTCAAAACGTTCAAACGCGGTCTGGAAACGTTCAGTCGCGCTTGCCCCGCCGAGAAATCAACACGGAGACGAAGGTCTTATGTCGAGTCGAACAAAGCAAGCTACAACGCAGGAACAAGTCAGCACTCAAAGTACTCAACTCACCGCGAGTGCCGTCCCTCCCCGCGTCGGAGCATGGATTTCGTCCAAGGAACTGGCTGAGGCCAACACGGAAATTCAAGAGGAGCTTGTCGTCGCGAGTTCTGACCCGGTCGCTCTGAAAGCTCACACGAAGAAATGGCTCCGCCGGGAGTTAGGTTTCATCGGCAACGCGGATTTCTCCAAGCCGCGAGCTGGGCGGGCAATCTTTGCTGCCGAGTTGGGTTTGGCACCCCGCCGCAGTGAGTTGGGCATCGCGGCTCTACGAAAGAGCGGCGTCGACCTACCCATCCACCTCAGCCGACTCTGCGAGGCTCCCTTGCTGAGTCAGGAGCAGGAGCAGCTTCTGTTTCAGCGGATGAATTTTCTTATGCACCAGGCTTCAGTACACCGCAGTCTGCTCAACGCCGACCGTCCTTCACGCGTACGGCTCGATCTGATTGAGAAGCTGGTCGCCCTCGCCGAGTGGCACCGCGATCGGATCGTTGAGGCGAATCTTCGGCTCGTATTCTCGATCGTGAAAAAGTTTGTGAATCCGAACAACACTTTCGACGACCTCTTGAGCGATGGTATTGTCGGATTGATCAGAGCAGTGGAGAAGTTTGATTTCGATCGAGGTTTTAGGTTCAGTACCTACGCCACTCAAGTCGTTCGCCGGAATTCATACCGAACTGTGGTCGTCAATCAACAGGATCGGCAGAAGGTTGCAAGTGGTCTGCAGGACATGGACCTCGAAATCAGCGACGAAGGTAGAAGTTCTGCGATCAGCGAGAAAAGATGGCACGAGCTTCGTAGTCGGTTAGCCGTGATGCTGGACGATCTTGACCGTCGTGAGAAATTCATCGTTCGAGCCCGTTTCTCACTCGGTTCCCATCGGAAGGTACACACGTTGCAATCGCTCGCTGATCGGTTGGGGATTTCGAAAGAGCGTGTCCGCCAACTCGAGCGTCGTGCGATGGACAAACTCCGTGCCATGGCAGGTGAAGTGCAACTGGTAGAACTTGACGCTTCCTGAGCTTGGATCATTCAGTGCAGGTCTCGCGTAGTGATTTGCTGTCGCGGGAACTGGATAGTTGGTGGCCGAGTCAGGCTTGCCACCGCTGGCGGTTTGCCAAAGTTGAAAAGCCGCTTACGCGAATGAGTTGGTACGCAAATAAGATCGTACGCAAATGTATTCGTGAGCTTTCTCCGATGAGCTCCCTTGGTAACACGGCTCTGGTAACAAAACGGGCTCCGGTGATGGATCACCGTCGGGAGAGATGAATTTCAAAATGTCGCACCTAGTTTCCCATGACGCTAGCTTTTCTTGATCCATTAGGATCTCGTGACGCCTGCGGCAATCACTTGCCGGCGTTGAATGCGAAATTTCTGGATCGCTGCTTGATTCTCGCTGCCACATCGAAAACGTAGGGCTTGAAGCTTAAGATTGCGTGCAGGGACCATCTGTAGGCGTGCTAACCGACGGCGGAACTGTGGGCATTCGGTAACTTTATGAATGCTTGGGTTGGTCGATACGGTTCGTGGATGAGGTGGGTATCCTCTCTTTTACGCGAACGCCCAATGGCTTTTCGCAGGCCTCGTCAGGAGGCTGCGTGGCTGAGAGCAGCTGTCGGTGCAGCTGTCGCCCGAGACGCGGTGTTGCTGATCCGTGACTTTGCGACGGAATCCGAGCGGAAGCGGATGGGAATCGAACCCACCAAGCGCCTTTTCAGACGCTTCACCAGTTTTGAAGACTAGGGCGGTCACCAGACCAGCAAACGCTTCCGGGTAGCCTGCCCGCAAATTGTGCTAGCGGCTAAACTGCTATCAGCTTAGCGATCTGAATGCCTGCTTGGCAATGAGTTGTGGCAGGAGTGGCTTTCACACCATCGATCGCAAGTGACGTGATTTGCGGCATTTGAGTGGAAAAAAGGAGCATCCCATGGGACCATGGATCAGGCGAAATAGTTGGTTGTTCGGAGTGTTTCTCAGTGCAATGTTGATGCTGGAAGGGCGAGGACAGGGCGGGGATGAAACGGCTCAGCAGCCAGGAAAGGCTAATGTCAGGCCAGCCGGCCAGTCTCCGGCTCCAGCCAGCCATTCTCCCGTTGAGGAGTTGGCCGAGGGTGATCCTGCTCCTGACGCCTCCTTTGTCGGATTGAATGCGAAGGTTTTACGGCTATCTGAGTTGACCGGTCGGGGCAAGAATGTTGTGCTGATTTTCAGTCGTGCTCATTGGTGACCGTTTTGCATGCAGCAACTGGTCGAGTATGCAGAAGCATACGGAAACCTTTCAGCGTCTGAATACCGAGGTCGTCTTCGTCTTTCGTGAAGAATCACTGGGCATTGACGGTTTGAAAAAGATCAAATCGAAACACAAGACGACCTACACGCTGGCGTTGGATAACCGGAAAAAAACTCTGCCTCCTTCAGCCCCCAATCAATGACTTTCGATAACTACGTGATCCGTTCAGACGGTGTGATTGGGAAAATTATTCTTGGAAGTCTGCGGAAACGAGCTGATCCTGATGTGTTGATCGATGCACTCAAGGCAATGCAGTCAGCAGACAAATAATCGCGACAATACTGGATGGGAAACGGAGATGGATGCGAAGGACAAAACTCGCGGTGGTCTGGGCGATTGGCTGGGATTGATCCGTTTCAGTCACACGATTTTCGCGTTACCGTTTGCCGCGTTGGCGACAGCAATGGCTTTTTGCGGTCCGTTACCTGATGGCGGCTACCCTACTTTTCGCTGGCGGGATCTGGTGGGAATTTTGCTGTGCATGGTGTTTGCTCGCAGCGCGGCAATGGCGTTCAATCGTCTCGTTGACGCCGATATTGATGCCGATAACCCTCGTACCGCCAAGAGGCATGTGCCGGCGGGCATTCTTAGCCGACGAGCGGTCTGGGGCTTCACGCTCGTTTGCAGTGTGGCATTCATCGCGTCTACGGCTTTTTTCCTGCCCAATGTTGTGCCTCTGCTGGCGTCTTTGCCGGTGCTTGTTTTTCTTTGCGGATACAGCCTTGCCAAACGATTCACCTCGGCAGCTCATCTTTGGCTCGGGATTGCGTTGAGTCTCTCGCCGCTCTGCGCTTGGGTGGCAATTCGTGGGCCCGAGTCGATCTTGAACCCCGCTGACTTGGTTGCTCCGCTGATTCTTGCTGCTGCGGTGGCAGCATGGGTCACCGGCTTTGACATCATTTACGCCTGTCAGGATGCCGAGTACGACACGAATGTGGGTTTGAACAGTATTCCGGCTAAGTTCGGTGTCGCTGGGGCACTGAAAATTTCAGCTGGTTGCCATGGGGTCATGCTGGTTTTGCTTGCTTGCCTGCCACTTTTCGCCAAGTCTGTCGGTTTCGGGTGGTTGTTTTGGGCTGCGCTGGGGCTCATTGCCGTGCTGGTGATTCGCCAGCATTCTCTCGTCAAACCGGGTGATTTAGATCGTGTGAATCAAGCCTTTTTTGATATGAACGCCGCGATTAGTGTGGCACTATTGGTGGTCGGTGTAATCGACTGTTATTGGGTCAATTGACTGTTTTGCCGAAGACAATCGCCTGATTTGGTCGATTTGTGGTGCTAGCCCTCGATCTAACGACCCAAGATCACCGGTTTTCCCATCGCTCGTGACCTCTTACAGTTGTGGGGCAGAGTGGTTACCGGTTCGTTGAGGGAGTAATGGGTTACCACACTATCGCCCGTTTTTACCTCCGCAACATAATCGCTGATCATGAACGTGACTGAACGTGATGCCCGTTTCCGACAGATTCGTGACAAGGTTGAGGCTCAGGAGCGCTTGAGTTTGGACGACGGGATTTTCCTGTATGATCCCGAGGTACCGCTTCAGGCCGTTGGCGAACTCGCCAACTTTGTGCGGGAGCGAATGAATGGGAACGTGGCTTATTTCAATATCAACACGCACCTGAATCCGACCAACGTCTGCGTTTACCGTTGTCGATTCTGTGCGTTCCGGAGCGATTTGCGGGACCCCAAGGGTTACGCGATGAGCGATGAACAGATTCTCGCCAGGGGTCAGGAAGCAACCGACAATGGCTGCACTGAAATGCACATTGTTGGCGGCTTGCACCACCAACGTCCCTACGAGTGGTACCGGCACATCATCGAGCTGCTGAGCGAGAATTATCCGAAGATTCACTTGAAGGGATGGACCGCGGTCGAAATCAACTGGTTTGAGTTTCAAACGAAAAAGTCAATCCGCTGGGTTCTGGAGGATTTGCGAGAAGCTGGACTGGGAAGCATGCCTGGCGGTGGCGCCGAGATTTTTCACCCCGAGGTGCGAGATCAACTGTGCGAGCACAAAGCCAACACCCACGCATGGCTGGACATTCACCGCACGGCACACGAGATCGGGCTGCGGACCAACTGCACCATGCTCTACGGGCACGTCGAAAACGCCTTTCATCGGGTAGACCATTTACTGCGTCTGCGAGAGTTGCAGGATCAAACCGGGGGATTTCAAGTATTCATCCCACTGGCATTCCACCCCGAGAACACCAAACTGTCCGACCTGAAGAAACCTTCGGCACTGATGGATCTTCGCACCATGGCGATCAGTCGCTTGATGCTTGACAACGTTCAGCACATCAAGGCTTACTGGATCATGCTGGGAATCGAGACTGCTCAGACCGCACTTGCATATGGGGCGGACGACATCGATGGTACGGTCCGACACGAGTTGATCTACCACGACGCGGGTGCGACCACGCCCGAATGCCTGTCGGTCGACAACATCAAGGAGTTAATCGTCGAGGCGGGGCGAGAGCCGATTGAGCGTGATACGGTCTATCACCGAATTCATCGTGACGCAAACGATTTCACGCAGTGGGAAAGCGGCGAACCTGTCGACCAAGCCGCAGTGATAAGCAACTGATTCCCGCTAACTTTCACTCCAGCGCGGTCAGGTCCAGTTTCACGACCGGCTGGGGTGGCGGCTCGGGCAACTGATACCTTCCACTCGCTGTGGTTTGAAATCATTTTGCTTCTTGAGCCGATTCGATAGCCTGTTTGCGTGCTGCTTCGAATTCATCTCCTGCGGTCCAAGCCGGCATGTCGGCTTGATTTGCGATCCGTCGCCCAACTTCGTACAGCAGGCGGGTGTCCTCGAGCGCACCCGATAGGTTCCAGTCTTCACTGTATTCGTCGCTGGGTTGGTGATAAATCTTCTCCACCCACTCGTCCAACTGCTGTTTGCCCCAGCCTGCCGGTTTACCGACCACTTCAATTCCTGAATGCAGGTAAACGCCGGGAACGCCAATCTTAGCCAAGCTGAATTGGTCTGATCGGTAGTAGTAGCCTCGATCAGGAAAGTGGTCAGGGGTAACAATTCGCTTCTGACTTTTGGCAACGGCCGCGACGACTGAATCGAGATTGGATTTGCCGTAGCCGATCACGTTGACATCATGCGTGCGTCCAATGATGTTGGTCCCATCCATGTTGATGACGGCAGCCATTTTGCCTGGCTTCAGTGTTGGATTCTCAGCAAAAAATCTGGATCCCAATAATCCTTGTTCCTCAGCACCTACAGCAGCAAACAGAATGGATCTTTTTGGCGGCGGGTTCATTTGGCCATACGCTTTTGCCATCGTTAGCAACGCTGCCACTCCCGTCGCATTGTCAACCGCGCCATTGTAGATGTTGTCGCCTCGCAGATCGCGTTCAGCCCCCATACCGAGATGGTCGTGGTGAGCCATGTAGATGAGGACCTCATCACTCAGTTCGGGGTCACTGCCGGGCAGCAATCCCAATACGTTGGCTGTATTTTGTTTTCGGACAACGCCCTCAAGTTCGATAGACAAGGTTGTTCCCAAAGGGATCGGGCGAAAGTCGCGTGATTCTGCCTGTTTTCTTAGCTCGTCCAAGTCAAGCCCGCTCATTTTGACTACTTCACGCAGGCCGTCTTCCGTGCCCCAGCCTTTCAGTTCCAGTCGCTTGCTCTCGTTGCCAAGTAGTTCGAACTCCTCGCCGCTCCATGAGGTCTGAATCACTTGCCAAGGGTAACCGGCTGAGGGTGTGGTGTGGATGATGATCGCACCGGCAGCACCTTTCTCAGCAGCGATTTCGTACTTGTAGTCCCAACGCCCGTAATAGAGTCGTCGCCGTCCTTCGAATAATTCAGGATCAGACGCAGGGTCGTTATTCATCATGACTAGGACTTTGCCTGTCAGGTCGACGTCTTTGTAGTCATCCCAGTCATACTCGGGGGCTTCTATGCCGTAGCCAACGAATACCAGTTCGGCATCTTCCAGTCTCGCCTTTTCGGCAGGTCTGCCAATTGTTGACATGAAATCCTCGACGGATTTTAGTGAGACAGTGTTGTCACCCTTTTTAAAAACAACATTGGGCGGAGCGATGGTACGGACACCCACCAGCGGGAACGGTTGCAACCATTTTTCGTTGCCTGCTGCGGGTTGTAGTCCAAGTGTTTCGAACTGGGTTGCAATATAAAGCTGGGTCAGTTCATCGCCACGTGATCCGGGGCCGCGGCCTTCCAGCAAGTCATCTGCTAAAAAACGCACATGGCCGCGGATGCTGGCTTCATTGATCGATGAAACGCCGCTTTCTGTCTGCGCGAAAGCCTGGCTTGTGATGAATAAACAGCAGAACGACAACAAAGCAAGAGTGTGAGGCACTGGTAAACCATTCCTGTAGTGTGATTTAGTTTCCGTAGATCTTCTTGTTCCCGCCATCTCCACCGCTCATCAAGTAAGCAAGCAGGTCGCGTAGTTCTTCTGCGTTCAATCCGTCGATCAACCCCTTGGGCATTTGCGAGACGTCGGAAGGACGAACCGCTTCAACATCTTCGATAGCAAGAGTGATCGGTTCAGCTTTCGTGTCTGAGGGGTAGATGACCAGAGTTTCATCGGCTTCCGAAACTAACCCGCTGACGGTTCGTCCGTCCGCTGTCAGGACGGTCGAAGCCTGGTACTGATCCGAGATCACTTTGCTTGGATCAATGATATGGTCGATCACATAGTTGACATCGAATTTGTTTGGAATGCTGGTCAGGTCTGGTCCAACATTACCACCCAGCCCGTTGTGCCGATGGCACTTTCCGCAATTGGCAGCGAAGTAAACGCTACGTCCATTCTCGAAATTGGCTTCTTTGAAACGTGTGGCTTTGGATCTCGCCTCTGCCAGCGTCCATTCACGTCCTGGACCAACAATTTGTTTTACTTCAAAATCAGGAACGGGGTCATAATTTTCGCCAGTCAAATCCTGCAAGGCGACTCGTTCGGCATCCAAGCAGTTTGCTAGTGCTTCATCACGGATGTTGCGCATGAATCCGGGGAAACTGGATCCGCCAGATGCTTTGGCTGCTTCGTTGAGGAATTCAAAGAAGGCACGCCGGTCTTCGATCGTCCACCCGGTTCGAAGATTGCGTAACGCGAGTGCGTAGCCGATTTCTCGACTGGGAGGATGGTTTGCGAGAATGCGTTTGACAGTCCCACCGTAGCTGGCATTGCGTCCTGCCAGTTCTGTCCAGTCGGGGATCGCAGGTGGATCACGATTGACGATCAATTTCACCGTCTTCGCAGCGACGGTGGGCGATCGCAGGTAAACCAGCAATCGTACCAGTTCGGTGTTTACATCCGGATTCGAATGGGGAAGCATCCTGTCAAAGCGTTTCAGTAAAGCAGTTCGCTGTTCACGATCAGGTGCTCCCAGACGCATGCTGGTCAGCGAGACGGCACGCAGCAGGCCAAGTAGTTGGGTATCGTTTTCAACTTTTGCGTTGATCAACGCTTCAATCAGCAACGGTAGCAGTGACAGGTTGATCTCAGAATCAGCTCCCACGCGGGCAAGAGCGACCGCACCTGTGACCAATGCCTGTGGGTTTTGCTCGTTGAGTACGCGATCAGCCCAGTACTGCGCTGGCTGTGATTCAACAGCAACCCGAGCGGCTGCACGCAGGAATCGGTCTTCACTTGCAAGGTAAGGCCATGCATCATCCAGAGCTGCTTTTGATTCCTTTTCGCTCAAGCTGGCGCCATGGTAATTCTCGAGTCGTTGTCGAACAGCACGGGCTTTGGCTACTGCGGGTGGTAGCTCCGAGTCAGCACCTGATGTTGAGTCTTTTCCTGTGTAACGAACACGGTACAACGCCGAAGCTGTGCCTCGTCCGCCGACAGTGAAGTAAAGCAATCCATCCTGACCGATCACTGCATCGGTCACGGGCAGAGGTGCTCCCGTAACAAAAGGTTCGCTGGTGCCAGTGTAGCCCGCACCCTCGGGTGTCATGTGAATTGCGTAGATCGTTCCAAATGTCCAATCCAAGGCGAACAGGGCATCCTGGTATTTGGCTGGGAATGCTGCTCCCACACCCGAAACAACCCCAGTGGGTGAACCCGGCCCGATCTCGACAACCGGTGGCAAACTATCTTCGAAATAGGTGGGCCACTTGCCGGTTCCGCTACGCCATCCGTAGTCGCCACCACTGACGACTTGGCAAATGCGAGTCGGGCGGTACCAAGGTGATCCCATGTCCCATTCCATGTCCGCATCGTAAGTGAACATATCACCAAAACGGTTGATCGAAATGTCATACTGGTTGCGGAAACCGATGCAAACTAATTCCTGCTCCAAGGTTTCAGGATTAAGTCGAGTAACCCATCCACCCGGAGCGAGTTTTCCTCGGGCGTGACCGTTTGCATCCCACATCCGTGTCAGCAGCAGGTCTTCTTCCCATGATCGCACACGACGGCGAGACAACTCTGCCAAAGGTGCGTGGTTTCCACCTGCCATGTAGATGCCTTGGCCGTCTTCTGTCTCGATCACTGCATGGTTCCCGTGTTCACCACCACCACGCTGGCTTGGGACCTGTTCCGCCTGATCCAAAACACCGTCTCCATTTGAATCCGTTACCCGGTAAAGGTGGCCCCCATTCTGGTGAAACCACAAGGCGTCGTGTGCCCATAGCAGTCCCTGAGCGCCGCTGAGAGGGCTGTTGGTTCCCGGACGATTCACTGCCAAGGGGGAAACCGTAGCACTCGGACCAGCATCAGATTCATTGACCTGGATCCAAAAGGCACCTTTGCCACCTTGGTCACAGGCAATCAGTTTGCCATCTGGGCCAGTGGTCAACGAAACCCATGAACCTTCTTGATCTTTCGGAACTTCGTAGACAAGTTCAACAGCAAAGTCATCCACGGTTTGGGGGGTACTGTTGACCACCGATTTCGAGCCGCCCTGTTTACCGGGTACACCCCAGGGGGCGTCACCCATCGTTCCGACTTTGGTTAGTTTGCCCATCCACTTTGAGGCATCGTAGCCTTTTTCCGTCCACGCTCCTTGCGGCTCGGTTGGACTCATTTTCCACTGCTTGTCAGACAGAATGATGATGTCCTTTGCACCCTGTTGTTTGACAACAAGCTTCAGGGTGAAGCCAGCGGGGCCACCTTGGTTGGCTGCTTGGACAGCAATCGTGTTGACGCCCGGAGAAAGTTGCTTGGCAATATCTTTTTGGATAGGTGAAGACCATTCACTGCTTTGGCCGACAAGCTTGCCATTCACCCACACCTTCAAGGTGTTATCACAAACGGTAAACAGGGAAGCGGATGTTGCCTTGGCCGCCAAGTTGAACTGTTTTTGCAGGTAGATCGGTTTGTTGCTAGAAGTGCCCGTTGCATCCCAAATCCAGTCGGCACGGGGATTCTCCATTGAAAAATCTGCGGCAGTTGAGACGCGGCCAAACACCGCAATGGAAAAGAACAGTAGGCCAATACTCAGGTGTCGAAAAATCATGGGGTGGGTCTCTACAAATGACAAAACATGGGAGTCGACATGATAACCGATTAGGCTCGATTTTGTCGGGATGCTGACAAATCTTTGAATGTGTTGATTACCCCCAGAATCGCGTTTCAGCACTCGGGCGGGGCTGGCGTTTTTCCGATGGCGTCGATTATCAGTTGTTACGTTTCGCAGTTGTTGCATCGCACCACCCTCGTCTGCCAGGTCGCAGTGTTCTCCGTTGTTGCGTCGCACCATCCGAGGCCGTTGGGGTGATTCGCCAGCTGGGTTCCGATCGTACAGGAGGGGGGGCGTCCAAAAATCTTGATCATCGAGCAATGAGGGGGAGTGGTCACCAATGCGGTACCTACCACCCTTTGAATTCTAAAAACCGTTGATGTTTTGATGCAGGCGGTGTCTTTTATGAACCGAGTTGCGTGTTGCTTGCAAAATGAGCAATGGCGAGCGTGGCGCCGTTCATTGGCGAGCATGAAGGGGCGGCATTCCTTTCCGGTCCGCTGTTGAGAGAGCACACGGATCGGTGCGTGAGGCGGGAAGCAGGGCACTATTATTGAGTACTTGCGCTGTTGCTCGACTTGGTCGGAGCAGCGATACGTTCAGGAAAGGAGGGGGTTTTTTTCCGTTTGCGTTGAGTTTGCCGAAATTCCTGATTTTTCTGATTTTGGGGCGATGTCTGGGCATGGGCCTGCCGATACCTGTTGTGAGCCGGTAGTTGAAGTGCTTTAGTTTTCAGCTGCTGGATCATTAAACAGGGGGGGAAACCTGTTTCGGTGATGTTTCACAACACGCCATCCTAGCTTTCCATTGGTGAAGCCAGTGTTAATCCTCCGCCTGTCCATAAATACAACTCTCATTGTTGCCGCTTTGCTGGTCAACAATCTTCAAGCTCAGGAATCTGCCCGCAGTCGCAGTGTTCGCAGAAGCGAGCAAACTGCCCGAGCGAACTGGCAACCCACACGTTCGCGGGTTCGAGAAACCCGCGTTGTTGTGCCTGCCGTTGATCCGCGTGCCGACGTCCGGAGTATTCAGCAAGTTCAAGCTGAGGGAATTCCGAGTCCTCCGCCTGAATCAGCAATTTCAATCGTCTCACCTTCTAATTCTGGATCGCTTGACGGTCAGATCACGCTTGCCCCGGTCTACGAGGGTGAGATCATCGGAGAACATTTCTCAAGTGACTGTGGTTGTGACGACCCCGGGTGTGTCGGCTGCGACACCATTGGCTGTGATGGTGGGTGTGGCGCGAGCTGTTGCGGTGAACACTGTGGCGGAAACGCGTGGCGACCATGCTTGACCCTCTGCATGCCACAGGACGGCTGGGCGTCATTTGAATTTCTTGGTTGGTGGCAGGACGGCATGCAGTTGCCGCCACTTGTGACGACCAATCTGTCGGGCACGCCCACGCCAGGGGTTCTCGGTGACCCAGGGACCCGGATTCTTGCTGGCGGAGATGAGTATCATGATGACGCACTTGATGGAGTGCGACTGCGATTTGGGCTGTGGCTTGATAGTTGTCACACTTGGGGCATAGGTGCCGAGTATTTCAGCCTGTCTAGTTCCACCGATCTATTCTCAGCAAGTAGTACGGGCTCCCCCGTCCTGACACGTCCCTTCTATGATGTGACCATTGGCGCTGAAAATGCAGAGTTGGTGGCGCTTTCAGGCGTGGTTTCTGGAACGGTAACGGTTCATACGGACTCGGATCTGGTTGGCGGCGGTTTTCGAGTCCGAAAACTTCGTCAGGCTGAAGAGGGCTGCAGCAAATGGTTCTTGTGCGGTTGCCCAGAGCACTTTTGCAGCCGAACAGAACTTACTCTCGGCTATCGATTTTTGCAGCTGAGCGAAGGTGTCCGAATCTCTGAGGACCTCAATGTAACGGCAAGCACTCCAAGCATTCCCGAAGGTACTATTTCCTCGTTCGACAGTTTCAAAACCAAGAATCAGTTCAACGGCATTGACATTGGCTACATCACACGCCGGACGCGAGGGTTTTGGAGTTTGGAAACCGGTATACGACTTGCAGTGGGCAACACGAAGCAGACCGTCAATATTGATGGTCAGTCCATCATCAACGAAACGGGCCAGCCAACCTTGGTCGAAGCAGGAGGTTTGCTCGCCTTGCCTTCTAACATTGGCAGTTACTCTCAGAACCAGTTTGCTGTCGTCCCTGAGCTGGACTTGAAAATTGGCTATCAAATGACCAAGCAGTGCAAGTTGACGCTTGGTTACACGGCCATCTACTGGTCCAACGTTGTCCGCCCCGGCGATCAAATCGACTTGGATGTGCATCCTGGTCAAATACCGCCTGCGGTGGCTCCCAACCTCGGCCGTCCGGCGTTTGCCTTTGACACAACCGATTACTGGGTCCAAGGGTTGAGCTTTGGTGGTGAGTACCGTTGGTAGGAAATGTTCCTAAGACATGGCTTGTGGCACAAGCCGAGGTCAAGCTGACTGGGCAAACTGTCCGATAAACAACGAGTGTGCAGGAATTTGTCCCCCACATGGCGGGTATTGCAGTGCTGCTTGCTGCATCCTCCACTCTGTCTTCGCGACCATTCAGGCATGGTCGTCTCGCAATTCACTCCGGCTGTTACGGATAATAAGCATGGTTTGGCGAAAGATTTTCCGCGGCTTGAATCAATCTTCTGCGAAAAACTTAAAAAGTCGGCAGCGTCGCCGTTTGCGTCTTGAGTGCATGGAACGACGTGAATTGCTTGCAAGCGATCTGGGCTCCATTGCTGGCGTTGCCTTTGTTGATGAAAACCATGATGGGAGCTCGGCGGGCGATCCACCTGTGCTCGTGGATGGTGGTGGAAACCTTGTCGCCCCTGGGACACCAGGAGCACTGGGGGTCCAAGTTCAGCTTTTTCGTGACTCCAACGCGAACCTTGTCTTCGATAGCGGTACCGATACGCTGGTGGGTACGGACATTACAGACGCGAACGGAAACTATCGATTCGATAATCTGACGGAAGACAGATATTTTCTTCAGCAGCAAGCCGTCCCAGAGTTGAGCACCCCACCTTCGCTTACGGTTGACGTCACGGCGAACGATGCTGATGGTACCCAAGCCGTCTTGATCGATGATTATTCCCTGACCTCGCAGTCTGTCACCGCAGATAATGCCATTTCGACGAATACTAGTTTTTCTACGGCGAGTGAAGTGGTGGGCGGCGAGCGCGATATTGAAGTTACCAATACAGCGGGAGTAGGTCAGATCACTGTACTTGTGGACGCCGGTCCAGCAACACTATCCATTGGGTCGCTCGGGAACGGGGAAGGCACTGCCCTGTTGCAATATGATGGTACTGACGGAAGCATTGCTCTGGACGCAACTGGATTATCAAGTGTTTCTCTAACCGGTGATCCGACCGGTACCACAGCTGACCCTGCAGCGGGTTTGATTGTGTTGACCCGTTCGGATGCAGCCGGGGAAACATTGACTGTGACGGTTTACACCGACGCTGCAAATTCTTCTAGCACGACGATCGCTGTACCGCTAAACCTTTCGAACACCGTTGAAACCTTCGTTCCGTTCTCATCTTTCATTGTTGCCAGCGGCACGGGAGCTGACTTCACTGACGTTGGTGCAATTGAGGCCTCTGTGACCTTGGCTGTTGATAGTGATGTCATTGCGTCGATTATCGAATCCCGAAGCTCCGGAATTGTTGCAGCAAGCATGCCCAACCTGCTTCCGATAGATCTGGGGGGGCAACTGTTTGACGACAACTCAGTGGGTGGACAGAACAACGGGATAAAAGACGCATTGGAGGGTGGCTTGCTGGGTGTCACCGTGAATCTCTATCAAATGGCGGCACCGGGCGATGTGGTCGACCCAGCGACCGATACACCGTTGGCTACCACCACAACTTCCACGGGTGGCGTCTATACCTTTGCCGGGCTTGATCCTGGATTCTATGCCGCTGTCGTGCCAGCATCGCAGTTTCTTCCGGCCGCAGTACTTGATGGGTATTCCAATAGCACGGGAAATGACCCTCCGTCCGATCCAGACGACAATGTGGATCAAGTCGATGATGGCACGACGCTGCCAAGCGGTGATGTGATTACCCAAACCATCACGCTTGAATCAAATAGTGAGCCGATCGACGATGATGACACTGACCCCAATACGAATACAACGCTCGACTTCGGTTTTTTCCCGCAGATTGATCTTGAAGTCACGAAAGAGATTAATTCGGGACTTTCCAATCTGATTGCTGGTGGAAATGTTGTTTTCGATATGACCGTTGAGAATCTCGGTGCGATCGATGGAACCGACGTCGTATTGACTGATGCTATTCCTGCGGGATTGACGTACACAGGTTCTGCCAACCCTTCCGGGGCATTCACGGTGAGCTTCGCGGCAGGAACGGTGACTGTCGACATGGGAACGGTTCCTGCCGGAACAACGGGCACCATTCAGTTGCTAACAACGGTTGGTGCGAATCAGACCAGTGATATCACAAACACGGCATCAGTGGCGGGTTTTGAAATTGAATCT